>Ga0137403_10006315_pt1 | contig 13588 bp, 12 predicted proteins | sample CZOMad2_1_16fung_FD_122057 | JGI IMG/M metagenome (GOLD analysis project Ga0137403, IMG submission 122057) | Vadose zone soil fungal communities from Angelo Coast Range Reserve, California, USA - CZOMad2_1_16fungal (Hybrid Assembly) | ecosystem: Environmental > Terrestrial > Soil > Vadose zone... | reverse complement strand
AATTCCGCACCTACCTCAAAACCCTCAACCTCTAACCCCGTCCCTGTCCCAAGCCTTCACGCTCCCCACGAAAGCCGGTAGAGCGTCAGCCGTGCGTGGGGCGGGTCGGTGCGGGGGGGACGCGAGCGGCGGAGTGGGACCCCCGAGCCCCGTACGCAGCTCGAAGAGCTGCGATTCGGGCGAGTGGGTGACGGAGCCGCTCGCGTCCCTCCCGCACCGACCCGCCCCACGCCCGCCGCCGCGCCAAGTTTGACTTGACTCCGCGCTTCTGCCACACTTTTCGCCACCTTCGGAGTGATCCGAGGGCCACATAGACTATGCCGAACGCTCCGAAGCGCCCGTTCCACACCGCCGCCGACGCCGACATCAAGAGCGGCGAGGTCTCCGATGTCTATTTCGCGCGCACCGTCCAGATCCTGAATCATCGGGGTGACCGCAAGCGGGTCAAGGCCGAGGTCTATCTGAAGTCCCTCCCCGAGGACTGGCAATGGGGCATCCTCGCGGGCGTCGAGGAAGCCGCGGCGCTCCTCGAGGGTCAGCCGGTCGACGTGTGGGCGATGGACGAGGGGTTGCTGTTCGAGCCGTACCAGCCCGTCGTCCGCATCGAGGGCACCTACGTCGAGTGGGCGAAGTACGAGACCGCGCTGCTCGGCCTCCTCTGCCAGGCGTCGGGGATCGCCACGAAGGCGGCGCGCTGCAAGAAGGCCGCGGGGGAGCGCCAGGTGATCTCCTTCGGCGCGCGCCGCATGCATCCATCGCTGGCGCCGATGATCGAGCGCAACGCCTTCATCGGCGGATGTGACGGTGTCGCGGTGACGAAGTCCGCCGAACTGATCGACGCCGACCCCATGGGAACGATCCCGCACTCACTCGTCCTCATGATCGGCGACACGGTCGAGGCGCTCCGGGCTTTCGACACGGTCGTCGACCCGAAGGTGCGACGCGTCGCCCTCATCGACACCCTACAGGACGAGAAGTTCGAGGCGATCCGCGTCGCGGAGGCCCTCGGCAAGGACCTCTACGCGGTCCGCCTGGACACGCCGTCCTCGCGCCGCGGCGACTTTTACCGCATTCTCGAAGAGGTGCGCTGGGAGCTCGACCTGCGCGGCTACAACCACGTGAAGATCCTCGGCTCCGGCGGAGTCGACGAGTACGAGATCCTGACGCTGAACCCGGTCGCCGACGGATACGGCGTCGGGACCGCGATCGCCAACGCGCCGGTGCTCAACTTCGCCCTCGACATCATGGAGATCGAGGGGCGGCCCATGGCCAAGCGCGGCAAGTGGTCCGGTGCCAAGGAAGTCTACCGGCGCCGCGGCACGCGCGAGACCGTCGTCCTGCCGGCCGGGCAGCGCCCGCCCGACGGCGACGCCTGGGAGCCCTTGCTCAAGCCGTTGATCCGCGCCGGACGCGTCGTGCGCGATCTCCCGCCCCCGCGCACGATCCGCGACTTCGTCCTCGACCAGCTCAGATCGGTCCCGCTCGACACGCTGCGACGGCAGGGGCTCCGGCGCGACTACTAGCGCCGAGCTATGTCGGTCCTCGACGAGATCGTCGCCAACACGCGCGCGGAGGTGGCACGGCGCCGGGCCGCGATTCCTCGGGGGTCGCTCGAGCGGCAGTGCGGCGCCGCACCCGCGACGCGCGACTTCGAGGGCGCGCTGCGCCCGCCGCCGGGGGGCGTGCGGCTGATCGCCGAGGTGAAGAAGGCGTCGCCGTCGCGCGGCGTTCTCGCGCGCGATCTGGACCCGGGCACCCTGGCCGCCGCGTACGCGACCCACGGCGCCCACGCGATCTCGGTCCTCACCGACGAGAAATATTTCCAGGGAAGCCTCGCCGACTTGAAGACCGTGCGCGCGGCGGTCGACGTCCCGCTGCTGCGGAAGGACTTCACCATCGACGAGTACCAGCTGTGGGAGTCCCGCGCCGCGGGCGCCGACGCCGTGCTGCTGATCGTCTCGATCCTCGAGCCGCCGCGGCTCGGCGCGCTGCTCGCCGCCGCGAAGGGGCTCGGGCTCGCCGCGCTGGTCGAGTGTCACACCGCCGCCGAGCTGGATCAGGCGCTCGCCGCCGGGAGCCGCGTCCTCGGGATCAACAACCGCGATCTCGCCACCTTTCAGACGCGCGTCGAGACGACGCTCGAGCTCTTGCCCTTGATCCCGCCCGGGCCGATCGTGGTCAGCGAGAGCGGCTTCTTCGCCGGGGCCGAGGTGCGCCGGGTCGTAGCCGCCGGCGCCCACGCAATCCTCGTCGGCGAAGGCCTCGTGCGCGCAGTCGACCTCGCCGCGAAGATCCGCGAGCTAACCCTGCGCGACCCGGGGGGACATGTGGAGCGCACGCCCCGCGAACCGGGGGGGACATGGGGGGGGCGCCTCGCCCCCCCCATGCAGCAATGACCCGGGTCAAGATCTGCGGCATCACCAACCTCGAGGACGCGCTGACGGCGGTCGAAGCCGGCGCCGACGCCCTCGGGTTCATCTTCGTCGAGGACACGCCGCGCTTCGTGACGCCGACGCAGGTGGCGCCGATCGTCCGCGCGCTGCCGCCGTTCGTCACGCCGGTGGGCATCTTCTGGGATCACCCGGCGGGCCACGTCAAGGCGGTGGCGGAGGCGTGCGGCCTGCGGGCGCTCCAGTTCCACGGCGACGAGAAGCCGGAGGATCTCGAGGGCTACGCGCTGCCGGTTATCAAGACGATCAAGCTCGCGGCGCCATCCGGCGAGCTCGGCGGTCGCCAGCCGTGGACGCCGACCGTGAAGTTCCTGCACTATCGCAAGCACGCGGCGGCCCTCCTGCTGGACAGCGCCGCCCGCTGGAGCGAGGGGGAGCCGCGCCAGCCGATCGAATGGACGATCGCGCGCGACCTGGCGAGTCAGCGGTGGCGGATCATCCTCTCGGCCGGCCTCACGCCGGACAACGTCGCCCGCGCGGTCGCGACCGCGCGCCCCTACGCGGTCGACGTGAACTCGGGTGTCGAAGCCCAGCCGGGCCGCAAGGATCCGGACAAGGTATGGCGGTTCGTCGCCGAGGCGAAGGGCGTGCGGTGACGCGGACGCTCCCGGACGCGCGCGGACACTTCGGCCGCTTCGGCGGGCGCTTCGTCCCCGAGACGCTCATGGCGCCGCTGATCGAGCTCGAGCGCGCCTGGACGGCGGCGAAGCGCGATCGGCGCTTCCAGCGTCGGCTGGCCAGCCTGCTCAAGGACTACGCCGGACGGCCGACGCCGCTCTACTTCGCCGAGCGGCTCACCGAGCAGTGCGGCGGCGCGCGGATCTATCTCAAGCGCGAGGATCTCTGTCACACCGGCGCCCACAAGATCAACAACGTGCTCGGTCAGGCGCTGCTGGCGGCGCGGATGAAGAAGCGGCGCGTGATCGCCGAGACGGGCGCCGGCCAGCACGGCGTGGCGACCGCCACCGCGGCGGCCCTGCTCGGCCTCGAGTGCGCGGTGTACATGGGGGCCGAGGACGTCGAGCGGCAGGCGCTGAACGTCTTCCGCATGCGCCTGCTCGGCGCGCGCGTGATCTCCGTCGAGGCCGGCAGCCGGACGCTGAAGGACGCGATCAACGAGGCGCTGCGGGACTGGGTGACCAACGTGCGGACGACGTACTACCTCCTGGGCTCGGCGCTCGGCCCGCATCCGTATCCGGTGATGGTCCGCGACCTCCACGCCGTCATCGGGCGGGAGGCGCGCCGCCAGGCGCGCCGCGTCCTCCGCCGTCTGCCCGACGCGCTCGTCGCCTGCGTCGGGGGCGGATCGAACGCCATCGGGCTCTTCCACCCGTTCATCGCCGACCGCCGCGTGCGGATCGTCGGCGTCGAGCCGGGCGGGGAGGGGATCGCGACCGGCCGCCACGGCGCCTCGATGAGCGCCGGCGCCGTCGGGGTGCTCCACGGGTGTATGAGCTATCTGCTCCAGAACGACGATGGGCAGATCGCCACGGCGCACTCCATCTCGGCGGGGCTCGACTATCCCGGCGTCGGGCCCGAGCACGCCTACTACCGCGACGCCGGTCGGTTCGAGTTCGCGTCGGTCACCGACGCGGAGGCGCTCGAGGGATTCGAGGCGCTGACGCGCCTCGAGGGGATCATGCCGGCGCTGGAGTCGGCGCACGCCGTGGCGCACGCGATGCGGCTCGCCAAGACGCTGCCGAGGTCGAAGACCATCGTGGTGGGTCTGTCGGGTCGCGGCGACAAGGACGTCCACGTGGTCGCCAAGGCGCTCGGGAAGAGGATCGGATGAACGCGGCCCCGGCGACGAAGTCCCGGCTCCACGGCACCTTCGCCCGGCTGCGCGCGCGCGGTGAGCGCGCGTTGGTGGTCTATCTCACGGCGGGCGATCCGTCGCTCGCGGACACGCGCCGGCTCGTGATCGAGGCCGAGCGCCGCGGCGCCGACGTCGTCGAGCTGGGGGTGCCGTTCTCGGATCCCCTCGCGGAGGGTCCGGTGATCCAGCGCGCGATGATGCGCGCCCGCGCCGCCGGCACCACGGTGCCGCGCGTCCTCGAGACGGTCGCGACGATGCGCGCCGAGGTGCGCGTGCCGCTCGTGCTGTTCACGTACTACAACCCCGTGCTCGCGTTCGGTCTCAAGGCGTTCGCCCGGGCGGCGGTCGACGCGGGCGTCGACGGCGCGCTCGTCGTCGATCTGCCGCCGGAGGAGGCCGGGCCGCTGGCCGCCGAGGCGGACGCCGCCGGGCTCGACCTGATCCACCTGGTGGCGCCGACCTCGACGCCGCCGCGCGTGCGTCTCATCGCGCGCCGCAGCCGCGGCTTCATCTACGTCGTCTCGGTCACCGGCGTCACCGGCGAGCGCCAGGACCTCCCCGCGGACCTGGCCGCCCAGATCCGGACGCTTCGGCGGGTGACGACGATGCCGGTGTGCGTCGGGTTCGGCATCAGCACGCCCGCGCAGGTCGCGGTGGTCGGGCGCCTCGCCGATGGCGCGATCGTCGGCTCGGCGATCGTGCGTCTCGTCGAGGAGCGCGCGGGATCGTCGGCCCTCGTCGACGACGTGGGCAAGTTCGTCGCCGAGCTCAAGGCGCCGCTCCGCGAGCCCCTGCCGAACTCCCCGACGGACCCGACGCGGAGGTAGACACGGTGGCCTGGTTCAAGCGGAAGGACGACGAGTCGGGGGGGAGCAAGGCGAGCAAGGTCGTCATCGCCGAGGGCCTCTGGATCAAGTGCGACTCCTGCAAGGAGATCATGTATCGGGCCGAGGTGGAGCGCGCCGGGCGCGTCTGCCCGAAGTGTCACTATCCGTTCCGGATCTCGGCCCGCGAGCGCATCGGGCAGGTCGCCGATCCCGGCTCGTTCGAGGAGCGCGAGACCGGCCTGACCACGACCGATCCGCTGGGCTTCAAGGACACCAAGAAGTACCGGGAGCGCGTGCGCGCCGCCGTCCAGAAGACCTCGACCGACGAGGCGGTGATCTGCGGGATCGCTTCGATCGGCGGGCAGCCCACCGTGCTCGCCGTTTTCGAGTTCGGCTTCCTCGGCGGCAGCATGGGCTCGGTGGTCGGCGAGAAGCTCGCGCGCGCGATCGAGCTTGCGATCGACAAGCACCTGCCGGTGGTCATCGTTTCGGCGTCGGGCGGCGCCAGGATGCAAGAGGGCATCCTCTCCCTGATGCAGATGGCCAAGACCTCCGCCGCGCTCGAGCGGCTCGGAGCCGCCGGGCTTCCGTACATCTCCCTCCTCACCGACCCGACCACCGGCGGCGTCACCGCGAGCTTCGCGATGCTCGGCGACGTCATCGTCGCCGAGCCGCGCGCGTTGATCGGCTTCGCCGGTCCGCGGGTCATCGCCGAGACGATTCGTCAGCCGCTGCCCGAAGGATTCCAGCGCTCGGAGTTCCTGCTCGCGCACGGGCAGCTCGACATGATCGTCGAGCGGCGCGACCTCAAGGAGACGCTCCGCCGCATTCTCGCGTTCTTCGCCGACCCGCCGCCCCGATCGGGGTAGACCGCGCGTGACGTACGCCGAGGCCGTCGCCCGGCTCCAGGCACTCCGGGGCGGTGAGCACGCGGGCATGCGGCCGGGGCTCGAGCGGATCGAGGGACTCCTCGATGCGCTCGGCCATCCGGAGCGGCGATACCGCCTGGTCCAGGTCGGCGGCACGAACGGCAAGGGCTCGGTGTCGGCGATGCTGGCCGCGATCCTCGGGTCCGCGGGCCACCGCGTCGGCCTCTACACCTCTCCGCACCTGGTCTCCTTCCGCGAGCGCATCCGCGTCGACGGCGCGCCCATTCCCGAGGACGAAGTGGTCGATGGCGTCGAGGCGCTCGGCACGCTGGTGGCGCGCTTCGACGCGACGATGTTCGAGGCGACGACGGCCCTGGCGCTCGACCATTTCGCGCGCGAAGCCGTCGACGTGGCAGTGCTCGAGGTGGGTCTGGGCGGGCGCCTCGACGCGACGACCGTGGGGACGCCCGAGGTCGCCGTGATCGCGCGCGTCGATCTCGATCATCAGGCGGTGCTCGGCGCCACGCTCGCGGCGATCGCCGCCGAGAAGGCCGCGATCATCCGCGGCGGCGTCGCGATCTCCGCCGCGCAAGCGCCGGAGGCCGGGCGCGTCATCGCGGCGCGCGCCGCGGCGGTCGGCGTTCCGCTCCTGGTCGAAGGGCGCGACCTTTCGGTCACGGTGGAGCACCGCGGGCCCGACGGTCAGCGCCTCACCTGCGCGGGCCCGGGGTGGTCGCTGGCCGGCCTCGAGCTCGGCATGGCCGGGAGCTTCCAGCCGTCCAACGCCCTGCTCGCCGTCGCCGCGGCGCGCGAGCTCGGCGTCGGCGAGGCCGCGATCCGTGCCGGGCTCGCGCGCGCGTGGTGGCCGGGCCGCTTCCAGATCCTCCGGCGCGCGCGCGGCGTCCTGGTGCTCGACGGCGCTCACAATCCGGCCGGCGCCCGCGCCCTCGCCGGCTCCTTGCGCGACGTCTTCGGCGGGGACCGGGTCACGTTCGTGCTGGGGATCCTCGCCGACAAGGACGCCGCCGGTATCGTCGCCGCGCTCGCCCCCTTGGCGGACCGGTTCGTCCTGGTCGCCCCCGCGAGCCCGCGCGCCACGACGCCGGACGCGATCCGCGCCGTCGTGCCCGTCTCGGTCCGCCACGTCGAGATCGCCGCGTCGCCCGTCGAGGCTCTGGCGCTGGCGGCGCGGACCGCGACCACCCCGATCATCTGTGTCGCCGGTTCGCTGTTCCTGATCGGCGACGTGCTCCGCCACCTCGCCGGAAGCGATAAACCTTGCTCGCTCGAAAAGGAGGCTGATAGCATGAGGCTCCTCTTCTGACGAGGGCGTTCGAGACACCCATGACGCGGATTCGGGCTTCGATCGTCATCCTGCTTCTCGCGAGCGTCATCCCGGCGGCGTCGCCATCCGTGGCGCAGGCCCAGACACCGACGAGGGTGCAGACGGCGGGCGGCGAGGTCTCGGTCATGGCGAACCGCTTCGAGCAAGCTGGGTCCGACAACCTCCTGGTGGCGATCGGCGAGGTCGAGGTGACGCGGGGCACGTCGCGTCTTCTCGCAGACCGGGTCGAGATCAATCGTGAGACCGGCGACATCGTCGCCTTGGGCCGGGTGATCTTCTATGACGGCGACAACCGGCTGACCGGACAGCGCATTGATTTCAACATCAAGACCGGCACGGGCGTCGTCTACGAGGGCGAGGCGCACGCCGCGCCCTACTACCGCCTCATGGGCGAGCGCCTGGAGCGTCTCGGGGAGAACGTCTACCGTGTCCAGCGCGGCGTCTTCACGACCTGTGAGGACGAGGTCCCGTCGTGGTCGTTCCACCTGGGCTCCATGACCGCTGACCTGGAGGACTACGTGTACGGGACGAACGCCTCGTTCTGGGTCAAATCCGTACCGGTCATACCGTATTTCCCCTTCTTCGCGGCGCCCATCCGGCGCGAGCGGCAGTCGGGCTTCCTTGCCCCGCAGCTGGGGAACTCCTCTCGCAAGGGATTCTTCGCTGAGATCCCGTTCTACTGGGCGATCTCCGACAGCCAGGACGCGACCCTGACCGCCGGCACCTACTCAAAGCGGGGCTTCGGCGCCGCGGCCGAGTACCGGTACATCCTCTCGCAGGAGCAGCGTGGCAGGCTGAACGGCGCGATCGTCCAGGAGGTCTTCAAGAGCGACGACACCCGGGGCTTCGGGAGCGTCAAGCACGACTGGCAGATCGCGCCGGGGCTCTCGCTGCTCGCCGACCTCAACGCGGTGTCCGACGATCAAGTCCTCAGGGACTACGAAACCGAGCTCCGGCTACGCTCCGCGCAGCGCGCCGAGTCGAATCTGTTCCTCACGAGGACATGGACGAACTGGAATTTCGTCGGCCGCATCTACTGGTACCAGGATCTCACGACCACGCGGCCGGTCGAGCTGCAGAGGGTGCCGGAGCTCAGGCTCGAGGGCGTGCGACAGCCGCTGCCGGGGCTTCCAGGGTTTCTCTATCAGGTGGACACGAGCGCCGTGAACTTCCTGCGCTACGCCGGCTCGGAGGGCGCCCGCGGCGACTTCCACCCGTTACTCTCGCGGCCGATTCCGCTCGCCGGGTATGCGACGGTCACCCCATTCGTGGGCGGGCGCGTCACCGGCTACAGCACGACCGTCACCGGAACCCACACTCCGCTCAAGGGAGGGCAGCCGATCGAGGACACCAACGGTGAGCCGCGAGTCCGCGAGCTGCTCGAGTTCGGGAGCGACGTCGACAGCCGGACCTCGCGCGTGTACGCTCTCGGCGGATGGGGCGGGCTCGACCGGCTGCTCCACGCGATCGAGCCCCGCGTGCACTACATCAGGATCGTCGGCCACAACTTCTACAGTCTGCCCGACTGGACCTCGCAGATCGACCAGATCCCCGAGGCGAACTGGTTCGAGTTCTCGGTGACAGATCGACCGCGCGGGAAGACGATCAGCCCCGACGACACCGAAGCCGCACGCCTCGACCTCGCCCGCCTCGTCGTGGCCAGTGCCTACGACTTCCAGAAGGGCCGGTTCGGCAATCTCGCCGGCGACCTGACGGTCCAGCCGGGTAAGTCCCTGACCCTCCACGCCGACGCGAGCTACGATGTCCAGGGGGACAACGGCCTCCAGGCGACCACGACCGACGTGACGCTCAGCATTCCCCCCGTGACGGGGAACGTGGGATACCGCTTCAATCGGTTCCCCGCCGTCACCATTCCGTACTTCGTCCAGATCCCCGGGACGCTCAATCGCGGCAATAACGTGCCCGACCAGCAGTCCATCAGCTTTCTCCAGGGCGGGACCTCGGTCGAGGTCATGCGGAACCTCGCCCTGCGCGCGCGGACGAACTGGGACATCCGCAGCGAAACCTTCGTCGAGAATCGCTTCGGCGCCGATTTCAAGTTCGACTGCTGGGCCATCAGCCTCGAATACGTTCGCCGGGGCCGCGAGGCGGGTCAACCCGCTGACAACGAGTTCCGCTTCTCGGTCAATCTGCTCGGGCTCGGGCACGTCTTGAGCTCGCGGATGGGCGGAGGGGCGCTGGACTCCGCGCCGGGGCTCAAATGATCCCCTTCATCGACCTGACCCGCCAGCACGGGGCGCTCCGGGCCGAGCTGCTCGGCGCCGCCGCGCGCGTCCTCGACTCGAGCCAGCTCGTGCTGAGCGCCGAAGGCAAGGCGCTGGAGCACTATCCCACCTGGGGGCGTGCGGTAACGCCGGCATGGTGGTGACCGATCGCGTCGACGTGGCCGAGCGCGTCGCGAAGTTGCGCCACCACGGCGACGGCGGTCGCTACGAGCACGTCGAGCTCGGCTACTGCAGCCGCCTGGACGAGCTCCAGGCGGCGGTCCTCCGCGTCAAGCTCAGGCACCTGGCGGCGTGGACGGCGGCGCGCCGGCGGATCGCCGACCGGTACCGCGCGCGGCTCGCGGGGGTCGGGCTGGAACTTCCGATCGAGGCGGCGAACGCGCGTCACGTGTACCATCTCTTCACGGTGCGACACCCGCAGCGCGACGCGCTCGCCAAGCCCTTGGCCGACGAAGGGGTCTCCACCGCCGTCTACTACCCGCGCTCGGTGCCGGATCAGCCCATGTTCGGCGGGGGCGCCGAGCGGCGCTGGCCCGAGGCCTGGCGCGCCTCGCGCGACGTCCTGTCGCTGCCGTGCTTCGCCGAGCTGTCCGACGACGAGGTCGAGCAGGTCGCTGCGGGCGTGGTGCGCGCGTGCGGGCGCCTGTGACGCCGGCGGCCGAAACGCTCAGGCAGCGGCTCGGCACCGGCCCGACCGTGGGGCTCATCGGGCTCGGCTACGTCGGGCTGCCCCTGGCGGTCGCCTTCGCCGAATCGGGCGCGACCGTGATCGGCGTCGATCTCGACGCGCGCCGCGTCGCGGCCGTGCGCGCCGGCACGAGCTTCATCGAGGACGTGCCGGCGGAGCCGCTGGGCGGCCTCGTGCGGACGGGGCGTCTCAGCGCCCGCGGCGAAGTCGGAGCGCTGAAGGACGCGGACGCGATCGTCATCTGCGTGCCCACGCCCCTGGGCAAGTCGAAGGAGCCCGACATCTCCTTCATCGTGGCGGCGGCCGACGCCGTGGCGGCCATCATCAGGCCCGGCCAGCTCGTGGTGCTCGAGTCGACGACCTATCCCGGCACGACGCAGGAGGTGCTGCTGCCGCGCTTCCAGGCGCGCGGGCTCGTCGTGGGGCGCGATGTCTTCCTGGCGTTCTCGCCCGAGCGGATCGATCCGGGCAATCGGCGCTGGACGCTGCGCGACATCCCCAAGGTCGTCGGCGGCGTGACCGACACGTGCCGCGACCTCGCGGCGGCGCTCTACGCCCGCGTGACGCGCGAGGTCGTGCCCGTCTCGGGGCCGGAGACGGCCGAGATGGTGAAGCTCTTCGAGAACACGTTCCGCTCCGTCAACATCGCGCTGGTCAACGAGTTCGCGATCATGTGCCGGCGCCTGGGCCTCTCGGTGTGGGAGGTGATCGCCGCGGCGTCGACGAAGCCATTCGGGTTCATGCCCTTCTATCCCGGTCCCGGCCTCGGCGGTCACTGCTTGCCGTCCGACCCGCACTACCTCTCGTGGAAGGTGCGGCTCGAAGGGTACGAGCCGCGCTTCATCACGTTCGCGGACGAGATCAACCGGCGGATGCCCGCGTACGTCGTGCAGCTGGCGGCCGACGCGCTCAACGACCGGAGCCGCGCCCTGCGCGGCGCGCGCATCCTCGTGCTCGGCGTGGCCTACAAGGCGGACGTCGGCGACGTGCGCGACTCGCCCGCGCTCGAGATCATCGAAGGCCTTCTCGCCAAGGGCGCGGTGGTCGCCTACCACGACCCGCGCGTGCCGGCGGTCACGGTCGGCGCCGTCACGCTCGAGTCGCTCCAGTGGAGCGCCGCCGGCCTGGCGTCGCGCGACGTCGTGCTGATCCTCACGGCGCACGCCGGCTACGATTGGGCGGCGATCGTCCGCGACGCGCCCCTCGTGATCGACACGCGCAACGCCACCGGCAGCCTCCCGCCCTCCCCCCACGTCATCCGCCTCTAGGGTGCGAGGCGGGCGACGGGGGCGACGGGGGCGACGGGCCCGGGCGCGAGGGGTCGAGAGGACCACGCGGCACGCGTGCGCTGCCCCGCGGCGGCTGGGCTCCATCCGGGCGCGCGGCGGCCCGCAGGGGCTCGCCGGGAACGGGTCCCTTCGACCCCTCGCGCCCGGGCCCGTCGCCCCCGTCGCCCCGCGGTCGCGCGTCAAGTCGCCGATGGGCGGCTAGCCGCGATGGCGATGCTCGGCGCGATCGTGGTCTCGATGCGTCCGCGACAGTGGGTCAAAAATCTGGTCGTGCTCGCGGGACTGGTCTTCTCGCAGCGGCTGTTCACGGGGGCGGTGTGGACGGCGCTGGCCGCGTTCGCGATCTTCTGCGCGCTGTCCGGCGCGATCTATCTGATCAACGACGTCGCCGACCGGGAGCGCGACCGCCTGGATCCGCGCAAGCGCGCGCGGCCGATCGCCGGCGGCCGGCTCTCCGTCCGAGTCGCCGTCGCGGCGGCCGCGGCCCTCGTCGGGGCGGGCCTCGGACTCTCCGCGCTGCTCTCGCGCCCGTTCCTGGTCACGGCCCTCGCCTACGTCGTCCTGCTCGTCGCCTACTCGGCCTGGCTCAAGCACGTCGTCATCGTGGACGTGATCGTCGTCGCCTGCGGGTTCGTGCTGCGCGCCGTCGCGGGCGCGGTCGTCATCGACGTCGAGATGTCGGGCTGGCTCCTGATCTGCACGATCTTGTTGGCGCTGTTCCTGGCCCTCGGCAAGCGCCGCTACGAGTACCTGGCGCTGGCCGAGGACGCGGCGGGCCACCGCCCGATCCTGGCCGAATACAGCCCGGCGCTGCTCGACCAGATGATCGCCGTCGTGACCGCGTCCACCGTGACCGCCTACGCGCTCTACACGATGTCGCCCGAGACCGTGGCGAAGTTCCGCACGCACCTGCTGCCGGCGACGCTGCCGTTCGTGCTCTACGGGATCTTCCGGTACCTCTACCTGCTGTACCGGCGGCAGCTCGGGGGCAATCCGTCGGAGCTCCTCCTCAACGACAAGGCGCTCCTGATCAACACGCTCGGCTGGATTTTCGCAGTGTTACTGATCATCTACGGCGCACGGCTGGAGTAGAATGAACGGCATCGTGCATAGCGCGGTGGCGCTCCTTCGTACGCGTCCGGAGACCGTTATCGAGGACTACGGGCGCCTGATGCGTCTGGTGAAGTACGACCAGGGGCTCCGCCGCGACCAGGACCTGATCCTCAAGCTCAATCTCTCGTGGACCAAGTATTTTCCGGCGTGCTCGAGCCAGCCCTGGCAGGTCGACGGCGTGCTGACGACGCTGCGCGAAGACGGCTACGATCGCCGGCGGATCTTCCCCGTCGAGAACAAGACCGTGGTCACGAACCCGATCGCCGGATGCCGGAACAACAAGTGGCTTCCGGTGCTCGAGCGTCACGGCGTGCCGTTCATCCCGCTGCCCGGCGTCGAGTGGACCGTCTATAAGTTCCAGTCGCCGCTGCTGAAGCTGAACGCGATCTTCCCCGAGGGCATCGAGATCCCGAAGATGTACGTGGGCAAGAACGTGCTTCACCTGCCGACCTGTAAAGTGCACGGACACTCCCGCACGACCGGCGCGATCAAGAACGCCTTCGGCGGCCTGCTGAAGGAAGTGCGTCACTACGCCCACGAGTTCATCCACGAGGTGATGGTCGACCTCATGTACATGCAGCGCGAGCTGCACCCGGCGGTGTTCGCGGTGATGGACGGCACGGTGATGGGCGACGGCGCCGGGCCGCGCACGATGGTGCCGCGGATCGGGAACCTGATCCTGGCCTCGGCGGATCAGGTGGCGATCGACGCGATCGCGGCGCGGATCATGGGATTCGATCCCCTGTCGATCCCGTACCTCCGGATGTGCCAGGAGCGCGGGCTCGGCGTCGCGGATCCCAAGCGGATCGAGATCGTCGGCGACACGGACGCGGCGGCGCTCTCCATGGGCTTCAAGACGAGCCGCAGTCTCGTGATCTGGGGCGACCAGCTGATCCGGCGCGGCCCCCTGCGGCCGCTCAAGCGGCTGCTCCTGCATTCGCCGCT
>Ga0137403_10006314_pt1 | contig 13590 bp, 3 predicted proteins | sample CZOMad2_1_16fung_FD_122057 | JGI IMG/M metagenome (GOLD analysis project Ga0137403, IMG submission 122057) | Vadose zone soil fungal communities from Angelo Coast Range Reserve, California, USA - CZOMad2_1_16fungal (Hybrid Assembly) | ecosystem: Environmental > Terrestrial > Soil > Vadose zone... | reverse complement strand
ACACCGTTCGTGCCGAGGTCCACAAAGCTGTTGGTGCCATCCAACTGGAGCACACGCTCCACGGCCACGCGTGAAACGGACGAAGAACCGGGCCGAGTGCTCCGGACGACAATGGCGTTCCCCTTCAGCAGCGCATTGTGCCCGCCGGGAGACAGATCCTTGACCACGCCGTTGGAGGCCGAGTCGAAGTTCCACAGACCAGCCAGGCCGGGTTCCTGGCCGGTCAACTTCCGGAACCTGTTCTCCTGAATCTCTTGCTCGGTGCGCTCGACGCTCCACACACGGGCCTCGTCCATTTGGCCTTGAAAGTCTTCGTTCAATTCCGGCTTGGATTCCCGCCAGTTGCTCCGGCCCAAAAAATTGTGGTCGCCGTTTCCAACCCAGGCAAAGCTTCCGGTGTGGAGATGCGTAGCCACGAGCGCACCATCCATATACAACTTCATACCACCGGGCCCCGATACCGCGGCCACATGGGTCCATTGGTTCGTGGATAAAATCGATTCGGCTATGACGCGGACCATAGGCACGTTAGTGCTCTGCGACAGTTCGAAGGTCAGGCTGTGGGTGTTCCCCTCGTTGTAAACGCCCAGGAGCTGGCCTCTGGTACCGAAGTCGAAGAACCGAGAGTATTGCCCGAACCGGTCCCACTTCACCCAGCCTTCAACCGTCGCCGCTGTCAGGTGGTTGAAAATATTCGCTGGCAGTTCGACGTAGCTATTCGTGCCGTCGAGCTGCAGCACGGTTTCGAGGGTGACCGGTTGCGATTCTCCCGCGGGCCGTAGAGCAGGGATGACTTTGGCCCTGCCAATCAGCTTTCCGTGATGGGAATTGGGGGACAGGTCGCGCGCGGTGCCATCCTTGAAGCTCCACAGCCCGACCAGATTCGGTTCCTGGCCGGTGAGATTCTTCGTCATGGCCTCCCGGATTTGTGCTTCGGTTCGCGCCACCTTCCAGACGCGCACCTCGCTCATCTCCCCCCGGAAATCCGTGTCATTGTTCCAACTGCTCTTGCCCAGGTAGTTGGTGGCGGGCTGTCGGATCGCCGCGAAACTGCCGGTGTAATCCAGGCGGTCCACCAGTTCACCGTTGTAATAGAGTTTCATTCCGTCCTTGCCCGAGACGGCGGCGAGGTGACACCAGCGATTGGTTTCCAACAGCTCCGCGGCTAGCGCCGAGTCCGGAAAATTCTGGGCCGGTCCGCGCCAACCGTGGCGCTGGTGGTTGGCATCATAGATCACGAACTTTACTCCCGGTGAAGACTCGTGATTGCCGAGGAACATCGCCTGACCCTCGACCCCAAAACAAAAAAACATGGAATCCGCCGGCCCAAATGTTTCCCACTTCACCCAGCCCTCCACCGTGGCCTCTTCCAAGCCGTCGAAAATGTTGGGTGGCAGTTCGACGTAGCTGCCGTTACCGTCGAGCTGCAGCACGTTCTCAACCTTCATCGGCTGCTGCGTGTCCCCGGTGGGCCGCTGGGCCGGCATGAGTCTGGCATTGCCCATAAGCCTGCCCGCGGGGGCCCCCGCGACCGCATTTGTAATTTGGCCCGCAGAAAAAGGAATCAAGTTGGTGCTTTCGAACACAGCCAAGCCCTGCGGGGTGCCGACCCACAAACGATCCCGTTGGTCTCTGGCCAGTGCCCGTACAAAATTTCCCGGCAGCCCGTTGTTGGTGGTGAAAGTCATGAACATCGGAGCGCGGACTTCAGTCCGCTGCAATGTACGACTGGTTAGGGACGCCGATGATTTTGGACTTTGCTTGCTGTCGGCTGTTGCAGCGGCCTGAAGGCCGCGCTCCGCTCGAGGATCGTAGCGACAGAGTCCATTAGGCGTGCCGAACCACATGACGCCGTTGGTTTCTCCCGTGATCGCAAAAACCCGCCCTTTGGGCAGGCCGTCTTCAGGCGTGAGTGTGAAAAAGTCCCGTCCATCGAACCGCGAGACGCCGGCGCTGGTGCCGAACCACATCGCGCCATCCGCTGCTTGGAAGCTGGAGGCCACATAGTCCTCCGCCAGCCCTTGCACGTGGGAGAAGTTCTGCCAGCGGCCTTTCTTGAACGGCGCCAACTGGAAATCAAGATTGCCCAGCGAACCATTCTCGACGACGGTGACTTCGTGGCCTTCACCCGGTGAGACACCCGTTGAACCCATTTTAGATGGCGAAGGCGTGACTATCTCACCGGGTGAATCGCGATAAAGAAATCCACCCGGCACATGTGCCCGCAGCCGGTAGCGGCCAGGGGCGAGCGTCGGGAAACGGTAAAAGCCGCGCGCGTCGCTCATCGTGGTCGCCAGCGATAGAACGGAGCTGCCGTGAAACAACACCGTGGCTGGAACGATCTCCTTGGGCCGCCCGGGCGACGACCAGGAAAATCGGCACCCGGCGTTTTCACCTTGATCAAAATACTCCAACCGCAACTCATGATCCCCCGCGGCGAGAGGAACCAAGCCAGACTTCTCAATCATGCCATGCATGCCGTCGTTGTTGACAACCACCCGGCCATCGAGGAACAAGCGGGAACCGTCATCCGACTCGAGATAAAAGGTGTACTCGGCCTCAACGGCAATTTGAATACGACCGATCCAGCGGATGTAGCATCCCGTTCTCACCGGCACGAGTGCCGCACCGGACACGATCGGAAAATCGATGACCCTGTCCACGCGCAGGGCGGTCAATGGATAATCACTGGATGCGGGAAAGGCTTTAAGGCCGGGGATCGAGTAGATTTCCGCGTTGAGGCCGGGCAGTTTGGCACTGTCCTCGACGACCGGCACCGCTTGCACAACTACCGCGGGCAATGGCGTGTCGTCCAGCGCCAGCACTCGACCAGAAACTGCCGACAGATCGCGGAGAGTTAGGTTGATCGTCTGCTCGCCGGCCTGCATCACGACGTTGGTCGGGCGGGAGGCGAATTCACCACGCCGCGCTTCAAGCGTCACCGTTTCGCCCGGCGTCGGCTTCACAAGCCAAAAGCCACCTGCGGAATCAGTCGTAATCGTCTTGTTGGTTTCGCCGATCTGGGCGACAGAGACTTCGATACCGGCCTGCGCGCGCCCATCGATGTCGGTCACCGTGCCGCGCAAGGAGGCCGGAATAAGCAGGCTGTCCACGGTTGGAAGTGAAACGGCTGGTAAGTCTGCTTCGTTTCTAAGCGCGCCGTGAAAACCGTGCGGCGAAGCGTCTCGGCCAGGTTGGTTCGGATCGTCAAAATTCCACAATCCCGCCAGCCCGTCCTCGGCGCCGGTCAACCGGCGGAACATGTTCTGGCGAATTTCCTCCCCAGTCCGAGCGGTCACCCACATCCGCAGCTCATCCATTTCACCACGAAAGAGCGGATCTGCAGCGTAGCTGGATTTCCCGAAATAATAATGCCGGGTGGTGTGAAAGCGGGAAAGGAGTTGCGGAGAATCGAGGGTGCGCACGCAAACGCCGTTCGCGTAAAGCCTGGTTTCCTGTCGGCCCATCGCCAACGCGAGGTGAATCCATCGGTTCGAAACAAGCAGGCCGGGCACCGTTATGTTTCCGAAGTTGTTTCCAGGCCTATCTTCAAAAGCCGCCTGCAACGTTTGTGGCCGATCGACCGGCCGCACGCTGATAACGGCGGACGAGCCTTCCCCAAAATCAAAAAATCTTGCCCAGGGTTTCAACTCCTCCCACCGAATCCACCCTTCGACCGTGGCTTCATCCAACTCGTCGAAAATCTTCTCTGGCAGTTCAAAATAGCCGGCACGGCCTTCAAGTCTCAACCCATGGTTGGTCGGGCCCGCCAGCTCGGACGGGGTGGCCAACGGCACGCGCGACGAGAGCTGAAAATCCACACTCGGCCGATCCGTCCCAATTTCCATCGCGACGGGCCGTCCGTCCGCGAACCAAATCCAATTCGTTCGATCCTGCGCGCGAACGAAGTATTCCCCCGGCGGAACGCGGCGGAAATGATACGTGCCATCGCCATGCGTCAAAGCGATGGCCAGCGGAGCGCGCCCGCCTGCCCCGCCGTAGCCAGGCGAAGGCGGGTCCTCGGGCGAGGCAATCCGCGACGGCGAGGACGCCACCGAATTTGTCGAAGTCTGCAGGCGATCCAGGGTCGCTGCTTCCCCTTCGGATTTCGGATTTCGGATTTCGGATTTAAACAATTGCACCTGCACTGCCGCCAGAGCTTTTCCGTCCGTGTCGCTCACTCTTCCCAGAATGCTGCCGGGCGGTGAAAGACTCAGGTTGATCTCTCGCCGCTCGGCAAGCTTGAGTGCAGGCACGGTTGCGGTCGCCAGTGTGTTGTTGAGTGATGCGACCAGTCTCAGCGCACCGTTGGCGCCGCGAATCCGCAGCCGATAATCACCATTCACCCTGGTCGCGCCGCGCTGCACTTCGATTTCATTTTCGAACACGGCCACTTCGGCTCCAGCCGCGGGTTTGCCACTGGCGTCGGTGATCCGGCCAACCAGCAGTGCCGGCTCATCAGCAAGCTGCGGTACGCGGGAAAGAGCCGTGCGCGCGTTCTTCACGAGCTTGCCGTGGCGCGCGTTGGGACTCAGGTCCGGCACAACGTTGTTGGTGACCTGATCGAAATTCCACAGCGCGATCAGGTCCGGCTCTTTGCCCGTCAACTTGCTGAACCGGTTCGTCGCGATCTGCTCCCGGCTCCGTGCGACTTTCCAAACACGCACCTCATCCATCTGCCCCGTGAGGGATGCTTCTCCTGACCACCCCGCTCCCAGCGAGTTCTCCGTGTGTTGGGTTACCAGCGAAAGCACTCCCGCGGTATTCGTGCCGACCGGGTTGCCATCCAAGAACAAGACCATGCCTTTGCGCGATAACACGGCGGCCACGTGAATCCACTGGCCTGCCTCCACGGTTTGCGGTGACCAAATGCTCTGTCCCACAAAAGGGTTCAGCTTTTGATCAATACCCAGGGTGACATTATTGCCGCTACTATTGATGACCAGCACTCGGTTGTCGCCATGTCCAAAGCTGAAAAACCGGCTCCAGTCACGAAGTTGCGACCACTTCACCCATCCCTCGATGGTGGCTTCCTCCAGCCCGGACAACAGATTCGGCGGCAGCTCGACGTAACTGCCATTGCCGTCAAGCGAGAGCACTGGCTCGGTGCTTGGCGGTTCGGACGGAATGGCGTTGGTAATCGGCAGCATTTGTGCACCGCGGGTCAAGACGCCGTTATTGTGGTTGGTGGAGGAGTCTTTTCCCAGGTTGGCCGCATCTGAAAAGTTCCAAAGGCCGACGAGACCGTCGGAGGCTGAGAGCGTCGGAGCGTCCGAGCGTGGGAGCATGGGGGAGTGGGAAAGATCCTCACGGATTTCTTCGCGCGAACGGGCGCGATTCCAGATGCGCAATTCGGCGATGTCGCCTTTGAAATTTGAGTCGTCCGGGAATGCAAGTTCGTGGCGTCCGATCCAGAGGGGAACGTTTTTGAAATCGAACGGCAGCGAATGCGCGGGGGTTTTGCCGACGGTCTGGCCGTTGAGATAAACAGTATAAACGCCGTTGGTCGGATCCCAGGTCGTGGCGAGGTGAGTCCAGGTGCCGATCGGCAGCGGAGGGCTGACCTGCCTTCCGGCGTACCGTCCCATTTGGGTCTTTCCGTTTGCGCCCAGCAGCCAGTGATGAACTCCCGAACCCGGCCCCGGTGTGCCGAGCACCAACGGCCAACTGCGTACCGACGGTGCGCCGTGCGGTCGAATCCGCGCCTCGACGGTATGCGCCTGGTTGCCCGCACCGAAGCCTTGAAGCGCGTCAACGATCATCGCGCCGTTGTCGCCATCGAGCCGCAGCATGTGAGTCACGCGTTGCTCGACCGGCACCAGGTTCGCCAACGGTTCGTCCACGATCGTTATTGGCCTTTCCGGCGGTTCCGAAGGGCCGGGCCGGCTCTCCGCAACGACTTTGGGGTTGCCTACAAGTTGGCCATGGTGAGCAGCGGCGGAGAAATCCTTTCCCGGGTTGGCGGGATCATCGAAATTCCACAAACCTACCAGCCCCGGCTCAGTGTCGTTAAGATTACGCAGATAGTTCTCGCGGATTTGTTCTGCAGTGCGGGCCACGTTCCAGACGCGGACTTCGTCAATGGAGCCAATCCACCGCTCCGTCCAGTCCCTGTCCGGAGCGCGACGCTGCCGGCCGATGCGGAAGGTGGAGGTCTCCGTGGACTGACGCAGTAATCCATCGCGTTTTGCGCCGACGCGTCCGTCAATGTACAGTTCGGTCCCCTGGCTGTGCTTGACCACGGCCAGGTGATGCCAGTCCCCATATGGGTAGGTCACCCCGGTCTGATTCCACCAATCCCCCACCCGGATCGTCCCGTCCGGACTCACGCCGAGGTAAAGCTGATTGTCTTGCGAAACCACATGGCGATATTCTCCGCGAGCTGAAGCAGGGGCAAAGGCCCAACATTCCACCGTGTAATCTCCCTTGGTGTCAATCACCACTGCGTCTGTCTCGAGGTTGCTCTCGCCATCCAATGCCAGAACCAGGTTTGCAGCCGCGGGCGATTGACGCACTCGGTCGTCGGGGACCACACGCGCGTTCCCCATCAATGTTCCATGATGACCTTCCGGCGTAGCATCGCGGCCCGGGTTCGCCGGGTCATCGAAGTTCCACAAACCGACGAGGCCAAGCTCTTGACCAGTCAATTTGACCGACATGCTCTCGCGGATTTGTTCCTCCGTGCGCGCCACGTTCCAAACGCGCACTTCATCGATCTGCCCTTGGAATGGAGGATCGACCCAATGATGATCAGAAGCTCGACTTCCTGGCTCGTCCTGGACAGTCACGGTTCTACCAATGCGATTGAGTTCGCCCGTCTTCAGCGCGGAGAAACTCCCACTGTATGAATTGGAGCCGGCCAGCGCGCCATTGACATAAGCGCGCATCCCGCCCTTTCCGGATACGCAGGCCACATGAATCCATTCGCCCAGCTTCACCACGTTTGGAACCTTCAATTCCTGCAATCCGGTCTCGGCGTCCAGCAGTACAAACCAAAGCGTGTTGGTGTCCTGCACGGCGATGCCCAAGTCGTGCTTGGCGGTGCCGTAGTTGAACACCCGGTTCCAGCCCGGCCCCGTAAGGCGATCCCATTTCACCCATGCCTCCACAGTGGCTTCACCAAGATCATTGAAAATGTTCGGCGGAAGTTCGACGTAACCGTCCGTGCCATCCAACGAAAGCACATTCTCCGTCGCCGAGGCAAAAGTACGGGTGGGGCGCGCTGCGGGAACGACTGTGGCATTGCCCATCAACTTCGCGTGGTGACCGCCTGCCGAAGCATCGCGGCCCGGGTTGGCGGGGTCATCGAAGTTCCACAGACCGACCAGGGCCGGTTCCTGGCCCGTCAGCTTGCGTGACATGTTCTCGCGGATTTGTTCCTCCGTGCGCGCTACGTTCCAGACACGAACCTCGTCCAGTTCGCCGTCAAAATCTTCGTCCAACCAAGGCGCGCCTTCCCAGTTCGACCGGCCCAGGTAATTGTGGTCGCCGTTGTTGATCGCGGCGAAACTGCCAGTGTAATCATTGCTCGCGACCAGAATTCCGTTGAAATACAGCCGGACTCCCCCCGGCCCGGTGACGGCAGCGATGTGGCACCATTCGTTCGTCCGGATCAAGTTAGGCACGGTCAACCTCAATTCGGAGGCCTCGTTGAACGGAGGACGGCCAAGACTGAGATACAAGGAATTCGCAGTGCCAAGGTTGGCGACCTCTAACGATCTCCAGACTTGTCCAAAATCAAAGAAACGGGAGTACTTACGGAGGGTTCTCCACTTTACCCAACCCTCCACGGTCGCCTCGGTCAAATCATTAAAGATGTTGGACGGCAGCTCGACAAAGCTGTTCGTGCCGTCGAGTGTAACAACGAGGTTCGTCGGCGCGAGCCTTTCACCTGGTATCCACGACCCCTCTTTCACCACGCGCGCATTCCCCATCAACCGACCATCGCGCCCGTTGCCGCTGGCATCGCGCGCCGTGCCGTCGGCGAAGTTCCAAAGTGCCAACAGCCCGGGCTCAGTCCCCACCAAACGGCGAAAGAGGTCGCCCTGGATTTGTTCGGCCGTGCGTTCCCCGGCCCAGAGCCGGACCTCCGCCATCTCGCCGCTGAAATCGGCGTCCTTGGGATCAACGGCATCCTTTAGGACACTGCGGCCCAGAAAGTTTTTCAACGGCGGGGGTGTCGTCGGGCTCCAGTCGGAGGGCGTTTCATTGGTGGAAACCAGGCTTCCATTCAAATACAGGCGGATACCGTTCGTACTGGCGACGGCCGCGATATGGTGCCACTCCCTGAGGCTCAAGACATCCGGCACGCTCGTCGTACGGAGGTCGTTAAATGGAGGGCGGGCAAACTGCTCGAACCACAGAGTGTTTGTAGCGTCGCGATTCATCACAGTGATATGTCGCGCGGCATCTGCGAAATGAAAGAACCGGGACATGTATCCGAATTCCCGCCACTTCACCCAGCCCTCGACCGTGACGACCTGGTTGGTGAACAGGTTCGGCGGCAACTCGACGTAGCTGCCGTTGCCATCCAACGACAACACATTCTCCGTGGTGACAAACGGGAACTGCTGCGGAGTCGCAGCGCGAAACGCTGAGATGGGCTGAGGAGTGACCCCCAGCGCCGGGCGGACAAGAATAGCGTTTTTTCCATTCGGTGACGCATCCCGGCCAGGATTCGCCGCGTCGTCGAAATTCCACAAGCCCGCCAACCCTGTCTCCGACCCGGTCAGCGCCCGGTCCTTGTGTTGCCTGATTTGCTCCGCCGTGCGCGCGACCCGCCACAACCGAACCTCACGCAGTTGGCCGTGAAAGCTGTTGTAGGGATACAACGAGCACGAACCCATGAAATGCCGCGCTGCACCACCTGGTGCCAGGCCTTTGGTGTAGGGCGCGCTGCCGACCGATGTTCCATCCAGGTAGAGCTGCGTTCCGCTGGTGTCAAAAACCACCGCTAGATGTTGCCAGCGGTTGAGAGTAAGCGCCCCTGCCTGAACAATAGAGTCGCTCGTCGCCGCGCTGGTTGCGGCCGCCTCATTCTTTTCAAACTCAATCGGAGACACCTCGTTGGCAAGCCGTCCGGGAACCGTGCTGGGCGGTTGGGGGTTCGGCGGGGCATCGGTAGGAGGCGCTGCTGCCATGAACTCCAGATCCGGCTGTCCGACTCGATTACCGACCTTGACCCGTTTCGCAGCGTCGAACTCGAATACATGTTCGTTGCCAGCGAAAGAGTGCCATTTGACCCGGCATTCGAGCGTTGCTACGTTGAGACCTTGGAAAAGTTCGGCGGGCAATTCGAGATAGTTGCCATTCCCGGCAAGTGTCAGGACCTTCTCAGGTTCCGCTGACGGAATCCCGACGGGGCCGGGATAGGACGCGGGAAGCAACCGTGCTTTGCCCATCAGTTTCCCATGATGGCCGGCGGGAGACGCATCGCGGCCTGGATTGGCGGGATCGTCAAAGTTCCAAAGCCCGGCCAGCCCCGGCTCCCCACCCGTAAGCATTCTTGACATTCCCTGGCGGATTTCTTCTTCCGTGCGCGCCATTTTCCAAATGCGCACTTCGTCCAACTGGCCCTGAAAAGGTGGGTCCGCATCGTTCTCCGTCACGGTCTTGCCGAGGCGATTGAGCTCGCCGCTCTTCACTGCGGAAAAAGTGCCGGGGTTGGGATTTTGACCCGCGAGCCGGCCATTTACATAGACACGCATCCCGCCCTTGCCTGAAACAGCCGCCACATGGATCCATTCGTTGAGCTTCAACACGCCGGGCACTTTGACTTCCTGGAGGCCATGGTTGGCATCCACGACGACGAACCAAAGAGTGTCGGCATCCTTGGTGCCAATGCCCAGATCGTGTCCGGCGCTGCCGTAATTGAAGACTCGATTCCAGCCCGGCCCACCAAGCCGTTCCCATTTCACCCAGGCCTCGACTGTAGCGTCATCCAGGTCGTTGAAAATATTGGGAGGCAATTCCAGATAGCTGTTCGTGCCATCGAGTTCGAGAACGATGTTGGTTGCAGGTGATTGGGCGTGGAGCAACGAGAGCTGAGCAAAAAGCCCAACCATGGCGAGCAGACCGACAAAGAAGTGGAACCGCAATTTCATTTGCTTGCCACTCCAGGCGGGCCAACAGAGCGACGCGAGGGAAGCGAGACCTTTAGTAAACCCAACCGGGCTAGAATGCCAGACCTAAATTGAATCTGGTGACTTGGATTTTCTTCATCGCGGTGGCGCCTCAGATGTTCCTCATGAATAGGAAGAGAAGGAATGGGAGAAGAAGATCGAGAAGCTCGTTTGTGCGTTAAATTTAGTTCATTTAACGTTTGAAACCTTGTGAGTTTGCAATTAAGTAACAGCCTTAAGAAAATGCTCACCTCTCACGAATTGTTGGGTTTCATGTCACCAACGTTGGCGACGGAAATTCTTAATTATGCTTACGAATCGGACAAGGCGCTCTATCGCGGGGCGCTCAGCGCCGTTGCTGAAGCGCGGAAATTGCGCCCGGTCTTTTTCGAGCGTCAACCGCGCACTGAGCGGCACGCCGTCATGCTCCAAACCCTGGCCCGGCCCAGCCTCGACCTGGTTACAGGCAATTTGATTCGCACCTGGCTGCTAAAGAAACATAATTCGATGCTCTGTGATTTTCTGGATGCGCTCGGAATCGTTCACAAAGAGGGCGTGGTCGAGGATTTGCCCGCAACCATGGATGACGCCAAACTGCGGGCTGCCGTGGACGCTTTGCTGGCAAAGTACCCCGCAGAAGTCGTCGCCGTATATCTGAACGCTTTCAACGACATGAACGAAGTGAACTGGCCGAACTTGAAGACAATCCTGGAAGCTGATAAACGACTGCAATTGGGCGGATAGAACCAAATAAACAACATGGAACCAAAAGCTGATATTGCCCTGATCGGACTGGCTGTAATGGGCCAGAACTTGATTTTGAACATGAACGACCACGGTTTCACAGTGGTCGCCTTTAACCGCACCGTCTCGAAGGTGGACGATTTCCTCAACAACGAAGCCAAAGGCACGAATGTCATTGGCGCGCGTTCCCTCGAAGAGATGGTGGGGTTGCTAAAAAAACCCCGGCGCGTAATGGTCATGGTCAAAGCCGGCCAGGCGGTGGACGAATTTATCGAGCACCTGTTGCCGCACCTTGAGCCGGGGGACATCATTATCGACGGCGGCAATTCATTGTTCGAGGACACGACCCGCAGAACGAAATACGTTGAATCAAAGGGGCTGCTTTATATCGGGACTGGCGTTTCCGGTGGAGAAGAAGGTGCGCGAAATGGCCCGAGCATCATGCCTGGGGGTTCGCCTGCGGCTTGGCCGCACGTCAAAGACATTTTCCAAAAGATAGCCGCCAAGGTGGAAGACGGGTCGCCTTGCTGTGACTGGGTCGGTGAAAACGGCGCGGGGCATTATGTCAAGATGGTCCACAACGGCATCGAATATGGGGACATGGAATTGATTTGCGAGGCGTATAATCTCATGAAGACCGGCTTGGGATTGAGTGCGGACCAAATGCAACAGGTTTTCGCTGAGTGGAACAAGGGGGAGCTCAATTCCTATTTGATCGAGATCACTCGCGACATCCTCGCGTTTAAAGATAATGATGGCCAGCCACTCGTGGACAAAATCCTCGACACCGCAGGCCAGAAGGGCACCGGGAAGTGGACCGTGATTTCTTCGCAGGACCTTGGCATCCCGATCACGCTGGTCGCCGAAGCGGTATACGCGCGCTCGATCTCGGCATTAAAAGAAGAACGTGTCGCGGCGGCGAAGAAACTGAAAGGGCCGAAGCCCGTTATCAAGGGCGACCATCAGCAATTCATCGAAAGCATTCGCCAGGCGCTTTATGCCTCGAAGATTATTTCCTACGCGCAAGGTTACATGCTCATGCGGGCCGCCGCCAAAGAATACAACTGGAATCTGAATTACGGTGGCATCGCGCTAATGTGGCGCGGTGGGTGCATTATTCGCAGTGTTTTCCTCGGCAAAATCAAAGAAGCATTTGAGAAGAATAAAAAGCTTTCCAACTTGCTGCTCGATCCATTCTTCCGGAAGGCGATCAAGGATGCGCAACGCGCCTGGCGTAACGTGGTCGCCATGGCCGCGAAGAAAGGCATCCCGGTTCCTGCATTCAGCACGGCTCTGGCGTTTTACGACTCGTATCGAAGCGAGCGTCTTCCTGCTAATTTGCTCCAGGCCCAGCGCGATTATTTCGGGGCTCACACTTATCAGCGCCTGGACGATCCGCCCGGCACTCCACCTCACCACACCAACTGGACCGGCCACGGCGGAGTCGTCTCTTCCGGGAGCTACACTGCATAACCGCGCGGCAGTGCCAACGGGCCTCGCGGTTATGCGTCTGCCAGGATGGCTACACGGTTGGATCTGCCTGAATTCTCCGAGGACATCTGGACCGAATGGGAATTTCAGAGGCGCGAGCAATTCGGCGACCGATGGAGGACTGTAGAACGCGTCATGAGCGCCTTTGAGGAACTGGGAATTTACCTGATGGACGTTACTCCGAACAACATGGCCTTCGCCGATTAGAACGCGTTCAGTCAGGTTAGCACCAGAAGCGGTATAATCTTTCACACAGTTCAGAAACTGTATGGAATTCTGCCAACCAAATTTGACAGCATGTTGACACTGTCAATTCCTCACAACTCCCTCCCACCGAATCCCTTGCGCGTTCACCTCCTCGAACGATTTGACACTTTGTCGGTTTATAGAGGGTCGTTGTGTGAACAGGTTGCCAGCGCCAGGAACGGGCGCTCAGCAAACCTGCAACGACTCAATCGACATGAAAAATCAAACAATCCAGAAACTCAAGCTCGCGCTGTACCCCTCGACCCTCGACACTCGACCCTCAACCTCAGCACTCACTGCCTTCGCCCCGTCAAGCCCAGTCAAGCCTGGTAAAGCCTGGTAAAGCCAAAAAAAAATTTCTCGCATGACCCGAACGGTTCCCTCTTGTTTGACGGTGAACTTAACTAAACACTTAAAACTCAAAACTTAGCCTAATCGCTCCTTCTAACCCTGCAAACCTTGCGACTCTTCCCAGCCATAATCTCACTTGATTTGCGTTTAACCGCCCGTACTTTCTTCGCATGCTAGTTACGGAAATTCCCGATCAGCAATTAGTCCGGCGGCAAAACTCCCTGGCAGTGCTGCTTGATTCTGAGAAAAAGGCCTCGCTGTCGCACCCGGATTCATTCGTCCGGCGCCATATCGGCCCAGGAGCAGAAGAGACCAGGGAAATGTTGGAAGTTGTCGGCTACTCCAGCCTCGATGAGCTAATAAATGAAGCTGTTCCGGCTCAGATCCGTCTCAAGCGGCCGCTGAACCTCCCCGCCGCACGAACCGAGCATGACACTCTGGCTGCTCTTAAAGACATTGCCTCGCAAAACCAGGTGTTCCGCTCTTACATCGGAATGGGCTACCACGACTGCATCACGCCGCCCGTCATCGCGCGCAACCTTTTGGAAAACCCAGGCTGGTACACCCAGTACACTCCTTATCAGGCGGAAATCGCCCAGGGCCGGCTGGAGGCGTTGCTGAACTTTCAAACGCTGGT
>Ga0137403_10006313_pt1 | contig 13591 bp, 17 predicted proteins | sample CZOMad2_1_16fung_FD_122057 | JGI IMG/M metagenome (GOLD analysis project Ga0137403, IMG submission 122057) | Vadose zone soil fungal communities from Angelo Coast Range Reserve, California, USA - CZOMad2_1_16fungal (Hybrid Assembly) | ecosystem: Environmental > Terrestrial > Soil > Vadose zone... | reverse complement strand
TCTCACAGCGACAGCGGTGTTTTTGATACATTGAACGTGTGCCATGATTAAAACCGTTTACATAAGCCGTATTGTCATGTTCACGATTTTTAACATCATGACAATCATGACATAGTATCTGACATTTTGCCAGCTCTATTTCGCGCTTTTCTTCTGACCAGCTCCAGATCCGATGATCTACTTTATCGGCAGGATTCACGTGATCTAGTTCAAGGTTCTCTGTACTACCACATTCGATGCAGTACTTGCCCGTAAATCATCTTGCCCTACGATCTGCTATCCATTCACGCGCATATTCGCGTTGACGATCGGGATCTACGTAGGGCATGAGCCTACCGTATCATATTACCCCCGCGCTACTCTTCGGGGGTCTTGTACTTGGATTTCTTTTTCTGACTGTACCAGTGACAACCATCCCAGCAGTCAAAACATTCCCGGTAAGACTCCCGGAAGGCTGCCTTGCAGATGCATGCATAACTGTTACACGCGCATATATGCCACATAGTGTCCCGTTTAACGCCTGGGGGGGCGGTGTGGTGGATGGAACGTACCCTAGCTTACACCCGCAGTTGCGAATGTCGCAAGCCTCCCCGCGTGCATGCCAGCAGTTCCATGCTGAGCAACTGACGCACACCATAATCCCGGTAGGACTACCTTCCCGGTCCCTGTCCGGGACCAGTTTACCTTCTGGCACCAGAGGTTCCCCCTCTGCTTGTTTGCGAGGATAGTTAACTTTTTTTCTTGCGCTTCTTTTTTTTGCGCAGTTTGCGACGCTCGGCTTTAGTGTGTTCCTGAATCCACTGTGCCTCGAATTCTTTTAGTTTTTTTGTTACTTTCGAATTTTTCCATTTCATCGCATTCCTTTCCCGATAGTAGCAGACTCGCCAAGTTCCGTCCTGAGCTTTTCGTAAACAGCCGCACGAACGAACTTGCGTTTCCCGTTGATCAACCACAGGATCATCTGATTGGCTTCTGTGGTTTTGCGATCAGCGATCTGGGCTTCCAGTCTGATTTTCCCAGTCAGTTCAGGAGTGCGCCTTCCGCTTTTCTTTCCCGATCCTGAATTTCCCCCAGGAGACTTCTGATGCTTACTGACGGGACGCCCTGATTTGCAGGGGAGTTCCTGTGCACTCGGGAAACTAGCGCTTGTGATTTCTACGATTTTCATGATTCCTCCCGCTGCGGAGGCTGGAATCGAACCCGCGTCTTCTACCGGTTCAAAGCCGGTGCGCCCCTGCCAGCAGAGCAACTCCGCATCATTTACGTGAAGCTATTCTTTCCCCGCAGTAACGACATCTTCGCGGTCTGAAAATAAACCAGTACATTCTCCGGGTGCAATCCGGGCAGGTGATCCACCCGTAGCTTTTTTTTGCCATTCTGTTCACCTCCCAGAGCCAGCTACAGGTCTCGAACCTGTCACCTATGCTTTACAGGAGCATCGCTCTAGCCTGATGAGCTAAGCTGGCAAGCCCCCATCGCAATCCTGCAAGAAATCGAGCCTCACTGCGATGGGTTTGACCGGTTACGGTCCGGTCGTGCACTGAGCGGGAGTCGGACCCGCACTGTCAAGCTCCTCGGGCTTGTCCCTCTGCCAGTTGGGGTACCAGTGCATGAGAGCCTCTACCCCGAATAGAACGGGGATCAATCGCTTACGAAACGATTACTCTGCCATTGAGCTATAGAGGCAAGCGGATGATAGTTTAGCTCTTTACCACGTGGATTATCTGCACCACTATCATCCTAGCTTCCGGAGCTGGAGTCGAACCAACAGGGGCAAGGTTCAGAGCCTTACTGGGATGCCGATATCCCACCCGGAATTAAGCGGCGACATCATCAGCCCATCCAGCTCGCCGTGCTGTACGTATACGATGGCAATTTGCACAAACTATATCGCACTTCTCAATCTCGGTCAAAGTCCTTTCCCATGACCAAGACTTAGCAAGTACCCCGACGTTGCCAAGTTTTTCTTCTCCCTCGCGATGATCAAAGTCCATCACAAAGGACGGGAATCGCTGTTCACAATCAGTGCATGGTACGTTTTTTATCTCTCTGAGTTTTCGTGACCTTGACGCAACTAGACGTTTATTTTTATCGTAGTACACCTGGCGATTACTGGCGTACCAACTTCGCTGGTACTCGTTATACTTCTCGCGGTCCAAGCGGGGCATATCTGAATTATACAGAAGATTCAGATATAATTCCACTACCAGCTTCAGAGGCTGCTGTCCTGCCGGTTAGACGATCCCAAATTATTACTGGCTTTCGCGAGGTCAGGTTCCAGTTACCTGTCTATGAATCTCACACGTACCTACCTGGTGGGGACGTAGGTCACTCGCAATCGTAGACGACGAGGGATTTGAACCCTCACGCAGCAGTTTTTGAAACTACCCGCTCTTCCGTTGGCGCAGTCGTCCATTACATGAAGCTGATTTCAATCCACCCTCTTCCCAGACACAAAGTACAAGGGATTGTCTTCCCGTCCTCATCGAGAATAGGCTCCCCGTCTTCTTTCATTACCTTATCACCGCCACAGCGGTCGCATTGCTTTCTCACGTACTCCCTCGGGGAATCGGACCCCGGACTCGCGGATTAAAAGTCCGCAGTTCTACCACTGAACTAAGGGAGCCTCGCTACCTGGAGCGAGTCCTGTTTACCTCTCACGATTCCTCCTAGCAATTCTTATGGCATTCTCTAGTATGCCTTTTATGATGCTTCCCGTTAAGGCAATTCCGGCAATGGCAGTCGCACCATCCTGTATATGAGCACTTTCTCATCATTTTCCTTTGTGCTCCGAGGGAATTACGATATCCCAGCCTGCGGGTTAAGAATCCGCTGCTCTTCCTTTGAGCTACCGGAGCATTAGTACTTCCGGGGCTGCTTAGGCTTTCGCATGGCAATACTCCTTTTGATTGCTACTGGTGTTTTAGTTTTCATGTCAGGATACCGCACCCACCGTGGATACCGACCCCAGTTGCACGGGCATGTCAGCTTGTACATGCTCGTGAGGACTACGTTGTGCACGCACAACATCCGAGCACATTTATCATACGGGCAGACCCGCCAGGCACCTTTAAGGTGATTCCCGTGGTCTTTGCGTGAAACTTGCTTGATTCTCACGTCAGGCTGGCAGGATTCGAACCTGCGATCTCTAGCTCCCCGAGCTAGCGTTCTGCCAAGCTGAACTACAACCTGGTGAGGCAGCTGCATTATCCATGGTGACGGATAGATGGATAACCTTCCCCCCGGCTCTGCCGTCTGTTTATGTCCGGGGGCGCGCACGAATGCTGCCTTGGCGACTCGAACGGGTAACCAGAATCGAACTGGCATCATCAACTTGGAAGGCTGAGGTCATAACCATTAGACCATACCCGCATGGAGGAGGGAAAGCAGGCAAGCAACCGGACAGAAACCGCCTGCCCTCCCTCCCGGACCCTCTGGAATCCGCGCAGGAAGGAAAGGACGCGGACTCAACAGAGGGAGTTTGCCGAGAATGCGGATTCTCGGCAGGGAAACGCGCCTGCCGCCAGTCATCAGCGACGCGTTCCGTGCACCCCCCCTGAACCGACCAGGGACCTAGCGGGCTTCAACCGCTCGTGATTCCGATTTCACCAAGGGCGCTTGCGGCTACCAGGGTAGTGCAGTACCCGTAGCCTGTACCCCGACGTTTGCCGTCCAGCTGCGGGGCACTCATCATTCCATGCACATGAGATTACAGTTGGTCGCAGGGGAGAAACTCAACTGCGTCTAGACGAGAGGAATCGAACCTCCGCTGCCGCGTCCCAAACGCGGAGTGATGCCATTTCACTACGTCCAGAAATGCGGTGCTCTTCCTTAGTCTTGAGCTATATTCCCATGAGTGGAAATAACCGGACTCGAACCGGCATCCTCCGCCGTCAGGACCCCGGGAGTCGAACCCGGTTTCTCCGCACTCCGAATGCGGCAGATTACCGTCTTCCTCGATCCTGATACAACTTACTTACTGGGGTGAATCACCCCGAATATTGCGAGGATAACCAGGAGGAGCAATACGCACACCATGAAGATCATTGCCTTGCGGAGTGATATTTCAGTCCCCAGCCATTTCCTAGCCCTGGATTTAGCCATTCTTTTCCCTTCCATCATGGTGTAGAGGGGTGGACTCGCGCTCACCACCATCTCTCTCCCGAAGGAGAGCATCCTTAGCTCTTAAACGACCTCCACCGTGGAGCATACCGGACTCGAACCGGTGACCTGCTGTCTGCCAGACAGCTGCTCTACCAACTGAGCTAAAACCCCAGAGTGCCAGAGGCAGCCGTGACGCTGCCATCCCTCACCTTATCAGGGTGAGTGTCTTTACGCTTAGACGACCTGGCATAATGTCCGCTACGCGGACAGCAACGAAAGTAAGCTTACCAGCTTACCAGAGCTTGTCAAGCGGATCTTACGTGGAGTATCCGGGAATTGAACCCGGTGCCTCTGTCGTGCGAGGACAGCACTCTACCGGTGAGTTAATACCCCAGGAGTGGAGACGCGGGGAAGTCGAACCCCGTCATCAACGCTTGCAAAGCGCGACCGATACCATATCTGCCGTCCCCAGTGGAGGACAGTACTACTGCCCGTCCTTCGCGGTTGCCTTCTTGCGTCTTTCATAGTAGTATTGACGACAATATTCCGCGTGAACTTTACTGCATTCCTCGCATCGACAACCGTAATGTGTGTAACGTGAATTGCTTCCGTGAGAAAGTTCTGGGTAACACTCTTCTTTTGTTTTCTTTTTATGACACTCTACACACAAGACCTGACATTTAGCAAGTTCCGTTTCGCGTCGTTCTTCAGGCCAATCCCATACTCGGTGATCTATTTTAGCATTACGATCTATATGATCCACTTGAAGATCATCTACCGAATTACACTTAACGCACGTTTTACCTTCAAGCCAGGCTGCGCGTGCAGTCACCGAAGATCTAGACATGTGAAAGAGGTCGGAGCTGAACCGACTCAATGATCCAAAAGATCACTCGCTACCGAGCGTCTCTTTCAAGGATCGGACAAGAGTAACGAACCTCTTCCCCGACCTGTACTGAAAAGGATGTAGTTATCATGTATCATGCCTGTACGAGAGGCTACGCGCCCGGGTGTTCGGAGTCGAACCGAATTTCAGCTGGTTTTGGAGACCGGCTCCCTATCCGTTGGGTCACCCGATTACGTTTATTCAGTTGGAAAAGCCCGTCAAGGAAACTCTATCTCCTTGACGGGCTCCCTGTCTAGAGGATTATTTTCCCCTAATCAGGGAGCCACCTAGGATGCGTAAACGGGAAGCACCAGGACTGCTGCCCTGCTGCTAGTTTCACGCTCTTGGAGGTCATGGAACCAAGGTATCACGACTTCGCAGAGCTGTCAAACTCAGATACCGGCAAAGAAGTTGCTGATCCCGCTTGCCGCTGAGGACAGGAAGGTTCCGATGTTATGAACCACGTGATCAGCCCCGGTCGGGGATTTGATCACCCACCAGATGATCAGGGCAATCGCAAGATATCCCGCAATCGACTTTGCGCTCATCTGACTACTTCTTGTTACGGCGAGCCTGCCTGTGTCCGAAAATGACCAGCCCGATGCCCACGGGCAGGACGATGAGAAGCATAAAGTAACCCATGTCTGTTCCTTTACTTGAATGCGAAGATGACTAGCGCTACCAGCGCTACCAGCAGTGCCAGCATCCCCCAGGAAACCCCGGTGGTTCCGGCAGCGCCCCCTGTGTTCACCTGCGCGATGATCGCGGAGGCTTTCGGGGGAACCATGCTCGGGACAAACCATACCCCGAGGATCAGCAGGACGAAGATTTCCAGGAGATGCTTCCAGGAAGCCCCCATCTTCGTGATGAATATTCCCAGGATAATAAGCACGCAGATACCGCGAGCACTACGCTGAATCCACAGGAATATCTGCGCGAGAGAATTCCCTGAATTAGGGATACCCGAGAGGGAAAGCAGATGTATCACTCCTCCTCGCCACCACCCATCATCTTTCTCATAGCACGCCTGCGGAGTATCGGGAGCACGATCACGGTGAACGTGACCAGTCCCGCCATCAGCAGGATGAGCCCAATCGAAGCTCCGGTGGACGCGACCGAAGACCCGGAGGTGACCGTGTTAACCCCTTGCGCGACCTTCTGCGAGGTATGCGGAAGCGCCACAGCCCCGATGATCATGACAATAATCAGCTGCCAGATCGGGGTGCGCTCCCGGAACTTGAGAATGACCAGGACGATGATCATAGCGAGGATCACGAATAGTTTCGCAATCCAGTGCAGTATCTGCCCCAGGATACTGGGGACCGCGTGTCCCGCGACAGTGAACGTCCCCGGGGGAACAGGCTTAGGAGTCGCGGCATAGAGCGCGAGAAGATGAATCATGATTCCTTCTATTCGTTTAGCAGATTGAACTGTATCCGCTACCTGGGATTGACCGTGACCAGGTAAGGAATTCGTGTGCATGAGACCCGCCGCAGAGTCCTTTGCCAGCGCGCAGGGCTGCGACAATCCCGGGATAATATCCGTTGTTCAGGGTTTCGGCTGTCTTTTCCGCTCCGACTGTAGCGGAAGGATAATTCCTGACCCCGTACTTGTTGTATACGGTTGCCCCAGGCGCTTTCAAGGTGGATGCCATAGGATTATTTACTGCCCGTGGTGGCCACGACGGGAATTCATGACTGAACCACGCTATCAGAGACCCGACGTTAGCAGGATTCGCGGGTGCCCCCAGATCTTTAAGGACAGCGCGAAAGAATGCCGTTTCGCTTGCGGATGTTACCTGTACTGCCGTTGTGTTTCCCTTAGCAGGGGTATTGTCAAGGTGAATCCCGTGGAGTTTAGCGACTACGAACAGGATCACCGCGAGAAGGAACAGGGGACCCGCAAGTCTCCTGAGCATTCTCTACCCCCCGTACTGGCGGTACGCACCCGCCAGCTGATGCTCCTCCCAGTGCCTGCGCTCGCTGGGAGTGTTGATCCGGTCGAGTGCATGCTCTGCCAGCCAGTTGTCCATCTCGGGACGCTGATCACCCGGGATCTGCATGCAGTTCATCAGATCTTCCCTGGCGGGCTCTGAGATGGCTAGCTGTCGCATGTCCTGTTGCGTCAAGTATACAGAACAGGGTCCCACTTCGACGGGACTAGCGGTCACTACAGGCTCTGTGGGAGTCTCTGTCTCGGTGATAGTGACTGCTGGATTCGGGGTGTGCGTGTGCTTGACTGAGGGAGGTGTGGACTGATGGAAGTTCGCGGAGCAGTTGTTTCCGTTGTTGTCGCAGTTCGCGGATGCATTGAACCCGTTCATTTTGCATCCGCTGATTAGTATCAGCATGAGAGCTGCCCCAACCCCGAGAAGGATCGGGATGAACGCCGCACGGTGCGGCATCCTGTGCGATGCTGCCATTTCTGTTCCTTATCGAAGACAGCTCCAGGGAGCGGACGGGCTGGGGATGTCCGCTCCCTGGAGCACCCGGGGGGGCATTTATGCGATGGGATGGCGCATCTGCTGCCCGGGGGTCAGGTTGTCTTAGCGAACAGGACCATGCTCGTGACCGTGGTCACCGTGATCCTGGTTGTGGTGAACCTTCGGGCATACGGTGAGTGCCCTGGCGTACCAGTGGCTGGTGCCAGCGTGAATCGGGGTCCAGGACCACAGCGTGGTGAGCTGGAAAGCATGCCCGGAGACGTTGATGAGGCGGTAGGTAACACCGTTGTACCGGATCAGCTCCCCGGTGTGCAGCACCGGTCCGGAAACCTCAGTGAAATGCGTGGAACCCTTGCGGACGTTGAAGAAGACGCTGCGGACAACGCAGCGGGTGCACTGGGTCTGGTGGTGGTCGAAGCAGTTCCAGTCGTTGCCGCGAGTCCACTCGTTGCCGCGAGTCCACTCGTTGTCGCGACCATCACGGTTGTCATCACGGGTCTGGGTGTTGCTGAAGAACCGGGTAACATCCTTGCAGCCACGGTTGTCGTCACCCTTGTTCCAGTCATCCCCGCCTTGGTGATGATTGTCGGGAGAGGTAACGGTCTGGGTAACCACGGGAGCGGGAGCGACTGGGGTGGTGCTCGCGAACGCGCTCGTCGCGGGCAGAGCCAGCGCGGCGATACCGACACCAGCGGTGACGGCGAGCTTGGCAATGAGATTACGCATGATTAAGATATGTTCCTTCGCTTGTCTGACTGAATTTCTGTTCGATCGATCAAGGTGGAGCTTACCAGGGTTTCCCCGGGGCTGCAAGCCTAAACCTGCAAGCCCCGGGGAAAATTCCCTACGGGCAGAACTGGTACGAGCCGACGTTCAGCTCGTCAGCCGGATGGGTGCAGCCGATGATCGACCACTCTTCCCATAGGGCGTCATGCCCGGGGAACGCCAGCAGTCGGGAACCCGCACCGCCCGCGCCCTTAATGTCCAGCACGTAGTCCACGTTGAACTTGTTCCGCAGGCTGGTGTTGATCAACTCCAGCCCATGCGATCCGATCGCGGGAGCCCAGAGCTGCCACCGGTTCGCGTGACTGAACGTCACGGAGTTCTCGATGGTTGTGTCGTTACCCATCGTAAATGTGCCGTTGGTGTTGCAGTTCCGCAGTACCGCGTTCCACCGGAGTGCACCGTGCGGACCGTTCGCGATCTGGGTCACTGATACGCAGAACGCGTTCGCGCCCGCCGTGAACGTCGTCCCGGCGTCCGGCTTTGCGTTGGTGTAATCCCCGGTGGTGCCTCCCACGACGCCATGGAATTGCTGCACGCGCCCGTTCGGGGTGTACATGGCGACGTAGTGTCCTAGATTACCGGGACCTCCGGTGATCGCGCCATTGAGCGCAAAGACGGTGAAGTCTTCGCGAACGTTCGACTGGATGTCGAGCTGCACGCCAACCGGAGAGTTGTAGTAGTTGCCGGTAGCGTTACCGGTACCGAGCACCGCCATGTCCAGCGTGCCGTGCGCAGCGTACGCGGACTGAGCACCGCCGCACCCGATTGGCGAAGTAATTGCACCTGCCGTATGGGTACAGGTGAGCGTTGTCGCATTCGCACCCGGGGCTGCCGCAAGGGCTAGTCCCCCAGCCGCGACCAGACCCACGGCGACAGCCGCGATCTTCGTCTTAAAGCTCATACAGAGCCCTTTCCTGGTTGATTAGCCCAAGCTTCCCTGCTTGAGCAGATATGAAACCTAATGATATCATCTATTCTTTTCTCGTGCCTTCTCGCTTTTCCTGACCACTCCCCACCTACTGAAGGCGATGCCGCATAGTATCAGCGCCACGATAGTAGATATCAGATGAAAAAGCTGCCCAGGACTTACGATCGAGAGTACACTGACAGCCGCAGCGTACGTGACAAGCTCAGCAACACTCTTGTAAGAAGGCTGTTTTTTCTTTACCTCCTCCTTCATTTCAGGGAGCGCAGGCAGGTCGTGGATCAGGAACTTAAGCTCATCCTCTGTGTTCGCGATCATCATCGCATCCATGCGGGCTGTCATTTCCAGGACACCAACATACTCGTGCTGACATGCCTCACGCAAGTGGTCCAGGTAACGTTCCCGCAACAGTCCTGAGATTCGGGGCTTGTCTGTGAAATTTACCCCAGGAGGGATGACTCGCTTTTCCATGTCAGCACGTTTCTTTTCTTCTTCTATAAGATAAGGTGACGCATGGAACACGAGATTATTCGAACGCCTGACTGTTATGGATCCCGGGGGAGGTGCGCCTGTCATTCCGTTTTCCAGGTAATACTTCCGGAGAAGCCTGCGGGTTTCCGCGATCATCTCATCGATCGCTTGCTCGTGCTCTTTCCTAGTCGGTGGTTGCAACACGATCAGTCTCCTTTGACATTCACGAACTGACGGAGAGTGTACCGTACGTCAACCAGGTCCGCAGCATCTTCCATTACAACGTTAATATCTTTATACGCTTCGGGAGCCTCGTCCAGGAACGCACTCGTATGCCGCCATTCTATACCCGTCATCGCGGTTTCCAGTTCACTCATCGTGAACTTTTTCTTCGCGGCGCTGCGGGAATAGTTCCTGCCTGCCCCGTGCGGGGCAGTGTTGAGAGCCTCCGCATTTCCCTTCCCTGTCACGACATAGGATGCCGCGCCCATGCTCCCCGGGATGAGCCCCCAGGTCCCGAGAGAGGCGTCGATCGCGCCTTTCCTTGACATCCACACTTGCTTTCCGTCGTGATGCTCAAGCGTGGTGTAGTTGTGATGGCACTGCACGACAAGAGTCTTCTTGATCTGACTTCCCATCCACTCCTCGAAACACGCGATCACCCTGCGCATCATTCCCTCGCGGTTGAGCAGCGCGAACTGCTGAGCCCAGCGCAGGTCCGTGATGTAGTCCCAGAATTCCTGCTGGTCCTCCGTGAGATACGCGAGGTCCCTGTCCGGGAGAGGCTTGCCCTTGCACAATTCCTGTGCAATGCGGATGTGCTTCTGCGCGAGCTTGTTCCCGACCCCACGGGAACCAGAATGAAGGAACAGCCATACCCTGTTCTCCTGATCGCGGGACAGTTCGATGAAATGATTCCCGCTGCCCAGGGTTGCGAGCTGGAGACGCCAGTTTCCTGCAATTTTCTCCGCGTCAGTAATCCCCGGATAGGCTTCCAGTTGCGCGACCAGATCGCGGATGTCCCCGCGAGTATGTGTGTTGTAGTTCCCGGCGGAAAGAGGAATCGCTTTCTCAATGGATTCCCGCAGGGATGTCAGGGTGTTCTTCCCCTTATCCGCGTACTCTAGATACTGCGGGTCGATATAGTAGTGATCTGCGTGCCTGCGTGCTACGGCAGCATCGATGTCCAGCATGGTGAACTGAGTACGAACACTTAGCATGCCGCATCCTATGTCCACTCCTACCGCAGCAGGCATTATAGCCTCCACTGTAGGAATACCTGACCCTACAGTGGCACCCTTTCCCAGGTGCGCGTCAGGCATGAGCACGTAGCGCGGGTAGATAAAAGGCATGGTCGATGCCCTGCGAGCCTGCTCTCTGGTTTCTCTCTCCAAAATGGACGCCCAGCTCCACAGCTTATCGCTGATCTTCTCCATGCTCTTCTCTTTCCCCGCCATGTACCGAGCACCATTTATACGGGCATTTTTTGCATAGATGATAGTCTCCCCGCCCGCACGGGCAGGACATGAATGCATCTTTCCAGCTGAAAAGCCCCTCGGTAACATCTTCTTCCATGTTCTCTACAATCTCCGCTTGGCTCCCATTGCCGCCGCGATGTCCGGGGAGGTGTCCCTGACTCCTTCCAGCAGCTCCCTCCCCGGGACGCTCAGCATCCTGGGTGCCTCACGGTACGTGGCGCACCCGCAGGTCCAGCACTTGTGTCCGTGCGGCTTGTGTCGGCACACCGCGCAGCGAGGGTCGCGGTACAGCGACACTATCAGCTTGCTAGCGCTCTGGCAAGGTGTGTACGAGTACCAGGTGATCTCCAATCGGAAAAGATCGTCCGGGGAGGCTTGGCGGTAGTCAGGGGGGGAACACTTCTCGCACGGCTCCAGGTCAGAGTCATCCCCGGACCTGGGGAAGTCCGCGCTTTTGCGCGCGAACTCCGAGACTCGCATCTTCACCCCGCCACGACAGGATGAATCCTTGTCATGGTAGACGAGGGTGTGCCCGATAGTGTACAGCAAGTACATCTGCTTCCCGTACATCCCGCGATTCTCATCCTCACCGGGAAGAGAGTCATCATGGGACGGATCGGTGTCGATGATCTTGTACAACTGGAGATGCGCCCAGCGGTTGCGGTTTCCGTCATCCGTGTCAACTTCGTGAAGAAATTTCCCCCAGAAAACCAGTGGATTATCCCCGGTGGGGAGTTCGAGGTATTTCATCCCGGGGGGGAGTGTCAGGTTTTCGGGGAAAGTTTCCATGTTTTTCTCCTTCGATCGTGCTCTTCGTTCATAGTATCATGTAACGCAGGGTGACCTGGGGTGACGCCAGGTGTTGCGGGTGTCGCGGATAGGGGTTATCTTCCCTGTATACCCGCATGTGAAGGAGTTCAAGCAAAGGAGGACATCCTGGATGGAATGGCAGGAGCTTGGGGCTTGCTACGGGAGTTATATCCCGGGTGAACTGGATGTATGGTACTCTCCGGAAAACCTTGGGGGACCAAGGGAACACAGGGGAATCTCGGGAGAGAAAGAGAGGATCGCCGCAGCTAAAGCGATCTGCGGGAATTGTGATGTACGCACCGAATGCCTCGCGTGGGCGATCGAAGCACGAGACACCTGGGCGATCCTGGGAGGGCTGACTCCGCAGGAACGGGGGGCGCGGTGAAAGCTCCGGGCTGTTTTGTCTGTGCGCGCACGATGCGCCCGATCTGCGGGACATATGCATGGAAATGCTATTACTGTGACGTAATAGAAGAACATGACGAGTGGGTGAACCGTACCGAGACGGTTCCCGAGGCAGAATCTGAAGCGTTCGGGGTCACCGTGTTTGTTGATCACTCAGCGGGATATTTCCCTAGCCCTGGGTTATATCCACAGGTCAGAGCACGCTGCCACTGGTTGTTAGCAAGAGTTTTGCCAGACGTTTGACAACCAGTGGCAGCGTTTGCTAGAGTCTGCACAGCAACACGGACCCAGGGATGCACCCTGGATCGAATCGGACTAGAAAAAGGAGTGCCCGCACATGGCACCACCTATGCGCAAGATTAGTTCGTTCCCGGGACAGGCGCAGGGCACTGCGCTGAAGATTGTCCTGGCAGAATTCCCGGAAGGAACGTTCGTTTACGCCCCGAATCACGACCTGGCAGACCCGAGTATGGGAATGCAGATCAGGGACGACGAGAACCGTGCCCCCAGTAAGAGGGTAGCGCACTACCGCGAGATGATGAAGCCGTACATGCTTAATCGCGGCGACCTCCTCATGCCTCCGGTGGTGTTTTCCGCTGACGGGTTCCTCCTCGACGGGTGGACCCGTACCGAGGCGGCACGCGGGCTCGGATGGATGACGTATCCCGCGATCGTGCTGGACGATAACTATCAGAGTGCTCCTGATGCCCTGGTGGAAAAGTTCCATACGCTCAGCGCCATGCTGAACCTTACCCATGGTACCGGGTTGTCCACTGCGGAGACTGAGAGGGCTATCCTCCTGGTCGCAAAGAACATCGACCTGGATTCTGCGGGTGCCGTCGCGGAACTTGCCCGCAAGCTCCAGATTTCCCGTTCCTGGGCTAACGGGCTGCTAGCTGCCCGTAGCGCGAACGAGCGTGCCGCACGGCTGGGAATCGACCTGTCTAACGCTACCTGGATTACCAGGACGCACATGGCAGACCTGGGGAACTGGCAGGAGCGGCTGACTGACCCGGTGTTCGCGGCACTGCTGAGCCTGTCCAGGGACGCGAAGCTGTCCACTACGGCGCAGCGCGCCCTTGCCAAGTCGGTGTTCGCGGCGACCACTGAGTCAGAGAAGCTGGAGCTGCTTGCTGGCGAGCTGTCCTCCCTCGATAATGTTGTCAACGGGCATCACGGTCGTCCCTCTCCCGCGAGCCAGCTCCGTCAGGCGCTCGGGAGGATCACCAAGTACCAGAACAACCCGGGGATGGCTGTGGAGACGGTCGCGGGCGGGTCTGACA
>Ga0137403_10006311_pt1 | contig 13591 bp, 12 predicted proteins | sample CZOMad2_1_16fung_FD_122057 | JGI IMG/M metagenome (GOLD analysis project Ga0137403, IMG submission 122057) | Vadose zone soil fungal communities from Angelo Coast Range Reserve, California, USA - CZOMad2_1_16fungal (Hybrid Assembly) | ecosystem: Environmental > Terrestrial > Soil > Vadose zone... | reverse complement strand
ATGTACAGCCAGACGACGCGCGCCATCACCGTGACGGTGCAGCCGATCTATCTCGACGACCAGTCGTCGCCCGACGAGTCGCATTTCGTGTGGGCCTACCGCATCAAGATCGAGAACCACGGCGGCGAGACCGTCCAGCTGCGCAATCGCTACTGGCGGATCACCGATTCGCACGGCCGCATCCAGGAGGTGCGCGGCGCCGGCGTGGTCGGCGAGCAGCCCGTGCTGAAGCCCGGTGAGAGCTTCGAATACACCAGCGGCACGCCGCTGCCGACGCCGTCCGGCTTCATGGTCGGCACCTACCAGATGGAGACCGACGGCGGCGAGCGCTTCGACGTCGCCGTACCCGCCTTCTCGCTCGACAGCCCGCACCAGCCGAGCCGGTTGAACTGAGCCTCCGCGGCCGCATCAGCCTGCCGGCCGCACGCTTCGGAAAGGACCACCCTCGTGAGCAAGTCGCATCCTGCCCCGCTCGAGGCCCGCCGCGCCGGCAAAAGCGGGGGGTTGAAGCCCAGCCGCGCCGAGGCCGAGGAGGCCGTGCGCACGCTGCTGCGCTGGGCCGGCGACGATCCGACACGCGAAGGCCTGCTCGGCACACCGGATCGGGTGGCGCGCGCCTACCAGGAGTTCTTCTCCGGCTACGACGTCGACCCCGTGGACTTCCTCAAGCGCACCTTCACGGAGATCGACGGCTATGACGAGTTGATCGTCCTGCGCGACATCCGCTTCGAATCGCACTGCGAGCATCATCTGGCGCCCATCATCGGACGCGCCCATATCGGCTATCTGCCGAAGAAGCGCGTGGTCGGCATCAGCAAGCTGGCGCGCGTGCTCGAGGCCTATGCCCGCCGGCTGCAGATACAGGAGAAACTGACCGCCCAAGTCGCCAATACCATCCAGGATGTGCTGCAGCCGCGCGGAGTCGGCGTCATCATCGATGCCGCGCACCAATGCATGACCACGCGCGGCGTGCATAAGCCGGGCATGAGCATGGTGACCAGCCACATGCTCGGCAGTTTCCGCAGCGATCCGTCGACCCGGCGCGAGTTTCTTTCCATCGTCGGCAACTCCGCAACCGCACAAATGCCGAATCTGTGAGGCTTGCCATGAGCCAGACGCCGCTCGATCTGATCCGCCGTCTGGTCGGCTTCGACACGGTGTCGGTCCACTCCAACCTGGCGTTGATCCATTACGTCCGCGACTACCTCAAGGATTTCGGCATCGACAGCCGGCTGACCTTCGACGCGGACGGCAAGAAGGCCAACCTGCTCGCCGCCATCGGACCGAACATTCCCGGCGGCATCGTACTCTCCGGCCACACCGACGTCGTGCCCGTGGCCGGCCAGCCCTGGGAGAGCGATCCCTTCGCCGTCGTCGAGCACGACGACCGTCTGTACGGCCGCGGCACCTCCGACATGAAGAGCTTCCTTGCCATCGCGCTGGCGCTGGTGCCGGAATTCCAGGCCGCCCGGCTGCGCGTGCCGATCTATCTCGCCTTGTCCTTCGACGAGGAGGTCGGCTGCCTCGGCGTCGGCCGGCTGCTGAGCGACCTGGCGGCGGCCCTGCCGCGGCCGGCCGCCGCCATCATCGGCGAGCCGACGCTGATGAAGCTCATCAACCGCCACAAGGGCTTCCACTCCTTCACCACCACCGTGACCGGGCGCGACGGCCATTCAAGCGGGACGCATCGCGGCGTGAACGCCATCGCCTACGCCGCCGAGATCGTCGGCTTCCTGTCCCGGCTGGCAGCGGAGATCGCGGCCCAAGGCCCCTTCGACGACGGCTTCGATCCGCCCTATACCACCATCAATGTCGGCGCCGTGCGTGGCGGCACGGCGATCAACATCATCGCCCGGCAATGCAGCATCGATTGGGAATTCCGCCCGATCCCCGGCTTCGATGCGCCGTCGATCCGCCGCCGCTTCGATTCCTTCATCGCCGAATCGATCCTGCCGCGCATGCGCGCCGTGGCGCCCGAGACCGACGTGGTGACGGTCCAGGACAGCGCATCGCCGCCCCTCGTTCCGGAGGCCGACTCGCCGGCGGAGGCGCTGGTGCGTTTGCTGACCGGCGCCAATATCGCCGGCGCCGTCTCCTTCGGCACCGAGGCCAGCCTGTTCCAGGACTCCGGCATCCCCGCCGTCATCTGCGGCCCCGGCAGCATCGAGCAGGCCCATCAGCCGAACGAATTCATCGCCCTCGACCAGGTCGAAGCCTGCGTCAGCTTCATGCGCAAGCTGAAGGATTGGGCCACGGTACGCTGACGCTGCGCCGCCTCATTTCCGGCGAGAAGAAGGTCAACCGCAGAGGCGCAGAGAGGCTCAACTGGAGCCGGCCCTCTTCGGACTGCCCCATTCTCCGTTGTCACCCCGACGCAAGTCGGGGCCTATATTCCAGAGGCCTGTGTTTATGTGCCCCGGCTTTCGCCGGGGTGACAGCTGAGAAGTGGCGTCGTCGGAGAGATTGCGGCTGCGCTTGCGCCGGAGTGACACGGAAGGAGCATCGCCGAGCGGCGAGTCCGAATCCGAGCGATCCACCCCATGCCCAGCGGAGAGCTCGCGGGCGCGCTCGGTCATCCAGGCCAAGCGGCGGTTCACGGCGGCGGCCGCGGAACGCAGGCCGATGACCGCGGCGGTGCGGCGGCCGTGGACGAGGCGTGCGGTGCGGGCCCGGCGCTGGCCAGCGGCGGTGCGGGCACCCGTACTCTTGCCGCCATGCAGGCGGCAGCGGCCGTTCGTCATCGCCGGCTGGCGGCAGGCGCAGCCGGCCCGCGTCTTCGCTCCGCAGCGCGGCGCCGCCAGAAAGTCGCCCGCGGGATTGCCGTTCTTGAGCCGGCCGCGGCGCAGCGGTGCCGCGGCCGCTGATGCGGCGGCGGACGGGCTTGCCGCGCCGGCAGGAGGACTGCTTGCAGGACCGCCCGTGAAGCCGCCGCCGGCGGACCCCTGGCCGCCGCCGTCGCCGAGGGGGCCATCGTCGGCGCCCCAGTCGATGACGATCCGCTTCTCCCCGGCGTCGACATCGCTGCGCAGCCTCGGCAGGGCGAGCGCGCCCTGGCGGTAGCGGGCCATCAGGCGGGCGGCGATGGCGGCGAAGCCGATGGCGTCGCGGCCGACCTGCCGGCGCTCGGCATCGACGGTGGGCGAGGTGTGGCTCAGATAGTGGTCGGCCATGGCGCCGAAGCGCATCATCAGGCGGTGGCACGACGCGAGCTCGTGGCACAGGAGCGCGCTGACGAGATCCGCGCCCTTGGGGTCGGCGATGGCGCGGGCGAGAGCGGCGACGCGGGCCTCATCGGCCAGCTCGAGGGCGCCGGCAAGGGCGGCGAGAGAGGCGGCGTTGTCATCGCTGTCGGCGAGCGGGTCGTCGATCGCGGGCGCGGGCGCGGCTGCAGTGGCAGCCGCCGCGTGGGCGGCGTCGTCCATGGGAAACTCCGATGCTTGGGGTGCAGGTGGGGATAAAGAAAAAGGGCCGGCGCCCGGCGGGCGCACGACCCCATCCCATAATATTGTTCATTTTATGTTCTAGTAGGTTCACTGTCAAGAGGGACCCCTTGTGGGCAGGGTAATCGCATTTGACCTCGTTGCTGCGGCGCATAAGGTTTTTGCACGCGGAGCCGCGGAGGACGCGGAGATTCGAGATTCTCGTAGGGGCGATCCCCGGGTTTAACCCGGGGATCGCCACTACAAGAATCCTCGCTGCCCCGCGGCTCCGCGCGAACATGCCCGGCCGCCGGGCTAAGACGAGCCGACGGGAGACGGCCAAAGTCCATATGCAATTGCCCTGCCTTGTGGGAGAGGGACAGGGTCATAGGCGCTAGGATAAGATCGAATGCCTGTTGTTTTCGCATTTCTCTTGGACTGTCACCCCCGCGAAAGCGGGGGTCCAGGGCAAGCGACGTTGCAGTTGCCCTGGATTCCCGCTTTCGCGGGAATGACATTCGAGAAAGTTTACAGAACCAGACTCCCTAACCTAGCGCCTATGAGGGACAGGGTGAGGGGTCTGGCGCCGGCAGGCGCCGATGGGTCCGTTGCAAGCAAGCGAGCCGCAAGTTCGAACAGGCGCGTCACCCTGCGCATCGCACGGTGCGATCTGAGCGGGTTTATTTCGCGCTGCCGCGCGAGTCCCCTCACCCTGTCCCTCTCCCACAAGGGGAGAGGGGACTCTGTAGGACGGCCCTGCGTCAGCACGGATTTATGTGCATTCCCTAGCGCTTTCGCGATGCGACTGGCGTCTAGAGGTCGGCGGCGTCCTTGAGGGCGGCGATCTGGGTGTCGCTGAATTCGTAGCGGGCGCTGCAGAATTCGCAGGTCACGATGATCACGCCGTCGACCTTGAAGCCCTCGATCTCGTCAGGCGGCAGCGAGCGCAGGACGCGCTCGACGCGTTCGCGCGAGCAGCGGCAGCCGGCCCGCAGATTCGACGGCGCGAACACGCGCACGCCATCTTCGTGAAAGAGCCGATAGAGCAGCTCGTTCGGGCTTAGCCGCTCATCGAGCAGCTCCCGCTGCGTGCTGCTGGCCATGAAGGCGAGCGCGCGGCGCCAGCCGTCTTCGACCTCGTCGGCGGCACCCTGTGCCGGCGGCAACCGCTGCAGCATGAGCGCGCCTGCGCGCCAACCGCCTGTCGCGCGTCCGGCGGCGACCTTGACGACGGAGTCCAGCTGCTCCGATTGACGGAAATAATGGTGGATGCAGTCCGCCAGCGTCGCGCCGGTGAGTTCGACGATGCCCTGATAGCGCTCCGTGTGCGCACCCTGATCGACGGTGAAGGCGAGATAGCCGGCCCCCAGCAGCTTCGGCACCGACAAGGAGGCGCCGCTGGCGGAGTTGGTGACTGCCGCCAATCGCTCGGCGTCGAACTGCGCGTAGCCGCGCACGTCGCCTTCGCTGGTCACGTCCGCCACCATCAGCCGGACGGGACCGTCGCCTTTTGTCTGCAGGGTGAAGACGCCCTCATATTTCAGGGCGCCGGCGAGCCCGGCGGCGAGCGCCACCATCTCGCCCAACAGCTCGGCGACTTCAGGCGGATATTGATGGCGGTCGAGCACGGTATCGATGAGCGGGCCAAGCCGCACGAGCCGGCCGCGCACCGCCTGGCCCTCGATCTTGAAGGGCTGGATCAGGTCGTCGGGGACAGCCGTGTTCGATCGCACGGGCCGGCCGGCGCCCGCGGCGAAGCGTTCGCTCATCTCAGATGATGCCCAGGCACCAGGCGAGGATGCCCTTCTGCGCGTGCAGGCGGTTCTCGGCCTCGTCCCAGACCGCCGACTGCGGGCCGTCGATGACGCCGGCCGTCACCTCCTCACCGCGGTGGGCCGGCAGGCAGTGCATGAAGATGGCATCGGGCTTCGCCATCGCCATCACGCGTTCGTCGACGCGGTAGCTGGCCAGCAGGTTGTGATGCAGATTTCCGACCGGCTCGTCGCCCATGGAGACCCAGACATCCGTCACCACGCAGTCCGCCTGACCCACCGCCGCCGCCACGTCCGACGTGACGGTGATCTTGGCGCCCTTGCTCCTGGCCCAGGCGAGCACCGTCCGGGGCGGCGCCAGCGGCTCGGGGCAGGCCAGCCGCAGTTCGAACTGGAACTGCACGGCGGCCTGGATCCAGGAGGTCGCCATGTTGTTGCCGTCGCCGCACCAGGCCACCGTGCGGCCGGCGATCGGTCCTCGATGCTCCTCGAACGTCATCACGTCGGCCATGAGCTGGCAGGGATGGGTGCGGTTGGTGAGGCCGTTGATGACGGGCACCGTGGCCGCCGCCGCCATCTCCAGCAGCTTCTCCTCCTTGGTCGTGCGCAGCATGATGATGTCGACATAGCGCGACAGCACGCGGGCGGTATCGGCCACGGTCTCGCCGCGGCCGAGCTGGGAACCCTGCTGGTCCAGCATGATGACCTCGCCGCCGAGCTGGCGCATGCCGAGCTCGAACGACACGCGCGTGCGGGTCGACGGCTTCTCGAAGATGATCGCCAGCGCCTTGCCGGCCAGCGGCTTGGCCTCGCCGTTCGGCGGTTTGCCCTGCTTGAAGGCGGCGCCGACCTCCAGCATGCGGCGCAGCGCCGCCCGCTCGATCCGATCGAGATCGAGGAAATGCCGCACCGGCGCGGCCTTGCCTTTGCCCATCTCAGGGCGCTCCGCGCGCCGCCGTCGGCCAGGCCGCGCACACCTTGTCCAGGATCGTCAGCGCTTCCCCGACATGCCTCTCCTCGACGATGAGCGGCGGCAGCACGCGTACGGTGTTGTCGCCCGCACCAACCGTGAGCAGTCCGGCCGCGCGCAGCCGGTTGATCATGTCCGTGTTGGGCACCGCGCATTTGAGGCCGAGCATGAGTCCGGCGCCGCGCACATCGCTGAACACGGTCGGATGCCGCTTCACCAGCGCCTCCAGCCGTGCGCGCAGCAGGCGACCCATGCGCTCGACATTGGCGAGGAAGCCATCGGCCAGCAGGATATCGAGCACGGCGTTGCCGCAGGCCATGGCCAGCGGCCCGCCGCCGAAGGTGCTGCCATGGCTCCCGGCCGTGAGCGCCTTCGCCGCCTTCTCCTTGGCCAGGCAGGCGCCCATCGGGAAGCCGCCGCCGATACCCTTGGCGGTGGCGACGATGTCCGGCTCGATGCCCGCCCATTCATGGGCGAACAGCTTCCCCGTGCGCCCCATGCCCGATTGCACTTCGTCGCAGAACAGCAGCAACCCGAACTCGTCGGCGACCTGTCGCAGCGCGCGCAGGTATTCGGCCGGCGCCGGCCGCATGCCGCCCTCGCCCTGCACCGGCTCGATCAGGATCGCCGCCGTCTCGCCGGTGATGGCTGCGCGCAACTCGTTCATGTTGCCGAACGCCACCTTGTCGAAGCCGTCGACGATGGGGTCGAAGCCTTTGAGATGCTTCTCCTGCCCGCCGGCCGCGATGGTGGCGAGCGTGCGGCCGTGGAAGGCGCCTTCGACGGTGATGATGCGATAGCGCTCGGGCGTGCCGTTTTCGTCGTGATACTTGCGGGTCATCTTGAGGCCGCACTCGATCGCCTCGGCGCCCGAATTGCAGAAGAACACGCTGTCGGCGAAGCTCGCCGCCACCAGCCGCTCGGCCAGCCGCTGCTGGCCGGGGATCTGGTACAGGTTGGAGAGGTGCCAGACCTTCTTGGCCTGCTCGGTCAGCGCCGCCACCAGATGGGGATGGGCATGGCCGAGCCCGGTGACGGCGATGCCGCTGGCGAAATCGAGGTAGCGGCGCCCGTCGGTCGCAAAGAGATACGCGCCCTCGCCGCGTTCGAAGGCGATTTCGGCCCGCTGATAGGTCGGCATCACCGCTGGAATCACGCGCGGCCCTCCTCGTCCTGCAACGGAAATTGATGACGCGTCCCGAACCGGCGCTACGCCAGGGTCGGGCCTCGATCAACCCGTCATTGTCCCGTAGAAGCCGTGACTATCGGAAGAAACGGCCGAACTGTCAACGGACCGCCCCGTCGCGGCGGCGTGGAACGCCGCTCGCGATCAGCTCCGGAAGGCGGGAGAACTCCTCGAAGATGAGGTCGGGCGCCAGCATCGCCAGCTTTGCGCGATAGGCGGCGGCACGCGCGTGGCTGCCGCCGACGAACCCGAACACCCGCATGCCCGCCCGCTGTGCCGCCTCTATCCCGGCGGCACTGTCCTCGATAACAAGGCAGGCGGCCGGCGCAACCGCCATCCGCTCGGCGACATGGAGGAACAGGTCCGGGGCCGGTTTTCCCTGCGCCACCATGGTTGCGCTGAACAGGTGCGGCGCGAAGCGGGATAGCAGATCCGTCACCTCCAGCGAAACTCGCAGCCGCTCCATCTGGCTCGACGACGCCACGCAACGCGGGATCGCCAGCTTGTCGAGCGTGGCGGCGACGCCGTCGATCGGCAGCAGCTCCTGTCGATACACCTCGAACAGCCGCTCGCGCATGCGGTCAAGTCGATCCGGCGGCAACTCGGATCCGTACTCGGCGCGCAGCACAGTCTGCATGTTGGCGAGACTGCGGCCGAGAAATCGCTCATAGGCCGCTTCCTCGCCGATCGCGTAGCCGAACTCGCCGAGCCCCTCGAGAAGCACGCGCATGGCAAGCGACTCGCTGTCGACGAGGACGCCGTCGCAATCGAAGATGACGAGGCCGATGTCACGCATCGGCCCTCTCAGCTCATCCAGTTGCCGCCGTCGACATTAAGCGTCTGCGCCACGACATAGTCGGCATCGGCGGACGCGAGGAACACGGCGGCGCCGACCATGTCCGCGGGCAGGCCCATGCGGCCGTAGGGCACGGCGAGGCCGACCTCCCGTTTCTTTTCGCCGGGCGGCAGGTTCTCGTACTTCGCAAACTGGGCATCGACGCGATCCCACATCGGCGTATCGATGACGCCAGGGGCGATGCCGTTGACGTTGATTCCATGCTTGATGAGCGCCAGGCCGGCAGACTGAGTGAGGCTGATGACTGCCGCCTTGCTGGCGCAGTAGACCGCGACCAGGGCCTCGCCGCGGCGGCCGGCCTGACTCGAGAAGTTGACGATCTTGCCGCCCTGCCCCTGCTTCACCATTCGCGCCGCCACCGCCTGCAGCGTGAACAACAGGCCTTTCACATTGATGGCGAACTGCTTGTCGTAGCTCTCTTCGGTTATTTCCAGGAACGGCGCCATGTCGAATATGGCCGCATTGTTCACGAGCACATCGATCCGGCCGGCCGTCGCCGCCACCTGCTCTACCATGGCATCGATCGAGGCGCGGTCGGCGACGTCGAGCCGCACCGGGAAGGCGCCGTGACCAATGGCGGCCGCCGTGGCCGAGGCCTCTTTCTCGAGGATATCGGCGACAGCCACGCGAGCGCCCTCGGCGGCGTAGCGCTCGCAGATCGCGGCGCCGATCCCGCGGGCCCCGCCTGTGACGATCGCGACCTTGTCCTTGAGCTTCATCGAGCCCTTCGTGCTACCAGCAGGTGTAGCCGCCGTCCGCCAGCACGATGCTGCCGGTCAGCAGGCTGGCGGCCTCGGACGCCAGGAAAAGAACGACCGAAGCGATCTCCTCCGGCTGGCCGACCCGATGCATGGGCGTCATGTCCAGCCAGGTCTCGTACATCGCTTTGTTCTCTTTTATTCCGAAACTCGTCAGCGGCGTTTCGATATAGGTCGGCGCCACTGCATTGACTCGCACGCCGCGCGCGCCCCACTCCGCCGCCAGCGATTTCGTGAGATGATGGACGGCCGCCTTCGAGGCGTTGTAGAACGATTGCGGCTGCGGCTTGTTGACGATGAAGCCGGACATCGAGCCGATATTCACGATAGAACCGCGCTTCTGCTCGAGCATCTGGCGGCCGAAGGCGCGGCAGCACCAGAAGAGACCGTCGACATTGACGTCCATATGGAAGCGCCAATGCTCGTCGCTGGTGTCCTCGGCGCGCACGTCGCTCTTGGCGACGCCGGCGTTGTTGACAAGGATCTCGACCGGCCCGTATTCGCGCTTTATCTGCGCCGCCGCCGCATCGACGGCCGCCGACTTGGTGACGTCGAGCTGAATGCCCGCCACGTTGAGGCCGAGCTTCTTCAGCTCGGCCGTGGCGCTGGCGACGCGATCGGGCATCAGTTCGGCGACCACGACCTTGGCGCCCGCCTCGGCCAGGGCCTGCGCACAGGCGAAACCGATGCCCTGGCCGCCGCCGGTGACGACGGCGACGCGGCCTCCCAGCTTGAACTTGTCGAGATACACGGTACGTCTCCTCAGCTTGCCCGTTGCGCGGCGTGAATAGTGTCGGCGAGCGGATGGTGACGCAGGCGCTGCAGCGAGCGCCCGTCGGCGTCGAACAGGTGGCAGGTCTCCGGATCGATCCCGACGGCGACGCGGTCATGCACGCGCGTCGGGTTGTCGCCGTCGGCCTGCACGACGAAAAGCGCCCCCGCCGCGGGCCGGATGTACAGGTAGGTCTCGCCGCCGAGCCGCTCGACGACGATGACATCGCCGGCCAGCTCGCCTTGTGCGCTGGTCTTCAGATGTTCCGGCCGCACGCCGAGCGTGACCTTGGCGCCCGGCTGCAGCGATCCGGCGGCCACGGGAACGCGGACGTCGCGCCCGCCAGGGAGCACGACGGTCACGCCGTCCGGTCCCGCGGCACGCACCTCGGTCGCCAGGAAGTTCATCTTCGGCGAACCGATGAATCCGGCGACGAAGAGATTGACGGGATGGTGGTAGAGCTCGAGCGGCGATCCCGCCTGCTCGATATTCCCGGCATTCAGGACGACGATCTTGTCGGCCAGGGTCATCGCTTCGACCTGGTCATGAGTGACGTAGATCATCGTCGTCGCCAGCGACTCGTGGAGCTGGGCGATCTCCAGCCGCATCTGCACGCGCAGGGCGGCATCGAGGTTCGACAACGGCTCGTCGAAAAGGAAGGCCTTCGGCTCGCGCACGATGGCGCGCCCGATGGCGACGCGCTGGCGCTGACCGCCCGATAGCTGGCGCGGCTTGCGCTCGAGATAGCTGGTGAGATTGAGGGTCGCCGCCGCCTTCTCGACCTTTTGCCGGATCACGTCGGCGGGCATGCCGGCCATCTTGAGGCCGAACCCGATGTTGCCGCGCACGCTCATATGCGGATAGAGCGCATAGGACTGGAACACCATCGACAAGCCGCGCTTGGCCGGTGGAACGTCGCTGACATCGTCACCGTCGATTTCGATCTTGCCCCCTGTCACATCTTCAAGGCCAGCGATCAGGCGGAGCAAGGTCGACTTGCCGCAGCCGGACGGCCCCACGAAAACGACGAACTCACCGCTGTCGATCTCGAGATCGACGGATGGAATGATCGTGATGTCACCGAATGTCTTGTTGACGCCCTTCAGGACAATTTTTCCGCTCATGTCGACGCCCCCCGGATATCGCCCGTCATTTGACCGCTCCGAATGTCAGGCCGCGCACCAACTGCCGCTGGCAGAACCAGCCAAGTATCAGAATTGGCGCCACGGCCATCGTCGATGCCGCCGAAAGCTTGGCCCAGAACAGTCCCTCCGGGCTCGAATAGGAGGCGATGAACGCCGTCAGCGGCGCTGCCTCCGTCGTCGTCAGGTTCAGCGTCCAGAACGCCTCGTTCCACGCCAGGATGAAATTGAGCAGCAGCGTCGAGGCGATGCCCGGCACGGCCATCGGCGTCAGCACATAGACGATCTCGCGCCACAGCGTCGCACCGTCCATGCGCGAGGCCTCCAGGATCTCGCCGGGGATCTCCTTGAAGTAGGTAAACAGCATCCAGACGATGATCGGCAGGTTGAGCAGGGACAGCACGATGATCAGCCCGACCCGCGAGTCGAGCAGGCCAAGGTGCTGGAAGATGAGATAGATCGGAATGAGAGCGCCGACCGGCGGCATCATCTTCGTCGACAGCATCCACATCAGCAGGTCCTTGGTCCGCTTGCCCGGCGCAAATGCCATCGCCCAGGCGGCGGGCACCGCCAGGAGGAGTCCCAGCAGCGTCGATCCGAGCGACAGGATGATCGAGTTGCCGGCGAACTTCAGGTAGTTCGAGCGCTCCTGGACGATGCCGAAGTTCTCCAGCGTCCAGTCGAAGAACAAGAACTTCGGCGGCGTCGAGAAGGCGTCGAGCTCCGTCTTGAAGCTCGTCAGCACCATCCACAGGATCGGAAAGAAGATGAGGAATCCGATCGCCCAGGCGGCCACTGTGGTGAAGGTCCGTCGCTGGACCGATACGGCGCGGGCCATGGTTTCACGCCTCCAGGTTTCGTCCGATCATGCGGACGAGAAAGAATGCGACGATATTGGCGAGGATCACCGCGACAATGCCGCCGGCCGAAGCACCGCCGATATCGAACTGCAACAGGGCCTGGGCGTAGACCATGAACGGGATATTCGTCGTTGCATCCCCGCCGCCGGTGGTGACACGGATTTCCGCGAAGACATTCAGCAGGAAGATCGTCTCGATCAGGATGACGACGGTGACCGCGCGGGCAATGTGCGGGAGCACGATATAGAAGAAGAACGGGATCGCCGGCGTGCCGTCCATCTCGGCCGCCTCCTTCTGCTCCTGGTCGAGAGACTGCAGGGCCGTCAGCAGGATGAGCGTGGCGAACGGCAGCCACTGCCAGGCGACGATGAGACAGATCGCGGTCAGCGGCGCCTCGGTGAACCAGTCGATCGGCTGCAGGCCGACCGCCTTCGCCAGCCAGGCAAACAGGCCGGAGACCGGATGCATCAGCAGGTTCTTCCAGATCAGCGCACTGACCGTGGGCATCACGAAGAACGGCGCGATCACCATGAGGCGGACGAAGCCGCGCCCGAAGATCGGCTGGTCCAGCAGGAGCGCCAGCAGGGTGCCGCCGACCACGGTGATCACGAGAACACCGCCGACCAGCTTCAGCGTATTGGCGAGCGCGGAGAAGAACGCGGGGTCGGTCAGGAAATATTGGTAGTTCAGGAACCCGATATAGGATTCGTTGCCGGGTTCGAGCAGGTTGTAGTTCAGGACCGAGAAATAGAGCGTCAAGCCGAGCGGTACGATCATCCAGATGAACAGTACCAGCACCGACGGCCCGACCGCCACTTTCGCCAGTGTGCGTGTTTGGCGCGTTGCCATGGCCCGCCTCCCCGCGAGTCGCCTCTTCCGCCGACGCTTCCTGATCGACTGCCCGGCGCGAGCGCGCCGGGCAGTCCAATTCCATGCCGGTCGAGTGGCTGCTACTTGATGTAGCCGGCCTTGGTCATCTCGCGCGTCGCCACGCTCTGCGCGCTCTTGAGCGCGTCGTCGACCGACGAATTGCCGGCGAGCGCGGCCGAGAAGATCTGGCCGACCGAGGTCGCGAGGCCCTGGAACTCCGGAATGGCGACGAACTGAACGCCGACATAGGGAACCGGCTTCACCGTCGGATGCGTCGGGTCGGCCGTATCGATCGAGTCGAGCGTCATCTGGGCGAACGGCGCCGCCTTCAGATATTCCGGGTTCTTATAGAGCGAGGTGCGCGTGCCCGGCGGCACGTTGGCCCAGCCTTCCTTCGAGGCGACGAGGTCGAGATAGCCCTTGCCGGTCGCCCAGGCCACGAACTTCTCGGCCGCTTCCGTCTTCTGCGAGCCGGCGGGGATGGCGAGCGACCATGCCCACAGCCAGTTGCCGCGCTTGCCCAGGCCGTTGTCGGGCGCCAGGGCGAAGCCGACCTTGTCGGCCACCTTCGAGTCCTTGGGGTTGGTCACGAAGGAGGCGGCGACGGTGGCGTCGATCCACATGCCGCACTTGCCCGAGTTGAACAGCGCGAGGTTCTCGTTGAAGCCGTTCGAGGAGGCGCCGGGAGGGCCCGACTCCTTCATCAGGCTGACGTAGTAGGCGAGCGTGTTCTTCCATTCCGGCTGGTCGAACTGCGGCTTCCAGTTCTCGTCGAACCAGCGGGCGCCGAACGAGTTCGCGGTCGCCGTGAGGAACGCCATGTTCTCGCCCCAGCCGGCCTTGCCGCGCAGGCAGACGCCATAGGTTTCGTTGCCCTTGTCGGTGATCTTCGCCGCGGCGGTCTTGATGAAGTCCCAGGTCGGCTTGTCCGGCATGGTCAGGCCGGCCTTCTCGAACAGGTCCTTGCGGTACATGACCATCGAGCT
>Ga0137403_10006310_pt1 | contig 13592 bp, 8 predicted proteins | sample CZOMad2_1_16fung_FD_122057 | JGI IMG/M metagenome (GOLD analysis project Ga0137403, IMG submission 122057) | Vadose zone soil fungal communities from Angelo Coast Range Reserve, California, USA - CZOMad2_1_16fungal (Hybrid Assembly) | ecosystem: Environmental > Terrestrial > Soil > Vadose zone... | reverse complement strand
CGTGATGATGATCGCGATCACTCCGTCACTGAAGGCTTCAAGGCGGTTGCGGGTCATTGCGGATTTCCGAATTGTTCCTGACTCATCCCAGTAGAGCGTTCACCAACTGTCGTAGAAGTTCGTCATCTTTTGCTTCACGAGAAGAGAAATCTATGTGTTGCAACGACCTCAATTGGCGAAACACACGGCAGGCTCCTAACAGGATCGGCACAATGTGTTTCTTTTCATCCAGAGCTATGTGTAGTTCGCTGCGAACCTCGTGTGATTCGATAGCCGAGGGAGAAAGAACTATTAAGAAATGATTACAACCGTAAAGCGCATCGTCTATCTTCTGGTCCCAGTCCTCGCCTGCGCGTATGTCGAACTGATCAATCCAGACGCGAACACCTTGCTTCTTCAACCGCGACACCAGGTCCTTAACGAAAGATTGATCCTCGCGTGCATAACAGATGAAGGTGGTCTGATCGTCAGCAACGTCGGCACCACCGGAGCTAGCTGACTCTGGTTTGGACGGATCAAGCATCCTGGGCGAGTCCTCCGGAATTAGATTCTCGCCACACAGATCGCAATACCCCGTTTCTGCAGAAGTTTCAACGCCACACTCAGGACAATCCACGGTCGTCATCGGCGCACTCTGGCCTTCCACCAGTGTAGTGCCGTCATTTGTGCAGAACGAGAGCCATTTGTCCGTGAAGGTTGCTTTACAAGTGGGGCAGTGCTTCATCTGAATCGGCGCACTCTGGCCTTCCACCAGTGTAGTGCCGTCATTCGTGCAGAACGAGAGCCATTTGTCCGTGAAGATTGCTTTACAAGTGGGGCAGTGTTTCATCTGAATCAGAAGGGTGCTTGAGCCTGGTGTTCGCACCGGAGCGTGATTCATATATCAGACCCGTAGCATGGTATCAAGACTCATTACTAAGTTTTTTCGCCGGGGCATGATCTTCTCTAACTTCGAATCGACGACAGTCGTCGCGGACCTTTTCCCGCGACATCCTTGAATCCCTCCTGCCTTTCCCTATATCCTCGCCTTACCTCTTATGCCATCCAGACCCAATCTTCTAGCGGTGATCCTTGGCGGTGGCGCCGGCAGCCGTTTGTTTCCGCTGACCGAGCAACGATCCAAGCCCGCCGTGCCGCTCGGCGGAAAATACCGGCTGGTCGATGTGCCGATTTCGAATTGCATCAACTCAGATGTGATTCGCATGTTCGTCTTGACGCAATTTAATTCGGCGTCGCTCAACCGGCACATTGCGACCACCTATCGCTTCTCGCCGTTCGCTGATGGTTTCGTCGAAATACTTGCCGCGGAACAGACCCCCGAACGGCCCGATTGGTTTCAGGGAACTGCCGACGCGGTGCGCCAGGTGCTGCCGCACATTCGCGATTGGCGCATCGACACGCTGCTGATTCTGTCCGGCGATCACTTGTACCGGATGGATTATCGAAAGTTTCTCGATCGGCATTTTGAGACGAACGCCGACATCACCGTTTCAGTGATTCCGATTCCGCCCGATTCAGCCGGCGAATTTGGTTTGCTGAAAGTTGACGCCGCCGGCCGGATCATCGAGTTTCGAGAAAAACCGAAAGGTGATGCGCTCGAAGAAATGCGGGTCGATACCACGACGCTTGGCCTCAGCGCAGATGAAGCACGCGCGCGGCCGTTTCTGGCTTCGATGGGCATTTATGTTTTCAAGTATGATCGGCTGGAAGAGGTGCTGGCAGAGGACACGGCGCGCCTCGATTTTGGCAAGGAAGTCATTCCCGGCAGCATCAATAAGTACAACGTGCAGGCTTATCTTTTCGATGACTACTGGGAAGACATCGGGACTATCGCCGCCTTTTACAAAGCTAATCTTGATATGGCTTCCGCCATTCCGCCGTTCAATTTGTTTGACGCCGAAGCGCCCCTCTTCACCCGCGCGCGTTACTTGCCACCGTCAAAATTCAACAGTTGCGAAATTCGCGATTCGATCATCAGCGAAGGCTGCATCATCAACGGTGCTAAGATCAATCGCTCGCTGATTGGTCTGCGTAGCCGGATTGCCGAAGGCACTTCTATCGACGCTGCCTACATGATGGGCGCGGATTATTATCAAACTCTCGAAGACATGGCGGGAGATGGAGCAGCCAATCGGCCGCGCGTCGGTATTGGCGAGCAGACAATTATTCGCCGGGCGATCATCGACAAGAATGCGCGGATCGGTAAGAACGTGCGGCTGTTAAATGAAGCAGGGGTCGAGAACGCCGACGGTCCGAACGGCATGTACTACATCCGCGACCGCATCATCATCGTGCCGAAGAATGGATTGATTCCGGATGGAACGGTGGTGTGAGTCAGAAGCCCGACCGTAAGGGAGGGCAACTATCGTGCAACGGAGCCCTTGCTAACGCGCGGGCTTCTGACACATCAATAAGTTCCTGAGAAATCCTTTTTCAAAACCGGCGGTTTATTAACGGGCTGCGTATTACTCTGGGCGGCGTTGGCTCCCGGTTGGAATACATAGCTGTCACGTGTTCGGACCACCAACTCAGGTTGATTTACCCGCACTTTGATGTTGCGACGCTCGCCGGCTTGCGGCGCCTTCGTCGGATAATAGCCAAGACTGTATTGCCGCCGCAGCTCTTCCGCCACCGATTGAAAAGCAACGCTCAGGTTCTGTTGTTCGGCGTCGTAGAGTCGAGCGCCGCTCACGCGGGCGAGATCATGCAGGTACTGATCCGCTGTTTGATATTCGCCGCCAGAGTTGCCTCCGCCGCCGCGACCAGGCCAGCCTCCGCGTCCGTTGCGCCGGTTGCCGCCGCCTCCTCCGCCGCCGGGATAACCTCCACCGCTGCCACCACCATTGAGAATGGCGCCGAGAATATCGAAAATGCCACCACCGCCGCCATTGCCGTTCCGATTGTTACCGCCGCCGCCGTTCGGATAATTCCCGCCGCTGCCGCCGTTGGGATAATTTCTCCCGCCGCCTCTACGCGAGCCGCCGCCGCCAAAAACACCCATGTCACCCGAGGTGTCGTACTCGACCGGATAGATCAAGGCATCAAGTTCTTCTGCATCGCGCACCGTGCTTTCGTAACTCGCGTTTTTGCTGGTCGTGTCGACGCCATCAGTGAAGAGGACGATTGCTTTACGGCCTTCCACGCGATTGAAGTATTGATTGATGACCTGATCGACTGCATCGTAAAGCCGGGTGCCCGATCCGATCCGGGTTTGTAGAATTGCATTGCGGAGCATTGATCGATCATTCGTCGCTTGTGCCAGCACTCGAATTTTGTCGTCGAACGAAACGACCATCACTTTATCGTCCGGCCTGAGTTGATTGACGAAAGCGATTGCCGCGTCCTGGATCTCTTCGAGCTTGTAACGAGTTGATGCGCTCGTGTCGATGACCAGGGCCACCGTGAAAGGCTTGTCCGTCGAAGCGAAGTACGCCACCTTCTGTTCCACGCCATCTTCCCAAACGTGAAAGTCATCCTTCGTCAGGTTCGGAATATATTTGCCGTCGCGATCCATAACGCTGACCGGAATGCTGATGAGCGTCGTCTCAACCTTTACCACATCGCCTTCGCCGACTTCTTCGGGTCCGGCATCCTTCTGCGGCGCCGTGGGTTTTTGTTCATTTGAATCGCGGGTCGCTCCGCCGAGCACCGGTGGCCGCGTCGGACGCGTTGCTTCAGAAGAATCAGTCTGCTGCTGCGGCGATGATTGCGACTGCTGAGGCTGCTGCTCGGTCGGCGGCGCTGCGTTAACGCGGCGCGGGCGCGACTGAGAGTTGGCTGTTTGCACAGCCAAAACAGTTAGCAGGAAAACAAGCGAGAGGGCAGTGAACTTCTTCATGATGTAACTCCTATCGGGGAGACAAGAGCCGGCAAATCTGCGCGTGGTAAGGAAGAGACTTCCTGGCCAGCCGCGGTTTGATGCGCGTCAACGGCTGCGCAGTTGCAGCGCAAGCAGTTAACCTGCGAACGGTCCGATAGAACTGGACGTAGACGCATCTATAGCTGATCGATCGGTTCGGAGAGAGAATAAATTGGGGAGAGAAAGCCCAAACTGACGAGGAGAAGATAACACCCGCAATGGGCTTGAGCAAGCGTGTCAGAAGCCCGACCGTGAGGGAGGGCCGGCTAGATAAGTAACCCTCCCTCACGGTCGGGCTTCTGACGCGACAGCTATTGCCCGGTACTCAGATTGATGGCGTTCCAAATAAAGGGAAACGTGCCCCATGTCTGGCCGCGATGTTGGGGCCGAAAGGCAAAGAGCACAATGCGGCCTTTTCCCATCGTTACTTCAGCCAGGGCGATCTTGTCTTTGATTTTATCTTCGCCCTTCAACCAGCCGGATCGCAGCACGTCGTCCTTTGCATAACGAGCTATGACCTGGACTTTGTTGTCCGCGGCTTCGAATGCCGAGCTGTTGATGAAGTAAGCATCGGTGTCTTTCGACATAGTCCGAGCGATCGGATTTGCAGTCTCCACGTTGAGCCGCAGGATCGATCCGGGACAATAAAAATCTGATGAACGGATGCCTGCCAGGACATTACGCAGGGGCAGCTTCAGCTGCCGGATCACCGCAGTGCATGAACCGTCAAAGCAGATCAGCGTTCCGCCATCTTCAACGAACTTCGAGAGGTTCGCATAGCCCTTCTCGCTGATCCCACGCGCAGTATCTGTGGGAATGTCGCCGTCAGGATTGGCGCGACTCTGCTCAGACGGCAAAACGATCACATCGAAACCTGCGCGCGGGTTACTGTCGTTGACGCTCGCTTCGTTGAACGACTTGTAAGGGACATTGAAAGTATCAAACACATAGCGCGTCCAACCTTCGTCCATGTTTCCCGCGCGCGAGTTTTGATAGAGGCCGACGCGGATACCTGCTTTGATCGGATTCGGAATTGGCGACTTGTCATTGGCCCAGAGCTGTAACGCGAGATCGCGACGCACATCATTTTCAGATTTGATCAGCGTCAACTTTCTTTCATTAGCGGCTTCGCGAACGGACATCACGGCCGGCGCGTCCACTCCCATAGACATGGGCAGCGTCCAGCCGGCGACATCGTATGGTCGCTCAGCTTCACCAGTCGCCGTCGTGCGATCGGGATAGACTTGTGGCTCGAACAACGCGAGCACGTTCTGCCGATAGGGTTGATTCAGAAAGATGAGGTAACTTCCGGCGGGAATCTCGCAGGTGCCCTGCGATGAAGACAAAGCGACGACGATCTGTTTGACCTTCGCGCCCCGCTCGTTAGTAACTGTCGTTAGATTTTGCGCGCCGGTGATGCCGTGCAATTCATGATCGAGCCGATAAACTTCCACGCCCTGCTCGACCAGCGTTCCGATCATCTTCGCGACGTTTTCATCTCGGCCTTGCCCTGCAGGAATCAAATACGCAATTGGCTCCGCGCTTGATGATGGCGCAAGGTTTGCTTTTCCTAATTCATAAAAGTTTCGCAGGTAATCGCTGCGATAGTTCGACGCCAGCGACAAAATCGAGTGACACGCGATCAATTCCATCTGCATGATGTCGCGCGGATGCCACGCGCCGCCAGGCCATGGATTGGGAAAATTTGTTGTCGCTTCCATCGCGCTGGCCATGCCGCGCGTGCTCGATCGGGCCAGCTGTTCGCGCGTGACGTTGCTCGGGGTCATGATGCGCGCGCTTGAGGCTTCCGTAAGAATTCCGATCGAGTTGTGAAAGTAAGGCGCGGTGCGAAAGCCGCCATGCCACCAGGTATCGTAGAGCGCGTTTGTGAGGATCCCTTTGAAACCGGCCGCCGTCACGTCCGCCGCTATCTTGTGACCGATCAAGCCGACTTGTCGCAGCAATAACGCCGCGATGTGCGGATTCGCCGGATCATAAAAAGGCGGGACGAAAAATCTCGAGCCATTCGATCCCTGTTGATGGATGTCGTAAACAATTTCGGGAAACCATTCTTTCCAAAACAACCGGGTGATGTTGCGCGTCTCTTTCAGATCGAGCATGAACCAGTCGCGATTGTCGTCATGACCGGCGTAGTGGTGATAAAGCTCAGGCGGTTCGCGACCTTCATTCGGAGTGCCGAGGGTCTTGCGATACCAATTAGCGACGATGTCGACGCCGTCAGGATTCGGCGAAGGGACCAGGATCAGAATCGTGTTGTGCAGGATCGATAGCGTGTCCGCATCGTTCGCGGTGGCCAGGTTGTAGGCGAGTTGCGGGGCCATCTGCGAAGCCACAATCTCAGTCGAATGAATCGAACATGAGATGACCACGACTGTTTTCCCGTCGCGGATCAACTGATCGCGCTCGGCATCAGTCGCGACTTTACGCGGATCGGCGAGTCGCGCCTGGATGGCTTTGTACTTGTCGAGATTGCGTATATTCTCGGGCGCGCTGATGAAGGCGGCAATCATCGTGCGACCGAGAGTCGATGTGCCGATGGTTTGCACCTGCACGCGATCGCTGGCTTTATCGAGCCGCGCTAAGTAATCGGTGATCTGTTTCCAATCAGCGATGGTTCGATCGTCGCCGAGATTGAAACCAAAGACTGATCGCGGTGATGGAATTGAGCTGGGAGTTGCTTGCGAGGTTCGGCGTTGAGCCCGCACGGCGCCTGAAAAGATCGGCGATGCGGATAATAATAGAACCGCGAGCGCCGTAGGCGCGAAATATTTATAGAAACGAACAATCCGGGTTTTACCTCTTCGGTCGAGTCGAGATGCCCGGCATCTCGTCTCGACCGAAGAAGGTGGCGGTGCCGATTCACGTTCTATAAACATTTCGCCGCTAGCGCGGCTTTTACTGCCATAACTTTGATCGCATTCATCTTGAGCAAGAGTATGACGATCCATTCCGAATCTCCTCCTGAACAGCTGGTTTCGCAAAACGCCACTGAAAGCGCCGCGAAGTCTAGCACAAGACGTGGTCCACACATGATCGGCGTCCTGCTGTTCGCGTGGTCGTGGTTTGTGGCCGGCGCGCTGCTATTAATCTTTGCGCCGCCGGCGTTGCTGCTCGGGAGTCTCTTCAAGCGGCAGAATTGGATTTACTGGTGGGCCAATTGGGGGGCGCGCACCTGGCTGCGCCTGACCGGCGTGAAAGTAAACGTCACCGGCCGTGAGCATCTCGAACCCGATCAAGCTTACGTTTTTGTTGCCAACCATTTCTCGTACCTCGATGCAGCGCCGTTGTTTGCTTATACGGGTCACCGCATGGGGATGGTTGCCAAGAAGGAGTTGTTGAAGGCGCCGATTCTCGGAGTTGGCATGGGTTACGTCAACGTGATTGCGATCGATCGATCGAATCGTGACCGGGCGGTTGAATCATTAAAGATCGCTACTGAGCGTTTGCGATCAGGAATCTCATTTGGGGTCTGTCCGGAAGGTACGCGCGCGCAACCCGGAGAAATGCTGCCATTCAAGAAGGGGGCGTTTCACATGGCGGTGCAAACTGGTGTGCCCATCGTTCCTATAGCTTTGAAGAATTCAGATGTGCTGATGGGGAAGGGAACCGGCGAAGCCTGGCCAGGCACCATCAACATGGTGATGATGCCGCCGGTGGACACTTCATGGGTCAAGAGCGACGACGATCTGGATGCGCTCGTGCAACAGGTTCAAAATTCCATCATGCACGAGTTGGGCATCGAAAAGCTTTCGGTCCGCCGCGCAACAACTACGGCTTCGGCTCCACAAAATCGTACGTGAGTATCCCTGAAACTTTGACCGCAACGCCGTCGACAATCATCGGCTTGAATCGCGCGCCCATCGCAGCTTTTTCCGCCGCTGCTCGCAACACTTCCGGTCCAAAACTCGCTCGCGCTGAAACTACTTTACCGGTTTCATCTACCAGGACCTGAACCTGGACCGTCCCGCCTGCGTGACTCTTCCGTGCTTCGTCCGGGTACGCGGCCTTCGGCAAATCGATTGCTTTGCCATTGAGAAATCCACCTTCGGCCGGCGCTTTTTCTTCAGATGAACTTTGGGTATTCGCTGGTGTTTGGGCGGTCGGTGAAGTCGGCTGCGTCTCTGGTTTCGATTGTGGCTGGGTGTCGGGCTTTACCTGCTCTGGAGCATCGCCAACTTCCGTGATCGTGACTTTGCCGAGACCTACCTTGAAGTCCGTGTATTTCACGCGCATGCGCACGCGAAAATCGGTGCCATTGTCAAAGATGAGGTCATCGTCTGCATACACGTACGTGGGAAACCAAAACTTGCCGTCGATCTGTTCGCGATAGGTTTCGACAATGGGAAACTTATTTTTCTTTGTTTCCGGGCCGGCTTTCCCTTTCGCTTTCACGATCTGCAAGTCGTGATCGTCGACCCAGATGCGTCCGACGAAGACGCGATCTTTTGATTTCGGATCAGGCATCACTTTTGGCGCGACATCGAACACGTAAAGATCGAGTTCGTCAATACGTTCCTTGCCGATGTACTTAAAATTATAAAGAGCGGCTTTGGACCCTTCGAGCGCGAACGGATTGACGCCGCCGAGATCTTCCAGATCTTCGTTGGTCATCGTTGCGCCTTGCAGGCTCGGCATCGGAAAGAAGTTGATCTTTTCGTAACGATTGCCTTTGTCGTCGAAGGTGAAGTCCGAAACGCGGTGATATTCGCCAACCACCTGGCCGCCCATGCCAATCTCCTGAATCAACGCATCGCGCCTGAAAAAGTATTGGTTAAGCGCGGTGCGAAACTCAGTTTCCTTCGCGGTGAACCGGCGCACAATGTTGTCGATCTGGGCCTGGGTCAGATTGGCTGAGCCGGCCGTCGTCGGTGCTTTGGCATCGGCGGTGGTTTGCTGGGCGAGGGCGAAGTTTGCGGCCAACAACAGTACCGCCGCGCCCAGCGCGATCTCAAGTGATTTCCTAATAATCGGCATCATTTCCAAGTCCTTCCACGAGGCAAGAGGCGTAATCGAGTTCAAGAATCATAGCAGCAGAAACAGGTTAACAATCTTTTCAGATGAAAGAAAAGGGACGACTGTTGCCACGGGTCCGCGTTCTCAGTTCTCAGAACGCTATTCTTCCAAAATTGAATTATTGGCAGTCTTCCCGCCAATTTCGCTTTGGCCCGTTGTTCGCGCTAAGATGTGTGGTTTGCGAGGCACGCGGATTTTTCGACTGTGCGGCCCGCGGCGAACCAGGCAATGACCCAGGAAGCTATCGAAGTACGGGGCGCGCGCGTCAACAACCTCAAGAACATCTCGTTCTCGATCCCTATAAATCAAATGACGGTGGTCACCGGCGTCAGCGGATCAGGTAAATCCTCGCTGGCGTTCGATACTGTTTATGCAGAAGGCCAGCGCCGCTACGTCGAGTCGCTGTCCGCGTACGCGCGCCAGTTTCTCGAACGCATGGACAAGCCGGACGTCGATGAAGTGCGCGGCATTGCTCCGGCGATTGCGATCCGGCAAAAGAATTCGACGCGCAACCCGCGCTCGACCGTCTCAACTCAGACAGAGATTTACGATTACCTGCGGCTGCTGTATGCGCGCATTGGCACGACGATTTGCCGCGTTTGCGGCCGCGAGGTGCACCGCGATTCGCCGGAATCAGCCGCGGATGAAATTCTGAGCGAACTCGCGGAAGGCACAAGATTCTACGTCTTGTTTCCAGCAAGCGCCGGGTTGAACGTTGAGCTAAACAGAGACGACGCGCCGGCAAAGACGCGGAGAAACGGCAACGCGACGACGCGCGGCAAGAGCAAGTCTCCGCGTCTCAGTGTCTCCGGGTCTCCGCGTCATTTACTCACCGCTCACCTCATGAGTCTGATGCAGCGCGGCTTCACACGCTTGCAGCACGAAGGAAAACAGATCGATTTGTCGTCACCGGATGATTATCCTCGCGATGATTTCCACGACGTTTACGCGTTGGTTGATCGATTGGTGGCACGAGCGGATGTTCGGCAGCGGTTGGTTGATTCTTTAGAGACATGTTTCCGCGAAGGTCATGGTCAGGCGGTAATTGAATTGTCAGAACCGCCTGCGGTAACGGGCGGGCCAGATCAGATCGCGCGGCGCACCCTCAGATTCTCCGAACGTTTTGAATGCAAGTACGACGGCACAATTTACGCGACGCCTGAGCCGCGTTTGTTCAGTTTCAATAATCCGTTCGGTGCGTGTCCGACCTGTCAGGGTTTCGGCAACACAATCGGTCTCGATCTCAACCTCGTGATTCCGAATCCCGGACTGAGTTTGAGCGAAGGCGCAATCGAACCCTGGACCAAACCTCAATACGATTGGGCGCAGGCCGAGTTGAAGCGCTTCTGCAAAACGGAACGTATCTCGATGAACGCTCCGTTCAATGAACTCACTCGCCCGCAACAACGCGCAGTTATCAACGGCAAAGGCGAATGGCGGGGCGTGCGCGGATTCTTTGATTGGCTCGATACCAAGAAGTACAAGTTGCACGTGCGCGTTTTTCTGTCGAAATATCGTGGTTACACGCTGTGTCCCGATTGCGAAGGCAGTCGCCTGCGCCAGGAAGCGCGCGATGTACGGGTTGGCAATCGGACGCTACCGGAAATCTCCGCGCTTTCAATCAAAGATGCGGCCACGTTTTTTGATGCGCTCGAGCTGTCGGCTGAGCAATCAGCAATAGCTGATCGAGTTCTGTTTGAAATTCGCCGCCGCCTAAAATTTCTGGTTGAAGTCGGATTGGATTACCTGACGCTGGATCGTTTGGCCTCGACCTTGTCGGGAGGTGAAGCGCAAAGAATTCAACTGGCGACCAATCTTGGATCGTCGCTGGTGGGAGCGCTTTACGTTTTGGACGAACCGTCGATTGGGCTGCACCCGCGCGACAACGATCGTTTGATTCGGTTGCTGCACAATCTGCGGGACATCGGCAACACGGTGCTGGTGGTCGAGCACGACGCGGAAATGATGCGTTCCGCGGATCACATTCTCGACATTGGACCGGCCGCCGGCGAGCTGGGCGGGCGTTTGATTTATGAAGGTGATTTTCCGGGTCTGTTTAGCGAATCGCAATCGCTGACCGGCCGTTATCTTCGCGGGGAAGCGGAAATCAAAGAGCCGAAGCATCGCCGGGCGTTGCATTTGCGGCGTCTGAAAATTCGCGGCGCCAGCGAACACAATCTCAAGAGCATCAACGTAGATATTCCGCTGAGCATGTTGGTTTGCGTCACCGGCGTTAGCGGTTCGGGCAAATCGACGCTGATTCACGATTGCATTTACGCTGGCTTGAAGAAGGAAGCCGGCGAATGGCAGGGCCATGTGGGTGCGTTTCAGAAACTGGACGGAACGCAACACATCGACGAAGTGATTCTGGTGGATCAATCGCCGATCGGTCGCACGCCCAGATCGAATCCGGTCACCTACATTAAAGTCTACGACGCGATTCGCGAAACCTTCGCGAACACGCGCGAGGCACAATCGCGCGGATTCGATCCGTCGCACTTTTCATTCAACGTGCCGGGCGGGCGATGTGAAGTTTGTCAGGGCGACGGCACGGTCACGGTCGAGATGCAATTTCTCGCCGACGTCGAACTCGTCTGCGAAGAATGCAAAGGCACACGTTTCAAACAGCAGGTCCTCGACGTGCGCTATCGCGGCAAGAACATTCACGACGTGCTGGACATGACTGTGCGCGAAGCGATCACCTTCTTCCGCGACATAAACAAAATCACAAATCGTTTGCGGGTGCTGGATGAAGTGGGGCTGGGTTATCTCCGGCTGGGCCAATCGGCGACCACGCTTTCGGGCGGTGAAGCGCAGCGCGTGAAACTTGCGGCGCATCTCTCGAAGCGTGCCGGCGCGCGGGGATTGTATATTTTTGACGAGCCGACGACCGGACTGCACTTTGACGACATCAACAAACTGCTGGCAGCGTTTCGCGCGCTGATTGATGCCGGGGGATCGCTGCTGGTAATCGAACACAATCTTGATGTGATTAAGACCGCGGATTACGTAACCGATCTTGGGCCGGAAGGCGGCAATGCCGGCGGGTATGTCGTGGCGACCGGAACGCCGGAAGAGATCATGAAGGTAAAAGAGTCTTACACGGGGAAATACTTAAAGGATTATCTGGCGCGATCGAATGGGAAGCATGTTTGAAATCTTCATTGCTGACTTGCGAGACAACAGATTCGTGAAGCCACCCAAGTGAAACGGTTAGTGTCCGGATGTCCTCTAAGGAGCCGCCTTCACCGTCACGATAGTTTTTACCTCGCTTCCATTTCCGGGTCCTTCGTGCCACGCCGCAATCGTATATTTCCCCGGGGGAACCCCGACAATCTCGAAGGCACCATCTTCTCCGGTCACCGCAAAGAACGGATGATTGAGCACGCCAACGAAGGCGCTCATCCATGGGTGTTGATTGTTCCTGGTTCGCACCATCACGTCTGCCCGGCCGAAACTATGTGTCAGCGGTGCGGCTCCTTCAATCTGTGTTTGATTCCAATCAGGATTGTTCCTGGGCATGAAGTGGATGTTGTTGGTTATTGGATCGCTGTTTCGAATGGTTAAGGTTTTGTTCGCCATGATGCCGAGAACGTGCGGGAGAAAGCTACAGCGGCTCTGATCCAGCAGTATCTCCCTGACCGGGTTGGGGAAGCTCAGTTCACTTAGCTTCCTGCCATCAGCGGTAACACCATCTTTGATGTAGACGAAAACATTAGCCAGTTTTCCCCGCCGCACAAGTGGCTCTTCAATCTCAAATTTCGGATTGAGTTGACGACAGAACGGGTCCGCTGACATGTCTACCTTGAGTCGCTTCGGCGCCGGCCCGTGGTAAGAGATCTCACCGGCAATGGCGCCTCTATTCAACGCCGCCTTATCGATTGACAAGGTGTAATTCGGACCGGTGGGACCCTGACCTACCTCTGGTGGCCTTCGCGGTGGATCACGCGGAGGCCGCTGCGGAAGTTTTCCGGTTCCTCCCTGCCCGCAGACGACCACAGCTCCACAGGTGATGACAATAGTTGCCAACACGATCCGGACGCAAAGTGACAAATGACTCTCGGGTCTCATTTTTCAATCCGCAGCGCAAGCATTTTTATCGGCATGATGTCTAAAGAATTTGCAGCTTAAGGACCAACATCCTTTGCGCAACGAAATCCTGTCTCATCATAAGTGGGCGCACCGCGCGAAGGCCATCCTGCGCGATAAGTCGTCGTCGCATAGTCCTTAGTCGATTTGTAACAACCGCCACGAATTACTTTCAACTCTCCGGCCGATTGACTTGCTGGAAGTCCGCGACCCGGATCTGCGCCAAAGTTACTCGACGTCCATTCCCAGGCATTGCCAACCATGTCAGATGTGCCAAACGGCGACGCGCTTCTGTATGCGCCAACATCCGCCGTCGATTGCTCAGCGCCGTTGGCGTTGGCTGCCGCCTGCCAATCATCGCCCCAGGGATACAGCCGGCCATCGGTCCCCCGCGCAGCGAACTCCCACTCTTCTTCGCTTGGCAACCGCTTCCCGGCCCAACGTGCGTATTCGTTAGCGTCATCCCACGTTACGCCGGTAACGGGCCGGCGCGCCTGACCGGACGGAACCGCAGTGTTCTTCCACGAAGGCGGCGCGCGGTGGTTTGTTGCTATCACGAATTTCTCGTAGTCTTCATTGGTTACTTCATCGGCATCAATGAAGAACGGCT
>Ga0137403_10006309_pt1 | contig 13594 bp, 9 predicted proteins | sample CZOMad2_1_16fung_FD_122057 | JGI IMG/M metagenome (GOLD analysis project Ga0137403, IMG submission 122057) | Vadose zone soil fungal communities from Angelo Coast Range Reserve, California, USA - CZOMad2_1_16fungal (Hybrid Assembly) | ecosystem: Environmental > Terrestrial > Soil > Vadose zone... | reverse complement strand
TGGGGAAATGGGGGTCCAGGGTCACGGCTCTCTTAAATTCCTCTATCGCTTCGGCCAAAAAGCCGGTCTCACGATAAGCGCGGCCAAAGATGATACGTAATTGCGGGCGGTCGCCAAACTGTTTCAGCATGCGCTCATAAATCTGCTGCGCAGGCGCAAACTGATGCTGTTTGAGGTAGGCCAGTCCCAGGGTATAGGCAATGTCGTGATCGTTCGGTGTGATTTTGAGAGCCGTTTGCAGCTCAGCAGTGGACTTGCCGAAGTCGCCCAGCATGAAATAACTCTTGCCCAACATGTGGTGCGCACCGGCACTCTGCGGGTTGGCGCTTAACGCCTTGCCCAACGGCTTGAGAGCTTCTTCATATTGCTCGGCGTCGAAGTAAGCGATCGCTAAATCTATCAAAGCCTCTTGCGAATCAGGCTGGTAAAGAGTGGCTGACTCCAGCACGGTAATGGCCTGCTGATATTTCTTCTCGGCCGAGTACACCTTTCCCAGCTTGCCGTAGCCTTCGGCGAGAACAGCCGTGTATTCTCGTTCTGCCGCAGCGAGATTGCCTGCACGTCTTTGCGCTTCCGCAGCTTTAGAATGTTGTTGAAGCGAATCCTGGGGAGATTGGAAAACAGAGACCAGCAGAAGAAGCGGAAACAAGGTCGAAGATAAGTACCTCACTTGAACTTCTTTGCACCCTGGAAAAGTTAGACGGAGGGCTGATATAGATCAATTAGCCCTCCGTCTTTGTTTCAGCCGTGCGGTACTATATCAGAAGTTAAACTTAATACCGAACTGGATGTTGCGGGGTCCTCGGTCAGTATTCAGCTTGCCGAAGTTGTTATTTCCAATGATAAATTTCCCACTGTCAAACCTGCCGGACAAGCCAGGATCGAACCCATTGAAATTCGTATGGTTGAAAAGGTTGAACATCTCCGCGCGGAACTGTAAACCATACCTCTCGCGCATCTTCCAATTCTTGGCCACCGAGAAATCAACGTTCTTAATACCGGGCTGCCGGACGAATCCACGTTTAAGATTACCAAACTGCCCGGGAGCGGGGGCCGTGAACGCGGCCGGGTTAAGATACTGCGTCTTGTCAGGTGTGTGTAGATAGATAGGTACACCCGGAACCAGGTCAGGACGGAAACCGGCAGGGGCGGCGCTGGCGAGACCAAAATACTGCGCATTGAGGCCTGTGCTAACGTCGAGAGGTATGCCGCTCAGCAGGGTGACAATTCCATTAAGTTGCCAGTTTCCCAGAATGTTGCTTGCCAGCGAACCCCATTTCTTGAAAGTGGGCAGTGCGTATACGGCGTTGGAAACAAGCATATGCCGGCGGTCTAAGTCGGAATCGCCTTTGTCCAGATTAAAGTTGAAGGGATCGGTGGTGGCACTAGTAAACGAGGTCAACGGAACGTTGGAAGTCGCGTTCGACAAGGTATAAGCAATCTGATATGACAGGCGGTCCGTAAAGCGACGGTTGACCCAAAACTGTAGCGCCTTATAGTCCGAGATGCCGTTCGACTGACTCATCGTGATAGGCCCAAGATTTGGGAAGATGCGATTACTATCTGCGATGGCTTGCGCATTCGAAGCATTTCGCGCCGCGACTACAGCAGCCCTCCTGTCGGGCGGGACCTCGTTGAATTTTACCCCGCGCCGCCAGATGTGAGTACCATGGTTTCCGATGTATGAAATCTCGGCCACCGTGTTTTTCAGGATTTCACGAGAGACCGTTATGTTCCACTGCCAGCTTTCGGGTGGTCTGAAGTTCTCGTCCACGGCGTTGAATCCGGTACTGTTGCTGACGCCGGCGAGCGCATTTTTGAGGCCGGGATTGATAGTATCCAGACTACGGAAGGTCGGATCGTCACTCAGCTTTGCAAATGCGTTGCCTCCCCAGTTGGAATTAACCACCCGCGTCCAGGGAGGGTTGCCGGCCATGCGAAGCACATCTTCGATCACGTTCGAACGACTCATGAAGCGACCCAATCCCAGGCGCACGGCAGTTTTGCCATCACCGTTCAGGTTCCAGGCGAAACCAAACCGGGGTTGGAAGCCTTTGTTATATGGGTGCCACAGTGAACGGCCGAATCCAGCCTCACCAGGCTTTACTAAACCGCTGAGGGGATGAACACCATCATATAATCGAGGAATGTAGTTACTGATGCGATCGTTGTTCGAATAGGCGGGCGAATACCTGGACCAGCGCATTCCCAAAGTGATCGTAACCACCGGACTCAGTTTGTAGGTATCATTCCCATAGACCTCAAAGTCATGCCAGCGACCCAGCACATTCTCGTCGTGGTCGATCTCGGTATAGCATCCCAGCGGTATATCTTTGAATAGGAGCTCTGCGATTGCATGACCCGTGTGCGTGGCCGTGCCACAATATTGAGCGATCCCGTTAGCGCCTTGGGAGAGCTCGTTCTTGATGTTGTGGCTGACCAATCCGCCAAATTTGAGATCGTGTGAACCGGCTACCTTTGAGAAGTCGTCTTTCCAAATGAAGAGGTCTTCGTGGTTTTGCCACGGCGCCTGATGCCAGAGAGCAGGATATCCATCCGCACCCCAGTTTGTTGGCAGGCCTACGCCCGGCGTCTTCGGGAAGACGGTTGGAAACTTCGAAGCTATGTCGTTATTGAGCGCTTCACCGGCCTTGTTCGTGGTGATGAAGATATTATTTCCGGCGCGCGAGAATTGGAATTCGTTAACCGACGTCGAACTCAAGGTAGTGGCCAGCTTGACCGCGAAACTGTGACTGGGCTGATCCCAATCCGAGCTTAGGGTTGGGAACGGAGAGTCGCCCCAGAAGTTGCCGGCCGCACTCCCGTGCGTCCATGTTTCGTTCGTATATTTCACCATCAGGTTCATATTTTTGGTGATGTTGGCGTCACCTCGAATACTGTCCTGGCGGGTATCGATCGGCTCCAACAACGACGAAACCCAGTTTGTTGAACCACTCGTATTTGGCAGTGGAAATATCTGTAATATTGCCAGACCAGCCGGGCTTAGGTTGGCCGCGGGAATCTTGTTACCTGGAAAATTCGTACACGTGGAACGGATAGGATTGCCATCGGCATCCTTTGAACAAGTAAACGGTACAAATGGCAGAGGGTCTGTCAGTGCTCCACTGAAATCTCCGATCCTCTCGGCGGCGGTCGGAACCTTAGCGGAAAGCACGACACCGCGCTTCTCGCGACGCCACTCTTCATTCCAGAAAAAGAAGGCCTTGTTCTTCTTGATGGGTCCGCTGAAGTTGAAACCATAGTTGTTATATTTCAACTTTGATTTTGGCTGACCGGCTTTGTTGAGAAAAAAGTCAGTGGCATTCAATTTGTCACTGCGATAGAACTCAAATGCGCCGCCGTGAAACTGATTGCTGCCGCCTTTGGTAATGAGATTGATTACGGCCCCCTGAGCCTGGCCATACTCCGCGCTGAAGCTATTGCGCTCTACGCGAAACTCCTGAATGGAATCAATGGACGGAAAGATCAGCAGCGTCGCATTTGAACCCACGTCCATATTGTTGACACCATCAACTGTCCACATGTTGGCGTTTGACTGGTTGCCGTTGACCGACATGTCCACGTGAGAGTCAAGACCGGTGCCCGCCGTGCCGAAAGCACCACCGGCGCCGGCCTGGGTGACCGGCGAAACACCCGGCACCATCAGTGCCAGTTGCGCGTAGTTGCGCCCATTCAAGGGCAACTCCGTCACTTGCTTCTCTGAGATAAGACTGCCTACTCCTCCGCTTCGAGTCTCGACTGGCGCAGCATCGGATGAGACGGTAACGGTTTCGCTTACCTGGCCCACTTGCAAATCCAGATTGACGACTTTGTTTTCCGCCACATGTAGATCGACTGCGTCAGCGACCGTCTTCTTGAAGCCGCCGGGAGCAGTGCTAACTGTGTAGCGCCCCGCGGGCAAACTTGAAGCCAGATAGAATCCGTTGTCGTCGGAATGCACCGTACGCGAAATTCCAGTGCCTTCGCCCTGGATAGAAACATCGGCCCGGGGAACAACTGCTCCCTTTTCATCTCGAATGGTGCCGCTGATAGTTCCTACCGTGGTCGTCTGCGCATTGATATTCATAAACAAAGCGCCGATCAAGACCAACATCACTTGCAAGCCAAGCTTCTTCAGCATACGAACCTCCTCAGGATTTAGCGCTCGCACTACGCAGGGAGAGACGTTGCGAGCGAATTGTCGGAAAGTCAAAGCGCTGAACTCGAATGATTTTTCACGAAGCCCCGGAGAACTCCAGGGTATTCAATAACGCCTATCTATTCATCGCTGCTTCATCAGAAAAGCGAAGCAGACAAACCAGGCTTCTCAGGTTACCAATTTATTCTCTAGCGATTGCTAAGAACTCAGCTTAACTGGAACGTTTACTTCGAACCAAAAAACGTTGCAAACCTTATTCCTCTGTTTCGTCAAAAGCTAAGCTCGCGTGTCGTAAAAGGTTAGACGAGATTGCTGGACATCAGAGCCAAATAGCGATCCAAGTTTTCCAAATAATCTCCAAATTCATGGAGTCCCTGGAACCTCACCAAATTGCTTACTTAGGAGTTTGTTGCACTACTGAGCAAAAGGATTTACTCCTAATGACAAGGGTTGTCAAGAACTTTTTTGGAAATGAGGAATCTAAAACAGAATTAGTTTCAGTTTGCGGAGTCTTTGTTGTGCAGGTAAACGAAGTGTGCCGGTCGTGTTTTCTAACCAACTGAAGCCGAGGCAAACTTACTAGCCAGCACCAGGCTTAAAGCGCCCATCAAAGTTGGCTGTGATCCTAAGGTTGAATCCATGATTGGGGTGGAAGGAAATCCACGGCAGATGCTGGAGTCTACGGACGTCTTGAGGTCCTCAACAATCACCGGCCAGGCGCGAGCAATTGGGCCAGCAACTATTACTGCTTCGGGGGCCAGGCCTTGAATCAAATTCGCAATGCCTATACCGAGGTAACGCGCCGTCTCTTTTAAGGCTGTCCTCGCATTTCGTTCGCCTCTCAACGCCAGATCCATTAGTTTTGCGAAATTGATATCGTTGTTGCCATTCGAACGTGACAGCTTTTGATAACGCGCCAGGGCAGCTCGCTCGGATGCAAATGCTTCCCAGCATTCCGTACTGCCGACGGCACACGGCACAGGCGCTCCGGTCCCAATAGTCATGTGACCGAACTCACCTGCGGTTCCGCCTTCTCCGCGATAGACTTGTCCGTCAAAGACAACACCGGTACCCACTCCTTCTTCCACCAAAACCAGAATAAAATCGCGAACTTCGCGGATTTCCGGCCGACCAAACCATAGCTCCGCAAGCGCCGCAGCATTAGCATCGTTGTCGATGCTGACGGGAAGCGAAGTGGCGTGCGTCAGCGTTTCCGCTATCGGTTCGTTACGCCAGCTGAAATGCGGCACATACAAGTTTCCAGTTTCCGGATCGACCACTCCGGGCAAGCTGATGCCGATACCTTCAATTGTGCCGTTGTTTTTTCCAATCAATCGTTGCGCGCACTGAACAATATTCTTCAGAGTTTTGTTCACATCATTATCGGTGGGGAATTCTTCCTGTTCCAGCACTCTGCCGGCAAGATCGCTGCTGGCCATCACTGTCTTAACTGTTCCCAGATCGACTCCGATTGCAACCGCATCGGCGGTGCGTAACGAGAGCAAACTGGGCGGACGTCCGCCGGTGGATTCGCCGCTAACTTCCTCTATCAAGCCATCTATCCGCAGCTCATCGACGATCAGCGAAATAGTTGAGCGTTGTAGCGCAGTTTCGCGTGCGATTTCCGCGCGAGAGATCGGTCCCAATTCGCGAACGTAATTGAGCACAATCTGTCGGTTTATGTCGCGTATCGTATTCGAGCGCGCGGCACTAGCTTTCTTCAGATCTATTCGTCGCACCAGGCCCCCGCTATGAACCATGTTTTAATCGGTCTTAATAGGGAATGGGAAATAACTTTTGTCGACAAGTGCTATTAAGTAATACAACAGACTCCAGCAGTCAACTCATTTCGTCTGAACCGAGAGATAAAAACCTTTCAAGCGATGTCGGAAACCTTCCTTCCCCGTTCAACCGACTCGGTTTGGACACCAAAAACGGGCGCCTCAAGCCCGCACAAATACGGTCCGACCTAAGTCGTACCTAAGCCTTGCCTGCCACTTCAAAATAGGTCTCGGCGAGAAGATATTTGGTTTGTACCGAGTACGACAGAGGCCTATACTATCGCCAGTCGATCAAAAATTCTGGAGGGCGCTCATGGAAGTGCATAGAGTCAAAGCGAGAGTTGGCTTCTGGGGTATGGTCGTGGTTTCAATTGGCTGCTCGTTAGCCTTTTCGGCGCCAATAGCTGGTCAGACTGGCGGCGACCCGGCTAAGGCACGAATGCAGGAGATGACTCGGCGTGAGTTGCAACTGAGTGGCCCTGGCGCAGAGGCTCGGCAGCCCAACGATCCCAAACGCTCTCAAGCCATGATGGACCAGGTGAGCGAGGACTTCCAGCGAATACTAACCCTTCACAACGAGATAGTGCGCGCCATCGCCACGGACAAAGATCTCAGTTATCAATACATTTCAGATGCGACGGGTGAGATCAGGAAACGATCGGCTCGCTTGCAGTCTTCTTTGAAGCTGCAGAAGCCCGAGCCCACCGAAGAGAATCGAGTACCCGGACCTGACCTCAAAGTCACGGAAACGAAAGATGAACTGATCCTACTCTGCAGACAGATCGAGAGCTTTATAAGAAACCCGATTATCGAAACGCCGGGCACAGTCGACGCGCAACAATTGGAGAAGGCTCGCAGGGATCTCCAGAGTGTTGTCGAACTCAGCAGCGACATAAAGAAACGCGCGGATAAACAGAAACACTAATGCGGGCAATTCTTCTTCGTTCTGCCAGGGCAACCGCACGGCGCTAGTCGAGCATAAGACTCGGTGGAGGCGAATGATCGAGTGCGTTTACTCACCACTCTCTCCGTCAGACCGCGGCAGCTCCCCCAAATTTGCTCGCCAAAACCAGACTCAAAGCTCCCACTAACGTCGGGTCTCCATTCAATGAAGAGCGAAGTATTCGCGCCGAGGGTACCCCTCGGCGAACGCTGCGCTCTATTTTTTCCGTGAGAGCTTTCTCGATCAACGACCAGGCTCGGGTTATCGCACCACCCACTATCACAGCTTCCGGGCTAAAGCCGACCACAAGATTGGAGATGCCGATGGCGAGATAACGAGCCGTCTCCGTGAGGGCGGTCTTTGCTTCCTGCTCTCCCGCCAGGGCTCGCTCAATCAGAGTCTCAAAATCTGGCGCGCTGCTCGCTCCGCTTAACTTCTGGTAGCGCGCGGTCGCGGCGCGCTCAGAAGCGAAGGCCTCCCAGCAATCGTCGTTGCCGCATGAGCAGAGGACCGGTGCATTGCTGCCAACAATCATGTGACCAAATTCGCCTGCCGCCCCGCGTACTCCGCGATAGACCTGGCCGTCAAAAATAATCCCCGTTCCCACTCCATCAGCAACCAGCACGAAGATGAAGTCACGCGCATCCCTGACTTCCGGTCGTCCAAACCACAACTCAGCTAGGGCGACGGCATTGGCATCATTATCTATGGTAACCGGCAGGCCGGTCGACTGAGAGATCTTTTCGGCGATCGGTAAGTCACGCCACTTAAAATACGGAACAAAGATCACATGACCAGTCGCGGGAGTAACCAGTCCGGGAATACTTACGCCGACCCCTTCGATTGAACCCTGGTCAGAAAACTTGCGAATGATTTCGATGATACGGTTAAACGTGCGTTCGGGAGCGGGGTCAGTTGGGAAGGCTTCTTGTTGCACCACGACTCCGGCCAGGTCACTACTCGCGATTGTCGTGTAGGTGGGAGTGATATTGACGCCTATGGCAATCGCGCCAACCGTGCGCAATCGCAATAACGTCGGTCGCCGGCCGCCAGTTGATTTACCTTCACCGATCTCCTCGACCAGGCCCTCTCCGGAGGCGGGCGCGGCGCTTTTCACCCTCACCCCGCGGCGCGTCGCGCCGTGGCGACCCATAGAGGCCACAGCGGACCTCAACACCAACCCCCACCAGTCGAATCGACAAGGAAGAGGACACGACCGTGAACGGAAAAGACATCGACCGCGAGAGCAGAGGAAACCGGGAGCCGCGACCTCCGCGGGGATCCGGTCGTGAGCACGGGGGGAGGCCGCCGCGCCGCTTCCCGGCGGACAGCGAACAGCCGGCCGCCCCGGCCGCGCCGGTGGCCGATGCCACCGCCGGCCTGCCGGTCGACGAGGAGGCCGACCGCACCGACGTCCCGCGTGCCGAGCTCTCCGGCGAGAAGCTCGACATCCGCAGCCTCAAGGAGAAGTCGATCTCCGAGCTGACCGGAATCGCCAAGGCGCTCGACGTCGCCAACGCGACGGCGCTGAGGAAGCAGGAGCTGATCTTCGAGATCCTGCGTGCCCAGACCGAGAAGAGCGGCCTGATCTTCGCCGAGGGGGTGCTCGAGTGCCTCCCCGACGGGTTCGGCTTCCTGCGCGCCCCCGAGTACAACTACCTGCCGGGTCCGGACGACATCTACGTCTCCCCGTCGCAGATCCGCAAGTTCGACCTGCACACCGGCGACACGATCTCGGGGCAGGTGCGGCCGCCCAAGGAAGGGGAGCGCTACTTCGCCCTGATCAAGGTCGAGGCGGTGAACTTCGAGCATCCCGATCAGGCGCGCGAGAAGATCTTCTTCGACAACCTGACGCCTCTTTACCCGAACGCGCGGATCAAGCTCGAGACGACCCGCGAGAACGTCTCCTCGCGCGTCCTCGACATCCTCTGCCCGATCGGCAAGGGGCAGCGGGGTCTGATCGTCGCGGCGCCGCGCACCGGCAAGACGATGCTCCTGCAGGCGATCGCCAACAGCATCACGCAGAACCACCCCGAGGTGATCCTGATCGTGCTGCTGATCGACGAGCGGCCCGAGGAAGTCACCGACATGCAGCGCTCGGTCAACGGCGAGGTGATCTCGTCGACCTTCGACGAGCCGGCCACCCGGCACGTGCAGGTCGCGGAGATGGTCAGCGAGAAGGCGAAGCGTCTGGTCGAGCATCGCAAGGACGTCGTCATCCTGCTCGACTCGATCACCCGGCTGGCCCGGGCCTACAACCAGATCGTCCCTCCGTCCGGCAAGGTGCTGTCGGGCGGCGTCGACGCCAACGCCCTGCAGCGCCCGAAGCGTTTCTTCGGCGCGGCGCGCAACGTCGAAGAGGGCGGCTCGCTGACGATCATCGCCACCGCGCTGATCGAGACCGGCAGCCGGATGGACGACGTCATCTTCGAGGAGTTCAAGGGAACCGGCAACATGGAAATCCATCTCGACCGCAAGCTGGCCGACCGCCGGATCTACCCCTCGATCGAGCTGACCCGCTCAGGAACCCGCAAGGAAGAGCTGCTCTTGAGCAAGAAGGAGCTGGACCGTTCCTGGGTGCTGCGCAAGGTCCTGAATTCCCTGTCGCCGGTCGAGGCGATGGAGCTTCTGATCGAGCGGATGGCCAAAACCAAGAGCAACGAGGAGTTCCTCGACGCGATGAGCAGCATGGGGTAATCCCCGCCCGCCGCTCTCCGGCCGGCGGATCCGGCCTGGAGCGGCGCCCGACCGGCGGGGTTGCAGCCGGGGACAGGTCGTTCTATAATGCCTGCCCCCATCCAATGCGGAGACGGGAATCAGGGCGGGGACCGAGGTCCCCGGAGAGCGAGGAGTCATGAAACCAGGCATCCATCCCGATTACAAAGAGGTCGTGGTCGTCTGCGCCTGCGGGGAGACCTTCACCACCCGCTCGACGCGCGCCGACATGCGGCTCGAGATCTGCAGCAAGTGCCACCCCTTCTTCACCGGCAAGCAGAAGCTGATCGACTCGGCGGGCCGCGTGGAGCGCTTCCAGAAGCGCTACACCAAGACCCAGGAGATCGCGACGAAGGCGGAGGCCGCGAAGGCCGTCAAGACGGCCGCGGCCAAGGACGGGAAGGCCGGCGCCGCCGGCCGGTCCTAGCCACCCTCCAGCAGACGCTCCGACGCGCCACCAGTGGCATACCGGCCTGCGCGGTGATAAATTCAGCCGTGCGGGGAGGAGTCTGTCTTGGACATGATTGATCGGCTCCAGACGCTGGAGCAGAAGTTCGATCAGCTGGCGCATCAGATGGCCGATCCGGCGATGGCGGCCGACCAGGACCGCTACCGCCAGACGATGCGGAGCTATCACGATCTCGAGAAGACCATCCTGAAGTACCGCGAGTACAAGGAGGTCTTGAGGGAGATCCGCGAGTCCGAGCAGCTGCTCGCCGACGACGAGATGAAGGCGATGGCGCGCGAGGAGCTGAACGGGCTCGAGGCGCGCCGCGAGGCGCTGACGGTCGAGTTGCGCGCGCTGCTGCTTCCGAAGGACCCCAACGACGAGAAGAACGTCATCCTCGAGATCCGCGCCGGCACCGGCGGGGAGGAGGCGTCGCTGTTCGCGGCCGAGCTGTACCGGATGTACAGCCGCTACGCCGAGCGGCGCGGTTGGCAGATCGAGGTGCTGACCATGAGCAGCAGCGGTCTGGGCGGCCTCAAGGAGGTCATCGCCCTGATCAGCGGCCGGCAGGTCTACAGCCGTCTCAAACATGAAAGCGGCGTGCACCGCGTCCAGCGGGTGCCTGAGACCGAGGCCTCGGGGCGGATCCACACCTCGACCGCCACGGTCGCGGTGCTGCCGGAGGCGGACGACGTGCAGATCGAAATCAACGAGAAGGACCTGCGCGTCGACACCTTCTGCGCCACCGGCCCCGGCGGTCAGGGGGTCAACACGACCTATTCGGCCATCCGGATCACCCACATGCCGACCGGGCTGGTGGTGCAGTGCCAGGACGAGCGCTCGCAGCACAAGAACAAGGCGCGGGCGATGAAGGTGCTGCGCTCCCGGATGCTCGACCTCGAGATCCAGAAGCAGAAGGATGCCATCGCCAAGGACCGCCGCAGCCAGGTCGGCACCGGCGAGCGCTCCGAGAAGATCAGGACCTACAACTTCCCGCAGAACCGCCTGACCGATCACCGGGTCAATGTCACCATCCACCGCCTGCCCGAGATCATGGAAGGGGACCTCGATTCGCTCATCGAGCCGATCGTCGCGCATTACCAGGCGGAGGCGCTGAAGGAGGAGGTGCGGGTCTGAAGAGGGCCACCGCCTCGTCGCTGGCCGCCGAGGGGACGGCCAGTCTGGAGGCGGCCGGAGTTCCCGACCCCGCGCGCGACGCCGAAGTCCTCCTGGCCCACCTCCTCGGTCTCGACGCCGCGCGACTGCACGCCCACCCCGAGCTGTCTGTCGAGCCCGCGCCGGCGGCCCGCTACCGCTCCCAGATCGCCCGGCGGGCGGCGCGCGAGCCGCTGCAGTACCTGACCGGCGTGCAGGAGTTCTGGTCGCTCGCGTTCAAGGTCACACCGGCCGTCCTGATCCCGCGCCCCGAGACCGAAGGGATCGTCGAAGCGTTTCTCCGCCTGAACCGCTCGCCCGAGCCGGTCGTGCTCGACATCGGCACCGGCAGCGGCTGTCTCGCCGTGGCGGTCGCCCGCGAGGTCCCCGGCGCCCGCGTCCACGCCAGCGACGTCTCGAAGGAGGCGTTGCGCGTCGCGCGCGACAATGCCCTCGCCCACGGCGTCGCGGCGCGCATCCGGTTCGCCGCCGGTGATCTCCTCCTGCCGCACCGCGGGACGGGCCTGGAGGGGGCGGTCGATTTCATCCTGTCCAACCCACCGTATCTGAGCGACGACGACCTCACGCGGTCGCCGCCCGAGGTGCGGAATTTCGAGCCGCGCGCCGCCCTCGCCGCCGGTCCGGACGGCCTGGTCTGCCATCGCCGTCTGGCGCGGGAGGCCGGCGCGTTCCTGAAGACCGGCGGCCACCTGATCGCCGAGATCGGTCTCGGCCAGGAGGCCGCCCTGCGCGACCTGTACGCCGGACAGGACCGTCTCCAGGTCGTCGCCATCGAGCCCGACCTCGCCGGCATTCCGCGCGTCGCGATCATCATGGCGCGGTCGTAGGGGCCCCCAGTCCCGGCGCGGTATACTCCGTTCATGCCGGACCCGCTGCCCGTCGATGCCGCGCTGTCGATCGTCCTGAAAGCCGCGCCGGTCCTGCCCTCGGAGCGGGTCGGCATGGACGACGCTCTCGGGCGATATCTCCAGGAGGAGATCCGCGCCGACCACGACTACCCCGATTTCGATAAGTCGCTGATGGACGGGTACGCGGTGATCGCCGCCGACACTCAGGACGGGGGCCGGCCCCTGCGTGTCGTGCAGGAGATCCCGGCCGGTATGGATCCCGCGGCCCTGCGCCCGGTCACGCCGGGCACGGCGTCGCGCATCATGACCGGGGCCCCGATCCCGCCGGGCGCGGACGCCGTCCTGATCGTCGAGGAGACGGAGCCGGCGGCGGGCGACGCGACGGCGATCCGGCCGCTCGGCGCCGTACGGCCGGGGGCGAACCTGGCGCGCCGTGGCGTCGACGTGCGCGCCGGCGACGTCCTCCTGCTCCCGGGCGGGCTCATCGGCCCGGGGGAGATCGGCGTCCTGGCGTCCTGCGGCCGCACCACGATCGAGGTCGGCGGCCTGCCGCGTCTCGCCGTCGTCGCGACCGGCGACGAGCTCGTCGAGCCGGAGATTGCGCCGGGTCCGGGTCGGATCCGCAACAGCAACGGCCCGCTCCTGCGCGCCCTCGCGCGCCGCGCCGGTGTCGTGACGCGGTATCTCGGAATCGCCCCCGATGAGGAGAGGGCGTTGCGGGGGATGATCGAGGATGGCCTGCGCGACGACGTTCTGGTTCTCTCGGGCGGCGTGTCGATGGGCACGCACGACCTGGTCGGCAGGACGCTGCGCTCGCTCGGGGTCGAGATCCTGTTCGAGAGAGTGGCGATCAAGCCGGGCAAGCCGTTCACGTTCGGCCGCCGCGGCCCCACGCTGGTCTTCGGCTGCCCGGGCAACCCGGTCTCCACCTACGTCATCTTCCAGGTCTTCGGGCGCGCCGCACTGCGCCGGATGATGGGGCGACCCGATCCGGCCGCCGCGCCGGTGCGCGGCATCTTGAAGACCCCCGTCCGCCAGCACCCCGGCCGCGCCGGCTACTACCAGGCACGGGCCAGGTGGTCGGGCGGCGTGTACGAGGTCGAGGTGCTGCCCACGACCGGCTCCGCGGATTTCGTGTCCTGCGCCCGCGGGAACGCCCTCGCCATCGTCCCCTCGGAGACGGCTGTCCTGCCTGCCGGATCCACGATCGACGTGCTTCTTCTGGACGATCACGCCGACCGCATCGCGCCGGCCGCGTCGCGCGATTCGTCGCGTTGACACCCTCTTCGAGCGCGTGGTAGCCTCCGCCCGGCACCGCGGGAGAAGCGCTTGGCGAAGGTCACGGTCCTGATCGCGGACGACCTGAAGTTCTTCCTCGAGATCGAAAAATCCTACCTGCAGCGCGGCGGCTTCGAGGTCCTCACCGCGACCTCCGGCGAGGAGGCGGTGGACATCGCCCAGAAGCGCCAGCCCAACCTCGTGCTGCTCGACCTCGAGATGCCGAAGATGGACGGTGTCGCCGCC
>Ga0137403_10006308_pt1 | contig 13595 bp, 11 predicted proteins | sample CZOMad2_1_16fung_FD_122057 | JGI IMG/M metagenome (GOLD analysis project Ga0137403, IMG submission 122057) | Vadose zone soil fungal communities from Angelo Coast Range Reserve, California, USA - CZOMad2_1_16fungal (Hybrid Assembly) | ecosystem: Environmental > Terrestrial > Soil > Vadose zone... | reverse complement strand
GTGCCATCTCCGACCTCTCTACCAATAACTACGCAAATCCCCGCCAAATGTTCCACTCTTACTTTTGAGTGCGGGAGCGAAGCTCCCGCTTTTACCGCCCCAACCAACCCCTAAACCATCACTCGTAGCGGCCGCCTTCCATGGGGGCCTATCACTGCCGGCATCGTATGTCTCCACCGCCGGAACGTCAATTCACAACTTCCCAAATCCCTATGCTAGAGTTCGCTGAAGCACTCAAGGAACATCAATTATGGGCAAGTTCGACCGTATCATCTGGATCGTTCTCGACAGCGTGGGCATCGGCCCGCTACCCGACGCCGCCGACTACGGCGACACCGGCCGCACCACGCTCGGCCACATCGCCGAATATCGCGCCCTGCAAATTCCCACGCTCGTAGAACTCGGCCTCGCCAACATTGCCCCGCTCAAGAATCTTTCGTCCGCAGCCGTTCCCAGAGCCTCCTACGGCAAAGGCGCAACGCACTCCCCCGGCAAAGACACCACCACGGGACACTGGGAAATGGCCGGCGTCTGGCTCGATCAGGCCTTTCCCGTTTACCATCACGGTTTCCCGCCGGAGATTATCGAGCCGTTCGAAAAACAGATCGGCCGTAAAACGCTCGGCAACAAACCCGCTTCCGGCACCGAAATCCTGAAAGAGCTCGGCGAAGAACACGTCCGCACCGGCAAGCCCATCGTCTACACCTCCGGCGACAGTGTTTTCCAGATTGCCGCGCACGAAAGTGTAATTCCCGTCCCCGAGCTCTACCGCATGTGCGAAATCGCCAGAAAACTTCTCGACGGCAAGCATCGCGTCGGCCGAGTAATTGCCCGGCCCTTTGAAGGCACCGCCGGCCATTTCACCCGCACGTCCAGACGCCACGACTACGCCGTCGATCCTCCCAAACCAATGCTCATGGACGTCCTCGCCGAAAAGAAAATCCCCGTCTTCGGCATCGGAAAAATCCACGACATCTACAACGGCCGCGGCGTAGACGACTACGCCACAACCAAATCCAACACCGATGGCATGGAAAAATTAACCGCGGCACTTCAGCAAAGACCCAGCGGCCTGATCTTCTGCAATCTGGTGGATTTCGACATGCTTTACGGCCACCGCAAAGATCTCGAGGGTTTCGCTCGCTCTCTCGAAGAGTTCGACGCGCAGCTAGCGCCCTACCTGAAGTTACTAGGCGAAAAAGATCTTCTGATGATTACCGCCGACCACGGCTGCGACCCCGACCCTCGCTGGGAAACCACCGATCATTCCCGCGAATACGTTCCTATCTTGGCCTACACGCCCGCGCAAAAATCCGGCGCAAATCTCGGCACACGGGCCACCCTCGCCGACATGGGCCAAACCATCGCCCAAAATTTCGGCACAGCAATTCCCCACGGCACCAGCTTTCTGCCGGCGTTGTCGTAGAAATGTCTTGGATTATTACTTCCCGGAAACTCCGCTACTGGCCGTAGGCGCGTAATACCCATTCCTCGTCCGCGCCACCAATTTCCCTCTTCCACGCGGAGGAATCACGTCCACATGCACCGTCCGGAACGTCCCGTCCTTCGCTCCATTCGACGGATAATACGCCAGCGTGTACTGGTGCCGGATATCGTGCGCCACCTGCTCGCAGATCGCGTGCACGTCGTCCACGTTCTCCGGGAAAAACGCCAAGCCGCCCGAAGCTTGCGCAATTTCCGCCAGCGCCTTTTTCGCGTTCTTCGCGCTGCGTTTGTTCTCCTGGCCAAGCAAACCAATCGTGTAAATCACCGTAGACGTCTTCTGAATCTCGCGCAGCGTCTTCTCCAGCGAGTTCCGGCTGGTGTTGTCTTCCCCGTCCGTCACGATCAGCAGCACCTTCTTCTCTTTCACGCCCTTTTTCAGGTGATCGAGCGACCCGATGATGGCATCGTAAAGGGCCGTGCTGCCTCGCGAATCAATCCGCTCCAGCGCTTCCTTCAGCTCCGGAATGCTGCTTGAAAAATCCTTGTCCAGGTCCAGGTAAAAATCGTCGTTGAAATTCACCACGAACGCTTCGTCCTGCGGGTTGCTGTTCTGCACCAGCGTCAGCGCGGCTTCATTCACCCGGGGCCGCTTGTCGCGCATGCTGCCGCTGTTGTCAATCACCAGTCCCATGCTGACGGGAATATCTTCGCGCTTAAAAATGGAAAGCTTCTGCTCCACTTTATCTTCGTACACGCGGAAATTATCCTGGCTCAGGCCCTCCACAAACTTTCCGCGGTCGTCGTTCACCGTCGTGTGCAGCACCACCAGGTTGACGTCCACCCGGATGCGCCCCCCGGACGGCGAAGTACCGCTTTCCTGCCCCGGCGGCGGAGGGGGCGGAGGAGTAGCAACGGGAATTTGCGCGAACGAACCGCTTGCCGCGAAGAGCATGGCAAACAGGAAGCAGGCAGTTGTCAGTCCAGTACGCCTGAAACTCTTGCTGGCTTCAGTGTGCCGGTGCGTAGTATCCGGTCTTTGAATAAGTAGAGAGGGGTGGGAGTCCCTTGGGTGCGCGCAGCTTGATCTTGATCTTTCGCCATCGCGCGTCGTGAACGTGATTGCTTGGTTTGTATCCCAACACATATTGGTTGCGCAGCTCCATGCCGATTTTCGACGCAATGTCCGGCAGTTCATTTAGATGCTCGACAGCGAAAACGCGGCCACCGGTTAATTCTGTCACTTCGGCGAGCAGCGTTGGGCCATTCAGCTCTTCCGGAGTGCGATTCCGATAACCAAGCGGGTCGTAGATGCCGATGGCATAGAGCTGGGTATCCGCTTCCTTGACCAGCCGCTTGATGTCGTTCTCGTTGTACCTGCTATGATTATCTCCTCCATCGGAAAGAATCAGCAAGGCACGTTTGGCGTTATGTGCACCCCTCATCTGGCTCAGGCCCAGATAAATGGCGTCCAGCAGCGCCGTGCGCCCCTTCGGCGCGGTCACCATCATGCGGCTTTGCAGGTCTTCCACGCTGTTGGTGAACGCACTCGTCAGTTCCGCCCGTTCGTTGAAAGTAACCAGGAAAAATTCATCCAGCGGATTCGCGGTCTTGAAAAAATCCAGCGCGGCCTCCCGCGCTTTGTCAATTTTGTTGGACATGCTGCCGCTGAAATCGAAAATCACGCCAATGGAAATGGGCACGTCTTCCGAGGAAAACGTCACGATCTCCTGCTCCACGTTATCCTCATACACCCGGAAGTTATCCTGCTCCAGGCCGGTCACCAGCCGGTTGAACGGATCCGTCACCGTCACGTTGACCAGCGCAAGATCCACGTCCGTCCGAATCACTTTTCCCGGATGAATGGGAATCGCGGGCGTGTTGTGGGATAAATCGGTCAGCTTGGAACGGGCAGGCGGCGGGACTGGGTTATTTGAAGTGGACGGCTCCTGGGCTCGGAGCAAAGTCAGGCTAGCTGCCACACAAAGGCAAGCGCACAGCCGGGCGGCAGCCAGTACGGACACTACGCGAATCCTACACCAATCGCGTTTCACGGCTCCCCCATCCACCCGGTTCCCCAGGATGGCCGCGCGGATAACTCATCATAAACAGCCACTCCACGGAAGGCAATAGCCTACACTCGCCACTCAAAGCTTGACCTCATCCATTACCCGTACCACTAGCAGGGTGACATCGTCCTTTTGTGGATGACCTTTAGAAAAGTCCGAAACTTCGCCGAGGACGCGCCGGATGATTTCTTTCGGGGTGCGATCTTGACAGGATCGCAACACCTTTTCCAGTCGTTCTTGTCCCAAAAATTCGCCCTGGAGATTCTCCGCCTCGGTAATTCCATCCGTATACGCGATCAGCACATCGTCAATTTCGAGGCGAACCGCTGCGGAGGTATATTCAGCATGCTCCAAAGCACCCACCGGCGTGCCTTCCGTTTCCAGTGGAATTACCTCGCATCCTCCATTCCTCCAGCGGAGGACCATCGGCGGGTTGTGCCCCGCATTCACATATCTCAGAACGCGGGTAGCGGGCTGGTACTCTCCGTAGAAGAGCGACGCGAAGAAATGTCCCGGAGACGACTCGTAAACCAGCCGGTTAACTTCGCTTACCAGAATTGAAATGTCCAAGTGAGGATGCAGAGCTTGCGCCTTCAACGATGCCTGGAGGCTGGCCATAAGTAACGCTGCCCCGATTCCCTTGCCGGAGACGTCACCAATTGCGATTCCCCATCGCCCTCCTTGCAGGGGGAAAAAATCATAGTAGTCTCCGCCAATACTCTGAGCCGGCTGATAGGATGTTTCGCACGTTAGTCCCGGAATCGAAAGACTCTCTTGGGGGAAAAAGGCCTGTTGCACGTCCTTCGCGAGCTCCAGATCCTTGCGCAGGGCCCTATGAACACCAGAATCGGATTTCTTAAGAAGCTCCAGGACCGTTTCTACATGATTGCGTAAAAGCATTCCTGCTTCCCTCCCTTGTCCTCTTCCAAGGGCGTGAATGATCGGTTGGTGAGATTCAACTATTTCTTGGAGATTCCCTGTGACCTTTCCGGCCGAACCCCGAATTCGCAAATCAACGGCCAAGGTGTCCCACACACGGAGTAAGACTTCGTTTTGTGAGGCTTGCACGATGATTCGATGGAATTTTACGTCGTGTTCCGCGAAGGAATCGAGATCGAGGTCGCGAACTGCCGCGCGCATGGCGTTCAATTCCCGTTGCAATTCGCCGATATTGCCTTTCAGTGCCGGGGCTGCGGCGCGTCCCCCCAGTTCTTCCAAAGCGGCCCGTATCTCATAGGCTTCGTGCATCTCTTTCGGATTCGGCGAATGTACGGTTGCCGTAAGCTTTCCCGAAAGCGTAACCATTCCGAGCGTTTGAAACTCAGCGAACACCTTCAAGACGGAATCCACATCCATTTGGTATTCCGCCGCAATTTCCGACAAGAGTACTAGACTGCCGGGGCGATAGCGTCCGCTGAATAATTCCTTGGCCAGGCGAGCCCGTGCCAATTTGTTGGGGTGTCGGCTGCGGTTGCTCCCGGTAGTCGGGTACTTCTTACCTTCGTCCAACAACCCCATTCGCTTGCTCCTCACGTTATGTTTTGGGCCGGGCTGGGTAAGCCGGTCCAAAAAACTGCTTCTTTTATCGAACATGTTAAAACTCTCTCCTGGAATGCATCTGTGTGGGACCCCAACCAAACTGAATCTCCAAGTTTCTGAGTCAGCTTGGTTTCTGGCTGAAGACCGTTAACGAGTCCACCACCGCGGGCATCAGACTATGCGGCAAGAGAGATTTAGGTGTGTCGTTGGCGTTGAATTCTTATGACTTGCGGGCACTTCCTCTTTGGAATGGATCGAACATCACAGGTAACCTGTTACACAGACGTAACACAATCGCTGTAGCGCTACGCTAGAATATAGATATCATTGCGCTTATTTGGATGCCCCTCGGCTCTGACGCGATGCGAACCTAATACATGAAGTCATTCCTCTCATTCCAACTTGACCCGGAAAACCATGTCCTTTGGCGCGGGGGAGCTCGGCTTCAAATTACCCCAAAGGCCTTCGATGTCCTCTGTCACTTAGTTGACCATGCCGGCTCACTCGTTACCCAGGACGAGCTTCTTGAGGCCCTTTGGCCGGAAACCTATGTAAACCCTGAAGTCGTAAGAAAATACATATTGGAGATCCGCCGGGTACTGGGCGACCAGCCGGAGGAGCCTGTTTTCATAGAAACCGTAACAAAACGCGGATACCGGTTCATAGCTCACGTCACCGCGCAGGGTCCCGCCCAACTCCCGGTCCCACCCGCTCTGGACGGAACACCAGAGCTGCTGCTTGGTCCACAAGCGAGTCTGCTCAAACATGAAAATTCCTACAACAACGCCACATTGCGCAAACTCGCGATTCCAGCTGTCATGGTAATAGTCGTGGCAATAGCGATAGTGGGGTACTACTGGCGCGTGCGAACAAGGCTAAAGGCTCCCTCCCCAAGTAATACCTCCATCGCTGTTCTGCCCTTTGTCGATTTAAGCCCAGGCAAAGATCAGGAATATTTTTCAGATGGACTCACGGAAGAGATGATCACCAATCTGGCCAAAATACCCGGCCTTAAAGTTGTCGCGCGCTCCTCGTCCTTTCAGTTCAAGGGGAAGAACGAAGACCTTCGTGGTGTTGGGCAGAAGCTCGGAGTAGCAACAGTGCTGGAAGGAAGCGTCCGCAAAGATGGGAATCGAGTACGGATTACCGCAGAACTCATCAAGGCTGACGACGGATTCCAACTCTGGTCAGAGACGTATGACCGCGATATCAGCCATATCTTCGCAGCACAGGACGAAATAGCTCGGGCTGTGAGTGGTGCTTTGCAGTTGAGATTGTTGAGCGGCAGCAACCCGGGCCCTCCGGGAGGTTCGCCCACAACGAATTCCCAAGCCTACCAGGCCTATCTGCAAGGGCAGTACTTCATCGCACGCGGGCAAGACAAGGAGGATCTCGAGAAAGCACTCTCCTATGCGGACCAAGCAATCAAGCTGGATGACAGCTATGCCCCAGCTTGGGCGCAACGGGCGCAAGTGCTGCAGACCCTGGCCAGCGTCGCTCTGATCGAGAACGCCGATGGGTTCCGCCGTGCGCGGGAAAGTGCAGAGAAGGCGATAGCGCTCGACCCCAATTTGGCGACAGGCTATTTGGCGCTCGGGTTGGTGCAGATCAATCATGACTGGGATTGGGAGGGTGCGGATGAATCCTTGAAGAAGGCCTCGGTGTTGGAGCCGGGTAGCGCCACTGTTTTAGGTAATCGAGCCTACTTAGCCAGGAACCTCGGGCAATTGGAAAAGGCGATCGAGCTACGCAGGGAGGCCATTGCCCTCGACCCGTTGAGAGCCAATTTTCATTTGGCGTTCGGCTACGAACTCTACCTTTTGGGCCGATTCGACGAAGCAAAGGCTGCGCTACAAAGGGCTCAGGAATTGAATCCGCAGCTTTCCTCCCTGCACCTCACTCGCGGCACGATTCTCCTCTTGGAGGGACACCAACTTGAGTCTCTGGCGGAGATGGAGAAGGAAACCGGAGAATGGGAGAAATTGTCGGGAGAATCCATGGCCTACTATGCGCTTCAGCGCCGAGAGGACTCGGACCATGCCCTGAATAAACTTATCGCCACCCATCAAAACGACTGCGCGTATCAAATCGCCGAGGTGTACGCCTATCGCAAAGAAACCGGGAAGGCGTTCAAGTGGCTGGACCGCGCTTTTCAACAACGAGATCCCGGCGCCCCGGATTTTAAATCCAATCCGCTGATGAAAAGCCTACGCCAGGACCCACGTTTTGCTGAACTTCTGAAAAAGATGCGGTTGCCCGATTAACGAATTCCGTTCCGCGGACTATACGGCCTGACCGGTGGCTCACGCCATCAAGACGAGTGTGTTAGCATCGCCAACGGGCTTTAATTTCTAAGGAAGTTGCGATGAGTGTCGACGAACCAAGAATCGTAGTGGTCATTCCCGCGCGTTACGCTTCCACGCGCCTGCCTGGCAAGCCGCTGGTCTCGATCGCCGGAAAGCCCATGGTCCAGCGCGTGTACGAGCGCGCCAAACAAGCCCAAACGGTGCACCACGTCGTCGTAGCCACCGACGACCAACGCATCATCGATGCCGTTCGCGCTTTCGGCGGCGAAGCCCGTATGACCCGCGCCGATCACCGCACCGGCACCGAGCGCATCGCCGAAGTGGCCGCGCACGAGGAGGGCGACGTCTTCGTCAACGTACAGGGCGATGAGCCGCTCGTCGATCCAGTTGCGATCGATGCCGCGGTCGCCTCGCTGCTCGAAGAGCCTCCCGCCCCGATTGCCACCGTAGCCACGCCCATCCGCCACGCGGGCGACATCATGGATCCCAATGTTGTGAAGACGGTTCTCGACTTCGAAGGCAACGGCCTGTATTTTTCACGCGCGCCGATCCCCTGGATCCGCGACACCCAGCAGAAAATCCACGTGAAATATTGGAAGCACCTCGGACTCTACGTTTTCCAGCGCGATGCCCTGCTCGAATACCCAACGCTGCCCCAGGGCGAACTCGAAAGAATCGAACAGCTCGAGCAACTCCGCTGGCTCGAAAACGGCTGGAAAATCCGCGTAGCCGAAGTCCAACACGACGCCGTAAGTGTGGACGTCCCCGAAGACGTCGCCCGCGTAGAAAAACTCCTCCACGAACAAAAACTCTAATCCCAAAATGTAGGGGCGGCCTGCCTACCGCAGGCAGGCTTTACGCCGTCCCTCTCCGGTGGTCTCTGTGTGCTCTGTGTGCATACCTCCGCGCACTCTGCGTTAAATTTTTTCTCTTTCCCATTTTCAATTTCATTTTCGTCCCCTACTGCGTCTGCGGCGCTGCCACCCCTACCGTCGTCCGGTTTCCATCCGAACAAACCATCATCACCGTACCGTTATCGGCAAAGTAAGCCACGAAATTCACGGTAAACGCTGACGGCCCTCCGATCACAATCTTGTACGTATTGTCCTGCGTCCCATCCCCGGCAATGGTCAACGTTCCGGAGATCCCCGCGTTCAGCGTCACTCCGTTCGTATTAATCGCGTTCAATCCCAACTGCGCATAGTCCACCACGCCCGCGATGTTACTGGTCGCTGCGCTGGTTTGCACATACTGCCCGACATAGTTCTCATCGAACGGCGCCGGTTGCACAAGTTCCACGCCGTTCCAGCTGAAACTATAATTCCCCCCCACGCTCGCCGTGGTGAAGGACGCCGCCGATTGCGACGCCATCGTTCCGTCCGCCACAACCCCCGCGCTCACGTCCTGGATCACCGCCCGCGTCGGAGAATAAAGGTAAAACACATACGTCACCGTCCCAATCGAAGAGTTGCGAAACGTGAACGTCCCCCGCCCGCTTCCCGCGTTGGTCGTATCAATCGTATAACTCGCGTTGGAAATCCCCGAGCCAGGCGTCAATTGCGTGTTATTTCCGTCGTTGTTTTCGTGCAGCGATACCGTGCCAATCCCTCCCGCTCCATCTGCGGTGAATCGCCCAACGCGCGCAACCGGACCGAAGTTGCCTGCCGACTCCGATCCTCCGGCCAGAAACGCGAAACTCCCGTTAAACCCGGAATTTTGCGTCGGAATGGCGCCGGTCTGCAGAGTCGCAGAACCCGACGTTCCCCCAAGCTGATCCTCTTCCAGCAATTCCACACGGGTGGCGTCCACAATGTAAAACGCAAACGTTCGCCCATCCAACGTCATCGTTCCCCGGCCAAAATTGGTGCCGTTTCCGTTTGCATCCATTTGATAGCTGCTTGCCGTCAGCGCTACCGCGCCCGCAGGTGCAAACGCTCCATCGTTCACGTCAATCGTGCCTCCGGTGACATTCCCGTTCCCATCCGCGCCAAACTGCCCGACCAGCGAAATCTGCGAAGGGGTTGTGCCGGCAAAGGAAAGCCCCGAAAAATCAAACACGTATTTTCCATTGATCGCGGTCGCCGAAAACTGTAACGGCGTCTGCAGTTCCAGGCTGCCGCTCGTCGAAGCCAAGCCATCGGTCTGCACCAGATACCCCTGGCTATTCGACAGCAGGGACGCGCTGAGTTGTAAGCTCCCTCCGCCCGTCACGTTCAAAACGATCAGTCCCCGTCCGTTCGCCTGAATTTGGTAAGTCCCGTTCGAAAATGTCACCAGCGATGCAGCTGAGCCGCTTCCGAGATCCAGCACATCCTCCAGCCCGGTTGTAATATGTCCTTGCCCGTCCGCCGCAAAGCTCCCGATTCGCGCGACGAACGCCCCGGTATTCAGGTCCACGCCGCTCATCGAAAATGCATACTGCCCGTTCAGGCTGGCATTTGAGAAATTCCCTGTCGGCGGTGGTGGCGTAATATTCGTTCCACTGCCGCCGCAAGCGGCCATATAGCCCGCCAGCGCAATCGTCACCGCGCCCAAAATCCATCTCATGCCACACCCCGGTGAGTTGCAGCGGACTGTGTGTCTCGCGGTGCCACATAAGGAATCGGGAATCCACGTGCCGAGCGCACTGCCAGCGCCTGCGTTCCCTTCTGCACGATTCGCGCCACAAACAGGTTGGCGTTGCCAGCGCTTAGTGTTTCTCCAACAATCCTTAGCGTATCCCCTGTCGCAATGGAGAAATGGTTCGCCGCCAGCAGCCGCGCGTCACCAAGATGCGCTTCAATCACTCCAGAACTCGTTTGCACCGTCACCCGCGCGCCGAATGGCGCTGTCTTCGAATTCGCGGCATACGCCACAACCGTCCCGACGACGTCGCTCTCCCGCTTCACGTCATATTCGCCCGCCCTCGTTGCAGGCGCCGGCGGTTGCTGCCCGAACGCCCCCGCGCACAACGCAATCGCCACGGCGGCGACCATCGAAAGCTTCCTGCTGCTCATGTCCGCCTCTTCCCCAGGAAATTTGTTCCCCACTCAACAAACCTTACCCCACTTTTCCCGATTTACGAACCCAACCCTCCCGCAAAAGTCGCGCTCCAAGAAAATTTTCCGATTCTTCCCAACAAAGACTTCTCATTGACACAAATCCTTCCTCCGGACATAATTATATGTACGTCAATCCTGTGGAGGTTCGACAAGCTCAATTCTGCTCCGTGCGGAGGCGAGCGACCCGGATGGCGCCAAAATATATTTTTGTAACCGGCGGTGTTGTTTCTTCTCTCGGCAAGGGCGTAGCGGCATCTTCCATCGGCTGTCTCCTCGAAAGTCGCGGCTTCAAAATCACCATCCAGAAATGCGACCCGTATCTGAACGTGGATCCCGGCACCATGAGCCCGTATCAGCACGGCGAAGTCTTTGTCACTGACGATGGAGCCGAAACCGACCTGGACCTCGGCCACTACGAACGCTTCACCCACGTCAAGCTGACCCGTGATAATAACTGGACCAGCGGCCGCATCTACGAAACCATTCTCTCCAAGGAACGCCGCGGCGATTACCTCGGTAAAACTGTCCAGGTAATTCCTCATGTCACCGACGAAATCAAACGTTGCTTCAAACGCGTCGCTGAAGGTGTCGACATTGTCATCGTGGAAATCGGCGGCACCGTTGGCGACATCGAATCGCTTCCTTTCCTCGAAGCTATTCGCCAGATGCGCCTCGAACTCGGCGCCGAAAACACCCTATTCGTTCACGTCACTCTCGTCCCTTATATCGCCGCTGCTGGCGAACTGAAAACCAAGCCGACGCAGCACTCCGTCAAAGAAATGCTCGGCATCGGTATTCAGCCCGACGTTCTTCTTTGCCGCAGCGATCGCCACATCTCCGAAGATCTCAAGAAAAAGATCGCTCTCTTCTGCAACGTCGCCGATTCCTGTGTCATTTCCATGGAAGACGTGAAGACGATCTACGAAGTCCCCGTCGAACTCAGCAAGGAAGGCCTCGACGCGCAAATCATCCGCTTGCTTCGCCTGGAAGAACGCCCCGCCAACATGCAGCCGTGGCTCGACATGCTGCAGGGCTTGCACCACCCCAAAGGCGAAGTGCGCATCGGCATCGTCGGCAAATACGTCCAGCTCGAAGACGCCTACAAGAGTTTGCGTGAAGCCCTGTTACACGGCGGCCTCGCCCACCACCACAAAACCGTAATCGACTGGATCGAATCTGAAGAAATCGATTCTCTCGAAACTGCAGAAAAACGTCTCAAGGGCTACGACGGCATCCTCGTTCCCGGCGGCTTCGGCAAGCGCGGCATTCAGGGCATGGTCTACACCATCCAGTTCGCACGCGATCACAAAATTCCCTTCTTCGGCATCTGCCTGGGCATGCAGTGCGCCACCATCGAATACGCCCGCGACGCCGCGTGCCTCAAGCAGGCCGACAGTACCGAATTCGATCCGCAAACTCCGCATCGCGTTATCTACAAATTGCGCGAACTGCTCGGCGTGGACGAAATGGGCGGCACCATGCGCCTCGGCGCTTGGCCCTGCAAATTGGAACCAGGTTCATTGGCCAACAAGGCTTACGGCAAAACCGAAATCAGCGAGCGCCACCGCCATCGCTACGAATTCAACCGCGAGTACGAAAAAACTCTAGTCGCAGCGGGCCTCCGCATCACCGGCCGCACTCCCGACGACAACTATGTCGAAATCATCGAAGCCCCGAACCACCCCTGGTTCCTCGGCTGCCAGTTCCACCCCGAATTCAAATCCAAGCCCCTCGAGCCACACCCACTCTTCGCCGCCTTCATCGGCGCCGCCCTCGAGCACAAACTCCAAAAAACGCGCCCAGCCCCCGCAACCAGTGCTGCCGAAGCCCAACCTCACGCTCCCACGCTGCGCGCCACCCCCCACGCCGCCGCCTAGAAGGCCTCCCACTTTTGTAGGGCCCGCCTTCCGAGGCGGGCCGTTCTTCTCTGTGCCCTCTGTGCTCCGCCTCTGCGAACTCTGTGTTAAATTATTTTTTCCGTCTTGCCACTGCCGCACCCAACCACCGCCTGTGATATCTTCACTTATCGCATGACAAACACTCGAGAAATCCAATTAGGCTCTCTCCGCCTCGGCGGCGGCAATCCTCTCTTCCTCATCGCCGGCCCCTGCGTCATCGAATCCGAAGCCCACGCCCGCTCCATGGCCGAGCGCATCGCAAAAATCGCCTGCGACGCCGGTGTCCCCTACATTTTCAAAGCCTCCTACGACAAAGCCAACCGCTCTTCCGTCAAAGCCTTTCGCGGCCCCGGCCTCTCCGAAGGCCTCCGCATCCTCGGCAAAATTAAATCCGAACTCCATCTCCCCATCCTCACCGACATTCACGACGTCTCCCAGGCGGCCCCTGCCGCCGAAGTCGTCGACATCCTGCAAATCCCCGCCTTCCTCTCGCGCCAAACCGATCTCCTCGTAGCCGCGGCCAAAACCGGGCGCATCGTCAATGTGAAAAAGGCCCAGTTCCTCTCTCCATGGGACATGGGCAACGTCGCCGAGAAAATCGCCGCCGCCGGCAACCAGAAAATCATCCTCACCGAACGCGGCGCCAGCTTCGGCTACAACAATCTCGTCGTGGACATGCGCACCTTCCCCGTCCTCGCAAAATTCGGCTATCCCGTCGTCTATGACGTCACCCACTCCGTCCAACTCCCCGGCGGCCAAGGCCACGCCAGCGGCGGCCAACCCGAATTCATCGAGCCCCTAGCCCGCGCCGGAGTGGCCGCTGGGGTAGACGGCATCTTCCTCGAAACGCACGACAATCCCGCAGCAGCTTTGTCCGACGGCGCAAACGCACTCCCACTCTCCCAACTACCCGACCTCCTGGCCAAACTAAAAGAGCTTTCCACAATGGTTCGCCGGTGGGACAAAGCATGAGCCTCGACACCGCCCGCCGCGTCCTAAAGATCGAAGCCCAATCCATCCACGACGTGCTCGCGCGCCTGGACGCGACCTTCGAGAAAGCAGTCGATCTCCTCTTCGCCTGCAAAGGCCGCGTAGCCGTCACCGGAATGGGCAAATCCGGCATTGTCGGCCGTAAGATTTCCGCCACCCTTTCAAGCACTGGAACGCCGTCTTTCTTCCTGCACCCTGCCGAAGCTCTGCACGGTGATCTCGGCATGCTCGCTCGCGGCGACGCCATGCTTGCGGTCTCCTACGGCGGCGAAACCGAAGAAATCATCCGCTTGCTCGAAGCGATCAAGC
>Ga0137403_10006307_pt1 | contig 13596 bp, 8 predicted proteins | sample CZOMad2_1_16fung_FD_122057 | JGI IMG/M metagenome (GOLD analysis project Ga0137403, IMG submission 122057) | Vadose zone soil fungal communities from Angelo Coast Range Reserve, California, USA - CZOMad2_1_16fungal (Hybrid Assembly) | ecosystem: Environmental > Terrestrial > Soil > Vadose zone... | reverse complement strand
CACGCGGGTCGGATGGAACGCTATTGGTCAACAGCGGCCTTTTTTCCTTAGCAACCAGGCCGATTTTGTATTGCCCGACGGGCACGCGGCTGTGGGGTCCATCCAGGTTTGTGTAACAGCCTGCGCTGGCCTGAAGTTCAAGCGTTTGCGTTGCCTCATTGAGGATCCAGACTCGCGCGAAGGCGACGTCGAGGTAGCTCACTACCAGCTCGGCGCATTGTTGGAGCATCGCGCTTAGCTCGGTGCCGGCATTGAGCGTCACAGCTACTTCCGCATTCAGCGTCGACATGCGCACGCGCTCTTTGAGCGATTCCTCAGCCCGTCTCCGCTGTTCGATCTCCTGGTGCAGTTCCCGGTTTGCCTCGCGCAGAGCATGCTCGGCTTGCTTTCGATCGTTGAACAGCGCGCGAAACTTCGCTTCCGATTCGCGCAGGGCGCGCTCGGCGCGTTTGCGTTCGGTGTTGTCAATGATGCTGGCGCGAATCAGATTTTGGCCCTCGGCAGGCAGGCGCAACAACCGGACTTCGGTGGGAATCAACCGGCCACTGGGTTGTTGTTGATGAATCCATTCGAAGACCGGCATTCCGCCGCGCAGAGCGTCATCCATTTTTTCACGGGCAAGTTCGCGGGAGCGTCGTCCGCCCGGCTGAAATTCAGGACTGACATCGGCGGGAGTCAGTTCCGTCAATTTTTCCATCGGGACGCCGTAAAGCCGGCAAGCGTGTTCGTTGCCGAACAGAAACCGTCCGGTGTCTCCATCGAACACGACGATTGCTTCCGGAGCATGTTCGACCAGGGTGTCAGCACCGGGTGACGTGGCAAGGAGTGTGCGGTCCATATCGAAGTGGCCAACGCAGGAACCGGACCACCATCAGGCACACCATCAGCTACGTAAATCCTTGGGAGAACTAGTGATAGCTCTTCTCACGCGCCGGGAAAACGACACTGCTCAGAGGTGTTACATAATCACATCAGTTTTTCGGCGAGGGGCTGTGTGATGCCTGCGACGCATGATGTCGTCGTAGCCGGCGGCGGGCTGGTTGGCTTGGCGACGGCTTTGGCCCTGAGCGACGGCGGCCGCCGGTCGATAGTACTCCTCGAGGCCGAAGATCGTCTCGCCGCCCACCAGAGCAGTCACAACAGCGGCGTCATTCATTCCGGACTCTACTACGCTCCCGATTCGCTCAAGGCACAGACCTGCCGCGAGGGACGGGAAGCGATGTTCGAGTTCTGCGCGGCCGAAGGCATCCCGCACCGCCGCGATGGCAAGCTCGTCGTGGCCACGCGGCCCGCCGAGCTGGCGCCGCTCGCGCAGTTGGAGGCGCGGGGCCGGGCGAACGGGCTTACGGGGGTGAGGCAGCTGGGGCGGGACGAGCTGCGCGCCCTCGAGCCCGAAGTCAGCGGCCTGGCGGGGCTGTGGGTTCCCGAGACCGGGGTGGTGGACTTCGCGCTCGTGGCCGCCGCGCTCGCGCGCAAAATCACCAGCGCCGGCGTGGAAATCCGGACCGGGACCCGGGTGCTCGGCGCCCGCGACGACGGATCGGCGACCGTAGTGATCACGAATCGCGGTGAGCTGCGTGCGTCATTGCTCGTCGCCTGCGCTGGCCTGCACGCGGATCGCGTGGCCCGCGCGTGCGGCGTGGACCCGGAGATGATGATCATCCCGTTTCGCGGCGAATACTATGAGCTGCTTCCGGAACGACGAGACCTGGTGCGGCACCCGATCTACCCGGTGCCCGATCCGCGACTGCCGTTCCTCGGCGTGCATTTCACGCGCACGATCGACGGCCACGTGCATGCCGGACCGAACGCGGTGCTCGCGCTCAAGCGCGAGGGCTACGCCAGCACGGACGTCTCGGCGCGAGACGTCGCGGAGATGCTCGCGTTCGTCGGGTTCTGGCGTATGGCCGGCCGGTATTGGCCGACGGGACTGGCCGAGTTGGCGCGCTCGCTCAGCAAGGCCGCGTTCGTACGAGCGCTGCAGCGCCTGGTGCCGAACCTGCGTGCGGAGGACGTTGTCCCTGGGGGCAGCGGCGTGCGTGCCCAGGCTGTGGATCGTGCGGGACGGTTGATCGGCGACTTCAAGATCGCGGAAGGGAAGCGCTCGCTGCACGTCCTCAACGCGCCGTCACCGGCGGCGACCGCGTGCCTGAGCATCGGGCGTCATATCGCCGGTCGCGCGCGCGCGCTGCTGGAGCGTTGAGCTCAGCGGCTACCAGGCTCCTCGCTTGCCGATCATCACGGGCAAGGTGCCCAGCATGATCCTCAGATCCTCGAGCGTGGATTGCCGCGAGATGTATTCTAGATCGTGCTTGAGCTTGTTCCGGACGTCGTCAACGCAGGTGTCGTAGGTCTGACTGATCTGCGCCAACCCCGTGATTCCGGGCCGGACGCGCTGGCGCTCCGGGTAGCGGTCGATCATCCCCCGTAGCTTGGCGAAGATAGCGGGCTGCTCGGGTCGAGGACCTACCACATCCATCTCGCCGCGGAGCACGTTTAGTAGCTGCGGCAGCTCGTCCAGGCGATACAGGCGCAAGAACCGGCCGATCGACGTGACGCGGGGGTCATTGGGCTGCGCCCACACCTCGTCGCCCGGCGCGTGTCCATTCGTCGCCATCGTGCGGAACTTGTAGATCATGAACGGCTTGCCGCCCGCGTCGCTGCGCCGGCGACTGTTCCCCGTGAGTTCTGCCGGGTTGCGGCGGTCGCGGCCGACGCGCAGCTGGGTGAAGAAGATCGGGCCGGGCGAAGTGAGCTTGATGCCGAGCGCGATCAGCGCCATCACCGGCGCGGTCAGCACGACTCCGATTGTGGCAACGACAACATTGAGTGCACGCCGCAGCGACTCCGACGGTTGTGCCGGGGACGCTGTACGGGTGAGAACGTCGACCATCCTGATGCTTGTCACGCAGGGGCTCGTTGCTGAGTTGCCAGCGCGTAATGCAGGCGCTGTGCCCCCGGACCACTCTCGGAAGTGCTAGGAGATCAACGGATTGCGAGACACACCGCGGCCTGTGTCGCACCGCGTCACGGCAAATGTCAGGAGGGTGCTACAAACGCCGCTACGTCACTCCTCTGTCGGCGTCAACTTCCGATGCAAGCCGTGACGCTCCATCAGACGGTACAGCGTCGTACGGTCCACCCCGGCCGCCCGTGCAGCGCGGGACATGTTCCCGCGCGCTTGTGTCACGAGCTGCGTCAGGTATTGCAGCTCGAAGGTCGCGACGAGGCGATCGCGGGCGGCGTAGTACGGCTCTTCGGTGGTGACCTCGGCTGGGATCGGTGCCCCCACGGCCGCGGACCCCTGCCCGCTGAGCGCGGGGATGTTTTCGGGCCGGATCTGGCAGCCGGGCTCGAGCATGACCACCATGTGCTCGACGACGTTCTCGAGCTCCCGGACGTTGCCCTTCCACGCGCGGGCGCGGAGTGATCGCGCCGCCCCCTCGGTGAACTGGGGCTGGGGTGCGCCGGCGCCCCGATGGCGCGCCCAGTAATACGCGAGGAAGTGCTCGGCGAGCAACAAGATGTCGGCCGGGCGCTCCCGCAGGGGCGGGACCGGGATGGGCACGACCCGCAGGCGATAGTACAAGTCTTCGCGGAGCGTCCCGGCCGCGACCGCCTCTTCGGGATTGCAGTTGGTGCAGGCGATGAAGCGGACGTTCACGACCGCGTCCGTGGCCTCGCTCCCCACCCGCCGCACGACGCCGTCCTGAATCACCCGCAGCAGTTTTGCCTGGATCGGTTTCGACATCTCGACGAGCTCGTCGAGGAGCAGTGTCCCGCCGTTGGCGGCTTCGAGCAGGCCGGGCTTGTCCCGTACCGCGCCGGTGAAGGCGCCCTTGCAGTGCCCGAACATCTCCGACTCGAGCAGTGCCTCGGGGAGCGCCGCGCAGTTCACCGCGACCAGCGGGCGGCTGCTGCGGCGACTGTGATGATGGATGAACTGGGCGATCAGCTCCTTCCCGGAGCCGCTTTCGCCCGTGATAAACACCGACGCATCGGTCGGGGCCACACGACGTGCCAGGTCCACGGCACGGCGAAATGCCGGGGCCGCCCCAAGCACGGTGACGCGCTCACTGTTGCCGTGCTCGCGGGCGAATTCGGCCTGCACCGCGTGTGACTCGCGCGCCACGACTACCGTGTGCGCCGCACGCCCGAGCAGGATCTGGAGATGCGTGCCCGAAAACGGCTTCGGCAGGTAGTCCCATGCGCCGGCACGGAGCGCTTCGAGACTCGATTCCACGCTCGGATTGCCGGTAATCATGATGGCGATCGTGTCCGGATTCGCCTCGAGGCAGGTGCGCAGGAGCCGCATCCCCGGAACGTCCGACATATAGAGATCGAGGAGGACGACGTCGAACTTGGTGCGCTTCAGCGTGTCGCGGGCTTCGTCACCGCGCGCGCACACCGTCACTTGGTAACCTTCGTAGCGCAGCACGGTCGCGCAGCTCTCCCGGAGCGTACGCTCGTCGTCCACGATGAGGATCTGGATGGACGCCTTGAGCTCTGGGGTGAGCGCTGGCAGGCTCACCACGTGTCTGGAGTTGGCACGCTGATCGGGTAAGGGAGCGGACACTGCAGTACCTCCGTGCCGTTTTTGGGTTGGAGCCGTTGGCATCTTCCCTCTTGGCACGGATCGGGCCGGTGGAATGTGACTTTGGGCACGAAAAACCCCTAGGTTTTACGCGCAAAGTTGCTGGATATCTAGCAAGGTGTTGCAGTTCTGTTACAGGTCCGGCGACACCATAATCTACCTGTTGCCGCGGTGATACACAACACACGCGACCCATCCCGCGCGCCGTAGTGCAGTTCGTGAATGGCCGGCGCCACGCGCGGTATCACCCTTGCGTGCTGAAGCACCGTGACCCCTCATCCTCCGACAAATGGCGCGGCTCTTCGCAGGGAGCACGTGCCCATCCCACTAAGTGCGCCGCACGGGGCGCTACCAGGTGCGTTCGACGGCCCTCGAGAGGAATCGCTCGACTGGCGCCGGTACGCGTCCGCGGTGCTGCGCTACCGTTGGTGGATCCTCGGGCTCGTCGCTGTGGGTGCCTTGGTCGGTACCGCCGGCGCGCGCTTCTTTCCGCCTCGCTACCAAGTACAAGCGACGATCTGGATCCAAGCGGGCGAGACGCGCAGCGGCACCAGTCGGGGGCCGATCGGTGCCAATCAACTGTTCGAGTCATACGCCTGGGTGGATCTGCTCAAGTCCTACGTGGTGCTGGACGAAGTCACGCGCGACCTGCGCCTGTATCTCGCACCGGAGCGTGGCTGGGCGAGCGCGTTCGCCGGGTTCACAGTGGCTGACACCTATCGTCCCGGTCGGTACCAGCTCGTGGTGGACCACGCTGGCCGCACGTTCCGCCTCCTTGGGGCGGGCGGTGAAGAATTGCAGAGCGGTAACGTCGGCGACCCCGTTGGCGGCGCACTGGGCATGCGGTGGGCGCCCAACGCGAGCATGCTGCCGCAAGGCAGCAAGGTTGCGTTCCGGCTCCGTGCCCTGCGAGACGCGGCAAAAGGTCTGGGGAGTTCACTCTCGGTCACGATGGATCCGAGCGGCAACTTCCTCCGGATTGGGCTGACTGAGGAGGACGCGACGCGTGCCACGCTGACGGTGAACGCCGTCGCGCAGCGCTTCGTCGAGGTAAGCGCGGAGCTGAAACGCGCCAAGCTTCACACCCTGGGCACGCTCCTCGACGAGCAGCTCCGGGCAGCCCGTGAGAATCTGCGGCGGGCGGAAAGCGCGCTCGAGCAGTTCCGAGTTCGCACCGCCACACTGGCTCCCGACCCGGGGGCAGGGTCGGCGTCGTCGTCAGGGAGCGCGTCGTCGCTCGCCCTGCTCGGCCCCAGGCTCGAGCAGGAGCAGCTTCGACGGGATCGGACTGCGATCGACCAGGTCCTGGTCCAGATCAGCGACTCCGGTGGTTCTCCAGACGGGCTCGCCCTTATCGGGGCGGCGCAGCGCTCACCGGATGTGAGTCTGGCATTGCGCGATCTGTCTGCGAAACGGGCCGAACGACGCGCGCTCGACACCCGCTATACCGCCGATCACCCCGCCGTCCGCCGTCTCAGCGGAGAGATCGAGGTGCTCGAACGGACCACCATTCCGGCGCTGGCGCGATCGCTGCGAGACGATTTGACGCAGCGTGAGCGCGTGTTGGCGCCGCAAATCGCCGCGGGAGACGCGGAGTTGCGGGGGATTCCGCAGCGAGTCATCGATGAGGCGCGGCTGCGTCGCGATGTCGACTTGGCGACGAACCTCTTCACTGGCGTGCAGCAACGGTACGACGAGGCGCGCCTTGCTGACGCGAGCACCGTCGCCGACGTGCGGATTCTCGACGCGGCGGTGGCCCCGCAGGAGCCACTCAAGAACTCGACGTCGCGGTTCATCATTTTAGGCTTTGCCGCTGGCCTCGGCTTGGGGCTCCTCGGCGCCGTGATGGGCGACCGGCTCGACCCGCGCATGCGTTACCCCGAGCAGGTGACGCGCCAGATGGGGTTGCCGATCCTGGGCGTGTTGCCGCACGTGAAGGACCGCGCCGCCGGGCCGGACGACGAGCACGTGACCCAGGTGATCGAAGCGATGCGCAGCGTGCGGCTGAGCTTGTTTCATTTCTATGGTGGGAATGGTCCCGTGGTCGTCACCGTGACGAGCCCGGGGATCGGCGACGGCAAGTCCTTTCTCTCCGCGAACCTCGCCCTGGCGTGCGCCGAGTCGGGTCAATCGACGCTGCTCATCGACGGTGACGCTCGACGCGGAGGCTTGCACCGCGCGCTCCATAGGCAGCGCAAGCCTGGTCTCACGGACTATCTGGCGGGCACGGCGCCGCTCGAGGCCGTTACGCAAACTACGATGTACCCATCGTTGGATTTCATCGGGGCGGGCTCGCGGTTCCGCGATTCACCGGAGCTACTCGGATCGCCAGCGATGGCGGAGCTCCTCGAGCGCGTCCGTACTCAGTACCGCGTCGTTCTGGTGGATAGCCCGCCCCTCGGGTCGGGTGTGGACCCCTACACGCTCGGGACGCTGACGGGGAATATGCTCCTCGTGCTGCGCACGGGCACGACAGACCTCGCGTTGGCGCGCACGAAGCTCACGGTTCTGGACCATCTGCCGATCCGTCTGCTCGGCGTCGTGTTGAACGACGTGCGGCCGGGTGGCATGTACCGCTATTACAGCTACTTGTCCGGGTACGCCGCGGTGGACGAGCGGGAGGGATACGCCGTCGCCGGCCGCAAGGCGCGCGGCGTCCTGTAGCGTGCCGGCGGAGCGCCGGTGAAGACACTGCTCATTTGCTACGAACGCTAGTGATACTGCTGCAGCCAGGCGTCGGGAAGATCGGTTCGGGCTTGCTGTAGCGCCGCGGTGGCACGCAGCATCAACTCCGCGGAATCGATGGCGGCGCTGTGGAAATCACTGACCCCGTGATAGCCTGCGCGGACTCGGAATCGCCCGTTCGGCGGCGGCCCCTCCGGTTGGGCGAGAATGGCAGCGGCGAGTCGCTCCGCCAGGCGCCGCGCTTGCGCGGCATCGGTATCGACGGCGACGATGGCAAACGCGTTCGGGTTCACGCGGCCAATGGCGTCCGAATGTCGCGCGGTGGACCGGAGCGCCGTCGCGATGCGGCGCACGAGCCACAGCGGCAGATCGCTGCGTCCGCCGTCGCCGTCGGCAGGCTCCGGGTCGGGCGCGAGCAGCACGCAGCCGAGCGCCGCGTGGCGGCGCGTGGCCTCCGCCCCCAACTCGGCCGCGCGTCGGCTCAGACCGCGCACGTTGTACACGCCCGTCATCTCGTCGATCAGTCCCTGGGTGCGCGCCTGATCGGCGTCCAGCTTCGCCGGCACGAACACAGCGAGTGCGGCGATCAGTTCTTCGGCATCGAGCGGCTCACCCAGGCAGCCCCACGCACCGGCGCGCAGCGTGGCGAGCCGATCGCGCCGGGTCGGTGGCCGTGGCATGACGAGGAACACCGGCGTGCTCGGTGAGATGAGGCCCTCGTCGAACAGGTCGCGGCACAGCGTGTAGCCGTCGCCATCGGGGAGTTCTTCGTCGATGATGAGCGCGTCCGGCGGATCGTGTCGAATCCGCGCGAGGGCCTGGCCGACGGTGTACGTGTTGTGGACCATGTATCCGTGCGGCGCGAGGATGCTCGCGAGCGATCGGCTGGTCCATTCTTGCCTGCTGACGATGACGACGTCGGTCGAGCGGGCCGACAGCGTTGTCTCGGGCAAATCAGGTCCTCTCCGGGCCGGGGCCCGAACAGCTACTGCCGGTATGTGGTACAGTCTCTGCCCGCCGGCATATCGTTCCTGCAGGACTCATGCGCGGGCGCCGTGAAGTCCGGTACGATAATGTTACGAGGCGCAACAAGTTAGTGGGCCAGCCGCCAGACCGGGCGTAGCGGAACTGATGCATTGCGACCACAACGGCACGACAACCCGCGGTACAGGGGTGCAATTCTCCGCGTCCCGTTGCGGGCGCAGCACGCCGTAAGTGCGCGCCTGGTGAGCGATTCGGCCGACGCCGCTCGCCGGGCAATCCGCGGCCCGGAATTTGTATTGCCTGCCGGCATGCACTGCAGCCGCTGTAAGATGCCGGCCCCCGCTGCCTCGAGTCCCCCGGATAAAATCTGGGGCGCCGACCGCATCAGCGGACTACGCTGCGAACGCTGCGGCGTCTTGCTCGGCGCCGAGGACATCGCGCTGCTACTCGGCGAGAAGGCGTCGCAGCTGGCGCAGTTCGGGCTTGCCTCCACACCACACGACGGCTCATCGCCGGCCCCGGCCTCACCGCCGCGGACGCGCGCGATTCGTCTTTGGAAAGGCTGACCATGTGCGGCATCATCGGATACACCGGCGACGGCCGCCGCGAGGCGGGACCGATTCTGATCGCGGGGCTGGGACGCCTCGAGTACCGCGGCTACGACTCCGCGGGCATCGCGGTGATCGGCGCCGCGGGTCTGCAGATCCGTCGCGCGGCCGGGCGCATCAAGAACCTGGAGGTGCTCCTGCGCGAGAAGCCGATCGAGGGCCGCACCGGCCTCGGCCACACGCGCTGGGCCACCCACGGCCGGCCCACCGATGAGAACGCGCACCCGCACACCGACGGCTCCGGGGAGCTCGTGGTGGTGCACAACGGCATCATCGAGAACTACCTGCCGATCAAGGAGCGCCTGCAGGCCGAGGGGCACGTCTTCAAGTCCGAGACGGACACCGAGGTCATCGCGCACCTGATCGAGCGCCATCTCAGGGACGCCCCGAAGCTCGACGAGGCCGTGCGCCGCGCGCTCCGGGAGCTGCGCGGCTCCTACGCGGTGGTCGTGCTCCACCGCCAGATGCCCGACCGCCTGGTGGCCGCCAAGCTCGGCGCGGGAAGCGTGGTGGTGGGGCTGGGCGAGAACGAGACGTTCCTGGCCTCCGACATCCCCGCCATCCTCTCCCACACCCGCGACGTGGTGATCCTGGAGGACGAGGACGTGGCGGTGGTGACGCGGCGCGGGGTCGAGATCACCCAGCTCGACGGGGCCCCGGTGCAGCGGACGCCCTCGCGCGTCCTCTGGGATCCGATCCTCGCCGAGAAGGGCGGCTACCGCCACTTCATGCTGAAGGAGATCTACGAGCAGCCGCGCGCGGCCGCCGACACCATGCGGGGGCGCGTGCAGCCCGAGGGCGGTACCGTGGTGCTGCCCGACGTGCAGCTCGATCCCGACGTCGTCGCGGGGATTCAGAGAATCGTCCTGGTGGCCTGCGGGACGTCGTATCACGCGGCCATCGTCGGCCGCTTCATGCTGGAGCGCCTCACCGGCATCACCTCCGAGGTGGACCTGGGCTCGGAGTACCGGTACCGCGACGCGGTCCTCGGGCCCGAGACCCTCGTGGTCGCGCTCTCGCAGTCGGGGGAGACCGCGGATACCCTCGGGGCGGTCAAGGCGGCCCGCGCCAAGGGCGCGCCCATCATCGGCATCACCAACGTGGTGGGCTCGGCGCTCTCCCGTGAGGCCACCGGCACGCTCTACACTCACGCGGGGCCCGAGATCGGGGTGGCGTCGTCCAAGACGTTCACCTCGACGCTCATCGCCCTCTATCTGCTGGCGCTCTGGCTCGGACGGCGGCGGGGCATCTTGCTGGCCGAGGATGGGCGCAAGCACATCCAGGGCCTGCTGGAGCTGCCGCGGCTGATGGAGCGGACGCTCGAGCTCGAGCCCGCGGTGGCCGATCTGGCCCGCGAGGTCTCCCGGCACAAGAACTTCCTCTTCCTGGGGCGCGGGATCAACTATCCGCTCGCGCTGGAGGGGGCGCTCAAGCTCAAGGAGCTGTCCTACGTGCACGCCGAAGGGTATCCGGCCGGCGAGATGAAGCACGGCCCCATCGCGCTGCTGGAGGACGGCTTCCCGGTGATCGCGCTGGCTCCGCGGGACGGCTCCTATGACCGCATGATGAGCAACCTCGAGGAAGTGCGGGCCCGCGACGGGCGGGTGATCGCGATCGGCCACGAGGGCGATCGCGAGCTGGCCGCCAAGGCCGCCATGATGCTCTCGATCCCGCCGTCAGGCGATCTGATTACCCCCATTCTCCTGTCGATCCCGATGCAGCTTCTGGCCTATCACATGGCGGTCCGCCTCGGCCGCGACGTCGACCAGCCCCGGAACCTCGCCAAATCCGTAACCGTCGAGTAGCTCGCACGTAGAGTCCGCCCCGAAACGAGTGTCCGGGGCAGTAGCTTGGCGAGGCGCAGCCGAAGGCGAGCCGAGCGGATAGAGAAAAGAAGCTCCGGTCGCAAGCTCCGCCCCGCGTGGTGCGCTTGCCTGTGTTATCGTTTGTTCCCATGTCGCACCCTGCGGTGACCGCAGACAGTCTCCTCGCGCCGCTGAACCCGCCGCAGCGCGAGGCGGTGACGACCACGAAGGGCCCCGTGCTCGTCCTGGCCGGGGCGGGGAGCGGCAAGACCCGGGTCATCGCCCACCGCATCGCCTATCTCCTGGCGGTGGAGGGCATCGACCCGCGGCACGTGCTCGCGGTCACCTTCACCAACAAGGCGGCCGCCGAGATGCGCCACCGGGTGGAGGACCTGCTGCTGCCGGCGGGCATCCGCCCGCCCCTCATCGCCACCTTCCACTCGGCGTGCGTGCGCATCCTGCGTCAGCGCGCAGCCCAGGCCGGGCTCCCGCCCTCGTTCGTGATCTACGACGAGGATGATCGGCAGAGCCTGGTGAAGGAGGCCCTGCGCGAGCTCGACTTCGACGAGCGGACGCTGACCCCCAGCACGGTGGTGCACCGCATCAGCCACTGCAAGAACCAGATGCTGTCGCCCGCGGACGTGGAGCAGGCCGCCCGCACCCCGCGAGAGGAGCGTCTCGCCTCGCTCTACCGGCTCTACGAGGAGAAGCTCCAGGCCGCGGGGGCGCTCGACTTCGACGACCTGCTCCTCCGGGTGGTGCGGCTGCTCGAGACTCAGCCCGAGGCGCTGCGCTGGTACCGCACGGTGTGGGCGCACGTGCTCGTGGACGAGTACCAGGACACCAATCGCGCCCAGTACCGCATCGTGCAGCTCCTCACCGAGGAGCACCGGAACCTGTGCGTGGTGGGCGATCCGGACCAGTCGGTCTACCGCTGGCGGGGCGCGGACCTGCGCAATATCCTCGATTTCGAGAAGGACTATCCGGACTGCCGGGTGGTGGCGCTCGAGCAGAACTACCGCTCCACCAGGCGCATCCTCGACATCGCCTCCGCGGTCATCGTCAACAATACCGCCCGCAAGGACAAGCGGCTGTGGACCGAGAACGGGGAGGGCGAGCGGGCGGAGGTCTACCGGGCCTGGGACGAGAACGAGGAGTCCGCCTTCGTGGCGCAGAAGATCCGGGCCCTGCGCGGCGAGGGGCGGGACTACCGGGACGTCGCGGTGTTCTACCGCACCAACGCCCAATCCCGCGTCCTGGAGGATGCGCTGCGCCGCGCGGGCATCCCGTACCTGATCGTGGGCGGCGTGCGCTTCTACGAGCGGCGCGAGATCCGGGACATGGTGGCCTACCTCCGCCTGATCTCGAACCCGCTCGACGACGTGGCCTTCCGCCGGGCGGTGGCCGCGCCCGCGCGCGGGATCGGCAAGGCCACGCTCGATCGCCTGGCCGACGCGGCCCGCGCGGCGAGCGTCCCGCTCCTGATGGCGTGCGCGACCCTCCCGGGCGACATCACCGGCAAGCCGCGCCGCGCGCTCGAGGAGTTCGCCCGCCTCATCGCCCGTCTCGGGGAGCGGCGCTCCGGCTTCACGGTGCCCGCGCTGATCGACGAGGTGTGCGCGGCCTCGGGCTATCGCGACGCGCTGAAGGCGGAGCGCACCGCGGAGGCGGAGGCACGGCTCGAGAACCTGGAGGAGCTGGTGGCCGCCTCCGAGGAGCTCATCGCGAGCCAGCTCGCGGCGGGCGACGAGACGGTGACCCTCGAGGCCTTCCTCGACTCGATCGCTCTGGTGGCCGATACCGACGAGATCGACGCGGAGGCGGGCGGCGTGACCTTGATGACGCTGCACTCGGCCAAGGGGCTCGAGTTCCCGGTGGTCTTCCTCACCGGTCTCGAGGAGGGAGTGTTCCCGCACTCGCGCTCCATGCAGGAGCCGGAGGAGCTCGAGGAGGAGCGGCGGCTCTGCTACGTCGGTATCACGCGCGCCCGGGAGCGGCTGATGCTGTCCTACGCGCTGCACCGCCGCATCCAGGGCTACGGGGTCGCGGAGCCGTCGCGCTTCCTGCTCGAGATCCCGGAGGACCAGCTCCACCTGATCAACGCGCGCCGGCCCGAGCCGGTCCAGGTGCCGCCGTCCGGTGTCTCCGAGCCAGAGCCCGACGACGATTTCCCCTTCCGCCTGGGCGCCAAGCTGCGCCACGCGCGATGGGGCGAAGGGCTGCTCGTGGGCATCCAGCGCGAGGGCGCCGACGTGATCGCCACCGTGCACTTCGCCAGCGTGGGGCGGAAGCGGTTGTCGCTGCAGTACGCGCACCTCGAGGAGATCTAGCGATGGCCCCCTCCGGCCCGAAGATCTCGGCCCACGACGTCGAGCACGTGGCGCGCCTGGCCCGGCTCGACCTGTCGGCGGCCGAGAAGGAGCGGATGGGCCGCGAGCTCGACGGCATCCTGACCTACATCGACAAGCTCCGCGCGCTGGACACCACGGGCGTCGAGCCCACCTCGCACGCGGTGCCCGTCACCAACGTGATGCGGGACGACGTCCCGTGCCCGTCGCTGCCCCAGTCCGAGGCGCTCGCCAACGCGCCGGACCGGCAGGGCGACCTCTTCCGCGTCCCCAAGATCATCGAGGAGTAGCGGCCGGATGCTGGCGTCGCTGACCGCGCACGAGCTCGGGGCACGGTACCGGAGCGGCGCCGCCACTCCCACGCAGGCCACCACCGAGTACCTGGCCCGGATCGAGCGCCTCGATCCGCAGGTGCGGGCCTTCCTCACCGTCACCCGGGAGGACGCGCTGCGCCGCGCCGCCGAGTCCGACGCCCGCTTCAAGGCAGGCACCCCGCGGGGGCCGCTGGACGGCGTGCCGGTCGCGCTCAAGGACCTGTTCTGCACCCGCGGTATCCGGACCACCTCGGGGTC
>Ga0137403_10006306_pt1 | contig 13597 bp, 6 predicted proteins | sample CZOMad2_1_16fung_FD_122057 | JGI IMG/M metagenome (GOLD analysis project Ga0137403, IMG submission 122057) | Vadose zone soil fungal communities from Angelo Coast Range Reserve, California, USA - CZOMad2_1_16fungal (Hybrid Assembly) | ecosystem: Environmental > Terrestrial > Soil > Vadose zone... | reverse complement strand
GGATTCATTGACGCCTATGATGCGGCGACGGGCGCGCGCAAATGGCGGTTCTACACGATTCCCGGTCCGGGAGAGCCCGGCCACGAAACCTGGGAAGGGGATTCGTGGAAAATCGGCGGGTCCCCGGCGTGGATCACCGGGACGTATGATCCCGCGACGAATACGACGTTCTGGACGACCGGAAATCCCTCGCCATCAAATCGGGGCGAAGGGCGCGCGGGGGACAATCTTTATGCGGACTCGCTGGTCGCGCTCGATGCCGATACCGGCAAATTGAAATGGTATTTCCAATTCACGCAGCACGATGAACATGATTACGATGCGACGCAGGTCCCGGTGATGATTGACGACGGGGACCGGAAATTGATCGCGCAGGCGAACCGCAACGGATTTTTCTACGTTCTGGATCGCACGAACGGGAAACTCATTTCAGCGACAAGCTACGCAAAGGTCACCTGGAGCACTTCGAAAGATGCTACGGGGCGGCCGGTGCCGGACAAGAACGCCGTGCCGACGCCGGAAGGGAATCGTGTTTGTCCGGGAGCGGCGGGATCGACGAACTGGATGTCTCCGACCTACCATCCGCAGACCAAACTTTTTTATGTGACGGCACGCGAGCAGTGCGACATTTTTGCGACGGCGCCGCAACCTTATGAAGCCGGGCACGCGTACTACGGCTCCGCGTATTTTCCCAACGATGAAGCGCAACCGTTTTGGGGCGCGCTGCGCGCGCTCGATCCCGCGACGGGAAAAGTTAAGTGGGAATGGAAGCATACCTCCCCTACATGGGCTGGGGTCCTGTCCACTGCGGGAGGACTGGTGTTCACGGGGGATGCGGAAGGAAACGTTATCGCGCTTGACGCCACTACTGGTAAGGCGCTTTGGCACTTCCAGTGCGGGTCGTCGGTGTATTCGTCGCCGATGTCGTTTGCGGTGGACGGGAAGCAATACGTGGCGGTCGCTGCAGGGTCAGCGCTTTTTACCTTTGGCCTGCCCCAATAGGAGCGCGCCTGGGAGCCATCGAAACGAAAATATCGCCTAAAGTCCTGATAGGTATATACTTCTCTGAACTCGACGGCAACATCCTCTCCCAAGGATGAGGCAGCTAATGGTGCGCCAAGTCAGCGCCTAGTAACTGTATGAAAGAGCCCAAACCAAAGAAAGCAAGCCCCGAAAGTCCGGGTGTGAGTGGACAGGCAGCGGTGCGCGCGCCTGCCAAGGGTGACAGCTCCGCCAGCGATGTTCCTCGCGAGGAGGAAGGGGCAACATTTGTTGGAGGGCCGTCGGCGCCGCCAATCGATTCGAGCGCTGCGGCAGGGGATCTGACATTTGTGGATCCGTCCCCGACGCCAGCCGCGGGCCAGCCGCGGCTTTCGAATATTTTCCCGAAACAAAATCAACTGCAACCGGGTGACGTGCTTGGCGGGCGCTTTGAGATTTTGGATGTGCTCGGCGAAGGCGGAATGGGCACGGTTTACAAAGCGATGGACCGCGAAGTGGATCATATCGTCGCGCTGAAACTGATTCGCCCCGAGATGGCAGTACACCCGGCGATTTTGGCGCGGTTCAAGCAGGAGCTGCTGACAGCGCGGCAGGTGACGCACAAGAACGTCATCCGCATCCACGACTTGTCTGAAGTCGATGGCGTGAAATTTATCACCATGGAGTTTGTCGAAGGGTGCGATTTGCGACAGCTCCTGCTGGATAACGGCAAGCTTTCGCCCGAACGGGCCGTGGAGATTATCCGGCAGGTGTGTTTGGCGCTGGAGGCGGCGCACAGCGCCGGGGTAATCCACCGCGACTTGAAGCCACAAAACGTAATGCAGGACAAGCTGGGGCGAATCCTGGTGATGGATTTTGGACTGGCGCGTTCGCTGCTGGAGTCGGGCGGCATGACGCAAACCGGCGTTCTGATGGGGACGATTGAGTACATGTCCCCGGAACAAGCGCTGGGCAAGCATCTCGACGGGCGATCGGATTTGTTCGCGGTGGGATTGATATTTTACGAACTGCTGACGTGCAAGTTGCCATTTAAAGCAGAGACGGCGATGGCGAGTCTGCTGAAGCGCAATCAGGAGCGGGCGCTGCCTGCGGCGGAGCTCGACGCATCCATCCCCAGGGGACTGAGCGATATTGTGAGCAAGTGCCTGGAGCGCGATCCGAACTTGCGCTATCAGAGCGCGCGAGAAATTCTGGACGACCTTGACGCGTGGCAAGGGAAGCGTCCGATTTCGGCTTCCGTGGTGATGCCGGTGCCGGCTCCCCAGCGCGTGGTGCCCTTGAAGTGGATTTCCGTCGCAGCGGCGGCGTTGCTGCTACTGGTGGGAACCCCAATCGTAATACAGCGGCTCACGCATAAAACTCCGACTCAGCATGCTCTGGTGTCGGTGTTAGTGGCGGACTTCACCAATCACACCGGCGATCCGGTTTTTAATGGCACGCTGGAGCCGATGTTCAATGTGGCGCTGGAAGGCGCCAGTTTTATCAACGCTTACAACCGCGGCAGCGCGCGTAAACTAGCCCAGAAACTTCCGAATCCCACCGATAAGCTCGATGAGCAGCCAGCCCGGCTGGTGGCGGTCAGCGAAGGCATCAGCGCAGTTATCACGGGCGAGATCAGCCGGCGCGGTAATGACTACAGCATTTCTGCCATCGCACTAGACGCGGTCAGCGGCAATGTCATCGCCCAGGCGCAAGTCAACGCCGCGAACAAGGATGAGGTTGTGGGCACCGTTCCCAAGCTCGTGGCCCCGATTCGCAAAGCGTTGGGCGACACGACACCACAGTCGGCTCAGCTTGAGCGTGCGGCAGGCGTATTTACCTCCTCATCGCTGGAAGCAGTCCATCAGTACGGTATGGCGATGGAGCAGCAAGCCCGTGGGCACAGGGAAGAAGCGTTAGCTTCGTTTGCGAAGACTGCTGAACTCGATTCGGGATTCGCGCGCGCCTACTCTGGAATGGCCGCCTCGTCCCTCGTCTTGGGCAAATCGCACGACGCTGAGAAGTACATCAAGCTCGCGATGGAACACGAGGATCGTATGACTGACCGCGAACGATACCGCGTGCGTGGCTTGTATTACTTCGTCGCAGGTAATTTTCAAAAGTGCATTGAAGAATACACCGAGCTCGTCAACCGATATCCTGTCGACAACATAGGGCAGTCCAATCTCGGCGCTTGCTATATTCGTTTGCGCAACCCGCCCAAGGCCGTCGAGGCCGCGCGGCGAGCCGTGGAGGTTGTCCCCAAGTCCGCAGTGCAGCGGCTCTACCTATCATTCTACACTTCCTACGGTGGAGATTTTCAGCGCGGCGAGCGGGAGGCGCGCGAGTCCTTGTCGCTCACGCCCTCCCCAGAAGGTTATCTTGCTCTGGCTGAAGCGCAAGTCGGACAGGGCCAATTGTCTCAAGCCGCAGAAACCTACAAGACCTTGGCGAAGGTAAGCGCGCTGGGTGCTTCCATGGCCGCTATCGGTCTCGCCGACATCGATTTGTATGAAGGTCGCTTCACAGAAGCCATGCGGAAGCTTCAACAAGGCGCGAGCGCCGATGTCGCAGCCAAGAGCCTCGAAAGCGCGGCCGATAAGTTGGCTACGCTCGCTTATATTCAGCTCTTGCGCGGAGAGCGAGGGGCTGCGGCCGCCGCCGCGAACAATGCTCTGGCTAACAGCCAATCCGTGAAAATAAGGTTTCTAGCGGCGCAAATCTTCATCGAAGCCGGGCAGGATGCCAAAGCACAAAAGCTGGCCACGGGTTTAGCTTCTGAGCTGGAAGCTGAGCCACGAGCTTACGCCAAAATACTTGCTGCGGATTTCGCAGTGAAACGTGGAGACACACGCGAGGCCGTCAATGCCTTTACTGAGGCAAATAACCTGCTGGATACATGGATCGGACACTTCGAGTTGGGCCGCGCTTATCTACAATCCGGGCTCTTCGTGGAAGCAGATTCGGAATTCGACCGATGTATCAAGCGGCGCGGGGAAGCCTTGGAGCTCTTCATGGACAATGTGCCCACCTACGGCTATTTTCCGGTTGTTTATTATGACCAGGGGCGCGCGCGAGAAGGCCTGAAGAGCCCCGGGTTTGCGGAATCTTATCGCGGGTATTTGAGTATACGCGGCAAGGCCGGTGAAGACCCTCTGCTTCCCGAAATTCGCCGACGCCTCGGTTAATAGCGATTTCATCAAAAGCGGTTACTCCAGGCGTTCCGGTTGGCCCGCAGCTATCGCACAGGATCTGGATATTAGCCTAGCAAAGCCACGCGCGTTTTACGGAGTTGTCGCAGACACCTCATTTGAATTCACGCTCTGCACGTTACCGGGACCGACGGCAGTCACTACGTAATAGTAGGTCGTGCCGGGTGCCACAGTCATGTCTGTGTAAGTAGACGTGCCTGCATTCACGGATGCGAGCGGGGTCTTGTACACACCTGAAATGGTTGATCGGTACACGTTGTAGCTAACGACGCTGGCTGTCGTGCTGGCCGTCCAAGTCAAAGTCACTTGCGATGCGGTCACATTAGTCACCGCTAGGCTGGTGGGTGGTTGCGGTGGAGTCGTCGCAGACACCTCATTTGAATTGATGCTCTCCAGGTTACCTGGATCGACGGCAGTCACAACGTAGTAGTACGTCGTGCCGGATGCAACGGACATGTCCGTGAAGGCAGGCGCGGCCACGATTGCCAAATTCACCTTTGTGTAGGGCCCGCCTGACGTCGTGCCCCGGTACACGTTGTAGCCAACAACGGTGGTTGAAGCGCTGGCAGTCCAGGTCAGACTCACCTGCGACGCCGTCGCATTGGACACCGCTAGGGTGCTAGCTGGTTCCGGTCGCTGCAGCATGACGGACACCGTGTTGGCGCTGAAGTCGGCCACCGCCACATCCAGCCGCCCGTCTCCGTTAAAGTCACCTGATGCAACGCCAGCTGCGACATTACCCGTAGCGAACTCAAGTGGAGCATGGAACGTACCGTCGCCGTTGCCGAGTAGAATCGAAACCGAGTTGTCGGTCTGGTTCGTGATCGCCAAATCGACCTTTCCATCTCCATTGAAATCGCCTGTGGCCACAGCGACGGGTCCGATGAGCGCGCCACTCGTAGTAATAAAGTCCATGTGCGCTTGGAACGTGCCATTGCCGTTGCCGATGAGAATGGAGACAGTTCTGGCATTCAGGTTGGTCACGGCGAGGTCAAGGATACCGTCGCCATTCAAATCGGCCACGGCGAGACTGACGGGGTGATTCCCCGTCGCGTAAGCGACGGGAGCTTGGAACGTGCCGTCACCATTGCCGAGGAGAACGGAAACAGTGTTGGCGCTTGGATTGGCGACAACCAAGTCCAGCTTGCCATCTCGATTGACGTCGCCCAGGGCAACGCCAGCGACGTCTGGCGCGCCTGCGGGGTAGTCCACGTGGGCTTGGAACGTGCCATCGCCGTTGCCCAAAAGGATCGAAACGGTATGGTCGTTTTGGTTACCGATCGCCACGTCCAGCTCACCATCTCTATTGAAGTCCCCCGTCACCAAGGAACTCGCTCCGGCCCCAACTGGATAGGTGACAGGCGCTTGGAAAGTGCCATCGCCGTTGCCCAAAAAGACCGAAACGGTGTTGTTGGCGAAGTTCGCCACCGCGAGGTCGAGTTTGCCGTCACCATTGAAATCGCCGGCCGTTGGCAATTGGGGATTGCTGCCTGCGCCGGTGGCGAGAGCCGGTTGCGCTGTGAACGTTCCGTCACCGTTGCCCTGCAGAATAGTGACTGTGTTGTCCGCGCTGTTCGCGATGGCCAAGTCCAGCTTTCCATCGCCGTTGAAATCCGCGGCGGTCAGCCCATTGGGTTTGGTTCCTGTGGGGTAGTCCGTCCGGCTCAAAGAAGCTGACGTTGTGGGGGTGATCTGGAAAAAGTCTATGTTTGAGTTCGGGACGGCCTTATTGAAAATAGTTACCGGATTGGAAACACTGACAGAGGCGGTAGCCAAGGCTGCAACATCTGACCCAGAAATCGCCGCCGTCAACTGTCTGTTGCCAATGAAGGTCGTGGTACGAGGACTGCCGTTCCACAGCACTTTGGAACCAGGGCCAAACCCTGTACCGTTGAGCGTTAGCACAAATGCCGCCCCACCTGGAGCCGAGCTATCTGGCACCAAAAGTTGGTTAATCTGGGCGACCGGTGTTGTCACAGTCATCGTGAGCGTTTGCGTCCCGATGTTTCCTACCGAGTCTGTGACTTGCACGGTGAAACCCGAGACTCCCAGAGCGGCCGCCGTAGGTATACCGCTCAAGACTCCGCCCGTGCTCAGCGAGAGGCCCGCGGGTAGTGATCCGCCAGTCATCGACCACTTAAAACCGGCATTCGAACCACCCGTGGCGATCAGCGTTTGCGAGTAAGCCGCACCGGCTTCCGCCTGGGGCAGAGTCGCACTGGTTGTGATCGTGGGGGCCGCGATGATGGTAAGCGAGAAGTTCTGCGTCGCCTTAAGGTTGACGCTGTCGGCGACCTGGACGGTGAAATTGTATCCGCCCGTCGTGGCCGGCGTACCGCTGATCACGCCCCCTGCGCTGAGCGAAAGGTCCGCAGGCAGGGATCCGCTGGTGACGGTCCAGGTATATGGCGGAGTACCGCCCGACGCGGCCAGGCTTTGCGAGTAAGGTGCTGTGGCTTCGCCGTTGGGCAAAGTTGCGGGGGTGGTGATGGTGGGGCCGGCGGTCACGGTCAAGGTCAGACTCGCGCTCCCGGTTTGGCCCTTCGCATCGGTTACTTGAAAAGTAATACTGCCACTCCCCGCTGCGGTTGGCGTTCCACCGAGTGTGCCGCCGGAGAATGTCATTCCGGCCGGTAGGGCGCCTGAAGTGATCGCCCATTTGTAAGGAGCGGTTCCTCCCGTAGCCGATAGTGGGGTCGACGGATATGGAACCCCGACTTCTCCTACGGGCAACAAGGCGGTGGTTACCGAGGGCGGTGAGACAATCACCACGGTGTAGCCCTGACCGAAAGTGCCACCAACCGAATCGGTGACTTGCACCGTGATGGGGTAGCTGCCGGCGGTGCCCGGTCCGGGCTTACCACTGAACGCGCCGTTGCTGAACGACACACCGCTGGGCAGCGCTCCGGTCAGCGACCACGTGTAGCCGGGCGTACCGCCAGTTGCGGTGAGCTTCGGTGCGTAGGACACGCCCTCCTCTCCGGAGGGCAAAGAAGCTGGGCCGATGCCCAAGGCCGGCTTGATCGTGATTGTGTATGCTCGATCGGGACCGTCGACCAGACCGTCGTTGGCGATGGTGGAGAAGCTGAACTTTCCGGCCGTTGTAGGTGTTCCACTGATCGTGGCAGTCGTGGAGGCGCCGGTGCCACTGCTGAGTGACAAACCACCCGGCAATACTCCTTTTGCGACCTTCCACGTACAACATGTCGGCGGCAAAACTGTTTCGCTTGCGATGAGAGTCTGGCTGTAAAAGCTGCTCACATCACCGTTCGGTAGCGACGCAGGTGTGATATCCGGTCCCATCCCCGCTGCCGCCACCACAAACAGCAGCATCAGCGCGAGCGCACCGGTCAACTTTCGCAATCGAAGTTTATCCTCCGGGATCATGACTGGCGCCTGTCCAGTGCGGCGGTTTAATCGATGGTGTACCTGTTGACTGCTCTCCCGTAGGAGATTTTTGATGGAAACATACTATCGTGGGAATCTCAGAATTTCAAGCGTGCAGAGTAGGGGCAGTGGAGGCAACAGGGCCTAAAGCAAAGTTAGCGCGCATGTCTCCAAAGGCGATTCGGCGACGATATCAAAGGAGCATTGCTATCACGAGTTGGGTCTTAGAAAGCGGTTGGACCAGCGCCGGCGGGAACTCCACGCGCCCCCGCGAATCAGCGCACCTGAGAAACAATTTCCGTAGCGGAATATTGGCTCCCCAGGCGCAACCCTCTTCATAACAAAAACAGAGAATTTCGAGGAGAATCCGACTCCTGTCGTGGATTCTGGCGCCGCCCACACCCCGCCAGCAACTCCGCTAATACTCGGGGGAGTTGGAAGTTCTTCTCGGCCTGGAGTTTGGGCCGGAAGGTACTGGCTCTTCAGAAAACGTGGTTTCCACCTACCTCTCCGCTCCGTAGGGTCAGGGTTTGAACGCCCGACCGTTCACCAATGATTTCGGTGGTCTAATTCCGGCTCTTCCGCGGTATGGCTTGAATTGTCCGAAAACAATATGCACACCAGTTGCGCGGAGTTGCTCTGAAATGCGCACTCTGGCGCTGGATTTCCGCCAAGCGAGGTGCGTGAAAGTGAACCGTCGTATTTCTGATCGATTCTCGCGGCGTGCGTCGCTCGCCCGGGTGACTAGCGCGATAGCTGGAACGATTTGACAGGCGGGGTGCTTAACTTGGCCCGAATCAGCCGGTTTGCCAAATAGAACGTTTTCAGAAGGAACAAACCACCCCTGCGTTGCGTCTCTCTGTCAAGGTCCAAGTGGCCAAAACGCCGAGATTCCGTCCGACCGCATCGTTTTGGGAAGCCAACCTTATCGCTCTGGACTCGCTCCGGAAAAACAAGCTCCGTACGTTCTTGACGCTCCTGGGAATCATCCTCGCCACAGCGACATTGATTACCGTTACCGCGTTCATCCATGGCATGAATCTCTACATTGCCGAAAAAGTCTCGGACATGGGCGCCGACGGATTCCGCATCGTCCGCATGGCCTGGTTTGGCCCGTGGGATCCCAAGAAGTTCTACGAGATGATGAAGAGGAATCCCGAGATCAGGCGCGACGAATACGAGTTCGTAAAACACCAAGCCACGCTCGTAAAAGAAATAGGAATGTCGGCTGACCGGCGGGGACAAGTTTCATACAAAGGGACGTCAGCGGCTCGTGTCGGGATTCAGGGCATAACCGAGAACATTCCGACTATTAGCAACGTGAGCGTCGATGAAGGACGCGGCATCGGCGCCGAGGAAGTACGGCGCCATGCCACGGTCGCGTTCATCGGCAACGATCTCAGAAACCGCTTCTTTGAAGGCGTCAATCCCATTGGCAAGACGATCCAAATTGAAGGAAATTCATATGAAGTCGTCGGTGTGGCAAAAGCGCAGGGCAGCGTTTTCGGTCAATCGCAGGACAATTTCGTCATGATTCCCATCGAGAGTTACTTCAAGACCTACGGCTCACATAAGGGCATCGATCTCGTTGCAAAAGCAATCGATCAAGAACATCTCATGGAATCCGAAGACGAAGTGCGCATGCTGTTGCGAGCATATCGACATTTGAGGCCAAATCAGGACGACAACTTTTCGATTTTCGCATCGGAAACGTTTGTCAGTCTGTGGAACCGGTTGACCGCGGCTATCGCCGGGATGGCCGTGGGAATCGTTTCCGTGTTCATGCTCGTGGGTGGTATCGTCATCATGAACATCATGCTGGCGGCGGTGACCGAGCGCACTCACGAGATCGGTATCCGGAAATCCCTGGGGGCGACGAGGCGTGACATCCGGAACCAGTTCCTGGTCGAGGCTTCGGTTCTGGCGGCCAGCGGCGGCTTGATTGGTGTCGTGATCGCATGGCTTCTGGCGATTCTCGTGCGCAACGCGACACCCTTGCCGATGGCTTTACCCTGGTCCTCGGTGTTCACCGGCGTGGGACTTTCGAGTGTAGTGGGCCTGTTCTTTGGCATCTATCCTGCCCGGCGCGCCGCCAAACTGGACCCGATCGAGGCGCTGCGAGTGGAGAGATAGACGATGACCCGGCTTGCTCTCGCCAACGGGCTCATGCTGGCGTTCCAGACCATCCGATCACACAAACTGCGCGCATTTCTTACCGTGCTCGGTGTCATCGTCGGGACCGGAACCATAATCGGCGTCGGTGCCATTCTAACCGGTTTCGATGCCAACATCGCAGCGGTGCTACGCAGCTTTGGTCCCAACTCGATCATTGTCTTCAAATTCCCTGTGGGGCCTCGTATGACTGAACTGACTCCTGAGGAGCGGACCCGCAAAGATCTTACCTATCAGAACGCGCTCGATATCAAGGAGAGGTGCCGGTCGGTGCAGGATGTTTCCCCGATGCTGTTCGCCAATCGCGAATTCATCAACATCCATTACAAAGGGAATGACATGTATGACGTGAATCTCTTGGGAGTGGAGGAGGCATATGCCAGGGGCGGACAAGTCGAACTCCACGTGGGACGGTTCATTACCGATGAAGAAAGCCGACGTCGCGCCCCTGTTGTGGTGATTGGCGCCGAGATTGAGAAAGGCCTCTTCGCCAACATCGAGCCGATCGGAAAATTTGTTAATGTGCATGGTCACGAGTTCGAAGTGGTGGGTACCATGCTTCGTCCGGCGGCGTCTTTCTTCGGCGAACAGGACAATCGTGTCCTGCTGCCGTACGGTTCGATGCGGAAGATGTTCCCGAATGCGAGGGAAAATGCGATCGTCGTTACTGCGCAGGATGGAAAGCTTCCGCAGGCCTTGGATGAAATCAGAACGGTACTGCGCATCGATCGGCGCGTGCCGTACAACAAGCCGGATAACTTCGCTCTCTCCACTGCTGACCAGATGATTGGCAACTTCCGCCAGATCACGGCCATGACGTTCCTCATCATGGCGGTGCTCAGTTCGATTGGGTTGTTGGTAGGCGGCATCGGCGTGATGAATATCATGCTGGTCTCTGTTACCGAGCGCACGCAGGAGATTGGCTTACGTAAAGCCGTCGGCGCTAAGAAAAGCGATATCGTGCTGCAATTCCTGCTGGAGGCGGCGGTTCTGACCGCCATGGGCGGGATCGCAGGCATCATCTTTGGTTGGCTTGTTTCTGTTGCCAGCCGTCTGGTCTTCGAGTCGCTACCTGCAACGGTCCCTCTATGGGCGGCCGTCCTGGGCATCCTCGTATCAGTGGGCGTCGGCCTGTTCTTCGGGATTTGGCCCGCTTACAAAGCGGCAGGGCTCGATCCAGTGGACGCACTCCGCTACGAATGACCCCAATCTCGCCCGACTCAGGAAATCACAAATGGCCCTCGCGCCAACACGGCTTCGTGCCCGAGAGTGCATGGCTGCTGCACTGCAAGGAGCTGTTCGGCCTGGCCGCGCCCGTACCGCACCCAAAGAGAATCCGTGCCCGCCAGAAAAGGTCGCGGCGATTAAGCAAGCGTTCCGGCGGTTCGGGCTGATCTTAAAGGGCGAGACGCCCGTTGCCGCCTCCGCCCTCCGCAGCTGACTGCCTCAGAGTCTCGCGGCCCCACCAATTTTTGTACCGATCACCTCACCCGATACGATCAACTCCACGCGCCGGTTCTTCTGCCTCCCAGCCGCTGTACCGTTCGATGCAATAGGATTAGTATCTCCGAATCCCGAAGCGTTCAAGCTGTCGCGAGGTACGCCCTGGCTGCTCAAGTACTCCGCTACTGACTCTGCTCTCTTCACCGAGAGCTTCTGATTGAATTCGGTGCTTCCCGTGCTGTCAGTGTGGCCCTCAGCCGCCAGCCTCAAGCCAGGATGTCCCAGCACGATGCCGGCAAGCTTTGCCAATTTCTCGCGTGCCGCTGGCCTCAGCGTATACTTGCCGCTGTCGAACAGGACATCAGCCATGGTGACCACCAACCCGCGATCCGTGTCCTTCGTCTCCAACACGGCATTGAGCTGCTGCAAAAGCTGCGCGCGGAGTTGCTGCTTCTCCTGTTCCGCTTGTTGCCGTAGGCGTTCCGATTCAGCCGCTGCGCGCTCAGCCTTCTCGGCAGCCGCCGCAGCCTGCGCTTGCGCAGTTTCCGCCTTGGCCCGTTCCGCCGCCTCCTTCGCTGCAGCCAATTCAGCTTGAAGCCGCTGTGTCTCCGCAGTGGCCTTCTCTGATTCCGCTGTTGCCTTCGCTGCTTCGGCCTGGGCCCGACGCGCTTCCTCCGCCTTGCGTTCCGCCTCGGCCTGTTCGCGGCGCCGTTGCTCTTCTTCGGCCTGGCGCTTGGCTCCGGCCTCACGAGCCGCTGCTGCCCCGCGCTCCTTCTGGAGCGCTTCCTCCTCTTGCCGCTTTAGCGCGATCACTCGGGCGTCCTCCGCCGTCTGCGCCGTTTCACGAGCTATCATGATCGCCGGCTTGCGCTGCTTCCGCTTCAAATAGTCCTCAGACTGTTGTAGAGTAGTCTGCGCCTTCTGGAAGGAGTCGGCCGCGTACTTATCAGCGCCGGAGGACTGCGCAATCTGCACTGCGTTCCGAGCCTCGTAAATCTCGATCGGGACTCTTGGGTCCGGTTGCAGTTGCAGTGCATTTGCGAGTTTCTGATATTGACCGCGCTGCAGGAGCTCGTACTTGGCATCGATGATCTCGAATTTCCCGAGGGTGTCCGGCCGGACTTCATTTTCCATAACGATCAAGTCACTGGGCTGCGTGACCGAGAAATAGGGCTCCGCGGTAACGATCAAGCCGAACACTTGCAGATCGGTGGTCACCTTGAGGCTACTCTTGCTGCCGTCCAGCAGGATCTCCCCAAGGTTCTTTGGTCTTCCTTCGGGTGAGATCGCCCACAATACATACGTCAGGTATTCGGAGCCAAACTGGCCCGGTGCTCCTACGTCCTTGAAGGTGGCATCGATACTGATCGCACCCGGACGGCTGTCAACCTTGGCCTGCCCCTGCGCTTTCGGCATCAACGCCGTGCCCACGAAGTTGATCGTTGTGGACCCACTGCGATGCCGGTAGTTGATCGCTTTCGTCGACTTGGAGACAACGTTTACCTTAAAGACTGGACTTGGTGGCTCCTGCGATTGCCCAAGCAACAGCGACACGCCGCAAATTGCGGTCACAATGCCGATTCGTTCGGGGAGGGCGCGAGCCCACCATTTTGAAGTCAATGCGATGCCCATATGAAAAGAACCTCCAAACTTTAACCAGCAAAAGAGAGAGACGGACTGAGAGTGGCCCGTTTCAATTTCCCGACTCGAACCCGGAGATCGAGCCTCCTTGGAACCTTTGCGAAGTGCCTTCTATTGTATTACCGCGGCGCCCGATAGAGTGGACACGCCGCCGAGCCGACAGGGCGAAACGCAATCTGAGACACTGTTCAGGTTGGGCACCGAACAGGACCCGCGGCGTCGATACGAGGGGTCAGGGAACGTCTTACGCTTCGCCTGCCATATTCGCTCGCCTGTCGTCAGCTGGTTAGCCGCCATTCTCCGCCTTCACCAGAGCCCAATTCTTCCGTTGCGTCGACGCCAGCGCCGAATCGCGCGGTGTATGATGTATTCGCCCCGGCAGCCTCTTGCTAGCGCCCGCTGTCCAACGGGGATTTGTCGAGCTTGAACCGGAGGAAGCCGGGGCACGGCCAAGCTGGCGCCGCGCGGCGAAGGCGGTGCCCGATCGGTATTCCTGAGTTCCTGCCGCAGCTCGATCTTGGCCAACTTGGCCAGCATTTCCGTCGCTTCCCTTTTTCCCGTCTCCGGATTGGAAGTCTTCTGGAGCCATCTCGCGCCTGATGCGTCCCTGACGCCGGGCGATCCAGCCGTCGTCGGACAGTTCCACGATGACCCTGTAGTCGCCGCAGTCAGCGACGAACCTGCCTCCGATATGAGCGTAGCGACTCGCGTTGAGGAAATCCTCTGGCGACATCGTGTACAGCTTGCCGAGCGCAGTCCCG
>Ga0137403_10006305_pt1 | contig 13598 bp, 12 predicted proteins | sample CZOMad2_1_16fung_FD_122057 | JGI IMG/M metagenome (GOLD analysis project Ga0137403, IMG submission 122057) | Vadose zone soil fungal communities from Angelo Coast Range Reserve, California, USA - CZOMad2_1_16fungal (Hybrid Assembly) | ecosystem: Environmental > Terrestrial > Soil > Vadose zone... | reverse complement strand
CCATCTGTATGGTTCATCCTGCTCTGAGTCGCTTGATCGCATCACGCGCTTTCCCTCGACCTGCTTGCTATTCTCACTGGCGCGGGACAAAACGGATCCCGCGAACATGGCACAAACAAACAGCGCCAGCGCGACGGTTAGGACTAAAGCAATTCGTCTCATTTCAGAGGGCTCCTTGTTCAAAGCAGAAAATGCCGGGCGATGCAGCGAAGTAAGGCATGGGGAGCGTTAGTATTGCCACCAAAGAACCGCAAGTACCAGTGCAGAAGTAATTTATCCCCGACATTTGAACTCTGTCAACGAGGCTTGATAGTGCGTAGTGTTTAATTTTGGACTCCTAGGTCTGAAGGACCGGAAGTTAGTAGCCCCGTCCATGAGGGCGGGGAGATGTAACGGTTAGTTGCCTGAGCACCGAAGGTGCGCCACGGTTTCTGCCGGCCTTTCGGGCCTCTGCGTCATGAGAGGATGGAGTTCCCCGCCCTCACGGACGGGGCTACTAACTTCCGGTCCTTCGGACCTAAAGCAGACGGTTGAAACTGAACGAGTATTATCAGTCAGCTTATTTTTCTGTGCCCCGGCAAAACGGTATAAGATACGCTCTCAATTATTGGCACAGCCTATCTGACAATGTAAGGGAGACGGCCCGGAGTGATCACGACTGTTTGCCTGAATACCAACACAAGGGAGTTCGCTGAGAACTGTATCGCTGCTGATATCAGCGAACTCCGCGAGGAAGAGGGGAACATCGTCTGGGCGGACGTGAGCGATCCGACCAGCCGGGATTTTGAGGAATTGGCAGAAGAGTTTGGCTTCCATCACCTTTCAATTGAGGATTGCCAAAACGCACACCAACGCCCAAAGGTCGAAGAGTACCCGGGGTACTATTTCATCGTACTCTATGAAGCTGAACTCGTCGGACCAACCGACCGGCTGGAGTTACGAGAGCTGAACATCTTTCTGGGTAAGAACTATCTCGTGACCGTGCACAGTCGACCTATTCGCGCCATCGCCACTGCAGCGCGGCTCTGGCACGAGTGGACAGATCGCGCTGACCAGGGGGCCGGTCTACTTTCCTATCTCTTAATCGACGCGATTGTTGACGATTATCTCCCGTTGCTCGACCTCATTAGCGAACGCATGGACGACCTCGAAGATTCGATCTTTGGTGAATTCAGATCAGAGGCTATCCAGGAAATTTTCAGCATTAAGAAAAAATTGCTTTACCTGCGTCGCTCCATAACGCCACTCCGCGACGTTTTCAATATGCTGCTCAGACGCGAGCAGCCGATTTTCCCCCGGGAGACACATGTCTATTTTCAGGATGTGTTTGACCATCTCATCCGGGTGGCGGATACGATCGACACGCTGCGCGATATGCTCAGTTCGACGATGGACGCATATCTTTCGGTTTCCGGCAATCGCATGAACCAGGTCATGAAGCGGCTCACTTCAATCTCAACCATCCTGATGTCGGTGACCTTGATAGCCGGGATCTACGGAATGAATTTTGTGTTCATGCCGGAGTTGAGATGGCGTTTCGGCTACGTCTTCGCGCTCCTTTCCATGGTGGTAGTAGGCTTAGCGTTGTATGTCTACTTGAAGAAGGTGAAATGGATATGAAGCTCAGCAGGCGGTCCAGGAGAAAGAGAAAAAGGCCCGACCCGGCAGAACTCGCTGCCCGGCTTGCTCCGCTGGAGGAACTGGATAAGAGTAGCGCCGCAAAGCAGCTTTCAAGCAGCCCCCACTTGGGTGATCCGCTGGCGGATCCTCACTACGGTGCAATTGTCGTCGACAACGAAAATTTGAACCTTCCCAGAGATATCATGGAAGGTAGTGGTAGGGAAACAATTCTGGGAATGGAGCCGGTAGTGATCGTGATCCTGGGCGTGATGCTCGCCTTCATCGCGTTTATTGCCTGGCAGATTTCGCTGATGCCGGCGGAATAGCTCTCAAGCAGTTCAGAGTTCAAGCTTTAGCTTGCTTACGGAACCGGCGCGGTAGCGCCGGATGCTAGAGTCAACTTGGGTGATTAACTGTAGGCGCTGAGGATTCACCGAAAATAGCTGGTTCCTCGCGAGCGGCCGCAGAGGGTCCGTCCAATATACCCTAGCGTCCGCTTGTTCCGCGCAGTGCTGCAACCTGGTTAATACGAAAGTTGCCTCTGGCATCCGGCGCTACCGCGCTCGGTTCTGTAAGCAAGCTGTAGTTTGATGAACCCTGAACTTCTTGACCTCTGAACTGCCTGAGCGAACGCCCTTCATCCCTCTGTTCACATCGGCCCTGCGTCTTTGATTTCATCTGGCTCATCGAGCATGCCATCAGGTGCCGGGCCAGGATCGAGGCCGGTATCGGTTGAGCTCGAGTCTGTTTCAGTTTCTTCGAGATCACTTAGCGTTTCATCGCTCGTCGCTTCCGACTTGCGCTCCGTCAACGTGTTCTCATCTTCTTGAGACAAATCCCTTCCCTTTGAATCCTCCATACTCGATCTCCTTAGACAAGCCTGCTAATTGTCATCGCAGCAGCTAAAACCCACGTTGAGTACAAACCGGCAATCAGATCGTCACCCATGACGCCCAATCCCCCCGGCATTGCTTCAATTTTACGGGCCGGGTATGGCTTAACGATGTCGAAAAAGCGAAACAATATGAATCCCAGAAGAATCCATCGAAGCCCCAGAACCTCAAGCACGAGGAAAAATGTCAATAGCTGGCCGGCAACCTCGTCGATTACAACTATGCCAGGATCCTTGCGCTGGCTTATTTTTTCAACACGCGTGGCGGCCCATGCTCCAATCACTGAAATTGCCACAACAAGCGCGATCAAAATGAACTGAAAGAGAAAGATAACAAAGCCGGACTGGTCGTTGATCCCCCAATTGCGGAGTTGTGGCGCTGGGAATAGATTGAATACCGCGTATCGGAGTAGAAGATAACAACCAATCCCCAACAAGGAGCCCCACGTGCCCGGCGCCAGCGGAAGGTAGCCCACACCGCAGGTTGCGATGGCCAGAGCGAGATAGTCCTTCGCTGAGCGCGCCGGTCGGGGTGCCGGTCGAGGCATTGCCAACGCAGGATTGGCTTCGATGACCGGTGGATTTAACTCATCGCTGGATTCTTTAATAACCATTTCAGTTTCGAGTTTGGAGTACCTGGGTTTCGGGTCCGTATCAGAACTGGGAGCGGTAGCGACCCGCCCTATGCTCAATCAAAGATCATTAGTAGACCAATCAAGGATGGCACAAAGGTCAGGTGGGGCATCGCCTCTGATTTAGTTGAGAGTTCGGCCGGTCGCTACCGCTCTCGGTTCTGATAGAGCCGCGGAACTCGGAACTCCTGGGATGAAACTCGAAACCTAGACAATTCTACCCACCAGATCGTATTGCTGGGCTTCAGTAATCAAAACGTTTACCAAGTCGCCAGGTGATGGAGCAAACCCCTCGGGCGCATCGTTGATAAGGACGCAGCCATCGATATCCGGGGCTTGAGTTTCCATTCTTCCCTGCCACAGCAAGTCGCTCTCGTTCGACTCCCCTTCGAATATTACCTGAACCCGCTCGCCGATCCTCGCTTTGTTTCTTTTGCGTGAGATGCAGGCTTGCTCTTTCATCAAGCGCGCCCGTCGCTGTTTCGCAATCTTAGGATCGACTTTGTTCGGCAGGTCGAACGCGGGCGTACCTTCCTCGTCGGAATACGTGAACACGCCAACGCGATCGAATTCGACGTTTTTAATGAATCCCAGTAACTCTTCAAAGTCTTCGTCAGTCTCGCCGGGAAACCCGGTGATGAAGGTGGTGCGCACTGCAATTCCCGGCACGCGGTCGCGTACGCGTTTGATCAACCTTTCAAGCGAGGCACGATTGCCGCCGCGCTTCATCAGTTTCAAAACATTCTGAGAAGCATGCTGCAAAGGCATATCGAGATACTTCACGGCTTTCCGCTCATCGGCTAATACATCGAGAAAGCCATCGCTGATGTGCGTCGGATAGGTGTACATTACGCGCACCCATTCGATACCTTCGGTATGCGACAGCTCGCGCAGCAGATGCGCCAACGCATCCTGCCTGCCCAGGTCCTCTCCATAGCGCGAGGAATCCTGCGCCACGAGTATTAATTCCTTCACGCCTTCTTCAGCAAGCTGGTGCGCTTCCGCGACGATCGAACCGAAACGCCGGCTGCGAAAATGGCCGCGCATCTGCGGAATGAAACAGAAGGCGCACGGCCGGTCGCAACCTTCGGCGATCTTGATGAAGGCATAGTGGCTCGGCGTGGCCAACACCCGCGGCGTCGATTCGTCGTACAGATAGGTTGCGCTTTGATTTCCAAGGGAGATGACTGGAAGCGAACGTGTGTCCGTCTTCGGATCACAAACGGCGAGGATGTCGTTTATTTGGCTGGTACCGATAAAGGCATCGACTTCCGGCAGCGACGCTTTCAACTCATCACGATAGCGTTCGACGAGACAGCCGGCGACCACAAGCCGCGTGGCTTTGCCGTCTGACTTTAGTCTGGCTGCTTCCAGAATCGCCTCGATGGATTCCTTCTTCGCTGCGTCAATAAAGCCGCACGTGTTCACTACAACGGTATCAGCTTCGCTCGCATCCGCTGTGATCTGGTAGCCAGTCGCCTTGAGTTGACCCATCATGACCTCGCTATCGACGAGGTTCTTGGGACAGCCCAGGCTAATGAATCCGACTTTATGCATAAGTCCTTAATTGTTTGCTTGCTCGAATTCGGCCAGGGCTTTCTCGATTTCCCGTAGCTCTGCCAGCGAAAGCTCCTGCCCACCAAATCTCACGCGATTGTAGGCACGGGTTATCGCAAGAGCCGGTTCGAAATCGAGGTTACTCGCAAACTCCAGCGGCGTCAGGTCCGGATCGCGTTTCACTCCCTGGCGCGCCAGCAAGGCCAGTAATCGTTCGTAAAACACAACCGTTGAAGCGTCTCTGTCTATCTGGCGCTTGGACAACCTCAACCCGCGGCGCCAACCGAACCGTCGAACACGCCTGATTACTAACAAGAGCAAAAAGGCAGCCATGCCGGCCAAACCAACGAATGCGATCGCTCCGCCGCGCCAAGTAATAGCCTCTCGAGCATCCGAAACTATTTGCATGAGTGCACGGCGATACACAAACAACTGGTTATGAAGAGAAGTTGCCAACGAGCGCTGCTCCTGCTTGTCGTAGCCAACCACGTATTGAAGCCAGATCAACTGGAGCGCTTCCGCATACTTTCCTAGTTGTGCGGCAAAACCTGTACTCAACGGTTCGGTTCGGCCGGCTGCAGGCGTGGGGTCGAAAGTCACCCAGTCCTGACTCTCGGGAAAATAAACTTCCACCCAGGAATGTGCGTCGCTTTGTCTGACTGTGTAGGCGCCGGCCGCTTCGTTGTATTCGCCCGGGAGAAAACCGTTGACCACGCGCGCAGCGATCCCGCGAGTCCTTAACATCACGGCCATTGCGGTTGAAAAGTATTCACAGTGTCCGGCCTTCACATTGAAAAGGAAATCGGCCAGTGGGTCAGGTCCACCAGCTCTCATCTGCAAGCTGTATCCGTAGTCTGCTTGCAGTTGCGATTCAATCGCTTTTGCCTCGTCGTAGCGATTGCGCGCATGAGCATTTACGACTATGGCATTCGCGAGCGCTTCAATTCTCGGATCGAGTGTCTTTGGTAGTTGTTTGTAGCGCTCGAATGCGTCCGGGTAAGGATCCATGTCGCTTCGCAACACGGCTACGTCGGTTTGCGCCGTATCCGAAAGAGCTTTGTAGATCACGCGCTCATACTCGCGCCTGCGCGCCTGCACCGAACCTTCCGCATCCACCCGCAAGCCTGGAAAATCGCCTTGAATGGCGATGGGCCGAGACGCCGCAAACAAAACTGGAGATTCTATGGACTCCAAGAAAATCGTTTGCGTCGTCCGCTGGTGAAGCGCTTCGGTTGTGCCGACTTGGAAGAAACCCTTGTCGTTCTTTTTCTCCAAAGTGCGCCGAGCTTCAGTCGATTTTTTCCAGGCTCGACCGGTGAATTCGTCGAGCGCCACACCACGCCACCTGAGCGCCACTCCCGGCGGCGCGTCTTCCAGGCGGACATGCATTACCACGGCGTTGTCGCGTTTGAGATCCCCAATCTCTCCCAGTGTCACGCTCTCCGAGAATCCTATGAAATTCGTCAGCGCCCCACCCGAGCGACTCAGCACCGCCGCGCCAGAGCGTGGCGCGACGAGAAACAACGGCAAAGCCAGGACAAAGATCAGCAGGAGCAGGGTCAGCGCCACAAACGGGAGTCGATTAGCCTCGGCGTTTCGCTTGCCGCCTCGGCGGCTGCGATGTCTGAAGATGCGCGAATCGGGCGGCACCAGCAGGTGTGTTTCAGTCACAGCTATCGCACGCCTTGATTTCTGGATCTCGAAAGCGATTATTGTGGAAAGGCCGCAGAGCAAGTAGAGAGTTAGCGTGCTTAAGAACACGGGGCTGAAACTCAGGCCGGCCGCAAGAAGCACTTCAAAGAAAGAAATGAGATACAAGAAAACCCAGTCGCGGTCTTTCTTGGCTTGTAGTAGCTTTACAGCCGAAAGAAAGACGATCAGATGTGCCAGCGCGTTTACGCCAAGTCTTCCCGCCGGCTCACCGATGCTCTGCTGGTATTTCCAGTCGAGAAAGAAAAGCGGGATCGAAAGCAGTACCACCATCAAGCCGGTGCGCTCCGAAAGTTGCCATCTCGTATCTTCCAGCACCCATGCTGCCGCCATCAAAAGCCAAAGTAGGGCAGCAAGGGCGAGGGAGAGCCCGCCCGCCAGCTCCAGCGTTAGCGTGGCGACGGCGACCGTGGCGTAAGAGAAAGTTCGGAAGTAGGTCTTGAAACTCATCTAAAAGTGGTTTGCCAGGGCAGCTATTTTCGTTTCAAACGAATCTCGAAAAGTTTCGGCCATAGTTTGCCAGTGACGAAAAGTCTGCCATTCGTTTCGTCGTAAGCAATGCCGTTGAGGACCGCCTCTTCGTCGTGAACCTCCCCGCGCGCGAGCAGTCCCGTTAAATCAATCCAGCCGAGTATTCGCCCGGTTTGCGGGTCAATGCGAGCTATACGGTCCGCGTGCCAGATGTTTGCATAGATTTCACCCTGAACGTATTCGAGCTCGTTGATCTCGTAAACCGGAGTGCTCCCGTCAAGCACTGCGATCGTTTTCCGCACCTGGAAGTTGTCCGGGTCAAGAAATCGTAGGCGATTAGTGCCATCGCCCAGAATTAATGACTGCCCATCGGTTGTCAGGCCCCAACCTTCGCCCTGATAGTTGAACTGCCCAATCTTGTCGAGAGTCCAGGCGTCATAGCTGAAGCCCAACTGATGTTGCCAGGTCAACTGGTAGATTCTCCCTTTCAGGAGCGTTATCCCCTCCGCAAAATAAGGCTCCGGCACGTCAACCTTCTGTAATACTTTGCCCGTCTCAAGCTCGACGCGTCGCAGACTCGACCGCCCCACCTCTCCCGTACTCTCCAGCAATTTCCCATCATGAAAGACAAGGCCCTGGGTAAACGCATCCGGGTCGTGCGGCCACGCACGGACTACCTCGTACCCGTAAATCGGAACAGCCTGATTTCCAGGAGTCTTGTCGCCGGGGATTCTTGAGAAAGTTCCCGACTCGCAAGCAAAGCTGTTGAAGGAGAATGTCAGGACCAGGACCACGGCCATTCGCCTAATGGCATTCTTCGGCAAAGAAGAGAATCTACGAACGGGCGGATAGTTTAGGGTTGTCAACATCGAAGAAATCATGGAAAACACAAACCAATTTGAAAAACGAGGAACGTATCCAGCTTAACATCAGGTGGGCGTTCCAGATAACCTGCGGCGGCGTAGCCTTAATAGATTCGCTCAAGACTTCCGTAGGTCTGCAAAAACGTCTCGATCACGCAGAGATTCGATTTTCAAGATGGCAGCCACAAGCATCCAGGACGCTTGGGCGCGTGCCAAACTTAAGAACAGGCAAAACAAAGCCCGCCCAACTTGGGGGCGGACTTTGGACCTGCAGCCAGTTTCCTCGAATCCGTCGCCAGGCTTATCGCTCCCGTTTACTTATCCTACCGATTACAAAGCCGGCAGCAAACATAAGCGTCAGAAGGAAGAAGACAGGGATTAGCTGCACAATCAAGCCCCACAGTTCACGCACGATTCGACAAATCTCCTTTCTGAGGTTTGTATGAAGAGGCTGTGAGATAGGGCTAACTACCAATTTAGTTCAAATTGGGTGCTTTTGACCATCCCTGCCTGCACGAAGTTCCCTGGCAAATACAAAAGCCCGGTCGGCTTTAACCGAGCGGGCTTTGTTTAATTAATTCCGCCGACTTCCTGGCCTCCCACGCATTGTTCACGGTGCCACTTTTCTCCACGGCGGAAATTAGTGAATTCCATCATCGCTACTTAAAGCCGAGACGCTGCATCAGGCTCTGAAAGCGCGGATCGTCGTGCATCTCATTCCATCGCGTGTCAATCTTGATAAATGTGATTTGCACTTCGCGTTCCTGGAAAGATTTTTCGAGATACTTCAACGCCTGCTCTTTGTCGCCCAAGCCGTTATAGATCACTGCGAAGTTGTAAGCAGGAACGTAACTTTTCGTGGCGGATACCTTCAGTTCTTTCAGGGTCTCTTTCGCCTGCTCACGCCGGCCTGACTTCGCCAGCGCATACCCTAATTGCGTAACAGGTTCGTTGGCACCGCCCGCAAACTCTATCGCTTTTCGGAATTCGCCAATTGCCTCATCATAACGCCCCTGCCGCGCGTAAACTCGTCCCAGAATGTTGTGTGCTATCCAAAAGTCTGGCTCAATTTCCAGGCTCTTTCGCAATCGGAGAATTGCTTCGTCATCGTGTCCGGCGTAAAACAAGAACTGACCTTCCAGTGCATTGGTGAGGAGCGACAATGGATCGAGTTCTCTGGCCCGTCTGCCTTCCGCAATTGCTTCATCGCCTCGCCCGAGATTTGAAGAGAGATGCGCAAAACCGCGGTGAGCATCGGCATTATTCGGGCTGAGTTCGATAGCTTTTCGGAATTCATTTTCAGCAGCGTTCCAATCCCAATCAAAGAAGAACTCGATCCAACCCAAAGCGATATGCGCTTCGGCCAGGTCCGGATCAAGTTCGAGAGCTCCTATAGCCGCCGCTTTAGCTTGGGGAAAGAGCTCTTTGGAAGCTACTCCCCAGCCGGCGATCGCCAAAGTTCGATAGGCTTCCGCCAAACCCGCATAAGCAAGTGCGTAAGTAGGGTCAGCAGCGATCGCCTGCTGATAAAAAGTAATGCCTTTTCGGATTTCCGGAAGAGTTAATTTGAAGTGGTGATAGCGCCCTTTGAGATATAGCTCATAAGCTTCTGCGTTCGCAGTGTAATTCTTCGCCAGCTTCCGTTCGTCAGCGGGCGATAACTGCGCTCGCAGTTTGCGCGAAACATCACGCGCAATCTCAGTCTGGAGCGATCCAAGATCGGTGAGTTTTCGATTGTAATGCTCACCCCAGATGTGTGTGTTGTCCGCCGCATTAACCAGCTCAACACTAATTAAAAGATCGTTTCCGCTTAGCGCAACTCTTCCGGTCAGCACTGCTTGCACGTTCAAGTCTCGCCCCGCCGTCCCCACGTCCGTCTCTCGGCCTTTGAAGCGATAGACTGAGTTGCGCGACATCACGCGTAAGCCAGGCAGTTGGGACAGGCTATTGTTGATGCTTTCGCCGATGCCCTCGGAGAGGTATTCCATGTTCGGATCGCCGCTCGCGTTTGTGAAGGGCAAGACCGCTATGGAACTGAGGGGCTCTGAACGAGGAGTAAAGTATTTGAAGTAACCGAAGGCGGCGGCTGCAATCATGAGTACAGGCAGAACTACAAGCGCTACTTGCTTGCGGCGTTTGACTCTGGTGATTGCGAACTTTCCGTCGGAGATTGGACGGGCCGCGATTTGGTTTCGTCCGAGTTCTAAGTAGCGTTCCACCCTCGCACGAGTATCTAGTTCCGGTTTGACCGTTCCCAAATCGACAGCGGGACTCCGCGGTTGATGGCGCCCGTTAGCAACTATGCGCAGCACATTTCCATCACCGTCTTCGTCGTCTTCAACTACCACTGAAAGGACGTCAATCTCTTCCGTCCGTACCAAGTGCATCTCGCTGCATTCCTGCACTCCCGGATCGAAAATGTAACCGCGACCACGCACGTTGCGGACGTATTGGCGAGCCTCAGGTCCCAGGGCTTCACGCACTTCTTCAATACATTTTCCCAGGGAGCCGTCGGTCACTGCGCGACCCTGCCAGACTTCTTCGATGAGCTTGTCTTTGCTGATCAGGTAACCCTTGTTTTCAACGAGGTACTTGAGGACCTCATAGGATTGCGGACGCAGGTGAACCGGTCGATCCGCGTGCAACAGGCAGCCCCGGGCCAGGTCGAGCGTGAATCCATTGAAGAGATTGACCCTCTCGTTATTGGTAGCCATTACCTACTCCGATAGTGAAGAGAAGCCTTTTCGAGAAAATTTCGCCCAGTTTTCCGCTTGTTTTCCGCCAACTTTCGTTACAGACTACTGCCGCTGGCGCTAAGGTGTGCGGCTTGTGGTTAAACCCAAGAGCAGTAAAGCGTTCTGGGAATTCTGGGCCAGCATTATAGACCCTGCTCCCTCGCCGTTGCCACAGCGACCGAGAGGAAGTCGATTCAATGCGAAGACGGCAGATTGAAATCATCAGATACCGCCGAGTTACCGTCATTGGTCGATCGGATAGCGAACTGCATTCGGCCCTCATTGGCGAAGAAGAACAGGAACACGCCTTCGCAGGTGAAGGATTAGGCGCTCAAGAGCACTCGCGTACCCGACGCCTCGCGATCGCGAGCCAACGTCTGCTGAATCACTTGCTGAGACATCGACGCCATTCCAGGAAATCTTCAACAACGGATCGGGATCGCCGAAGAGAGTCCAGCTAATGAGGCGTACTACGATTCCACTCAATACCAGAAAGGACACTCCCATGGACAGTCAAACATTTCGCTTTTTAACTTTCACGCTCGCCTTGGTGGTTTCACTCCTGGTCACGGCCGCGCCAGCGAGTGCCCAGTGTACAGAAATCGCCTCCGGTCTCCGGGAACCACTCGGCACAGCTTTAACTAATCAAGGCAATCTGCTGGTTTCCGAAACCGGCACAACGACACTGCACTCGGGACGCATTTCGATTATCGACCCGAGCGGCATCCGCCGGACGCTTCTGGACGGCTTGCCTTCGGCCATCAACGATGTCAATGAACCTTCCGGCCCGGCTGGACTTTTCATGCGCGGCCGGACTCTCTATGTCGCCATGGGTACTGGCGACGCAGGACGGCCTGGCCCGATTCCCGGGACGACTATACCGAATCCGAATCCAATTTCATCGCCAATTTTTAGCTCGGTTCTGGCGATTCAGTTCAGCGCCAACACTGAGAACGTTACCAGCGGATTTACGCTTACGACTGATGATCAGCAAGCGCTCGCGGATGGTCACGTCGTGACCAAATCAAACGGTAGTGGCGACAAGATCACGATTCGACTCGTCACCAATTTTGCCAACTTCGTACCATTTCCACTTCCGTTCTTCGCGCCAAACATTCAACTTTCAAATCCATTTGATCTGGTGGCCGTGGAAGACACGCTTTATGTCACGGATGGCGGCCGCAACCGAGTTTGGCAAGTGGATCTTTTGACTGGTTCCTTCTCTACGCTCGTTACCTTCCCCGACATTCCCAACCCGCTTTTCGGAATCGTTCCAGCTGGCGGACCCAACTTGCAAGCGGTGCCCACAGGCATCGCCGTTTCGGGTGATCATCTTCTGGTTACACTATTCCGGGGCGTGCCTTTTCCTCCAGCGACGTCAACAGTAGAACAGATTGATTCGCTAACGGGAACTGACTCTCCCTTCATCACTGGCCTCAAGTCAGCTATCGATATCCATCCGATAGTGGAAGACGACGCGACCCATTACCTGGTGCTCCAGCACGCTTCAATAGGACCGTTCTTCGGAAGCCCGGGGTTGGTACTCCACTTTGATATTCCGGCGGGTCCGCCGACTGTCGTCACCAATTGCCTAACACGCCCGACTAGTATGGCGCTGGACAGGAAAGGCGGCACACTCTATGTGAGCGAATTCGGCGGCCGCCTTGTTGCGATTCCCTTCCCGTGAGCCGGTGGACGGAAACTGCGAGAGCAATCTAATAAGAAAGCCCGCTCAAGCAATGCTTGAGCGGGCTTCGTTTAATAATCCCGGCGACTTCCTACTCTCCCACACAAGTTACCGCACGTCAGGTGCGGTCAGAGACACAAGATAGTAGAATCCCATGAACTATTATCAATTGCTGAAAGTATCTCTGCCACCAAACTCATAAGCTTTTAGTATTTCTCCGTCTGCAAGATATTTAGCCCATGTCACTGCCGGTAAAACTTAACGACGTAATTGAAGCGCTGGAGGCCGCGGGAGAGCAATGTACGCACTATCTCGATAGAAGCACGGGCGAGATCATAATGATTACCGATGAGGAGATGGAAGCGGCTGAAGAAGATGAACTCATTTCGGAGTATCCCGATTGGCAGCGAGAAGCGATCTTCTAGATCCAAGGGCTTTGTCGGAATTTGATGAAGAACACAGCCGGAATGAAGATCGATGGATCACTCTGGGTTTGGATCGCACAGGAACGTTACTGGTAGTCTGTCATAGTTACCACGAAGCGACACAATCAAGCGCTCGAATTCGCCTGATTTCAGCGCGCAAGGCAACGAGGAATGAAATCGAACAATACAAGAAAGAATAATCTTATGAAACGCGAATACGACTTTTCGAAAGCTATACGAGGGAAATTCTATCGCAAGGGTGCTGAGTTACATCTGCCGATTTATCTGGACGCCAAGGTTCAAGCAAAACTCGAACGCCTGGCGCGAAAGAATGGGAAAGAGCTCGGTGAGATGGTGAATCAGCTTGTGCAGAAGGAAATGGAGTTGATCGAAAAGTTGACGTAAGAAAAGTCTGTGAAGAACGCTAAATCAGAACTAAACGATTGGTCGCGACCGGAATACAAGCGGTCGGATTTCGGAGAGATCATCCAGGGCAAGTACGCGACCACCACTCAAGTAGATTTTCATCAGCTTACCGGAGCATTGCTCGCGTGCATTGGTGAAGATGAAGGCGTGAAGTTCATGCACCATTCAACAGGTAATCGCCTTGCAGACCGCAAGTTTGGCGATTGGACCCTATGAAATTGATAACGGCAATCAGATCACGCTGCGCTATTGGCTCAGTGAATTTGGCAGTATCGAAGAAGCGATATCAAATCCCACCTGCGTTATGACGGCCAAGGACAGAACAGAATTGCAGGATACCCTGCTCAAAGGTGTGATCAGTTTAAAAACAAGAGCGGCTGCGCTAAAGGACCGGAAATAATCCAGCGGTGTCGGCTGCAAAAGAGCAAAGCCCGCGGGAGCTTAAATAACTCTCGCGGGCTTCTTTAATTAATTCCGGCGACTTCCTACTCTCCCACACAGTTACCCGCGCAGTACCATCGGCTCCAGCAGGCTTAACCTCCGTGTTCGGGATGGGAACGGGTGTGACCCTGCCGACAAA
>Ga0137403_10006304_pt1 | contig 13599 bp, 19 predicted proteins | sample CZOMad2_1_16fung_FD_122057 | JGI IMG/M metagenome (GOLD analysis project Ga0137403, IMG submission 122057) | Vadose zone soil fungal communities from Angelo Coast Range Reserve, California, USA - CZOMad2_1_16fungal (Hybrid Assembly) | ecosystem: Environmental > Terrestrial > Soil > Vadose zone... | reverse complement strand
TTGGTGTGATCCGATAATTCAGGTCGATGAGAACGGGCAGGAGCTCGTGCTTCATAGGCAAGTCACGTGGAACTGAAATGTAATCGAGTGAAGGAAACAGGTCATGACATTAAAAAACAAAATATATTTTATCATCTTCATGATCTTAAAGTTTATCGGTTTGTTATTCTTTTTTGGATTCATAGCAACTAGGTCTTTAGAAGCCGCTGACAATGCCGCGGGGCCGGAGGTTCTTCTTTGGCTACCGGGCTGGAACAGCGTTCTCTGACTCTCGTCTCGTCTTCTCCATTGGTTGTTGAAGGCCAGACGCTGGGCGAGGTTCTTGTATACGATGACCTATCCACCAAAAGACCGGCAGATTACTTAGAACTGTACGACAACCCGGGGGACCTTATAGCAGTCGGTTGGTTTGATCGACTCGGCATCGAAAGGATGGCTGTCGATCGCGGGCTTGTAGAAGGGACGTACAAACTCGAGGGAGTTTTTGTAGTTCTTATAGATGGGGATGCGGTATGACATGGGGTTCCTATTCCAAAACTCCTATTGTGAGCAGCTCGATCCAACAAGTTTCCTCAAGAGAAATTTGAAAGGACTGACTAGCTTTACGGAGATTGGAAAATGAAGTGTCAGCGATGCTTGAAAGACGCGGAGGCGACGTGCCGCGTCTATACTGATGTAATAGACATGAAAGTATGTAGTGCGTGCGCCGACGAAGCCCGCAGACTAGGAATCGCTGTTGAAGCGCTGGGGCTAACGCCATCGGAACAGAAGTTGCGGCGATGGCGGACTAAGACCGATGGCCCGAATGGGGATGGTCATGAGTCGAAGAGTCTCCTCAGGCGATCATTCTTCCCATTTCAGCATTAATCGAAGAAACGATTTCCCAATTCATGCCGTCTCTTTTTCTTCTCGTGGGGCATATCAACAAAGTAGCCATTGGGGCCACGAATGAGACCATATCGATGGCTTCTTCATGCCACCGGCCACGACGATAGACTTACGTTGAACGTCAAGCAAAAGAATCATCGTCTGTTACTCCGATCAATGCGAAGGCAACCAATTGAGAGGTACAGCCACAAAGCAGCCGCAATTTTACCAGCCTGAAAACTTTCGTTCTTCTGGGAGGGATATTAAGCCATGGAATCTGTTGGGGAGCAGATGTGGCCAGGGACGGAATCGAATCGCCGACACGAGGAGAATCCTCAAGCTCGAAAAACAAGGAAAACCCCAACCAAGGCAAATGCTCCTGCTGCAATCTTTTGAAGAAGGACCGGGTGAATTACCTTTTTGGCCCGGTTACCAACGAGTATTGCGAGGGCTGTCACTGTCCAAAGAGCCAAGGTTGCTGCCAGAAAGACGGTCACGGGTTTTTTATGTTCCGCAGCAAGTGTAGCACTGGCTAATTGTGTAAGATCGCCCCACTCGGCAATGAAAATAACTACGAAAGAACTCCAAATAGTTCGCAGAAAATTAGATTTTTGGTTTTCCAAATGGAGGTTTTCCTCCTCGTGGTCCTTTCTCCGCCACATCAGAAACGCGAATAGCATAAACAAAACAGCACCACCAATGCTCACCCATTGCCTCGGTAGTAAGCCCAAAGCACTTCCAAAACTGACGGCAACGACGCTTTGAATGACGAATGCCATGGCTACACCGATAAAAATCGCCAATGGGTGTTTTCGAGTCGCCAAAAGCAGAGTTGCAAAAGCTGTCTTGTCTGGTAGCTCAGCAACAAAGATCAAAGCCAAGGTCGATAGAAAGAGTTTCCAATCAATTTGAAGCGCCATACAAAGAGCCGCCCGTATCGGTGAAGACTAATTGAATTCAAACCTGCAATGCTCCCAGCGTCGACCAGTGCTACTTGGTGCGCAGCTCGATCAGCTGCTCGAAAAAGAGCCGGAGCGGCGGCAGGTGCGCAAACAGGGCTTGGAACGCATAGCGGTCCATCGCCAAGACGTTGACTCGGGTCACGGTGCGGACCGTCGCCGACCGTGGCATCTGCCTGACCAGTCCCATCTCTCCGAAGCATTCACCACGCCTCAGCTGGGCGAGCGGCATATCGCCTCGACCTGGAACATCTCGCGTGATCTCGACCTCGCCGTCAAGGATGATATACAGTGAGTCACCCCAGTCGCCCTCGCGGAAGATGGTCTCATTCGGCTCGAAGTGCTCCCGCCGGATCGCGAGAGGCTTCTCGGTTGTGAGCTGGACGATGTCGGGCGGCAGGATCAGATCGAGGGTCCAATCCGTGGCAACTCGGATCTTTCGGTCGAGCCCGGGAAGCTTCATGAGGTACATCGTCCGCCAGAGCCACCACGCGAGGAACCCTGAGACCTGCACCCCAAGGATCTCGCCCACTGCGGAACGGTGCCCGAGTGACGCCATCTTGCCGAGCGCTGTGAACGCGAACCTCGTCTTCGCCGCGCCTCGCAAGGTGGCCACGAGGTTTTCCGCAAGGCGCCGCGCCTGTCGGATGGCGTGTTGGGCCGTCGGCGGGCATGGCTCCCCGCTCTCCCCGTCAATGACAAAGGCGCAGTCGCCCACGGCCCACACCCCAGGGGAGTCCGGGACTGCCAGGTGGCTATCGACGACGATCCGGCCGCGCTCCTTCTTCACGGGCAGAGATGCAACCAGGGGATTCGGCACAGAGGAGACCGTGCTCACGAGTGTCCGCGTGGCGATGCGTTCCCCGCCCTCGAGCAGTGCAGCCTCGGCTGTGGCCCCGGCCAAGCGCGTGCGCAGCCGGACCTCCACGCCGCGCTTGCTCAGTAGGCGCTGAGCAAACTCGGCGAGCGACCGCGGAAGCTCCGGGAAGATGAGTTCGCCTGCGTGCACGAGAATGACACGGATGTCGCCAGCATTAAGGTGGCGAAAGTTCCGCGCGACGGCGCGGACGAAATCGTTCAATTCGGCCACAACCTCGACGCCAGAGAAGCCACCGCCCGCGACGACGAACGTCAGGAGGGCGCGACGCACCTGAGGATCGGGCTCGATGTCCGCCTCCTCCAGGGTGTGGATGACACGGTTGCGCAGGGTGAGCGCATCCCCCAAGTATTTGAACGGGAGCGCGTGCTCTGCAAGCCCGGGCAGGTCAGCGAGGCTCGTGACGTTGCCTAGAGCGATGACGAGGTGGTCGTACTCGATCTCACAAGGCCGCGTACCGAGGCCGGCGGCAGTGAGAACGCGCCTGCGCTGGATGTCGACCTTTTCGATCGGGCGGGTGTAGAGATTCGTGTTTGGACACAGACGTCGAATTGGGGCGATCGTGTCCACGAGGCCAATGCTGCCAGAAATCACTTCCGGGAGCATTGGCTGAAAGACCATGTAGTTCTCTCGGTTAACCAGCGTGAGCTCGACGGCCCCACGTCGGAGGTCATGCCGGAGGAGCTGTTCCAGGGTCAGTGCCGTGTACACCCCACCGAAGCCGCCGCCCAAGATGAGAATCCGTGTTGGTCCTGGCCTCATGGTCTTCTCTCCGCGATCTCGAAAGCCTCCCAAAAGAAGCGCCAAGCTATAGTAGAGGCCTTCATCTAATCACTGTTAAAACAATCAAGTCGCCGTTCCGTGCGTACCGAACTTTGAGTTGTTTCTCTTTCGTCCGTTTCTCGGATGACTTTACCCAGCCACCTTCTTTCCTTCCCATGACGAACCCCCCTTACGATGCTTTGGTAATTTGTTCTCCATCCATCGCAGCAAACCCTGACGCACATATGCGGGGTTAAACCCCAAAGCCTCACAGATATTTTCAAAGGAAAAAACCCGATCGCCATCCGCTTCGACGATCCACTCTTCCGCTTCCTCGAAAAGCCGCCTACCTCTTACGTTCCGTGTAAAGAGATTATCTTGGAAGCAGTGAATGGCATCTTCCAAGATCGCCAACATGAGCCTCTTCTCCGGCTCCAAAATGGTTTTTCTGCGCAGGGTCTCAAAATAGTGAGTGGACAAAAGCGAGTCGGGCTGAAAAAGTGCCCCAATTCTTTCGTCCGGCGTAAGGCCGGTTTGATCTCTCGTGTATACTGAACTAGCTGTTTCCGAATCCATGCTTTCACCCTCCTAATTCGAAGCGGCACCCATGTGTGCGTCGATGGTGCGTGCGATTGCTTCTTTGATCGCGACGCCAATCATACGGTCCTTTCCTCGCCGTTTTGGAACAGAATCAACGTCGGTATGACTTGAATGCGATAACACTGCACGACGGAACGATTATCATCGACGTTCACTCTCACGACCTGGCGGCCTCGCATACTGCTTGGCCACAGACTCAACTGTTGCCGCGAGCGTGCGGCACGGTCCGCACCGCTAGGCCCAGAAATCCACCAGCACTGGCCGCTTAGACTGCAACACAACCTGCTCGAAATTGCCGTCGTTCACTTCCTCAATAAATTCAGTCATAAATCTTCTGCTCGTATGATCTCTTCTATGATGGCTTTCATCATGAATCTCTCGGCCACAAGCGCGACTCCTTGCCGATGCATATCGGCCAAAAGCTTTCTTCCTGCGCCATCAATGAATGTCACTGCATTCAACATCACTCGAACCTGCTGGTCGCCGATGACAGCTTGGCGCCAGCAGCCTTTCAATTCTTGAACCCACGGTCCTGCAAGTTTCCCCTCTAGTTCGAAAATTGTTTCTGTCCCGCCGGTTTGAGTGGTGATTTTCAACATAGACCAGAAGCCAATCTCATATGGAGTCTCCCTCTGAAAGAGATACAAAGACTCCTTCTAGCTCGTCTTCGCCATCAAGTATCCCACGATCTACAGCCATTCTTTCGATGCCGAATCTATCAAACCAACCGACTGCTATAAGATCCCCCGGGTTGTCGTACAGTTCAAAGTAATCCTCCGGTCTTTTCGTGGTTGGGTCATCGTATACAATAACCTCGCCCAGCGTCTGGCCTTCAACAACCAATGGGGAAGACGAGACCAGAGTCAGAGAATGTTGTTCCAGTTGGGTAGCAGAAAGAAGAATCTCCGACTCCGAGGCATTGTCGGCGGCGTCTAAGCTAGTTACTATGAATCCAAGAAAGAATAATAGTAACCCGATAAACTCCAAGATCATGAAGATGATAAAATATATTTTGTTTTTTAAGGTCATGACCTGTTTCCTTCACTCGGTTTAATTTCAGTTCCACGTTACTCGCCTATGAAGCACGGTCTCCTGCCCGTTTTCATCGACGTCAATTAGCGGATCACACCAACAAAAATCCGAGTCCAAGTGGTTGAGCCCGTTCGGCATATCCACCGGCGCTACCGCAGGTAAAAACCATGTTGGATTTACAAACAACATAATAGACCTCGTCTCAGAAATGCGTCTTTCCCATCGGTCTCTTTTCGTCGAAAGATCTTCACCCGGTTGAGGAGGCTTCGTTCCCTCCATTTATGCTTTCCAAGCACATATTCGTTGAAGTAACTCGTCGGTGCTGGCCAGTTAGTGTGGTATCTAGTGACCTCTGCTCTGTTTGACAGGATCGAACCAGAAAATATTCCCCCGCTGCAAGAAAATATTCTTTTCCAAGGTCTATCACTCAGGCTGTCGAAACATCATTGCCCCATAAGTCCCCCGGCAAATACGCAACTGGAAACACGCGACTGCATTTTTATAAACCCCTCACACGAGCCGTAACTTCGGTTCGAAGCTTTCCCGCGATTGGTGTGCGACAACTGCGTGCGTAGAAGGGTCCGGGCTGAAATCGGAAAGCTATCGTTTTTTCTTCGTTCACGCGCTTTGATTGTCTCCTACTGGGACAAAGGCCAATGATCGGAGGAAAGGGAGTAGAAAAATGAGGAACCCTAGATGGCTTCGGCGGGATTTATTTCTGGTCGGTCTAACGCGCCGGAGCGCATGCAGTTCGGCGACGGTTAATTCAGGCGGATCCGCGTCTTACTCGGGAGATGGCTTATTTCAAAAGATTTGTTCAGGTAGTCCGCAGAGCAGAGCGATCGCCTAGACATGGTACTCAATAGAGCGAGGACAGGGTAACGACTTTTTCCACGGTTTGTCACTTTGGTCTTGGAGAAATGTCAGGAGAAACAAAAAGTGTGTCCTGCGGGAATAATTTGACTTGATTCTTAGTCTATTAGAACAAAACCGATGATCGACCGGAAGGAGAAAGTAAAGATGGGAAGTCTTAGAGTTCTTTTGTGGGCTGTGTTTGTCCTTGGCGCCTTAAGCCTTACCGCATGCACGGCCGAGGTAGGTAACAAGGGCGAACCGACAATGAAATCAACGGCTGCTGCCGCGACAGTAAAGAAAAAGGATGAATCCACTGCGAAGCCAAAGGAGCCTGGATCCGCAGAAGGCTCTGAAGAAAAGGAAAAGGTTATGAGCTTCGATTGACATGGCGGCCAGGATCATGCGGTGAGAAGATCGCCGTGGTAAGTCCTGCGATCAAAGGGAGGAGAAGCATAACTATGGAAGTCGTGACCAGGTTAGGCATTGCGGACGCATCCACTCTGTTACGCGAGGGTCTTATGCGGGTCTTGGGTGATAAGAAGGATGTGTCTGTCGTTGGACAGGCAGCGAACGACGTTGAGACAATGGAATTGGTCGAGCAAAGAAATAACGTCGACGTTTTGTTGCTCGATCTTAATATACCAAAACTAGAAGCAATCCCGATCCTGTTGGCACTAAAGGAACAAAACTTAGCCACCAAAGTCCTGATACTGAGCAATTTCACAGACGAATCAAAAATACTGAACAGCGCGAAAGTGGGGGCGCGGGGATACATACTCAAGTCCACATCGTCGGTTGCGCTCGTGGAGGCTATCAGAGAAGTGTCCCGGGGAAGGGTTTGGGTGGACCGGCAAGCCTACTTCGCAGACACCTTCGCGGTGCTCGCTCACCTTGCGAACCCGGCTAATGAAATTAGCGGAGAAGTCAACCCGTTCGATATCCTGTCAAAAAGAGAGCTGGAGATACTTAATCTCTTAGCGCGCGGTGTGAGCAACGAAGATATGGGTAAGAAGCTTTTCATCAGCCTTCCGACTGTGAAAGGTCACGTATCGCACATCTTGCGCAAGCTAAACGTCAAAAATCGCACCCAAGCGGCGCTTCTCCTAATGCAGGCCCGGTCGCGTGATGGTGCGCTCACCTATCCCGTAATCCACGCGGCCTAAAACAAATCTTTAGTATTATCGTTGCCGTTGTTTCGGTGGAAAAAACCATCTTTCGGATAATTGTGGCATGAAATCCCGTGACTTATAGTTTGCGGCAACGCAAAAACGTTTCCACGTTAGGTGGACGACGTTCACGCAAGGAATCTTGAGACGGCGAATGTTTCAAGAAGACCTCTTGAGGATGGCTTATGAAGATCTAAATCAACAACAAAACAAAACTGACAAGGAGGAGGTAAAAACGATGAACAGATTATTGGGGTTAAAAATTTTGGGATTCATGCTGACAGCTTTCCTGCTGGCTGTGATACCGGCTCACGCTGACGATGTGGACGAACAAATCAAAGCTCTGAAAGATGAGGTTGCACGACTCGAGAATACGCAGGCGCAGATGAAAGCTGAACAGATGGAAATGAAAAGGGACGCAACCGAGGCAGCTAATGCGCTGCCGACCTTTAGCTATCGGCCGGGCAACGGGCTATTTATTGAGGCGGCGGATAAGAGTTGGGGGTTCCGCACCACCATTGAAGCGAACTTTAGATTGGAATTTGAGTCCGGGTTAGCCGAAGCAGGTAGAGAAACCGGGAGTGTTTTCGGTCGTCGCTTCCGGCCATGGTTTATCTACTGCGTAGACAACTGCCTCTACGAAATACGGGCAGCGTTGGACCTCGATGGTTTTGGAACCGGTAACGGCAAGAATGCGACTAACACGGCGACCGGCTCGATCCTGCAGCGCGGCGACGTGTGGGTCCATCTGGAGAAATTGAATGCCTGGTTGCCGTCTTTCTACTTTGGTATGGATGGTGAAGCAGCTATCAGCCAGTATCGCCGAGGCTCGAGTTTTACCGGATCGCAGAACGAATACGACCTGTTGTCGCGCAATAACGGTTTTAACACCGGCCGGGCGGGCAATAGTGTTGGATTGAGCTGGCAAGACCTGCCGCTCAGCGCGATCGGTGTCCCCGGGAGACTTCCATTGGTCAACATCGCTTCCGGCAATATCGGCGAAGGCGACGATGGGCTGCAGAGCTTCCGGGAGCAGCGAAGCGTTTCAGCCTATCTCAATATCGAGCCCTTCTCACAGATGAAGAACCAGTGGATCCGAGGCTTGGGATTCGAGATGGGCGCTTGGTTCTGTCCGAATGACCCGAACCACACGCCACAGAACCCGCAGTCCATTGCTTGCGGTAGCTTGATGATTCGAGACAACGGAGATGGCGGCAGGCAGACTCTGTTTAACTCGACCCAGACTGGTTCGGGTCTGACGCATTTTCTCATGCCCGGTTTTGCCTGGACCCTCGGCCCGTATAAGCTCCGCGCAGTCGGTGGATTCCAACGGATGGACGGCAAAAACGCCAACATCAAGGGAAACGAATTCTTGATTGGCCACGACCTATTTATCTGGAGCCCGAAAGGATTCTTGACCGGGGATGCCAACACACCGGGAGCAATTCTTCTCGGCACGCACTTTGAACGGACGGATGTTTCCTGCCCAAACGCAGCGACGTGCAACAACGGAACAATTCTTGGTCGACCGCAATTCAACCGCGACACGATACTGCTACGGGAATGGGACATCTGGTATTTTCTCGCGAACCGGATGAGCATCGGCGTCACTGTGGGATGGTGGGATGCTTCCAACCTGCGCCAAGCTACTACCGTTGGCACAATCCAAGCTAACACGAACGTGGCGCGAAACCTCGGTTGCGTTAGTTCGCATCAGAGCACTCTTAATCGCGTGGGCGCGGGCTGTAGCTGGACCGATGGCAACATCACGTGGCGCTATCAGTTCTAGCGCAAAGTCTGAACTTGGAACGGAAGAGAGGGGAGCCCAACGGCTCCCCTCTCTTGTTTAGTGCGAACGTTTGCCCCTGCCGACTGGCCAATAACGTTTTCTATCAGAAACGGGTTTCTTCCTACGGTGCGCAGAGCAAAGAATATCGAGGAGCGTTGTCAACCCCCAAGTCTAAGTGACGTTTAGTCGCCATATCCGCACCTCTGATCGAAAGGGTCGTTTCGCCTTCAGGGCTATTTTGCCACTCGGAGTTTTTTATAAGGACTACAACTTGTCCCGGGAGCACTACTAAACTCAGGGTTGCCAAAAAGAATGTTACGATCCTCATGAGTTTAATTGTTTCTGCAGCTGATTGTCAGCTCCAGTCTCTTTGACGGAAATCCGCTTGAAGAAATTTCCTTCGCGGAGAAAATGTCTTCAAATAATCTGGCGCGGATGCTTCCGAGAGAACCACTTTTTCTAATTATGTAACCAATGCGATGGGCTGCAGGAAGGCAGGATAGGCACCGTTTCTATTCCAGCCCTATGCCGTTTTCGGCCATCTGCGAGCTTACGACGATCGGAGTTTGGCATGACGATAGAATTGCTGTCGTGAGGATCAACAGCAGGCGCTGAAGAAAAAATGCAGCAGTGTCAGATATGAATCTTTCAGCTTTGCAGCGGCAAAATATATCTGCCCGAATCAAGCGGGACGCTATTCGCGTCCAGATGAGTCTCTCAGGCGATCTTCCCGTTCATCACGTCGCGCGAGATCGATTTCCTCTTCCAGTCGTTTTCCCAACCATTCACCGTCGGAAATCAATTTTTGCCAGTCCAACTCTTTACTGTCGCTCATGGCGAGATCTTCCTGAATCGCCGTGCGGATCTCCCGTGTGGTGTCCCAGAATTGACCGAAGGAAAATCTATGGGCTTGCGAGATATATTCAATCCAAGCGGATATTCCTCTCATCCCGCCCTGGATCTCCTTTAACCCCTCCGGGCGATTACCGCTACGAACGAGCGTGAGACCCAAATACAAGCGGGCCATATCTTCTTCTTTGTTTAGTGAAAGTGCTTTTTCCAGACTATTTTGGGCCTGGGGCAATTTACTGGCCGAATACTCGCTTCTACCCACGTAGCTCCAAATGTTTTGTCGTAGCGCGGTGCCATAGACGTAGTTGGGATCTAAATCGGCTGCCTTCTGAAAATAGTCGAGGGCTACAGCGTTGTTACCGACGAGATAAGCGTTTCGGCCCGCCTCCACGTCGGTGCCGGCTTGGAAGCTGGCGCAGCCGGACAGGAGAATAACGATGTACGACAATAGGTATCTTGTTTTCATAGTTCCCTTCTATTTCTGTGCGTAGGCTGAGGCGAACCTTTAAGGCCCATCCCTCTCATCCCTGTATCACTTATATCCTTAAGACCGGTTTTCTATTGAAAACATTCCCAAAAAACAAAAGTAAAAGAAATTTTTTGCGGGGAATTTTTAATGTTGATTTTGGTCTACTAGGCAAAGGCTGATGATCGGCCGGAAAGGAGAAAAAACAATGAAGATTATGAAATCAGTTTTATCGGTTCTGCTTCTGGCCGGAGCTATGGGTTCGAGCATAGCGTCGGCGGAGGGCACCGATGGGATGATCCTCAAAGATGCTTTGGCCGACGGTAGCTACTGTCACATGAAATTCCCGGCGATTGATGAAAAAACGTTGGGCTCGAAACGTCCGGTTCTCACCGATCCTAGCTCGGGTGATATCATCGACTTCTACGGGCCATGCAATCATGATCCCCTGGGCGAGGAAGAAATCCACGCACAGCTACTTGACCTTCAACATCGCAGGGCTCGCGACTATATGGACTAACCGCCTTTGCGGCGGTCAAAGGGGAGAGGGTCAAGCCTCTCCCCCTACGGGAATATTTTTTCAACGGAAACAGTCTATAGAGACGTGAACAAGGAGGCGACGACATCATGACGACGCACAATATACAAACACGAGAGAGATATCGAAGAATCTACGAAGGAGGTCTGTATATGAAATCGCTGTTGGCTATCATGACATTGATTTTTGGTCTCGTATTCATGCAAGCCCGGGCGTTCGCCCATCTACCAGATACGAAGACTGAAAATTCGAATCTCTCCGCAGGACGGCAAGCGATCGAAGCTAAAGACTTTAAGTCTGCCGTGAAGAGTTTAACGATAGCCGTTCAGGAAAATCCGAAAGACGCCGACGCTCACACCATGCTTGGTTACAGTTACCGCAAGCTGGGTACCCTCGACAAATCTATGGAACATTACCAAATGGCTCTGAAGATCGATCCCGACCATCGGAGCGCGCACGAATATCTTGGCGAGCTTTACCTCCAAATGAATCAACCGGCCAATGCCGAGAACCAACTCCAAGTACTGAAAAAGGCTTGTCCGTTCTTTGGAAAATGTGTGGAGTACGGAGATCTAAAGGTAGCAATCGAAAACTACAAAGTGAAGAAGAGGCTTGCGGGATAGGCACAGTTGCCGAGCGCTCTATGTGCGGAGCGTTGGCAGACCTATCTTTCGAGCAACCGCGGAAAAGGACCCCTCAGTTTAGCTGTCTCCTATCAACGATGACAACCGGACTTTGGCTGGGATTTAGGATTGGCCGGGCTACTAATAAAGGCAATATCCGTTTTACCTATACGTGGGCTCGCGCTGAGACTGATGCGGTCCCCTCAGTCTTTAGCTATAGCGACTTCGGCAGGAACGGAGGCACAAATGTGACGGATCACTTTATTGGCTTGGAATACGTTCTTATGCCGAGACTGACCCCTTTCGGTGAAGAATCATTTCGTTAATTTTATCGATCGGCCTGTGGGCTTTCACAACCCGACGCAGTCATGCCGCTGGGGCATATAAGCGCAGCCCTAATAATCATTCTGTTATCGCATCAGCGGCGGAACTACCGAGCGCGCGAACCATAACAGCCGGTGAGCTAACAATCTCGGATCAGGGGACTAAAGAGGTAAACGGGCAGGCGGTTTGTCAGAAAACCGGTTCAAATTCCCTGGGACTCAGGACTGCTTGCCCAATAATAGGACGAGCGCGATCCGTTCACTCGATTTGTTTGCGGTCTTCCTGATTTCTTAGTTTCTTCGGGGAATTTTCGTCCTCACCATCGAACGCTTTCTTAAACTCGCGGATAGATTCACCCAAGCCTTTGCCAACGCCGGGAAGATTTTTGGGTCCAAAGACGACCAGCACGACGCCGAATATGAGCAGAAGATGCATGGGCTGCAAGAGTCCTTCAAACATAACGATTCCTCCATTTGATATCGCCATTGGTCGGCCAAACAGATAAGCGCGCGGGCCGCACCATGAGGTCCGCGTCATTACCGGCACGCCGGCCTTTATCTATTAGACTTAGAAATTGAAAAAAAAATTCCTGTGCCTGGCCGGTGGTTCGATTTCCTATGGGCCACGATCCGGTTCCGGGAATGTTTAGTCGACTGAGACAGTCATACATAGAGGAAACAACAACATGATTCCAAAGCACATTGCAATTCGTAAGGATTTTTTCGTGGCTGCTCGCTTTGATGAAGGGCGCCTTAGTGCCGCGCGCTGCTTGCATTGTCCCGGAAGCAGGGAGCCGAGCAGATGTCGTCCGGCAAGTATGATGCTCGCGGAGAGATGACGATGAGCCCAGGACCAACACGGATCCTCATCTTGGGGGGCGGCTTCGGTGGAGTCTACACGGCACTGACCCTGGAGCGGCTTCTCCGGCATGACCTTCGACGTGGGACGGTCGAGATCGCGCTGGTGAACCGAGAGAACTATATAGTCTTTCAGCCGATGCTCCCGGAAGTGATTTCTGGCAGCATCGGGCTCGTAGACACGATTAGTCCAATTCGACGTCTGTGCCCGAACACGAATCTCTATACCCGACCGATCGAAAAGATCGACATCCAGTGCAAGCGCATCATCACTGCCGCAGGCCTCGGTACGCGGCCTTGCGAGCTTGAGTACGACCATCTCGTGATTGCTCTTGGCAATGTCACGAACTTAGCCGACCTGCCCGGCCTTGCAGAGCATGCGCTTCCGTTCAAGTACTTGGGGGATGCGCTTACTTTGCGAAACCGCGTCATCCAGACTCTGGAGGAGGCTGCCATTGAGCCTGATCCTCAGGTGCGCCGCGCCCTCCTGACGTTTGTGGTCGCTGGCGGTGGCTTCTCCGGTGTTGAGGTTGTGGCCGAATTGAACGATTTTGTGCGCGCCGTCGCGCGAAACTTCCGCCACCTCAATGCTGGCGACATCCGTGTCATTCTCGTGCACGCAGGCGAACTCATCTTCCCAGAGCTTCCGAGGTCGCTCGCCGAGTTTGCTCAGCGCCTGCTGAGCAAGCGCGGCGTCGAGCTCCGGCTGCGCACACGCTTGGCCGGCGCCACAGCCGAGGCCGCACTGCTCGAAGGCGGGGAGCGCATCGCCACCCGGACACTCGTGAGCACGGTGTCCTCGGCGCCGAATCCTCTGGTTGCAGTCCTGCCCGTGAAGAAGGAGCGTGGCCGCATCGTCGTCGATAGCCATCTCGCTGTCCCAGAGTACCCTGGGGTGTGGGCCATCGGTGATTGCGCCTTTGTCGTCGACGGGGGGAGTGGGCAGCCGTGCCCACCGACGGCCCAACACGCCATCCGGCAGGCGCGGTGCCTTGCGGAAAACCTCGTGGCCACCTTGCGAGGTGCGCCGAA
>Ga0137403_10006303_pt1 | contig 13599 bp, 17 predicted proteins | sample CZOMad2_1_16fung_FD_122057 | JGI IMG/M metagenome (GOLD analysis project Ga0137403, IMG submission 122057) | Vadose zone soil fungal communities from Angelo Coast Range Reserve, California, USA - CZOMad2_1_16fungal (Hybrid Assembly) | ecosystem: Environmental > Terrestrial > Soil > Vadose zone... | reverse complement strand
CACGGTGTAGTACTTTGCGCGCCTGCTATTCTCGGTGGCTTTCCATTCGCTTACGATCAGTCTATCTCGTTGCAATCGCTGAAAGGCCACAAAAGAGCGAGCCCGCGTTAGGTTTGAAAACGCCCTTGCTCATCTGTTCTATTCGGGCAGCGATCCCGTACCCGTGCATGGGTTCCAGCACCACGGTTTTTAGAATGAGCATGTCCAACGTGCCTTGGACAAGTTCGCCTCGCCTGTCGGCCATAACGCACTCCTCCTGAACGTCAAGATGAACAATATGCCTTTCCTCTTGATTGTCAAGAAGAAGCGCGTCGATAGCATCTCAGAGCAATTCGACTCCTTCTCGTTGCGCGCTTCGTCGGTGGTGAGCAAAAAATTGAAATCGAAAAACTTCGCCAGGCCCCCTTACCCCCACTCAATCAAGCAGTTACAGCGGACTACTCAGACTTTCTTGGGACAGCACTCATCTCAAATAATAAGGACAAGACAAAAATGAAGAAGGCATTAGGTTTAGTACTTACTTTGCTGTGCGCAACATCGCTGTTTGCGTTCGATAACGACGATTTAATCGTGCGCTGGAAAAGCATCGTTGGCGTGATTACCGCGCCTGCCGTCGACAACCCAGTCGGAACCATCCACGGCGGAGCGGGACCGTGGTCGGTTCGCAGCGGTCGCGCCAGCGTGGACCTGGTTACAGGGCATACCTCCTTCGAGGTCGAAGGGCTGGTACTCAATGGGGGAACTGCCAGTGGTACGCCAGGGCCAGTCTCCGCAGTCACCGGGACCCTCGTGTGCAACGCCGGAACTCAGACCCAGGCGATCCTCGACACCGCTGTCGTGCCTCTCAACGTACGTGGTGATGCGCGCTTCTCCGGTCATCTGCAAAACATTCCGGTAACTTGCGCAAATCCGCTGTTCCTGGTTCGCATCGCGGCTCCGGCGGGCGCTGCTGGCCGCTGGATTGCCACGGGAGCCGAGCGCTTCATTGGCGACGACGGAAAGTAAGAATACTTTCGTTACGCTCTAAAAAGGCGAGGCGCGGTAGGCCTCGCCCTTTTTTTGAGTGGTCCGGCGAAGCATCCAATGCCGTTTCCAAGGCTTTACGTCACCAAAATTAGACCGAAAGCGTCACCGGCGGGTCACGCGTTCACATTCTGGTTCACCTACTCTCAACCATTATGCGCGGAGCGTTCGTAGTTCAACTGGGACCGGATACAAAACCTTTGGAGGGCCGTTTCGAAGGCTGGGTTGAGGAGGTTGATTCCTGCATGGAGATACGATTCCGCTCCGGCGAGAGTTGCTGAAATTTCTGGGGCAGCGGTTTGACCTGGCCAGAGCTTCAGTCGAGGAAACTCGAGCTAATAACAAAATCGAGCAGGTGCAGCCCAGGAAGAAAGTCAGCCGCAAGGAAAAAGGTTCGCCATGAAGACCATCATACGCGGTCTACTTTTTCGCGCCTGCCTACTCGTCACCTTGATCGTCTCGTGGGTTTTCCTAACGTATGGAAAGGACGGTTCCTCCGTCGTTCACATCGTCCGCAACGAGGCGTGGAATGATCTTGTAAGCCAAATCAAGTTTGTGCCGGAAAATTCTCCCGAAGATTCCATCGACAAAGAAATGGTCGTTATCCAGAAGTTTCTCAACGCACACCAGACCGAGTCAGAGTTGATATCTACGACCTGGAAGTATTCAAGGCCATTGATAGGGCACGAGCTCGCCTGCATAAAGCCGATAGGGACCTGGAAACGCCACGAAACGAGCTGTCCTACAAGGAAGGGCAAGCAATGCTTGGGAGGTGACTTGTGGAATTCAGGACAGCTGTCATCTGCGAGAAATGTCGACGCCCCATTTATATCGGGCGAGGGCTTCGGTTTCGTCTACTTTAAAATTCCTGGCAAGCAGAGTTACTACTTTTTTCACAGGAAATTTGGTGGCGGGGACTGCTGGGAAGCTTACCTGCAGGAAAGTAAGTCGGGATGACGTGCGTATTCACGGAAGAACCGACATCATCGGCTGCTTGAACAAACCTAAGGAACCGACTCGTGCGTTTGGAGAAGTAGTTTGATGCGAGCCTGTTGGGCGCGTCTGACATGGTTGCGGATGGCCGCTTCGGAGGCGGCCGGATCTCGCGCCTCGATCGCGTCAACGACAGCGCGGTGCTCCAACAACGCCGTTTCGCGTCGCTCGTTGCCAGTGCGGCCTGCCGGTTGCAGAAGGAGCGTCGCGGTTTGGATGTACTCAAGCATCTTTAAAAGGTAGCGGTTATGCGAACAATAATAGATCGCCTCGTGGAATCGGCGGTTGTGGTCAGCCAGTTTGCCGGCATCGCCGAGGATTCGTTCTTCCAGTTCAATCATCTCCCGCAAAGCCAGAATCTCCACCTCGGAAGCATTCCGCGCCGCCAGCGCTGCCGCAGTCGACTCGAGAACCTCACGAACGGCATAGAGCTCCATTACGCTTTGGTAATCCAGCTTTGTCACGATCCGTCCGCCGGCGTTATCCACGGAGACCAGTCCGTCCGCTTCCAGGGCTGCGATCGCTTCCCGGATTGGAGTCCGGCTCATGTTGAGGAGGGTTGCCAGTTCGCTCTCCAGGACCCTGGCCCCAGGCTTCAATTTGCCAGTGGCGATGGCGGTGCGCAGGAGTTCATAAGCTCTCACTCCGCGAGATCCCTTGACGTCCAGCTGGCCGGAGATATATTCCGGGAAGCCGCCAGCCTTGTCTGCCCGGCGTGATCTTTTTGGCGGATCCGCCGCGGTGAGTGTGTTCTTTGTCTGTTTCGTAAGACGTGGCATAGCGTTTTAGTCCTCGACGGCCGCAACAAGCTGAAGTAAGCGCCAATAAAACAACTGCATGCGAATGCATCCCGAAGAATAGCATGGGCGGGGCGGGTTAATTGGCGACACCGTAGAGACAATAATACTACAGTATGGAAACAAATACATGTGCATACGCGCGCGCGTAAGATGCATCTCATGCTACGCGAGCCATTCGATTCCAGAACAACCGTGCCCCGCAAAGAACGCGCCGTCACCAGAACTGGACCGAAAAGGCACTCGCCCGTCACGCATGAACTTCGGGGCGCCACTTATCGTGCAGAAGGTCTGGCGGCACGGCGGCAGCAGCGTGGAATTCTGGCGAACGTTTTTGGGACTCCGCGAGAACTCACTCGAAAGCCGAACATCAGCAACCGTTCGCAGGATTGAAAGACGAGATCGAAGATAAGGAGAAATAAAGAAGTGAACAACAATTGTATTAAGAAGTTCCGGGGCGGCGTGACCGCTTGCATGATCCTTGCGTCGCTAGCGGCGTTCGCGCTTCTGGCTGTCTCCGGAGTCTACGCGCAAGAAAAAGCCCACGACGACGACAAGGAGCAGATTAATTTCAGCCCGATTCCGAACCCAGTTACCCCCAGCAACATTACTCCGCCAGTGGGAAACCATCTGTTTTTGGCCGGCCACGCGTTTGGTTCTCAGGGCTATGTCTGCCTGCCCAAGGACGGAAGCGTTTCCTGGACCGTCAACGGAGCCCGACCTGAAGCCACGCTTTTTGCAACTTTCTTCGGAGAGCCGATCCAGATCATCACCCATTTCCTTAGCCACAACGACGATCCCAAGGCTCCGCAACCGGTGGCTTTCGGCAACGCAACTTGGCAGAGCTCTTTCGACAGCAGCAAAGTGTGGGCAAGTGCAACCCCCGCGACAACCATTGCCGCCGGCACGGACGCGAGTTGCCCGAATACGGGCTCGATTGCCTGCCTGTTGCTGACAGCAATCGGAACGGAAGACGGGCCAACGGGCGGCAAAATCCTGTCCAAAACCACCTTTATCCAACGCCTGAAGACGAAGGGCGGATCTGCTCCGGCTAATCCCGCTACTGGCTGCTTAACCACCAGCGACGTAGGTCATCAAGTGCTCGTGCCCTACACCGCCGACTATTTATTTTATCGCGGGGGCGAGTAAGCAGTTCATCCGTGCGGCTGTGAGAATCCGACTCGCGCGCGAAGTCGCGCTAAACGCCGGTGCTCTTCGCGCGCGAGTCCAGAGAACTGTTCCCAGGTCAGGACAAAAGGCGTTTTGCAAGTTAGTAATCGGGTCTAAAAAAATTTAAAGAAAAATAAAAATAAGGAGCATGAAATGCGAAATTACAGCAATAAAAAGCTATTTGGAGCATTTTTGGTTTTAGGGGCGATGTTCTTTTCGGCAAACGCCGCAGCGCAAGAAACCCAAGTGCTGGTAAATACCGGAAACACCGACGGCAAGCTGGGAGCGTTGTCGCGCCCGGCAAGCGTCAACAAACTGGAAACGGAGACGGCGGATGACTTTGTCCTGGACCAGACCACCGTGCTCTCCGGAGCGACCATCACCGGTCTGGTCACCACCTCCTTGGCGAACATTTCCAACGTGGAAATCGAGATTTATCACCGTTTCCCGGAGGATTCGATCGCTGATCGCACCCCACAGGTTCCCACCCGGCAGAATTCCCCCTCCGACGTGGAAATCGATTCCGCGACGCGGGACGGCAATAGCCACACGCTGCGTTTCTCGGCGGCACTATTGAATCCGACATTCACCGCGCTGAAAACGGTGGTGAACAGCATCAGTGTGGCGCAAGGTGAACCCGCTGTGACCGGCGCGGAAGTCGAGATCACTGTTACCTTTACCAGCCCGATCGTTTTGCCGGCAGGGCACTACTTTTTTCGCCCGGAAGTGCAAGTGAACGGCGGGGACTTCCTGTTCCTCTCGGCCCCCAAACCGATCGTCGCACCGGGGCAAGCCATTGCCGGAGACCTGCAAGCGTGGATCCGCAACTCCAAACTTTCGCCGGACTGGCTGCGCATCGGGGCGGACATCATTGGCGGCAATCCCGCACCAGCATTCAACATGACCTTTACCTTGAGCGGGGCGAAGCTGGAGTCAGCGGGCACGCCCGGAGCAGAAGACTGCCACGACGTGACCATCTCCGGCTTGGCCCATCAGTTCGGCAGCATTCCTTCGGCAGTATCCGGTCTCGGATTCTCCAGCGTCAAGTCGCTGCAAAATTCGTTCGCAGCGTTTTGCAGCGCGGAGTAACCGGGACCAGCGGCTCAAAAAGACCGATTCCTTAAGCGCGAATCAATCAAAAAAGGCTGAAAAAGGGGCGATCGAAACGGTCGCCCCTGGCCGAGCCCGCAATTCCAGAATCACAGTTCACAGCAGGTCCGTACTGGTGGTGGCAAGAGCGTCCGTCTGGCACGAGGTGTTTCCGGCCAGCGGATCTCCGGTAGCGACCGGCATTGGCGATGCGCCGGTATCAGTCGTGGCGATGAGAACGACGAAAAAAATCAATTCGCCAGACACAGGAAGGAAGCGAAGGTCACCGAAATCAGACCGAAATCGTTACCGGTGGGTCACGCTTTCACATTTTCGTTCGCCTAGTCTTACAGCATTGCGCGCGAAGAATTCGTAGTGCAGAACAGCGGTCGGTAACAGCGCAGATTTACAGACCAATCTAAAACGCGAACGAACCGATGGACGCACTGTTCGCACGACAGAGAAGAGGTAGGCCAGTGGACACACAAACGGTGCCCGGGACAACGGAGAAGAATGAGGCGGAAGCAATCGCGCGCGCAGCGCGGCGATGGCGTGGGCTTCGAATACCTCTACAAGACCTACAGCAGGCGCGTTTACAGCGTGTGTTTGCGCATGACCAGGAATCCGGCGGAATCCGAAGACATGACGCAGCAAACATTCTTGCAGGTGTTTCGAAAGATCGGCACATTCCGCGGTGAGTCTGGTTTTTCAACCTGGTTGCACCGCGTAACCGTAAACGTTGTCTTGATGCACCAGCGTCGCAAAAGACCTTCTGAAACTCTATTCGAGGACTTGGACCGGCCCGGTTCAGACAGCGAAAGCCGGCCTGAATACAGTGCTAGCGACACTTCGATGTTGAGCTTGGTCGGCCGGCTAAACTTGAGGCGCGCCATTCGTAAGTTACCTTCTGGTTACAAACGGCATTTCTTGTTGTACGACCTTCTCGGATACGAGCACAAGGAAATCGCGCGCTACCTGGGATGTTCGACGGGTTCCTCAAAATCGCAGCTTCGCAAAGCACGCAAACGGCTGCGTCGACTGTTGCAAGGAGAGCAAAGCGCGCCACGAGAGGCTGATGTCGCGGCCACGTAGGCCCGGCGTTCTTCACGTTGGACGGATTAGGAATTTCAGGCTTCAGGTTCGGTTCGGCCCCGGCTCGATCGCCGGAATATTTTTGGCTATTAGAAGGAGATGGATACAGTGAAACGCAGAGTTGCTCTTTATTTTGTCTCGTTTTTTCTTTTCCGATTTTTGTTGGTCGCGGACACCGTCACAGCGCAAACGATCGCTTACCGGCAGACCAATCTTGCCTCAAACCTTTCGAACGTTGCCAACAATGTTACGGCGGGTTGGTCGATCCGTTTGGGATTGCGTTTCTTTCCGGCCAACCATTCTTCCTGTCTGACAATAAAGCCGGGCGCGTGACTGCTCATGACGCCAACGGGGTGAGCGTTCGCCCCGGCAGTTTCACGGTTCCCAATTCCGCTGGAGCCGGATTCGATGCTCCCACTTGCATTGTTGCCGATCAGAACTCTTTCTTCGGCAGCTCTTCGTTGGTGAAACCTTTCATTCTGGTAACCGACGAAGGAACGATTCTCACCTGGGGGCCGGACGCTCGAGGCGATCTTCCCCAGCACGCGACGCTGGTGGTCAATAACAGTGCGAGGAATGCAGTCTACAAAGGCGTGGCGATTCTGGATTCTTCGTTAACTCAACCGGCGCTGGCGGTCACCGATTTCCACGGTGGATTCATCGACACTTTTCTTCCAGGATTTGCTCCAGTGGCGCTTCCAGGTTCTTTTACGGATCTAAATCTCCCCTTGGGATATGCGCCTTTCGGGATTCAAGTGATTGGGAGACAAGTGTTCGTGACCTATGCTCTGCAGGATGCGGCCAAACACGACCCTGTGGCTGGTGCGGGAAATGGCATCGTCAACATTTTCGACATGGATGGCAATTTTGTCCGGCGATTCGCAACCGGCGGAGCTTTGAATGCGCCGTGGGGAATCGCGCAGGCCAGCGCAAACTTCGGCCCCTTCAGCAATGACATTCTAATCGGCAACACTGGCGATGGGATTATCAATGCGTTTGATCCCACCAGCGGACGCTTGGTAGGCAAGCTGACCGATGGCGATGGCAAGGACATTTCCGAAGTCGGCCTTCACGGTCTCGCCTTTCGTTCGGACGGATTTGGCAACCCGAACACGCTGTACTTCACCTCGGAATTCAGCAATGAACGGGATGGACTTTTCGGCGCAATTTCCACCGGCCTGGTCAGCGTGCTCAGAGCATCGGCTCCTGACCCAACCGTGGATGAGAGCATAACCATCACTGCCAACGTCGCAGCCGGCCCCGGCAACGTGGGAGATCTGACCGGCATAGTCACATTTCTGGATGGCTCCACTCGCCTGGGAACAGCCCAGTTGGTCAACGGTTCAGCGGAGATGAATGCAGTTTTCGCTGACGCCGGAATTCATACCATCACCGCACAGTACAGTGGAAATGCAGCATTCTTGCCGAGCAGCGAAAGAATACCCATTCAAGTCACCGCTACTGCCACGAGGTCTGTTCTTGTGGCTCCGGCGACCGCCGCTCCGGGTTCAGCCATTACGCTGACCGCAACCGTTAGCTCAGCGGGAGGCGTTCCTACGGGCAACGTCGTGTTTCTCGACGGAACCAAACAGCTCGGAACTTCTCCATTGAACGACGCCAGCGTCGCCACATTGAGGATCAACACCTTGGCTGCGGGCACTCATTCTCTTACTTCATCCTATTCCGGAGATGGGAAATTTGCAGCCAGCACGTCTGTCGCAGTCACCGTTGTCATCGCCAACGCAGATTTCTCTCTGGGGGCAACTCCCTCCATCGCGACGGTGATCGCGGGCAGCTCGACTCAGTTCATGCTGAGCGTGGTGCCTTCCGGCGGATTCGCAAACAGCGTCGCGTTTTCTTGTGCGCCAGTTGCCGGCGTAACCTGTAACTTCAACCCTGCGGTGATCACTCCCACCAACGGAACCGCAAACACGGTGCTGACCGTCACCACCTCGTCCAGCGTTATGCATTTTGGGCTTTTAATGCCGGATATGATCGGTCTCTGGACCGTATTCGCGGCTATGGTGTTGCTTAGCCTCACAATGTGGCGCACCCGGAGTCTTCCATACCCTCGCCGTCCACAATTCGCCGTCGTGGTCACAGCGGTTGTCATGCTCGGGATTGCCATCAGCGGTTGCGGCGGATCCGCCAGCAGCTCGCAAGTAAATCGGGGCACGGCCACAATCAATGTCGTCGCGCAATCTGGTGCCATTTCTCACACAACAACCGTCAGCGTCACTGTCCAGTAGCAGGAAGGAACGACCATGATCGAATCATTTTTATACGGAACTGGGATTGGCGGCCAAGTCTTCTACTGGTTCTTCTTGAGGCATCAGACGCATCTTCTTGGGACCCTGTATTGGGAGGCTTTACAGCTCAGGCTTGGCAGAAATCTCGTGCAGGAGAAATAATGCAAATTCTCGCCATATCCGGAAGCCTTCGCGCCGCTTCCACTAATACCACTCTTCTCAAAGCCGCTGCCGCCATGGCGCCGGAGGACGTTACGCTCAGTCTCTACGATTGGCTTGGCGATCCCCCGCCCTTCAATCCCGACGTTGACAAGGATCCTGCCCACGCTGCCGTGGCCGAGTTTTGCTCTCAACTGCGCCAGTCGGCCGGAGTAATTTTCTCTACTCCGGAATATGCTCATGGTGTTCCGGGAGTTCTCAAGAACGCGCTCGACTGGGTTGTTGCCAGTGGCGAGCTCTATAACAAGCCTGTTGCGCTATTCAGTGCCTCGCCGCGTGCGGGCTATGCCCAGGCATCCCTGGTTGAAATCCTTACTGTGATGTCTGCGAGGGTCGTTCCCGAGGCTTGCGTCGTAGCGCCACTTCTGGGGAAGAATCTCCATGAGCACGAAATCGCCGCCGAGCCAGATCTTTCCCGTGCAGTTCGTTCCGCACTCAGGGCATTTGCACGCGCAGCGAGCATCCATAGTGACGTAGGTGTGCGTACTTTTCTGGAACATGAAGAGCCAGTTGGATACGAACCGTAGCGAACGGTGCAGCAATGAAAAAGATTTTCTTGCAGCGCGCGCAGCGGTCGCTGATTGGTGGGCTGATGATGGTGATGTTATTGACGCGCGTTACGACCGCGCGCTCACAAACCAACAACTACGAATTCAACGATTCCCATTTTCATTTGACGAACAATATTCAGGAAGGCCCCACGATTCACGATTTTCTGAACATGATGGGAAACAAAGCCGGCCGCGTAGCTCTTTTCGGGGTTCCCCTGCAGCAACAGTGGTCGTACCGGGTTGACGGAGATCGTGCACCCACGTATTACCTGCACTCTGACGCTCCGTTGTACTACTACTCGTTTACGGACGCCTGGATTGCGATGGCGTACAAGTCTTTGTCAAAGGAACAGCAGGCCCGTTTTGATCCCATGATCACCGGCTTCAACCCCACGGACATGTATGCCGCAGACCACATTCGCAGAGTATTGCAGACTTTCCCCGGCGTCTTCACTGGCATTGGCGAGTTCACGATTCACAAAGAGTTCGTCTCGGCGAAGATTCCGGGCGAGGTAGCAAGCCTTCAGAACCCGGCTCTCGATCGCATATTCAATTTCGCTGCCGAAGTTGGTCTGGTGGTCATACTCCACAACGATATCGACATACCTATTGCAAGGGATGTTGCAAAAGACGAATCGGAACCTGCCTACCTCAACCAATTAGAAGTCGTCTTCAAGAGGCATCCAAAGACGACCATCATTTGGGCGCACATGGGATTGGGACGTTTAGTCGCGCCGCCCAAGGAACACCTTGCGCAGCTCGAAGCCATCTTGCGCGATCCTGACTTTCACAACGTTTACCTCGATATTTCGTGGGACGAAGTTGCGAAATATTTTGTCGCCAGCCCGGAAGGGGCCAAGGGGCTGGCCGATTTGATGCAACGTTATCCAGATCGTTTTTTGTTTGGTACTGACGCCGCAGCACCGACCGATCAGTCCAGGTATCTGAAGGTCTTTTATCAGTACGAGCCTTTGTGGAAAGCACTCGATGCGGAAACGTCTGGCAAAATCCGGTTGCGAAACTACGAACGAATTTTCGATGAAGCGCGCCGCAAAGTCCGGAGTTGGGAGAACGCTCACGTGCCAAGCGCCAGTTCAAATTTGAATAGCCGGCAATGGATCTCGGAGGGAACTCGATGAAATTCTTAAGTCTTTTTGTGCTTTCGCTATCGGTATTCGTTTTGAGCGTTAAGGCTGCAGGGGACGATAAATCTTTCGCCGAGAAGGGGAGTTTTGTCACTCTCAAGCGGGGCGACGGACGTGAATTCCGTGCCTTCGTTGCTGGACCAGCAGACGCCAAAGCCGGCGTCTTAATCGTTCATGATTATTTCGGCATCTCCGACGCCACGAAACAATCCGTGCAACGCCTCGGCGCTCTTGGATACCGCTCGGTTGCCGTTGATCTTTATGGAGGCAAATCGGCGACCAGCAATGACGAGGCCGTGAAGCTGATGCGGTCACTAGACGAAACGACATCTAGCAAAATTTTGCAGGCTGGACTCGATTATCTAAAACAGCCAGGCAGGAAGCTCGCGACCATTGGATTTAGCATGGGCGGACAGGAATCGCTCAATGCAAATTTGAACGACCCGGAAGCAGTGAGCGCGAGCGTCATCATTTACGGGTTCGGCTTCGACAAAATAGATACAAAACAGCTCGAGAAACTCAAGAGTCCCGTCCTGGTGATTGCTGGGAGCGAAGATACGGGTGCCACGCAAACCGCCATCAACTTTCTCTCCGGCACGAAAGCAGCAAAACCAGTATGCGAAATGTTCATTTATCCGGGTGCAGACCACGGTTACGCGCAACCACTCTTCAATGAAGGAAAGAATTACAACCCAGAAGCCGTCCGTACTACCTGGATCCTCGTCGAAGATTTTCTTGCCAGTCATTTGAGGCCCTGATGTTCTCTGTCGTCGTGCACCATTTTTCTTGATTGCGACATTTCGCCCTGCGATGTTGTCGTTTTTTTTAAGAATCGATTCACCGCGAATCTCATCAATACACTGACCATGTGCCCGGCGTGGCGAGTTCGATCAAGTGTCGATCCGGGTCGCGAAAGTAGAGGCTCCATCCTCCTAATTCCCAATTTCGCTTTTCTTCCACTTCGATTCCTCTCGTTCGGAGCCAGGACTCCCAGTTGGCCAATTCGGCCGATGCAATAGCAAACGCGACGTGTAATTCGCCGTCCCCGTCGTGAGGGGATTGGATGGTGCGCGAAGCGCCCTTCTTGAACAGCAGCAGCACCTGACTTGTGTCTGCGTGCATTGCGCAGCCACGCTCGCCGAATTCTTTGATAACGCGAAACCCAAATGTCTCCTGGTAAAAACGGACGGAGCGAGGTACATCGCTCACGTACAAAGACGATTCAAGAATGCCATTCGTTTTAGGCACAACGCCTCCTGGCTAAGCATCTGACCGTAACATGAGAGTTGTCGTGCAGCGTTGTGCTTACCGGACATCACTCCCACTCCCGCTGTCTGGTTTGGAAATTCTGCGCGGGTACGGTCCGTCCGGACCCTATCCACTCGAACGTATTACGGGGATATCGGAATGTGATGCCATTTTTTCGGGATGCCGATTTTGGAAGCAATCACCAGGCCATCATTCCTCCACCACCTTCTCGCTTGGCCCTCTGGTATGCGAGATTGGCAGCGACCATATCCTCCATGGCGACACCCATAGCCTTATATACGGTGATCTCGCCATCGCTAAGTCGGCCTGCCTTCCGACCAAGAGCCACTGCACCGAGTGTTGTTCCCGCGGAGAAATCCAAACCCGCGAGTTCGCCGCAACCAACCGGAGGCGGCTGAAAAGCGTCCAGCGTCTCGACAAACAGTCGTTGCCCTCGTGCTAGCTAGATCCTTAGGGAGTTCGCCGTTCGGGGGATAATAGCCTACGGAGGGCACATGGGTACCGCGCTTTACCCACTCTGGCCTGATGACGGGCGTAGGTGAGTGAGCTGCCAGGCACACGACGTCCGACTCACGCACTGCTGCTTCCACGTTAGTCGTTGCACCTGCAATTTCGCTCCCAGCCGCAAGCTTCTGAGCGTCTTCGAGGCGTAGCGAGCAAACATTGATGCGTTCGAAATCCCGAATCAACGGGAGCAGTCGGACGTGTTCACGGCCTTGGACACCCGCGCCAATCACCGTGGCAATCCGAGATCCGCTCCGGCTCAGCATGCGGGCTGAAAGAACCGCGGACGCGGCGGTCCGGATGCCCGTGATGTACGTGCCATCCATAACGCACGAGGTAGCGCCGGTTTCGGGATCGAACAGGTTGATCAAGGCAAGATGGTTAGGTAAATCGATCTCCAGATTGCCGTCGAAGACGTTGACGATTTTGATTGTGATCTGCATGCCAGGACGCCAGGCTGGCATCGCAAGGGAGAAACCCTTGCCGGCAACTGACAGTTGAGGCCGAGGCGGAGACTGAATTTCTCCCAACTCTAGCCCGCGAAAACCGTCTTCGAGTCCATCTAAAAGCTCTTGCAGGTCGAGATACTTCTCCACTTCCGTCTCACTGAGAGTCATCACTTGCCGAGTGCCCTTTTTGATCTCGAAAGCGGCCTTGCCTGGTTGCTTTTCGACTGCGCTCATTGAAGATTCCTGTAGGTATCCGTTTGAGTGCCAAGGACCCGACATGCGCTCTTCCAGCGGCCGATCGGACACGCGGTCGAGTGAAGGCCTTTATCAATTCTAGTCAGTAATGCGCAGAAATGCCCGCGCATCGACTGTGTCTCCGCACGCACCGTTCGCTGCCACTTGGTGGATGACGACAAAACGCGAACGAAAGCCCCGTTTCACGCTGAGCGCATTTTCCTTTCGGTCGTCCTCGCGAAGCTCTCCCCAATCGTCCGTGACGTGGCGCGAGAGAAAGTCCATCGCGTTCTGTCCCGCCTTTTCGAGAGCGGCCAGAGCTCCCGGAGTGGCGACGAGTTGGCCCAGGTCAAACAACGATTTTCGTTCTGTTTGTTGCATGGTGATTCTCCTGATGTGGAATTTGGGTTTTGCTCCTCAGGCGCGGCGGGAAGCCGCGCATGAAAAAGCAAATGCCCTTCATGGCGGGGGAAGGCGACTGTCCTTCCGCGCCGTCAAGGGCGCCTGGCTTTGGCGTTCACTGGAGCGAAGCGGAAGCCCTTGACGGAAGAAGCGGACGGATCAGGCGCAGAATTTGGCCAGGAAGGGCAATTCGGTTATCAATTCAGCTGATCGACGTTCAGTGAATGGACTAACTGAGGCTGTTCGGAGAGATTGCAAAAGGTGTGGAACAATTGTGTTTCGAAAAGTTGTAGCCGTCCGATGAAATTCAACATGCTCTAAGGTCAGCGAGTTACTTTTCAAATCTTCATTTGACCTTTGGGAGCCCGCGGTCGTCCCAGAGCTTCTTAACGAAGTTTACGACACGTACTGCG
>Ga0137403_10006301_pt1 | contig 13603 bp, 15 predicted proteins | sample CZOMad2_1_16fung_FD_122057 | JGI IMG/M metagenome (GOLD analysis project Ga0137403, IMG submission 122057) | Vadose zone soil fungal communities from Angelo Coast Range Reserve, California, USA - CZOMad2_1_16fungal (Hybrid Assembly) | ecosystem: Environmental > Terrestrial > Soil > Vadose zone... | reverse complement strand
GAGCGGGTGGAACTGGTCAGAACCCGGTGCAGCCGGGCGCAACGCCTCCGAGTCCGTTGGGCCCGATCCCGAGGTTGCCGGTGCTTACCACGCTCGACTCACCGTCGGTGCACTGGAGGCCGAAGCCCGCATTGCCGGTCACAGTGCCGATCGGCGCCTGGGCAGTGAGCGCGGAGCCGAGGATGAGCCGGATGCCGTCGCCGGTTCCCGGCCCGATCGCCAGGTTGTTCTGGATCGTGGTGGCTGCGATCTGCACCGACGACCGCGTCGTCAGGATCAGCCCGAAGGGGCGGTTGCCGGTGATAATCATGTCGCGGATCGACATCGAGGAGCCGAGGAAGGCGGAAACACCGCCCTGCGAGGTCGCGTTGCCGTTGCCGGTCACGGTGTTGACGGTCGTGGAGATGCCGAAATTCGGGTCGCCGATGTTGACCGAGCTGCTGCGCAGGTTGATTCCCGCCCCGTTGTTGTTTGCGATGTTGTTCCCGCCCACGATGTTGCCGCTCGCCGAGGAGAGGTTGATCCCGCTCCCGACGGGATTGCCGTTGGCCGTGATCTCGTTCATCGCGACCACCGCGGTAGCGCCGAAGACGATGTGGATGCCGTTGACCGTGTTGGCGGTGATGACGTTCCCGCCCGGATTGGCGGCGCTGTCGACGCCGATCCGCGCGGTGCCGCCGTTGAACACGCCGACGCCCATGCGGCCGTTCTGGGCGATCCGCGAATTGATCACCACCCCCGATGCCGCGTCGATCGCGACCCCGTCGCGCGGGTTGCCCGCCACCATCGACGAGTCGAGGAGGCCGCTCGAGCCCTGCGCGAAAACGACCCCGGTGCGCCCGGTCGACTGCACCGTGGCGTTGCGCACGGTGAGGCCCGCGGCGCCGTCGCCCGTGATTCCGTTGCGGCCGCCGGTCACGGTCAGGCCGTCGATGGTGACTCGGGACCCGGTGACGCGGATCACGTCCGACGCGGGGTCGGGCCCGCTGACGGTAGCGCCGGGCGCGGCGGCGAGGAGCGTCACGTCGCTGCGGCTGACGAGCAGGTTCTCGCTGCAGGTTCCCTGGATGCGTATCACCTGCGTCTTGCGCTCGTCCCCGCGCGCGAGCGCCTTGGCGATCGTATCGCCCGCTCCGCAATCGACGAAGGCGTTGGGACCTCTTGAGCGTTCTCTATCCCGGTCGCGGTCCAGGTCGTCGGCGAAGGCCGAGTTCAGCACAAACGTGAGCGCGCCGAGCGCGCAGGCGATTCTATGACGTGCGATCATGGCCTCTCCCTTTTTTGTGTGATCCCCAATCCCTCCCCAGGGAGTGGGTGACGCCCAAATGATGATGGGCGGGGCGCGCCTCAGTCAAGGTCGGGAAAACCTGACAGGTTTTGTCGAGGAACCCGCGTCCTTTCAGATTGCTGACAAGGTGCGGCGTACAATGCCGGGACCAGGGGGACCCCATGAACAAACCCGAGCGCATTCCGCAAGCTGCCGAGGCATTCACCGTCGGCGGGGTGAAGCTGCCGCGGCCTTTCCGCATCCGGCGGCTCGGTCATTTCGGCGTGAACGTGATGGACCCCGAGCGCAGCCGGGATTTCTACTGCCGGCTGCTCGGCTTCCGCGTCTCCGATCCGATCGATTTCAGCGAGCGCGTCCCGCCCGAGCAGCGCGGCAAAGTGGGCCCGGGGATCGGCTATTTCTCGCGCCACGGCACCGACCACCACTCTTTCGTTTTCTTTCCGCGGCGCCTCCTGGAAACGATCAATCCGCACGCGCGCACGCCAAGCGGCACGGTGAACCAGATCACCTGGCAGGTGGGCTCGCTGCAGGAAGTGTCCGACGCCTTCGACTGGTTCACGAAGCGCGGGCGCCCGATCCGGCGCGCGGGCCGCGACCTTCCGGGATCGAACTGGCATTTCTATCCGCCCGATCCCGACGGCCACACCAACGAGCTGTACTACGGCATCGAGCAGATCGGCTGGGACGGATATTCCAAGCCGCGCGACATGTACGGCGTGCGCTACAACAAGCCGCCGACTCTCCCGCACCAGTCCGAGTACGCGGAAGTGATGAAAGCGAGCACGGACGGCATCGCGATCGAGAAGGGCACACGCGCAACCGACGCGAGCGACGAGACGTACGACGTCGGCGGCGTGCTGCTCGCGCGTCCGTTCAAGATCGCGCGCATCGGCCCCGTGCGCCTGTTCGCGGAGGACATGGAGAAAATGGTCGCGTTCTACCGCGACGACCTCGGCTTCGCGGTCACCGAGGAAGCGAAATACAAGGGACACCGCTGCGTCTTCCTGCGCGCCAACACCGAGCACCACTCCATGGCGCTCTATCCGCTCGCGTTGCGCGACGAGCTTGGGCTGAAAGCCGACAGCACCCTCATGTCCTTCGGCGTGCAGCTCGGCAACTACCAGCAGCTGAAAGACGCCGTCGCCTTCCTCAAGGCGAGCGGCGTGACCATCAAATACCTCCCGCCCGAGCTCTTCCCCGGCATCGACTACTGCGCCTTCGCCATCGACCCCGACGGCTTCGCGTTCCAGCTCTACTACTACATGGAGCAGGTCGGCTGGGACGGCAAACCGCGTCCCGCGTCACAACGGCCGAAAATCGACAACGCCAAATGGCCGGAAGCGGTGGAGGGGAGGAGCGATACGTTCTTGGGTGAACCGTTTTTGGGGCCGCTGGGGTGAGAATCCCAGGGCCGCTGAATCGCAATCAGTAGGTCGGTGGTTCTCGAGCGCACTCGCCAGAACAACTGCTCAAGGTAGGCGGATCGGCGCTACTTGGTCTTATGGCCTTCGGTGCGATTTTGGGAGCGCTCACCGGCGCCATCGACCAAGTTGCCCTCTTCGAGGCGGTTTTTCAGCCACCCGACGGCTTCCCCCTCCGTCTGAAAGCTGCGAAGGTTTATTCCCTGCTGGCGGCCGAGCAACGAGACGTAATCGTGAGACATGCCGAGCTCCAGGGTATCGCCGAGGAGGGCGATTCTGTGCGCCGGATCCGATGCGATTTTCTTGAAGGCCCCGAGAACCCCGTGTCTTTCGACCGTGAACAGGGGATTGGACAGGCGCACGTGCACGAGGACGCGCGAGCAATGATGGCTGATGCTCGCCAATGACACGGCCTGAACGAACGCTCGCGTCTCTTCGGCGGTTTCCCGTTCGAGCAAATCTGCTCTCAGAAAACCGTGTTCCATCGTGATCTGGTATTTCATAACCCGAGGGGCAGCCCGACGCGAGCCGTCGTTCTCCAATTCTCCCCTGGGGCCGGTAGGGTAGGCGTGTCGGACCCACCCATAGCCCACACTGACGATAATATTATTCAGCGCGACGCCTGTCTATAGCGGCTGGTTCGATCCGTGGCGGACATTCGAGGTAAGCGTCACGCTCTCCGCCGCTGATCAACGGCGTCGAGCGCTACGTCGTCTCTCTCCGCTTGCTCGGCAGAAAGAGCGAGATGCTGTAGCGCCCGCACAAACTGCGTCGCATCTCCTCCGGCTTCACACAGCCGCTCGCACTCGACTTCAAGCTCTGACTGCGTGAATTCAGCAGACCGCACAAGTTGTCCATCTTTTTTCCAGTAGAAGCATGCTTTTGCCACTTTCTGCAGAGATTCGCCTCCAGCGGCTTCGTACCTGATCTCCCAAGTCAAGTCTTCATTCATTCGTCGTCTCGATCCGTGTCGCTAGAGAGCGACAACTGTAGGCCAAAAATCGACATCAATGAAATGACCCAAAGAGACTAATCGGTGAAATAACCCCAAAAGAGACTATCGGGTTCAGTGAAATAACCCAAAGAGACTATCGGGTAGTTGTGACGGGATCCGTCACGATCGCAAGGGATCGCTGCATGCGCGCGGCGCATTGCAGCGATTCCGGAATCTCGCTTGAGGCGTGCGCGCGCCTGGCGTGTAATGCGGCCGTGCTCCACGCCCTACAACCGCGGACCTCGTCCGTCCTCGCCGAGCTGAGCTACGTCGACCCGACGAGCAAGCGGCCGGTCCAGTACGCCTACGAGCCTCCCGATGGGGAGTCGTGGGAGAGCTGCCGCCACGAATCCCGCGCGGTCCGCATCGCCGACGCGCGCGCCCTCGTTCCCGGGTCCTCGGTGCACGCGGAAGGCTTCGAGCTGAGGGACGCGCCCTCGGCGGTGACCGACTTTCTCGACGAGGACGAAATAACCGGGGTGTACTACGGGGAGGCGGCCGAGCTCGCCCTCGCCGCCACGGGCGCAAGGCACGCTTACGTGTTCGACCACCTCGTGCGCAAGCGCGAGACCGGTCGGCCCGCGCTGGACTTCGGGCGGAGCGCCGGCGGCAAGCCTTCGGCCAACGGCCGGATCCACAACGACTACACCGAAGAATCCGGCCGCAGGCGCCTGGGGCTGGTGCTCACCGATCCGCGTGCGGCCGCGGCGGTCGGTCGCTACGCCATCGTCAACATCTGGCGCTCGATCAAGGGACCGGTCCTCGACACGCCGCTCGCCGTGTGCGACGCGCGCTCGGTGTCGGCCGCCGATCTCGTGGTCGGCGAAGTGCGCTACCCGGACCGCACCGGCGAGATCTATCTCCTGCGGCATTCGCGCCGGCACCGGTGGTTCTACTACCCGGCGATGGATCGTCACGAGGCGCTGGTGTTCAAGCAATACGACTCGCAGGTGAGCGGGGTCTCGCGCTACACGCCGCACGCGGCCTTCGACCATCCGGACACGCCGGCCGATGCTCCCCTGCGGGAAAGCGTCGAAGTGCGCTGCCTCGTGGTCTACGAATGAGGGTCTACGAATGAGGGTCTACGATTAGCGGATGACAGCGGGCGAGCGCGGCATCGAGCTCTGGTTCGAGTTCGGCAGCAACTACAGCTACCTCTCGGTGATGCGCATCGAGGACGCCGCCGCGCGTCACGGCGTGGCGATCGCCTGGAAGCCGTTCCTGCTCGGCCCCGTCTTCAAGTCCTTCGGCTGGGAGTCTTCGCCCTTCGTCGCCCAGAAGGAGAAGGGCGAGTACATGTGGAAAGACATGGTCCGACAATGCCGCAAATACGGCCTTCCCTGGACACGGCCGACCACCTTTCCCCGGATCGCCGTGCTGCCGATGCGCGTCGCGCTGGTCGGCGCAGGCGAGCCGTGGATGGCCGAATACTGCAGAAGGGTCATGCTTCTCAATTTCTCGCACGACCGCGATATCAACTCGCCGGAGGCGGTTGGCGAAGTGCTCGCCCGCCTCGATCTTCCCGCCACGGACATCCTTCGCGAGGCGCAAACCGAGCGCAACAAGCTCCGCTTGAGGGAGCAGACCGAAACCGCCCGGGCGAGGGGCATCTTCGGGGCGCCGACCTTCTTCGTGCGCGGCGAGATGTTCTGGGGCAACGACCGGCTGGACGACGCCCTCGCTTTCGCGGCGGAGAAGGGCTAATTCCGCGCGCCCTCCCCGGGGCGTGACATACAATCGCGTTTTCCGGCCATGGGCCTGGGCTTCGATGGAACGCGCGCTCGAGCACGGCGACCTTTCAGGGCGCTCGCAGGACGAAGGCCTGCGCTTCGCGCAGCGCATGCGCAGGCTGCGCATGCTGGGGCTGGCGCTGGGCGCGGTGTGCGTCGGCGGCGCCCTGTGGGATCAGGGCGCGCACGCGGTCGCCTGGGCGGCCCTGCTCGCGAACGCGCTGGCCTGGCCGCACATCGCGTATCCGGCCGCGCGCCACAGCGGCAACCCCTACCGCGCGGAGCTGCGCAACCTGACCCTCGACTCGGCCAGCGGCGGCGTCTGGATGGCGGTGATCGGTTTCAGCCCCGCGCCGACCGCGGTGATCTTCGCGATGATGGCGATGGACAAGGTCAGCATCGGCGGCCTGCGCTTCCTCGCGCGCTGCCTCGCAGCTCAAGGCGCGGCGGCCGCGATCGCGGCGATGGTGCTCGGCTTCGAGCTGCATCCCGTGTCGTCGATCGTGGAACGGCTCGCCAGTCTGCCCCTGCTCGTGGTTTATCCGATCGCGATCGGGCTCGCGACCTATCACCTCGCGCGCCGCGTGCGCAGTCAGAACCAGACGCTCGCCGCGCTCTCCAGCATCGACGGGCTGTCGGGCCTGCTCAACCGGACCCATTGGGAGGGGACCGTCGCGGCCGAGTTCCAGCGCTGCCGGCGGATCGGCCACGCGTCGGCGCTCGCGATGATCGACATCGACAATTTCAAGGCCATCAACGATCGCTACGGTCACCCGGCGGGCGACGCGGTGATCCGCTCGGTCGCCTGGATACTGCGCAGCGCGCTGAGGTTTCAGGACGTTCCCGGGCGCTACGGCGGGGAGGAATTCGGCATCGTGCTCCCGGGAACCGATATTCAGGGCGCCGAGGTGGTCGCGGAGCGGATTCGCGCGCGCGTCGCAACCATGGTGCTCGAGACCAAGATCGGGGTGCGCGGCACGGTTAGCCTGGGCATCGCCGCCTTCGACGCGCGGGACCCGGACCACGCGGACTGGATCGCGCGCGCCGACCGCGCGCTGTACGCTGCGAAGGAATCCGGACGCAACCGCACCGCGCGCTCGGCGGACGACGAGCCGTCCGCGGCGTCGGCGTGAGGCGGGTAGGGGTCCGCGCCCGCGCCCGACGGCGGGCGAGCGTGCTAGAGTAAAGGCTCCCAACTTCGAAAGGAGGTGATCCCGTGAGAGACCAACCAGGCAGGACCGGGTTAGAGGCTTCGAACTGCGGATCCACCCGCACCACAGGGATGACCGCCAGCCGCTAAGCCGGCGTGCCTTACGCGAAACGCCCCGGAGACCCCGGGGCGTTTTGTTTTTTGTGCCCTCAGTCGGCCTTGATCCCGGCTTCCTTCACCACTTTCGCCCAGCGCGTTTTTTCATTGACGATGAACGTACCGAGCGCTTCGGGCGGGCCGGCGCGCACTTCGGTGCCCTGCTTCGCCAGGAATTCCTTCATCTCGTTCGTGTTCAGGATCCGGGTCAGCTCGGCGTTCAGCTTCGTCACGATTTCGCGCGGCGTTCCCGCCGCCCCGAGCAGTCCCTGGTAAGAACCGGTCTCGAAGCCGGGAAGCGTCTCGGCCACCGTGGGCAGCTCGGGTGCGGTCGGCACACGCTGCGCGCTCGACACCGCGAGGCCCTTCAGGCGCCCGGCCTTCACGGACGGATAGGTTGCGAGCATGCCGTTGAACAGCACGTTGGCGTTGCCCGCGATCACGTCGGTGACCGCCGCCGAGCCGCCCTTGTAGGGGATGTAAGCCCACTGGATGCCGGTGCGCGCCGCGAATTCGACGCCCGCGAGGTGCGGCGCGCCGCCGGTGCCCGAGTTGGCGAAGTTCATCTTGCCCGGATTGGCCTTGGCGTAGGCGATCAGCTCCTTGACGTTGCTCACCGGTACCGACGGGTGCACCGCCAGCACGTGCGGCGAGTACGACACCATCACGATCGGCGAGAAATCCTTCGCCGGGTCGAAGGGCATGCTGGCATACACGCTCGGGTTGATCGCCAGCGCCCCGACATCCGAGAGCAGGAAGGTGTAGCCGTCGGGCGCGGACTTGGCGACGAAGTCCGCGCCGACGTTGCCGTTGGCGCCGGTGCGGTTCTCCACGATCACCGGCTGGCTCCACACCTCGGTGATCCGGGGACCGATGGCGCGCGCGAGAATGTCGGAGGTGCCGCCCGCGGCGAAGGGGACGACGAAGCGGATCGGCTTGCTGGGGTACTGAGCCTGCGCCGTAAGGGCGAAGACGCTTGTGGCGAGAGCTGCGGCGATTGCGTTGACGCGTTTCATGGATATCCTCCGATTCGCTCTATTTCCCTTTTCGCGGCGCTTCCTGCAGCAGCTCCGCCAGATGTTCCTTCCATAGCGCCGCATTCCCCGTGGTCGCGTGGCCGCGGGTTTTCGCCGGCTTCCTAGGCCGCGGGATAGCCGGCCGCCAGAGCAGAAAGCGCGATCGAGACGAGGATCGCGGCAAAGGGGAACGCCGTGGTGAATTTGTTCTTCATCTCCGTCCTCCGAATGAGACGTGCGCCAGAGAGTATACCGACGGGTGCCGCACCGGCGCGGCCGGGGTATCATCCGGCGATGGTAACGCGGACGCGAGTCGCACTCCTGCTCCTCCTTCTGGGCGGCTGCGCGGCGCCGGGCGAGACCGTCGGCCCCGAGAGCGGCTGGAACGGCGCCGCCTACGACGAGGTGGTGCGCGCCTGGGGCACGCCCGCGCGCAGCACCAAGCTCTCCGACGGCAGCAACGTCTACACCTGGGTGTCCGAGGGCGTGGGCACGCGCGCCAGGGCCTCGCCCTCGATCGGCATAGGCATCGGCTCGGGCGGCGGGGTGGGGATAGGAACGGGCGTGACCTTCGGCTCGGGCGGCGGCGAGCCGGTCCGCTGCGAGCGCACGCTGATTTTCCGCGAGGGACGCGTCGCCGAGCAGAACTGGCAGGGGCCGGCGGAGTACTGCGGCACCTTCAAACGCTAGGGAGCGAAGCATGCCGCGTAAAACCGGATGGATCGCGATCGCCTTGTCGCTCGCGTGCGCGCTTCCGGCAGGCTCCGCGCAGGCGCAGAGCTACCCCGAAAGGCCGATACGCATGATCGTGCCGTTTCCGCCGGGCGGGAGCGTCGACGTCGTGGGGCGCGCCCTGACGCCGAAGCTCTCGGAGCGGCTCGGCCAGCAGGTGGTCATCGAGAACCGCAGCGGCGCCTCGGGCAACATCGGCACCGAAGCCGCGGCGCGCGCCAGGCCGGACGGCTACACGCTGCTGTTGAACACCATTCCGTTCGTCGCGAACCCGTATCTCTACAGCCAGATGCCGTACGACCCGTTCGCCGACTTCCTGCCGGTCGCCTGGCTGTGCTCGTCGCCCGGGACGCTTGTCGTGCATCCGTCGGTTCCCGCGCGCTCGGTGCGCGAGTTGCTGCAAATAGCGAAAGCCAAGCCCGGAGCGCTCAACTATTCGGCCGCGGGCGCGGGCACCAATCCCCACCTGGCGGGAGAGCTGTTCAACTACCTGGGAAACGTCGACATCGTCGCCGTCCAGTACAAAGGCGGGGGGCCGTCGCTCCTCGCGGCGCTGGGCGGCGAGATCGGGATCACGTTCCCGAACATCTCGGAGGCGATTCCCCACGCGAAAGCAGGGCGGCTCGTCGTGCTCGGAGTAACCGGCACGAAACGCTCGGCAGCGCTGCCCGACGTGCCGACCATCGCCGAGGCCGGCCTCCCTGGGTACGAATTCGCCACCTGGCACGGCGTGCTCGTGCCCAAGGCGACGCCCGCGGCGATCGTTTCGTTGCTCAACGCCAGGCTCAAGGAGACCTTGACCGCGCCGGAGCAGACGCGTCTTTTCGAGCAGATGGGCTTCGAGATCGTCGCGAGCTCTCCGGAGGAGTTCGCGACTCACCTGAAGCGCGAATCGGAGAAATGGGGCAAGGTGATAAGGGAAAGGCACATACGCGTCGAATGATCCGTCGTCAAGTCAAGAAGGAAATGCCCGGATGAAGCGAGCCACGATCCTGATATTCGCCGCCCTCGCGGCCTGCTCGAGCACCCCGCCCAAGCCCTCGCCGGCGGTCGTGGCCGAGCTGGCGCCGACGGGCAAGCTGCGCGCCGCGATCAACTTCGGCAACGGCGTGCTCGCCTCGAAGGACCCGGCGACCGGCGAGGCGCGCGGCGTCTCGCTCGACCTTTCGCGCGAGCTCGCGAAGCGCCTCGGCGTGCCGCTCGAGATCGTCCCCTACGCGGCTGCGGGCCGGGTGGTCGAGGCGGTGAAGACCGGGGCCTGGGACGTCGGCTATGTCGCGATCGATCCCGTGCGCGCGGTGGACATGATCCAGTCGCCGGCCTACGTCGTGATCGAAGGTTCCTACCTCGTGCCCGCCGATTCGCCGATCCGCAGCAACGCCGAAGTCGACCGCGAGGGGATCAGGATCGTGGTGGGCCAGGGCAGCGCCTACGATCTTTTCCTCACCCGCGAGATCAAGCGGGCGATGCTGGTGCGCGCGCCCACCTCGCCCGAGGTGGTAAACATGATGCTCGCGCAGAAGCTCGAGGTCTCGGCCGGCGTCAAGCAGCAGCTCGAGGCCGACGCCAAGCGCGTTCCCGGCGTGCGCCTGCTCGCCGGCCGCTTCATGACGATCAACCAGGCGATGGCGGTTCCCAGGGGCCGCGATGCCGGTGCGAGGTACGTGCGCGATTTCATCGAGGAGATGAAGGCCGCGGGGTTCGTCGCGCAGGCGCTCGTTCGCCACAACGTCGAGGGCGCGGCGGTGGCCGGTCCCGACGATCCGCGGTAAGCCAGCCCCAGCGAAGTGCGGCCGGGCGCACCACGGCGAAGCCCGCGCACCCAATCGGCGCAGGACAGTAGATATCGGGTCGCCTCGTCGCGCCCTCCGGCGCGGTGAACTCCTTGTTGCTCAAGGGAATTCGAAGTTCTCGGGTCGTGTGCGCACCGCGGGCACGTTTGATGCGGTTGTCTCCGGAAATATCTCGAATATTCCGAGGAGTGAGACATGCCCGCTTTCGACAATCCCTTCGATCCCGATGTCCGGCTCGGCGCCGCCTGCGGCTGCGGAGAGCACGGGTCTCAGGCGGAGCACGAGGCGGACAGCGCGGGCGATGAGCCCGCGAGCCGCGACGCGGAAACGCTCAACGGCCGGGTGATCCAGTCGGCGGTGATGCGCGCGCTTTTTCCGCGCGACGCTACGCGAAGACGTTTCCTCGCCGCAGTGGGCTCCTCCGGCGCGCTCGCGGCGATCTCAAGCGTGGTGCCGTTCGGGGCGCTCGAGGCGATGGCGCAGGACAAGGGTTCACTCGAGAAGAAGGACCTCAAGATCGGCTTCATCCCGATCACCTGCGCGACGCCGCTCATCATGGCCGATCCGCTCGGCTTCTACCGCAAGCAGGGCCTGAACGTCACGCTCAACAAGACCGCCGGCTGGGCGCTGATCCGCGACAAGATGCTCAATAAGGAGCACGACGCCTCGCATTTCCTCTCGCCCATGCCGCTCGCGATCTCGCTCGGCCTGGGCTCGGCGGCGCAGGCGATGAACGTCGCCACCATCCAGAACATCAACGGCCAGGCGATCACCCTGCACGTCAAGCACAAGGACAAGCGCGACCCCAAGCAGTGGAAGGGTTTCAAGTTCGCCGTGCCCTTCGACTATTCGATGCACAACTTCCTGCTGCGCTACTACGTCGCCGAGCACGGCCTCGATCCGGACACCGACATCCAGATCCGCGTCACGCCGCCGCCGGAGATGGTCGCGAACCTGCGCGCCGGGAATATCGACGGCTTCCTCGGACCCGATCCCTTCAACCAGCGCGCCGTCTATGACGAAGTGGGCTTCATCCACATCCTCTCCAAGGATCTGTGGGACGGCCATCCCTGCTGCGCGTTCGGCGTGTCGGATGCGTTCATCAAGGAGAATCCCAACACCTTCGCGGCGCTCTACCGCGCCGTGCTCACTTCGGCGGCGATGGCGCGCGAGGCGCGCAACCGGCCGCTGATCGCCGAGGTCATCTCGCCGCCCAACTACCTGAACCAGCCGGTGACGGTGGTGGAGCAAGTGCTGACCGGCAAGTTCGCCGACGGCTTGGGCAACGTCAAGAACGTGCCCGACCGCGCCGACTTCGACCCCTTCCCCTGGCAATCGATGGCGGTGTGGATCCTCACGCAGATGAAGCGCTGGGGCTACATCAAGGGCGACGTCGATTACAGGCAGATCGCCGAGAAGGTATTCCTCGTTGCCGACGCGAGGAAGCACATGGCCGAGCTGGAGATGAAGGCCCCCGCGCGGAGCTACGCGAGGTTCAAGGTCATGGGCAAGGAGTTCGATCCGGCCAAGCCCGACGCCTACCTCGCGAGCTTCGCGATCAGGAAAGCGGCCTGAGCGTGAGCTCGCGCGATTTCTGGCGCGCCGCGGCCCTGTCGCTCGTGTTCCTCGCCGTCCTGCTCGGCGTCTGGCATCTCGCCACGCTGCCCAGGCAGCAGGCGTCCGCGGCGAACGACGAATACGCGAAGCTGATGGGCAAGGGCGCGAAGAAGACCGAGGGACTGCCGACGCCCGCGCAGATCGGCGAGACCGCGTGGAAGCACCTCGCCGATCCGTTCTACGACCGCGGCAGCAACGACAAGGGCATCGGCATCCAGCTCGCGTACTCGCTCGCCCGCGTCGGCTTGGGCTACGCGCTCGCGATCCTTTTCGCCGTGCCGCTCGGGTTCCTGATCGGCATGTCGCCGCTCATGCACCGCGCGCTCGATCCCTTCATCCAGGTGCTGAAGCCGATTTCGCCGCTCGCCTGGATGCCGATCGCCCTCTACACCATCAAGGACTCTTCGGTCTCCGGCGTGTTCGTGATCTTCATCTGCTCGGTGTGGCCGATGCTCATCAACACCGCTCACGGCGTCGCCTCGGTGCGGCGCGACTGGCTCAACGTCGCGCGCACGCTCGAGGTGAAGCCCCTGCGCCGTGCGTTCCTCGTGATCCTGCCCGCCGCGGCGCCGACGATCCTTACGGGGATGCGCATTTCGATGGGCATCGCGTGGCTGGTGATCGTCGCCGCCGAGATGCTGGTCGGTGGCACGGGCATCGGGTATTTCGTCTGGAACGAGTGGAACAATCTCAACCTCGCGAACGTGATCTTCGCCATCCTCACCATCGGCGTCGTCGGGATGGCACTCGACCTCGCCATCGGGCGGCTGCAGAAGCTCGTGACCTACGTGGACTAGCGCATGGCTTTCCTGGAAGTACAGGGCCTCTCGAAAATCTATCCGGCGAAGGACGGCAGGCCGCTGCCGGTGTTCGAAAGGGTCGATTTCACCATCGAGCAGGGCGAGTTCGTCTGCATCGTCGGGCATTCGGGTTGCGGCAAGACCACCATCCTCAACATCCTCGCGGGCCTGGATACGCCGAGCGAGGGCGTGGTGATCATGGACAGGCGCGAAGTCACGGGTCCGAGCCTCGATCGCGGCGTGGTGTTCCAGGGTCACGCGCTCATGCCCTGGCTCTCGGTGATGAAGAACATCGCCTTCGCGGTGCGCTCGCGCTGGCCGGAATGGGACCGGATCCAGGTCGAGATGCACTGCCAGAAATTCATCGACATGGTCGGCCTGACCGGCGCCGAGCACAAGAAGCCGGCCGAGCTCTCCGGCGGCATGAAGCAACGCGTGGGAATAGCGCGCGCCTTCGCGATCCAGCCGAAGATGCTGCTGCTCGACGAGCCCTTCGGTGCGCTCGACGCGCTCACGCGCGGCGTGATCCAGGACGAGCTGCTCGGAATCTGCGCGGCGACGCGGCAGACCGTGTTCATGATCACCCACGACGTCGACGAGGCACTCCTGCTCGCCGATCGGATCCTGCTGATGTCCAACGGCCCGCGCGCGGTCATCGCCGAGACCGTGAGAAACACCATGTCGGCGCCCAGGGCGCGGCACAACATGCACCACGATCCCGAGTACTACCCGATCCGCAACCACCTGGTCGATTTCCTATTGAACCGCTCGAAGCTGTACTCGGGCGGCGAGCAGGGTGTCGCATCCGCGCCGGGAACCCCGCAGAGGGCCGCAGCCAACATAGTCCATTTCAGACATTAAAGGAGACAGCCATGAAACGATCCGACACCGAAAACGCGATGGTCG
>Ga0137403_10006299_pt1 | contig 13604 bp, 18 predicted proteins | sample CZOMad2_1_16fung_FD_122057 | JGI IMG/M metagenome (GOLD analysis project Ga0137403, IMG submission 122057) | Vadose zone soil fungal communities from Angelo Coast Range Reserve, California, USA - CZOMad2_1_16fungal (Hybrid Assembly) | ecosystem: Environmental > Terrestrial > Soil > Vadose zone... | reverse complement strand
GTATCCAGTAACTTCACTTGCATGGGGGATTTGAAACAAAGCCAACCATCCCTGGGGTAGTATTTCCGGAAAGGCGTCTTATCTTCTCCCAAATCACTAAGCTCGACGGGTTCCATTCCTCCCTTATCGGTTTTCACCATCCGAAACTGAGAGCATCGATCCGACTGTGCTTCAATTACTTCTTTGAAAAATGAATATTTTGCTCGATAGTCTTGAATCGCAGTCGAAGCTCCTTCGTTTTTTATGTGAACATGAAGAACTATGTACAAATATCCGTTTTCGGAGTCCGCAAAAAGAAAGCCCCTTTCCTCTATCACCTTGCCTGTGATTTTTGGCTCGCCTTGTTGCTGAGTCTCCTGTGTGTTTGCCGGTTGGTTCTCGGGACGGTAATTATCGCGTATTGATAAAAGCAGGCGGTTGAGGGAGTCTTTGTCCAAAGACTTACCGACACGACGAATCTCGCCCTCGTCCGACGCGCTCAACTGAAAGGTTACACCTCGGCGTCGCACTTCTTCGATCAAGAAATCCGCATCTTCCTTGTGGATTCCTTTGGTCAAAACCAATACGATCGCTTCTTTAGCGATTGGCCTATTGCTGATTTCTTGAGACGCTGAATCCATAGGCGGCATAAGGAATAACAAGCACAGTGCTAATAAGGTTCGTCCCATCGCAGGATTATAGTGGCTTCCGATAATCCAAGTCGCGCTGAAGTTGAAGGTGCCGCTTTTCTCGCTCCTGCTCCCGTTTCCGGTAACTCAAGTCTTTTGATAATTGCCGTCGCCGATCATCACGTTGTTTATCCTTGGCGCTAATAGAGGGCGAAGGTTCCGGCGAGGGAGCGATGATGGCTCCTGCGGGCGCAAACGGTGAAGGACTGGGCGTAGCGTGCGCGGCAGACGTACCTCTATCCTTCTCTGTTTCTCGATAATGTCTAATTCGCCATGCGCCGAATGCGCCGACGCTACCGCCTATAGCTGCACCTGTAATTATAAGTACCGGAAAAAGCATCCTTGGTAAATGTTGCTTGATGTAAAGAATTGCGTCACGTACATCTGGTTGAGTCCAGATCAAATATACGCCTATACACACTATGAGAACCACAACAACGTCCGACCCCCAGTCTGGAAACGATGCTATGTAGTGCTCGGCCATCTTTTCCGTCCCAAAAATCAAGAGCGCCGCAATGACACCGCGAAGCTGAAGCCGCTTTGCCACTTCTTTAGCGTGTTCCCAGCCAGATAGCTGTTGATGCGGCTCAGCCATTCACATAAGCCCACCTTTCGGCGCGTAAGACTACCACCGAATATCGAGCCTGACCCTATAGCTTGATGCAAAAGTCACCGAACCTTTCCGGCGATGATGCAGAAGTCAGTCCCATGATCGACTTTTGCAGCAAAGCCCTATGTTCCAGCTTTTCACCAAAAAGCGAGTGGCGTGTCCAATGATCGATTGGAAGGCCCGCGTTACAGAACCGCGAGCGGTAGCGAGCGGGATAAAGACTCGACGGTCTCGACCAACTCAGATTTTCTGAGGATTCATCCTGAATTGCTCAGCTTGAGCCCTGATCCCACTCGCTACCGCTCGCGGTTCCGTAACGTTATGTCCACTTCATAACGAAAGACCGGACACCTTTTGTGCAAAGCCGGAACATAGGGCTTTGCCCAAGAACTATTATTCATCCGTCGAAGTAGCGACCTCGTACGGAACCGCTTGCGCAAGCAAGAGGGTAATCTCGATGAAAGACCCGGTCGCTAGCGGGACCGGTTCCGCACTGCGTTCATCTAATTGAGTTGCAGACAAGGCTTGGGGGGAATTGCGCATTGCCCGCTTCTTCACTCGACCTTTTTTATTTTGCTCATCCCCCGGATCGGTGTTATAAAGCGGTGAGATTTGGTGAGCGCCGCATTTAATTTGGAGAGGCAATAATGAAAAAATTCAAAGTACTCTTAATGAGCTTCGCCTGTACCGCGGCCCTGGCGGTTTCCACGGCAGCGATGACTCTCAATACGCCACAGAATACCAACCAGGACGGTGCTTGCTGCGACGTCAAGGACTGTTGCAAAGCCGGCGATAAGGACATGTCCTGTTGTAAGAAGACGAAGCACCATAAGAATGCTCACGCCTGTTGCAGTGGCAAAGACGGAGCGGCGTCATGTTGTTGTAAGGGCGATTCGTGTCCGATGCCTAACAAGAAGACCGGCGGCTCGACGAGCGGCAATTGAGTAAGCATCGCGTCGAACTGTCCGAGCTCGAAAACTAACCACTCGCTTAGAAAATAATCTCTCTTAAATTTGCGGTCTATGACTGCGGGTCGCAGACCCTAAAAGGAAAAGGGGGCTGCGAACGGCAAGTCAGAAATGGGCCGAATGGGGTCAGGCCATCGATTCTGCGATTCTCGATGAATGTCTGAATTTGTAATGCCTATCGGATCGCACAAATCGCAGGCACCCTAATTTCATTTCGCGGTTGTCCGCAAGAATGATGGCCACGATATAGTTAACGAGATAAGCATGAGCAACCCTGCGGCACCATTCGTCTTCGACCCCAACTCGCGACGGTTCTACCATGGCACTCGAGCGGACCTGAAGCCGGGGGACCTGCTTCAACCCGGCTATTCTTCCAACTACACCGAACGGCGCTCGCCCTGGATTTACTTCAGCGAGACTCTGCACGCGGCTACCTGGGGAGCGGAGCTGGCAAAGGGCGAAAGTCCAGGCCGAATCTACCTGGTGGAACCTACGGGGGCGTTTATGGATGACCCCAATGTGACGGACAAGAAGTATCCAGGTAATCCGACGAAGTCCTATCGCTCTCGGGAGCCGCTGCGGGTTGTGAGTGAATACCTGGATTGGCAGGGACACTCTCCGGAGGAAATCCAGGCAATGAAGGACTTTATCGCGGACAAGGAACCTATCGACGACTGAGCTGCTTTCCATGTGGGTAAAGAAGTCAGGGCATGGACGTCCGTACGAGCGGGTCTAACATTCTCAAATCAAATAGGTGGGATCCAAAGGTCGGGCCGCCTAATAACTCGTCGCACGCTTTGCGAAACGGGGAGAGCTTACATGTGTTACGAAGAAGCAGATTGGTTGCAGGCTCGGCGAAGAACCAGAATCGTCGCCATGGTGCGAGCAGCGAGCCTCGTCATTGTGCTCGGATTAATTGCCTCGCTATTCCTTCTTCGCCCGGCGTCGGCGGATTCGAAATATCGCGGGTTTACTATCATCGATTCTCAGGTCCGCAACATGGAGAAACATGACGAGCTGCTGGCCGCGACGAAGGAGCAGATTGACATCGTCTTCGAAGTCGGCCTTTCGGCGGAGGTGCTGACGTTCTTCCAGAGTGTGCCGTTTGAACTCGTCCCGGCCGGCACATTCAGGTCACCCGGACGTTACGCAGGAAGACTTCGAGGTGTGCAGGTGGCTTCCAGTATCACGGCCGCAGGGCACAAGCCTGTTCTGCTGCATGAGCTGTTACATGCTTACCATGATCAGCGCATCGAAGCAGGATTTAGAAATCCGGACATCATCAAATATTTTGACCGCGCCAGGCGGATGGACGCCTTTGCGCCGAGATCGCACATGATGGAAAATGAGCGGGAGTTTTTCGCCTGCGCCGCAACCACCTATTTGTTTGGGGTAACCGCCCAGGAACCTTTTCAAAGAGGGAAAGTAAAAAACAGCCAGCCCGAACTCTTTGCGTATATCAAGGCGCTCTTCGGGCCAACTGCGGGAAGCTACGCCGGCTCGTTGACCGGAAAAGGAAAATGAGCGGCCAGAGGAGGATCACTTGATAAACCGAATTACCCCGGTCGATGTTTCTCGCTACTTGTTCGACATTCACCGTGACCTCTCTGTAACCACCAGAGCCCAACAGCCTGGTCCGCCTACCAGAATCGATGGCATGACCGTCGGCATCATCACAATTGAGAATGACGCACCGCACAAAGGCGAGGTCCATCCTGATGGAGACGAGATACTCTACGTGATTTCTGGAAGCATCCGGATCGCTGGAGAGTCAGAACCGGACGCTGCCATTGAATTGCACGCGGGCGAAGCGTGCATCGTACCGAAAGGCGAATGGCACCGAGTTCACGTATTGGAAAAAACTCAACTCGTGCATATCACGCCGGGGCCAAATGGTGACCATCGGCCACTCTAGTTCGGCTCCGTCGCCGCACAAAGCGTTGGAGCAGCCGCGTCGCCGCGTCGACTCAGACGTTGGAGGGGCAGGCGCTGCTGATCAACCACGCACATGGTAAGAATGGAAGCTCTTCTTCAAGCCATCCTTGATGACAAACGCGCGACGGTCGAGGGTCTGCTGACGGCCGATTCGTCGCTTGTCGCCTCACGTGTCAGCGAGGTCAGATACTACGATCATAAGATCTTTCACTGGCTGTATGTTGGTGACACGGCCCTGCATCTGGCTGCGGCCGGCTATCGCGTCGAGATCGTTCAACTGTTGCTCGCCTCCGGGTCGGACCCAAATGCGTTTATGAACATGCGTCACAGTGGGCCACTTCATTACGCGGCGGACGGCTACATCGGCGACCCCGCGTACGACCCGAAGCGGCAAGTACAGACCATCGAGCGTTTGCTCGCGGCTGGCGCGGAAGTGAATGCCCAGGACAAGAATGGCGCGACTCCGTTGCACAGAGCAGTGCGTACGCGATGCGCGGCGGCGGCACGCTTCCTGCTGAAGGCGGGCGGGGATCCGACTCTGAGGAACAAGCCTGGGTCGACCGCGTTTCATCTCGCGGTGCAGAACACAGGGCGGGGTGGATCGGGGACAGACGAAGCACGAGCAGCGCAACGCAAGATCATCAAGGAGTTTCTTCGATTCGGCGTAAGTCCCGCGATCAAAGACTGCCGTGGCAAGTCTGTGCTGGATTGGGTAAAAAGCGATTGGATACGAGAGCTGTTCGAAGGGGAGGCGTCGTGAACCCTTGCCGCCGAACAAGTCTTTGGATGAGATCCTATCTCACGGGCAACGCTAACCATGAGTTATGCATTGTGTCAGAACCGGGAGCGGTAGCGACCGGATCTTAGACTCAACTTGGATTTCAGCATCCCACTATTTCTGTCGCCCGCTTCGCGGGCTTGGGATCTTTTAGGGAGCGTGATCCCCGGGCTTACGCCCGGGGCTATTATCTGCCGCCGCTCCGCGGCTCGTTGACGCTGTCGCTGAGGTAAACAATCCCTTACTGATGAAGAATCAATCACCTATGGACTCAATCAATCTGTCTGCGATCGCGCATCAAGCCATGATTGATGCCGGCTTTGTGCCTGACATGCCTCATGCGGTTTTAGACGAGTTGCAGTCGCTCGAGTCGAATCCGCCAAAGGCTGACGCGGATTCCGGGACCCGGGATTTGCGCTCGTTGCTCTGGTCGTCAATAGACGATCGCAAGTCACGCGATCTCGATCAGGTTGAGTACGCTGAGCGCCTGCCTAATGGCGACATCTGTGTGCGGGTGGGCATCGCCAATGTTGATGCATTGGTAGAGAAGGGTTCGGCGATTGACGCTCACGCCGCCGAGAACGGCACGTCTGTTTACACCGGAGTTAGAACTTTTCCGATGCTGCCCGAGCAGTTATCGACGGATATGACTTCGCTGGTAGGCGGAGCGGATCGACCTTCAATTGTTACTGAAGTGATTATTGCTCCGGACGGTACAGTGAAGTCGACTGACGTCTATCCGGCGCTGCTGCACAACTACGCGAAGCTTTCGTATGAGGCTGTCGGCGCCTGGCTTGATAACGCGGGAGCCATGCCAACGGAAATTGCCGCCGTGCCAAAGATGGACGCTCAGATTCGCCTTCAGTTCGAAGCTGCTGAACATCTACGCGAGTTACGGAAAGAACACGGCGCGCTCGAACTAGAGACAATCGAAGCCTCGCCGGTCATCAACAACCTGGGCCACGTCACCGAACTTTCGGTGGTCGAGCGAAACAGCGCGCGCGATCTCATTGAGAATTTCATGATCGCCGCGAACGTGGCCATGGCCCAGTTTCTGACTGCGCAAGGAGCGCTCTCACTACGTCGCGTGGTGCGAACTCCGGAACATTGGGACCGGATAGTCGAGATCGCGCATGAGTTGGATGAAAAACTGCCGGCCCAGCCGGACTCGCGAGCGCTGGCGGATTTTCTGGCGCGCCGCAAGTCTGCCGACCCGCAGCATTTTCCGGATCTTTCGCTCTCAATCATCAAGCTACTGGGTCCGGGCGAATACACGGTGCAGACGCCAGGGACTTCCGGAGAAGAAAGCATCCACTTTGGTCTGGCCGTCCACGACTATACGCATTCGACCGCACCCAATCGTCGCTACGCGGACCTGGTGAGTCAGCGTCTGGTAAAAGCTGTGCTGGGAAAACGCGCAGGGCCCTACACTGAAGCAGAGCTGACCGCAATTGCCGCGCATTGTACTGAGCGTGAAGACGCCGCGCGCAAGGTCGAGCGAAAGATGCGCAAAGTCGGCGCCGCGGTCTTAATGCAAAATCGGATCGGGCAAGTGTTCGACGCGATCGTCACGGGCGTTTCATCCAAAGGAACCTATGCGCGCCTGATTAAGCCACCGGTTGATGGACGAGTGATGCGAGGAGAGCAGGGCCTCCGTGTGGGCGAGAAGATAAGTGTGAAGTTACTCGACGCAGATCCTCAACGCGGCTTCATCGATTTCGGAGCCCGGCGCTAGCAGGGCGCTGAAAACTAATTTGGAGTGCGGCGCCAAGCGTAGCGCGACGCCGCTTTGGATTCGCTGACGATGACAATGCTAAGAAATCCAAAGCGCCGCCGTTGTCGGCGCACTCCAAATTTGTAGCTCGGGACATCAAATAAGAGCTTTAGCCCGCCGCTAGCGTTGGACATAAAGTTCGGGGAATTGCTTTTTAAGCTCCGCCACCTTCGGTAGATCGTTGATCGCGATGTACGGCTCGTCCGGATGATGTTCGGCATAGTCCTGATGATAGGCCTCGGCGTCGTAGAAAGCCTTGAAGGCTACCACCTGGGTGACAATCGCGTGCGGGAAAACGCCAGCCTTGTTGAGTTGAGCGATATAGGCCTCGGCGATGCTCTTCTGTTCTGCGTTGCCATAAAAGATGGCTGAGCGATATTGCGTACCGGTGTCGGGTCCCTGCCGGTTCAGCTCGGTCGGATCGTGAGCGACGGCGAAATAGACCTTGAGCAACTGACCGTAAGAAATGCGCGACGGATCATATTTGATCCGGACCGACTCAGCGTGGCCGGTATTGCCTTCGCTCACCATCTCGTAGTGAGCGGTGTCGGCTGCGCCTCCCGAATAGCCGGCGCTCACGCTGATCACTCCTTTTACATGTTCGAAAACGGCTTGGATGCCCCAGAAGCAGCCGCCCGCGATGACGGCGGTTTGTTCGCCTTTAGAGGTAGCGAGCGGCGCGTCAACTAAAGGGTTCGGCAAGGCGCGGCCGGCGGTAGCCGTGGCAGTACTGCAAGCCGGCATCGTAATAAAAAGACCGCTGAGGGTCATCGCTAATAAAGCACGTGACATGTAAATACCTCCGAAAGCTAATCGTCCAGATAGATGGGCGAAAGTTAGATGCATTAAGTATACGACTGAAAGCCGATCTTTGGATGTTCGCAAGACTAATTTCTCTGCGGCATGGTCCTCCACCGTTGCGCGATCCGCCATCAATCGCTGACAATTAGTCACCGTCAGAAAAGGAGCACAAATGAATATTGGCATCATTGGCGCGGGCCACATCGGCGGCTCGCTCACTCGGCGCTTCACCGCACTTGGCCATCAAGTATTCGTAGCTAACTCGAGAGGTCCCGAGACTCTCGCGGCCCTGGCGCAGGAAACTGGCGCAACACCCGTGACCGTGAATGAGGCGGCGCGCAGTGGCGAGGTCGTCATCGTCACTATTCCTGAACGGAATATTCCGGAGTTGCCGGGCGATCTATTCGCCGGAGTATCTGACAGCGTGGTCGTCGTCGATACTGGCAACTATTATCCGCAGCAGCGCGATGGCCGCATTGCCGCGATTGAGGAAGGTACACTCGAAAGCGTTTGGGTTTCACAACAGTTGGGCCGGCCGGTCGTAAAGGCCTTCAATAACATTTACGCCGAGCATCTGCTCAAGAAGGGCCAACCCGCCGGGACTCCCGGACGTATCGCGCTTCCGGTAGCGGGTGATGATGAGCGAGCGAAGGCGATCGTCTTAAAGCTTGTCGAAGAACTTGGGTTCGACACGGTCGACGCTGGCGGGTTGGACGAATCGTGGCGGCAACAACCCGGCACGCCGGTCTACGCCGCGGATTTCGACGCCGAAGGCGTGCGCCAGGCTTTGTCGCAAGCGAGCAAAGAACGCAAACCTGAGTGGCAAGCAAAGTGAGCGATTCAACGAGTCCCGATGTATCGGGACGGCATGAATAGCCCCGGGCGTTAGCCCGGGGTCACACGTCTATAAACGATCCAAGCCCCGAAGGGGCGACATAAATATGGAGCGCGCTGACTTGTCAGCGCCTTTGAAAGCGGCGACTAGTCGCCGCACTCCAAATCTGTCACCCGCTTCGCGGGCATCGCTTCACTACTCGTTAACCGTGAACATCGGCCTTGTGTCCTTCGTGTTGATTGGTTTCGTGTTCGTGTGAGTTCGTGGTCTGCTTTGCAGATGAATCAAAGAGACTAGACAAGCACGACGTGCCGACCGAAAACGTGTTAGTTGAACTGTTCCCTTACCCCAAGCGGCTTTGGGGTGACACGAAGGATCGATTGGCGGCTGGCATCACTGATGCGGACGGCCGCTATTGCTTTGGGAACATTCCGAAGGGACGCTACCAAATCCGCGCGAGTAAAGACGGTGGCTTTCAGATCACTTTCGTCAACGTCTATGTCGACCCTAACAATCGTAAAGCGTCTGACACGGAGCTTGACGTCTCAATTGAACTTGGCTATTGAATCGATGGCGGCATCTAACAAATCGTTGGACGCGAGCGGCGGGAGCGTGTTTCTCAACTAACTTGGTGCGGCGAAGGGTGCTTGATGCGCGCCGCCGCGTCAACTTTGATGTTGAGTTGCTTCGTGTCAGAACCGGGAGCGATAGCGACGGGATCAATGACTCAACATGAATCTCAGCATCGAACCACTTGGGTCGCCCGCTTCGCGGGCTTGGGATCTTTAGGGGACGTGATCCCAGGGTTCCGCTCGCTGCGCTTGCTTCACCCTGGGCTAAACTCTGTCGCCGCTCCGCGGCTCGTTGACTCGTCGCTACCGCTCCCGTTACTGACTTCTTTATAATCGCCGCGACCGTATTCCAGGGAGGTAGTCCTATGCTCGCAATCGTATTTATTGTTAGCTTGCTCTTCACCGGGTCGCCGTCGACCGCGGACGGGATGTACGGTCACGTCAACTTCCCAAACTCTGGCGCTCCGGCGGCCCAGGCCGATTTTCTTACTGGCCTGGCGTTGCTCCACGATTTTGAATATCCAGCGGCTGCCGACGCCTTTCGCCGAGCCGAGGCCGCGGATCCCGGTTTCGCCATGGCCTACTGGGGCGAGGCGATGACCTTCAACCACCCGGTCTGGATGCAGCAGGATCTGAAGTCCGCCCGCGACGCGCTTAACAAATTGGCACCAACTGCGGCGGCGCGCCGCGCCAAAGCAAAGACCGAACGCGAGAAAGGATACTTCGACGCGCTTGAGATCCTCTATGGAGACGGAAGCAAGGAGGAGCGCGACTTCCGTTACGAAGATGCGATGGCGAAACTGTACGCGCGCTATCCGGACGATGTTGATGCGGCCGCATTCTACGGGCTGGCAATCCTCGGCACCGCGCACGCCGGACGCGACATTGCGACCTACATGCGCGCAGCAGGAGTACTCGAAGAGGCGTGGATCAATCATCGCGAACATCCGGGCCTCGTCCACTATCTGATTCATAGCTACGACGATCCGGCGCATGCGCCGCTCGGCCTGCGCGCGGCGCGAATCTACGCGAAGATCGCCCCTGACGCGGGGCACGCTCAACACATGACCTCGCATATTTTTCTCGCGCTCGGAATGTGGCGCGAAGTTGTGGAGGCGAACATCGCAGGGATGGCCGACGTGGATCGCATGCTTAAGCTGAAGGGCAAAGGGCCCGCGCGCTGCGGACACTACGCGAGCTGGCTCGAATACGCGTATCTGCAACTCGGACAAAAGGACAAAGCCGGGAGTGCGGTCGCCGAGTGCCACGCTTCGGTCGAATCACAGCCCGCGATGGATCATCCCGGCATGTCGATGGATCCCGATGCCAGCCTGATCGGATCCTTCGCGAATATGCGACTCCGCTATCTGCTCGAGAGTGGCGACTGGACGGGTGAGATCGCCGGCTGGACCCTGCCGAAAAGCGCGGGTGCTGGCGCGCGGCTAGACTTCGCGTTCGCACGGGCCATGGGCGAGATCATGCAGAGTCATCACGATGCGGCGCGCGTGGCTCTGGCCGAACTCGAGGCCGTCAGTCGAGAGGTTGCCGACATCGAGACGAAGCGTGGCGCTTCCGATCCAAGTTACCGCGTCCGGCCAGAAATATTTCTACTGGAAGCCCGCGCCCAGCTGGCTGAGCAAGACGGAGACTTCGCCGGCGCCGAACGTCTGATGCTCCAGGCGGTGGGCCTGGAGGACAAGCTGCCGATCGCCTTCGGCCCGCCGACAATTGACAAGCCGAGCCATGAAATCTTGGGAGAGTTTTTGTGGCGACGCGGTCGAAAAGATGAAGCACACGCCGAATTCGAAAAAGCTGTCGCCCGCACACCGGGCCGCCGTCTGACCGAGCAGGGGTTCGAGGCAACTTTCACCAGCAAGACCACTCAGGGATTGCGGTGACCAATAGCGGCTATAACAATCGTTGGACGCGAGCGCATCGTCGTGTCAGAACGGGGAGCGGTAGCGACCCGATCAAGGCGCAACTTGGTAATGATCCCGTCGCTACGCCCCGGGTTCTGACACGAAGCCCCAACTCAGAAGTTAGATTGCTTGCGGCTAAAGCGAGAGCGAATGAATAAAGATGTCTTGTTGTTCGATCTGGACGGCACCCTCACTGATCCGAAGCCTGGCATCGTGGGCTGCATACGATTCGCACTCGATCAACTCGCAGTCTCCTGCCCTAACGACGACGTCTTAGCTACCTTCATCGGACCGCCACTGCGGGGAACGTTCTCGAATCTGCTCAACACCGCGGAAGTCTCTCGGATCGAGGAAGCGATAGGATTGTATCGGCAGCGATTCGCCAGCATAGGACTGTATGAGAACCGCGTCTATGACGGAGTACCCGCTATGCTTGACTATGTGAGCACGGCGGCTGCGGCGACGTTTGTCGCGACATCGAAGCCGAGGCTGTACGCGGAAAGAATTGTGCAACACTTCGGCCTCAGTCATCACTTTCGGAATGTATATGGGCCGGAACTCGACGGTCGATTTGATGACAAAGCAGCGTTGCTGGCACACCTCTTGGCGAGCGAGGGCGTAAGGGAAGGGGCGGCAGTAATGATTGGGGATCGGGCGGCAGACGTGATTGCTGCCAAGGCGAATGGTCTACGATCGATCGGTGTGCTTTGGGGGTACGGGTCCGCCCAAGAGCTCTCAGCTGCCGGTGCAGATCATATCTTCCAGACGCCGTCGGATCTGATGGCGCATCTGTCCTATGCGTAATTTTACCAGCGGTTGCACCCGAGCCGGATTTGTACCGGGAGCGTGTTTTGTAACATGACTCGTCCGTCCCGACATGTCGGGATTGAATGAATGCGCGCCGCCGCGTTAACTCAACCGTTGGGCGTCGGCAACAAACTTGTGATGATGGAGTTCAACCCGAACAACAAAATTATTAAGCTTTGTGTTCAAGGTATGCACATGGAAGGGGAAGGCAAACCTGAAGAAGCAAGCAGACTATTTCTTCAAGCCTGGAACGAAGCGACAAACGACTTTGAAAAATTTACGGCTGCTCATTATGTGGCTCGACATCAAAAAAATGTTTCCGACAAATTAAAATGGCTCGAGACAGCTTTGCAGTTTGCATTAAAAATAAATAACGACACTGTTAAGAGCGCTTTTCCTTCTCTCTATTTAAACATTGCCGGATGCTATGAAGACTTAAACGATTCTGACAACGCAAAAAAGAATCATGAATTAGCAATTTCGTTCAAGCATGAACCATCTGACAAGGGTCCTTTCTATCACGGGACGAGAGCAGATTTGCAGGTTGGCGATTTGCTGACACCGGGGTTCAGGTCAAATTACCAATCCGAAGTCATAATGAATCACATTTATTTTACAGCTTTGGTTAATGGGGCGGGACTTGCCGCGGCATTAGCTAAAGGAGATGGACACGAACATGTTTATATCGTAGAACCGACAGGAAACTTTGAAAATGATCCGAACGTTACAGACAAAAAATTTCCGGGCAATCCGACACGCTCATATCGCACCCAGGCACCATTGAAAATCGTTGGCGAAGTAACAGATTGGGTAAGACAAACACCCGAAGAAATCCAGAAGTGGCGTGAAAAGTTGGCGAATGTTAAGGGCGAGATTATTAATTAATTTCCGAGGTGCGTAAACCCTGCCCAATCACCAGAAATAATCGGGTCATAGACAGTGATAAAGACGGACGGTTAAATGCAAGACCAAAGCCAAACGAACGAACCGTCAAACAAGGTATTGACAAACTCAAAATGAAACGAAAGGTTTACGTCGCCATTGCCTTGGTAATTCTTGGGGCGGCGATCATCTTTCCCTCAAAATTACCTAAAGGGAAACCTGAATTCACCTTCTCAGTGTTCTCTATTGCTGACGGAGTTACGGTCGGTGGCGGCGATTTTTGGTTGCAAACGTGGCAAGCATCTGACGGAACTATAATTCGTGAATCTAAGAATGGTTATTTTTCTGAAGAGGATGCTCACAGAGCCCTGGAAGGAAAATTGAAAGATGCGGTAACAATCCTTGAACGAAAGAAACCTCTTGACGACTTGCCGAATGTAGATGAAAGAATCGTCGCAAACTATGTCGACCCCAGCTCAACGGAGAGAACGGTCTCCATCATTCAACTACAGAAGAAGGATGTCTACCGCGTTGATGCTCCTTCTCTGGAACACGCCCTAGCTTTTGAGGAATATCGCAGACGCGAAAGATAAGAGTGAAATGCGCCATCGAAACAAAACGTTGGAGGCGAGGTGCCGATGCGTCGGGATAGCGACCGGATCATAGACTCAACTGGGAATGTGAAGTCCGTACCGTCCGCGTTAGCGGATGGCTTAAAGCGTTATCGTCGCGCAACCCAACAAATCGTTCGCCGGCGTGGCGGGTCGATGGACTGAGTGCGGAGAGAAAGCAGTTATGCGCCGATATGTAGATCCTACAGAGCAACTCGTAACAGAGATTGTCGTGAAGGACATCAAGAGCTCGATCAACTTTTACCGGCGCCTAGGATTCGACCTCCTTAGAGACGGCGGCGATTTCGCGGAACTGACCTGGGAAGATCATCGCCTTTTTCTCGCCGAGCTCTCCGCCTTCCGCGACTCTCATGACGCGGCCCTGGCTACAACTCCACCTTTTCCGCTCGCTAACGTCAGAGTGATGGTGCCCAACGTCGACGA
>Ga0137403_10006298_pt1 | contig 13604 bp, 11 predicted proteins | sample CZOMad2_1_16fung_FD_122057 | JGI IMG/M metagenome (GOLD analysis project Ga0137403, IMG submission 122057) | Vadose zone soil fungal communities from Angelo Coast Range Reserve, California, USA - CZOMad2_1_16fungal (Hybrid Assembly) | ecosystem: Environmental > Terrestrial > Soil > Vadose zone... | reverse complement strand
ACGTAGGCCCAACTGGCGGTGCGACGGGGCACCGGATGTTGCATCACCTCTTTGATCGGCTGGCCCAGTTGCAGCCGATGGTCAAACCAACCGCCGAGGTCTTTGATCAGGCGCATGCGCACCTCTTCGGTTGATCGTTGCAGGCCTGGCTTGGCGGGGATGCCAGCGTCGGGACCTGACCGGCTTTGATCCAAAGCTGGCCGGCTTCAAGTTTGTAGTCGTATTCGAAGAGACCGCGAGGCGGTGGACCCGAGGCGCGCGTGCCATCGGCATAATATGCGCCACCGTGACATGGGCACATAAACAATCCCGATTGAGGATACCACCGCACAGGACAGCCAAGATGCGCGCAATTAATAGCAAAGACCTGGAGCTTGTCGGTAGCAATCCGCCGCACCCAGCAAGGAATGTTGCCGGTATCGCCATCCCACGGGCGCACGAACGGATTGCGATAGTTTGCGAGTCTGGTTTGGCCTTCGGGGAATTGCGTGAGCGGACCGAGGGTTATCCACGCCAGTTCCTTCTTCATCTCTTTGCGCCTGGCCGGGCCGAAGATGTAGCCGACCACGGGTACTGCGAATAAAGCGCCGGCGATGGCATTCAGCGCGATTCCAAATGTCATTAACATGTTGCGGCGCGACACCTTCCTGGGGGCGATTGTGCTGCTCACTGGAGCTTCGGGTTCTTGAATGAGTTCAGGCATAATTGTGTCCTTAATTTTTCGCTTGGGATTGCTCGTTTCCTGGATATGGATGGCCAGGATTTGGCTTCCGCTGGACGACCAACCAGGCAACAACATCGGTAACTTCTGTTGGCGTCATCGGTCTGTCCGGGGAACAATTGCGCCAATCGGGATGGCCAAGGTCCGGGCGTCCGGCAATGACGGTCGTGCGCAAGTTTTGATCGCTGACGAGAGCGAGAAACGAGTCATCAACAATGGAGCTGCCCTTTGCCGTGCCTTTGCCTTCGGGTCCGTGACATGTGGCGCAGAAGGCTGCAAAAGCGACAGCGCCCCTGGCCGCGTCGCCTGGTTCATTTGCGGTATAAGGCGGCGCGCCAGGTGCTTCATTCGGCTTCGCCCAATGCGTTCGCATTTCACGCACCAAAACCTCGATTTGTTCGTCCGTCAGCATTCCGCCCGAGCTCTTTGCAAAGGCCGGCATCATTGAAACTGGGATACCGGAGGCGATGGCTCGACGAATTATGTCGTCGCTCGCAATGGCCAGGTACACAGGATTACCCAAGGCGAGAGCGGAGTTGCCTTTTCCGTCCTGACCATGACAGCCCGCGCAATTCTGTTGGTAAAGTACTGCGAAGTCGCGCACCTCCTCGGGCTTAAGTTCAATATCGGCGGTGGTCGGTTTGCCCGGCGGTCTGCAACCGACGCAGAGCAGGACCGCCAGTAGCACTGAGCCGTAACGATGCAATTGGACGCGCCGTTCCCCCTCACCCCGGCCCTCTCCCTGGGGGAGAGGGAGAACACCAAGGCCGCCATTTTTGCAGAAACTGTTTAGTGAGGATCGAGAGCGGTCGAACTGTCCACCCTCTCCCCAAGGGAGAGGGCCGGGGTGAGGGGGAACACGATATTCGAACTGCTCCGATACGGCTGAGGAAATACCGGATTTCATACTTCTGAACCTCCTTCGTTCTTCTCGTCGCCGATCCCGGGCGCTTCAATCCCCGCTCGCACGGCGAAGGGGAGGTGTTGCATCGTCGAAATGGGTTCATGCCGGGCCACCACGAAACCAGCCACCACGCCGAAAGCAAACTGTGAGGCCATGAACCATCCCCAATCAATCCGCGCTTGCAGGGCCGGGTTAATGATTCCCAGTCCCGCGTATAAAATGCCCGACCAGAACACTGGCGCGAGAATCCCGCCCAGCAGCAGCGGCCGGCGCGGGAACATCGGCAGCGCAATGCCGTATAACAAACCAACCAAAGCAGACCCCGCAGCATGAATAATGAATGCGAGCACCAACCCGGTGCCATCGAAGCCGAGGAGTTGGTCGTAACTCATTGCCGAGATTCTGGCTGAACCTGCGGCGGCCAGCAGGTTGACTGGGTACCAAATGCTTTTGTGGCCGATCAGGCCGTAGAGGACCGCCAGCATGGCCATGGCTGCGCCGCCGACCAGTCCACCACGAACACCAGCCGAGTAAGGGTAAATTTCCAACGGCAACCGCGCGCGATGATTCAGTTCGCCGATTTGAAGATGCCGCACCTTGCGGCTTGGGACAGGGAGAACCAATTCTTCCTTCTCCAGGGCCACTGATTCATGGACCTGGTGCGGGAGAACCTGGCGAAACCATCCCACAAGCCCCATGCAAAGAGTGACCGCTCCAAGAGTTGAAACCATGACATGTGTGAGCAACCCGGCGAAAACCATAGTGAGTCCGAACGCGGCGACCAGCGGCCAGCCGGTGGAGCCGGGAACGTGAATCACATTACCTGTCGTTTCTTGTCCATTGGAATTCATGCGAGTGTTCTCCTGGTCAGCGTCCAATAATGTAAACAACCGTGAATACGACCACCCAAACCACATCGACGAAATGCCAGTAAAGCCCCAGCACGTGCACGCGTTCGGCATGTTCCCGTTTGACCGCGCCCGTAATGGCGAACGCCATTACAATTGACAGTGCAAGCAAGCCAATAATGACGTGAGAGGCGTGCAAGCCGACGAGCGAGTAGAAGGTTGTGCCAAAAAGGTTCGTTTGGATTGTGAGGCCTTTGTCGTGGATCAAGTGATGCCACTCCCGACCTGTCCCGAGCAGGAAGTAAGCTCCCAGTGCAATCGTTACCAACCACCAGAAGTTGAATTTTTTCGTGTTCCCGTTCCTCAGTGAGCGCAAGGCGAACGTGATGGTGGCGCTGCTCGACAAAAGACAGATGCTGTTCAGAATCGGCAGATCGAGAACTTGCCGCGGAGTTGGGCCACTGAGATCCTTTCCCAGATAATACAGGTAGGCCACGACGAAGATGGTGAAGATGGCACTCTCCGCGATGATTAGGCAGGTCATGCCCACGACGCCTTTGGAGGGGCTCCAGTCGGCGCTTGATTCCAGCGGGACAGCACCCGTTGCGGCACTCCTTGTCTCGAAGGGAATCGTTGCTGTGGTAGCGTTCATTGAATGTTCGTTGATGTCATTCGTATTTCCAATCCGGGTCGCTCGGGTGCTTGATGTCCCAAAGCGGCCGGCGACTTTTAACGGCAGGAATTTCGGCAAAATTATATTCCGGCGGTGGCGAACTCGTGGACCATTCGAGTGTCCAGGCATCCCAGGGATCGTTTCCAGCCGGTCGTCCTTTGCGCAGAGACAGAAGAATGTTTATTACAAAGATGAGCGTGCCGATGACTTGGAATGCAACACCGATCGTGCAAATGAGGTTCCAAATTCCCCAACCTCGTCCGGCTTCGTACGTGTAGATGCGACGAGGCATTCCCAGGATGCCGGGGATGTGCATCGTGACGAACGTCATGTGGAACCCGATGAGGAACAGCCAGAAGTGCCATTTACCGAAGCGCTCACTTAGGAGTCGGCCAGTGGCTTTGGGGAACCAATAATAGACCGCCGCGAAGATCATGAAAATCAATGCGCCGACGAGCACGAAATGAAAATGAGCAATGACGAAGTAGGAATCGTTGAGCTGCCAGTTAAAGGGGGCGGCAGCCAGCATGATGCCCGTCAATCCAGCAATCAGGAATTGAAACAGGAAAGCCGTGCTGAACAACATAGGCGTGTCAAAGCGCAGCTTCCCGCCCCACATGGTTCCGAGCCAGTTGAAGATTTTGATGCCCGTTGGAATACCGACCATCATCGTCGAAACGGCAAAGAAGGTATTGCTGGTTGAGCTCATTCCGATGGTGAACATGTGGTGGGCCCAAACGCTCAGGCTGACGAAGGCGATCGCCAGCGTCGCACCTACCATGACCGGGTAACCGAAAATGGCCTTGCGCGAAAAGACGGGGATAATTTCCGAGGCGAAGGCAAAGGCGGGAATGATCAAGACATAGACTTCAGGATGACCGAAAATCCAGAAAAAGTGCATCCAAAGTGTTGCGGAACCGCCAGCCTGCGTGTCGAAGAAATGCGAGCCGGCGAACCGGTCAAGCAAGAGCATGATTTGGGCGGCCGTGAGTGGACTGACCGCGATCAGCACCATCCCGCACATGATGAGGTTAAGCCAGGCCAGGAGTGGCATTTTCGCCAGCGTCATGCCACGGCAACGCATGCACAGGATCGTGGTGATGATGTTCGCGGCAGTGGCGATAGAACCAAAGCCGCCGATCATGATGCCCAGAATCCAATAATCAGTGCTGTGCCCTTTTGAGAATGCTTTTCCGGTGAGCGGCGCATACGCAAACCAGCCGACATCCGGAGCGCTTCCCGCGCCAGTCATTCCTTCACCACCAATGAAACTGAAGTAGAGCAACAATCCACCAAACACGCTCAACCAGAAGCCGAACGCGTTAAGTCGCGGGAAGGCAAGGTCGCGCGCTCCGATCATGAGCGGCACAAGATAATTTGCGAACCCGAAGATCATCGGCATCCCGACCAGAAATACCATGGTGGTGCCGTGCATGGTGAAAAGCTGATTGAACACCTGGGGCGACAAGAAATGATTGTTCGGTGCGGCCAACTGGATGCGAATGAGCGATGCTTCAATTCCCGCAACGACGAAGAAGACCAAGGCGTAGATGATGTACATCAAGCCGAGCCGCTTGTGGTCAACGGTAACGAGCCAGGAATGGATGTGGTCGAATACTGTTTTCTCCGTGGCCGCGATTGAGCCCAGGGCCGTCGCGCCGCTTATATCGCCAGTTGTTAGCGTTCCATTCATTTGAGTGTCGCGAGGTAAGCCGCTAGTTTATCCAAATCAGCATCGTTGAGATTCATTGCTGGCATCAAGACTCCCGGTTTGAACTGCTCGGGGGATTTGATCCATGCGCGCAGCCCTTCGAGAGAATTCGTGAGCGCGCCCGAGCCAAGAGTGGCGCGACCCATCAAATGCGTGAGGTCTGGTCCAAATCGTCCATTTCCCACCGTGCCATTGACGGCATGGCAGTTGATGCAAGCCGTTCGCTCGAAAACGAGCCGGCCCGCGGCCGCGGTCGGATCGTTCTCGGCCAGTTGCTTTTGTTCCTTCACCCATCGATCAAAGTCCTCACGGGTGTCCACATAGACGCGGAGCAGCATCTTCGCGTGTTGGGTGCCGCAGTACTTGGCACATTGCCCGAGGTATAGTCCGGGGCGTTCCGGCTCAATCCACATCGAGTTCACCTTGTTGGGGATGAGATCCGTCTTGCCGGCAAGACGGGGTACCCAGAAGCTATGCACAACATCTGCAGAGCGCAATTCGAGGAAGGTCGGCAATCGGTCCTGACCTTGGCTGACGGGTACGTGTAGTTCATTGGCCGTTACGATGCCCAGCTTGGGGTATCGAAACTCCCACCACCACTGATGCCCGATCACTTGCACATCCAGCGCAGCGACGGGCTTGCGCGCGTCCTGAATTTCATGGATGACTCGCGCCGTGGTCAAAGCAAGGACGACCACGATGAGGAAGGGCACCGTTGTCCACGCGGCTTCAACTGGACCGCTGCCGTAAATCTGCGCTGGCTCCGTTCCGTCATCGTTTCCACGGCGGCGGAAGCGAACGACCGCATAGGTGAGAAGCCCGGCCACGACGACGAAGATGGCGCCAGTTATCGCCAGCACGAGACCGGCGAGATGCGAAATGGAATGCGCCGGTACGGATTCAGGAGCGAACACGCTCGGGACAAGGGCGGGGTCTATTTTCTCAGCAGCAAACACACCTTGCTGGGTAAGACCGGCCATCACCATCCAGAAAATCCAAGGCAGTATGAGAAGCGAGTGCCATACGGCCTTGGGCCGTTTGGCCTGCCTGCACGAACGTAATGATGGCTGTGGTCGCAATTCCATTTCCTAGATGTGATTAGGCGACATTGCTTCTTCGTGAATCGCAGTCTGGGACTCGAATGGCCTGCCCGATCGGTTCCTTACACGACCCACTCGCCGCCAATCGCCAGGTTCGTCTGCCGAACGTCGACGGGATGGTTGCCGTTGTTGTTCGCTTTGCGGGCGCCTCTTTTCCATGCTCCTTGTTCTCAAGGTGGCCATAAAGTTTGTCTCTTGATGCAATTGGCTCACTGCATCGGCTTATCTGCATGCCGCTCGCATCAGGAGGCACACTAACGCTGACGGAGGGCCTCCGACTACTGAGCGTGTGGCAGATATCGAATTGCCCAAAAGGAACAGCTTCTAGACGCACCAAGGGAACGAACGCGCTCCCCCTCCTTTGAGAGATGGGCTTTCAGCAGGGCGGCCATAGATGCCGGAATCGTGGCAACTTGTTGCGCAATCGACATGGATCAACCGGCATCCAAGACGATGAGAAGCAGGAGCAACGGGAGATAGACGATGGAAGCCTTCAACAACCTGCGGGCGTCGGCAGCGCCGTGATTGCGAGCGAAACACACGGCAACCCCCAGCATGATCACGCCGATCACCAGAGCTCCGCAGAGATAGAGCCGGCCGGTCATGCCAATCACGGTCGGCAGCACCGACACACCAATTAACGCCACAGAGTATGCAAGTGTCTGACGAAACGTGCTCGCGCCGTCCGGGTCGACAACCGGCAGCATTTTTAGTCCGGCGTCGCGATAATCGTCTTTGAACATCCACGCAATCGAATAGAAGTGCGGATGCTGCCACGCGAACAGGATCGCAAACAACACCCACGCTCCCAGATCGAGGTGCCCTGATACTGCCGCCCAACCGCAAAGCGGTGGAATCGCACCAGGGATTGCGCCGAGAGTCGTGTTGAACCAACTGAACCGTTTCATCGGCGTGTACACGAGCACGTAAAGAAACGCTGCCAGCAGCACAAGAAATCCCGTGAGCAGGTTCACCCATCGCACCAATGTCAGGGAGCCGACAAGCACCAGACAGACGCCGAACGCCAGCGCGTGAGCCGGTTCGACCAAGCCTGACGGCAACGCGCGGTGACGTGTCCGGGACATCTTGCCGTCCACGTCGCGTTCCAGATAATTGTTCAAGACCGCCGATCCGCTCGTCGCGCAACCGACACCAAACAAGGTCACCAGGAATATGGGCCACGAATGTGTGCCCCTCGCACCAAGGAAGTACCCGAGGCATGTCGTTACCAACACCATTGACACAATGCGCGGTTTGATGAGCTCGACGAACGCACCGATTGGCGGATTCACAAATCTGCATGAGCGCAATGTAAGTGAAAAGCTCGTCGCCAGAATCAGCGCGCCAACGGCAAGATGGATTGTCGGCAATAATATCTGTACGGAGGACAGTTGACCGACTGCATCCTTCGGCAGACGCACGAGGAGGGTCGATATGCCGAGACCAACTTGCAACATGATGAGAGCGAACAGCGAAATGGATTGTACGCGAAAAGCGTGGTGACGAACCAGCGCCAGCGCCAACGCAACCACAACGACCGCGCCAATGGTGTGGGCGATGAAATCAAGGTTGGAATGCCGAATCGATGCACCGAAAAGAAGTTGCACGTATACGGCGATGGTCGTGGCAAGGGTCAGCCATCGCGTGGGCGAAGCCTGTACCGCCGGTCCGACCCATTTTGGTGATGTGCCCATAGCGAGGGCAATCGTGATACAGAAGAACGCTTCTGCCAGGCTCGCGTGAGCGATGGAAATCGGCGGCGGCAGAAAGAATTTCACGGTCAATCCACCGAGAATACCTTGCGCGATCACCGTGCCGAGCGCGACGATGGCGAGTCGGCGAAGCCAGGGACGTCGCTCGACGCGCACGATCCAGACGGTGAGCATGATCGTCAGCAACCCGACGCTGCTGGCGAGGAGGCGGTGGCCGTGCTCATAAAGAATGCCGCCAACCATTTTCGAGAACGGAAAGGAATACATGAATTGGCCGTAAGTCGTCGGCCAATCGGGGACGGCGAGGCCGGCTCGGTTGCTGGTGACGCTGGCTCCGGCGATGATCAGCAGAAACGTGGCGACAGCGAGTACACAAGCAAACCGATGAAGCCAATGTGATGTCATTCTTCCTTCACACACTCCACATAGAGATGAAGCTTGTTCATACAGTCACACCGCAGTTCTCAATCCTTGTTTTTCGAGACATCCATCATCTACTTCCCTCCCGTTCACAGTACTTAATCTGACAACTGTACTGGGTACTCTGGCCGGAATTGGGTTCACGTGCCTGACGCGCACAGGAAAGTGGAGGAAGTCGAACCTATCGACTCGCACCACCAATCGCTGTGGGCGGGCGACTCTCGACTTCGTGTTCATCCTCGTAGTCATCTTCAACGACGATTTCATTTTGTATACGCTCGAAATGTTATGACCTCGGAGAGTCAAAGGCCATTGGTCTTGTGTCGAATAAGCCACGCGCCTCTTTCGAGCGAGCTCGCTCCTGATAAAATCGCGCGGCGTATCCCACTCCAGTGAAACGTCCAGTTGATCGGGCGATGTCGGATTAACGCCCGCACGATTCCACCCACGTGCGCCACTATCTGCGGTATGGCGGTCATTTGGTAATCATGCGAGTCCACAGCCGCGCTGCGAGTGAAGCTTGAGATTACATGAATCGTATTCATGGTTGGGATGATACTGCATGGGGTCGTTGAGTGGTATTGGACCTGCGGCGGTTTCTAAAGTCTCTCGTTAGAGTGAAGCCCGGAAGCGCCAAAGAAGAGAGGCCATCTATGTTCAGCGCGAATTACTTGCTCACATCGTGATGTGCCTTCCAGGTCTCTACTGGGCTGCGGTCGAGTCTGCGATTTCCGAATGTCGAAGATCCGACGCCACTTCAGCAAGAATCTCGGCCAACCCCTGATTCCAGCCCTTCATCAACGTGGCAGCAGTTGGTGCGCTTAGCGGGATGCTGCGGGAATATTCTCGTTGAAGTATTACCTTCCCGGGAACGCCGTTCGCTGCGTCGAGAAATACGAATCGCACTGTAATTACAGCTGCCGAGCGTTCCGGTCGTCGAAAGTCTCCAAAGAGCTGGGTCACGCCGATTTCAACCAGCGTGTTTGGCTTAACCGCACTCCCCTCTTCCACTACGGCGCTGAAACCGCCATCTGCACGCAACCATCCGCGCATCGGAGCAATTAGCTCCTCGGCCGGCAACTCCAGAAATTCCGCGTAGGGATCACGAACGTAGGAGAACTCTCCTGTGCGATAGACCAGTGACCGCCCATCGAACGGCGGGGCGATTTGCAGGTTTCTAATGCCGAGCACACGGTCGTTGGCGACGACATTCGTCGCGGAAATCGCCGGTGCGCTAAAGGTAAATGTTTGTATGTTTAAAGATGGTCTGGTAACGCAACCACTCAATCCGCAAACAGAAGCGATGAGGCATGCGACGAATGCATACTCCATCCATCGAGGGAGGAGATGTGAAGCCTTCAAGGTGTTGAGGAAACGTGAGATATTCATTGTTTTGCCGGTGGTTGAACCTCTTTCAGCGGAGGAGGCGGTTTTCCGAAGAGAAACCCTGCGGGATACTGCTTCAGTTCGAGTACAACATCATCCAGGTCACGCATGGTACGACGGGCGTTTGCGAGTGTTTGATTCAAGGCATCGAAATCAATGTTCGCCAGACCAGGTTCCAGTTTGTCAACCGTCTCCCGCAACTGGCCGACAAGTCCATCCAGATCCTGAGTCAACTTCTCCAGCTTCATTCTCTTTACGGTGTCATCCGTGTCCTCGATGAGGGATTTCAGTTTTGTGCTGCTGCCCCGCAATTCTGTCAGCAGAGAATTGGCATTCGTGCTGAGGCCGCCAAAATCCACTGCATCCACCCTGTCCAACACGTGTCCCACGGATTTTAGATCGCCTTGCAGCAGTTGGTTTATGACGCCGAAATCGAGGTGTTCAACATTCCGTAGGGTCCTCTCGATTGAAGTGAGCATCTCGCCGAACTGACTGGGCGCAGCCGGAATATAAGTATGCTTGGACGTCCAGGGAATCTGCGCTGGCGGGTTTTCGGTTGGGCTGAGGTATTCGAGTGACAGGATGCTCGTTCCGGTGATGCCCAGGCTTTTGAGGCGTGCCCGAAGGCCCCGCTTGACCGCTGATTGAAGCATCTCGCGTCGAGCGGCACCGGGCGGCAAGGGTGTCACGTTATTCCGCATCTCGAACTCCACCACGATGTAGCTCGGTTGGGTTTCCTGGTATTCGTTCCAAGAGAAATCGATGCGTGTGACTTTCCCCACACGCACACCCCTGAGCTCAACAGGAGAGCCGACCACCAACCCGTTCACATCGCCCTCGATGTACGTCTCAAACAAACTTGTCGGTTCAAAATAGCTGCGTGCGCCAAAAGCAAGTATGCCTGCTATCAGAATAGCCAATCCACAAAGTGTGAACAGCCCGAGTTTGATATGGTTTGTTGTCGTGCTCATAGATTTTGATTGGGATGGTCGGATTGGACTGATTCCGCTTCGCGGTTAAAGAACCGACGTACCCACGGATCGGTAGCGCTCTCGCGAAGCTCGGCGGGCCTGCCTTCGGCTATGACCGTCCGCGTCCGGCTGTCCAGCATAATCACGCGGTCGGCGATCGTGTAAATGCTTGCCAGCTCATGCGAGACGACGACAAACGTGATCCCGAAGTGATGTGCCAGTTCCTTGATCAATAGGTCCAGACCCGCTGATGTCACGGGGTCAAGTCCGGCCGAAGGTTCGTCAAGGAACAGGATTTGTGGGTCGAGCGCCATCGCCCGCGCAATCGCGGCCCGCTTTTGCATGCCGCCGCTCAACTCGGATGGCATCTTCTGCGCGGCAGCACCGAGACCAACCAGCTTCAACTTGGCAAGGGCAACCAGCTCCTTTACTGGGTCGGGCAGAGCCGTGAACTCATCAAGCGGCAGCCGAACGTTCTCCAGCAAAGTCATCGAGCCGAAAAGAGCGCCGCTTTGATACATGACTCCAAACTTGCGAAGCAGAACCAGGCGTTCGACCTCGCCCGCCGCCACAAGATTACCCCCATCAATCCACACCTGGCCCTCCATCGGCGTATAAAGTCCAATCAGGTTCTTCAGCAATGTACTCTTCCCGCAGCCAGAACCGCCCAGGATCACGAAGACTTCGCCGCGTCGTACTTGAAAACTGACATTCTGGAGGATCACTTTCTCCCCATAACCAGTTTTGAGGTCACGCACCGAGATGATGATTTCAGATGAGTCGTTCATTGTTTCAGCACAAAGAAGAGGACGGAGAACACCGCGTCCGCGATAATGATCAATAGGATGCTTGTCACGACCGCCCGGGTGGTCGAAATGCCAACGGCGCTCGGGCCCTGCTGCGTTTGCAGTCCACGCAAACAGCCAACCGCGGAAACAATCGCGCCAAATACCACACCCTTTGTGGCGCCAAAAACAACATCACTCAACTGGAGGCTGGACGACAGTTGGTGAAACACCAGCGACAGCGGATACCCCAAACCGAGAGTGACCAATACTCCGCCAAGAACACCCATGAAGGTCGCGTAGAAGGTCAGCAGCGGCGTCAGAAGAACCCCGGCTGTGATACGCTGAACGACAAGAAACCGAATCGGATCAAGGCCGAGGGTTTCCAGCGCGTTCAACTCCTCGTTTACTTTCATCGTGCCGATCTCCGCCGCAAACGCCGAACCGGACCGCCCGGCAAGAAGGATCGCTGCGAGCAACGGGCCAAGCTCCCGCACCATCACGAGTCCGATCATGTTCGCCACATAGATTTGCGCCCCGAACTGCGCCAATGGCTGGGCAGACTCGAAGGCGATGATCAGGCCAACCAGTATGCTGACCAGCGAAACGATGGGCACGGCGTTAGCGCCGGCGAGCTCAAGAACCCGGCGCACTTCCGGCCAACGCATTCGTTTTCGATCCAGGATCGTCGGCGGCAGATTGGCCACAATGGTGCCGAGAAACCCCACTTGCTCGCGTAAATCCGCGGTCAACTGGCTGACCTCCTTCCCCACTTCTTCGGGCAGTGAACGGCTCTCCGTTCGTAACGGTGGACGGAAAGCTTCGTAGTCTTCTAACGTGAATCCGCGGAAGAGTTTTTCCAACTCTTCTTCCAACCCAAGCACCGATACAGTCGCCCCCCGCGTCATTCTTCCCATGTTCAAATAGCGAAGCAACGCCAGACCCGCGCCGTCGCAAAATTGCAAACCGCTCGCGTCCACTTCGAGAGCTTTGATTTTTGCCGGGCGTAATTTTTGCTCCAGCAGTTTCCAGCAGGCGACGGTGGCATGCGAGTCCAGCCGCCCGCGCAACGCCACGCGGGCGCAACCATCAAGACTGACTTGCACGTCAGTTTCCAATTCATTTTGGACGGTGGCGGTCACAAATATTTTATGGCTTGCAAACGCGTCAGTTTCGTCGCGCGGAGGAGCATGGAGGGGATGGCGAGGCCGGTGCCCATAGCGCCGACGGTAAGCACGACTCGGAGCGCGTCCTGCACGGCGAGGATAAGAGTTTGGTCGGGGTTCTGGATGGCGGGGCGAGTCAGGGTGATCAGGCCGAGGATGGCTCTGGCGGCAAATCCTCCCGGAATCATGGGGATGCAGCCGGCGACTCCCAGAGTGTTGCGCGAGGCACCGATGTGCGCGTGTATTAGTTGCACGCCGCTACCCGCGGCTAGCGCGGCGGCAAAGGACGCGCCCTCCAGGGTCCATCCGAGGCTCAGGCCCATGCTGCGGACGGCGAGTCCGAGCCCGCCAGCCGCTCCGCACCAAAGCAAGGCGCGGTTGTGCATGTTGAACATGACGCCGAATCCAACGGCCGCCAGGGCCCCGAAGACGGTTTGATGGAGCAGATAAGGGAGGCAGTGCGCCCACGGTGCTCCAAGAGGGCTACCGTCCCCCGCCAGATGCCACTGCCCGAGGAGGATTTGACCGAGCCAGATCCCAAGGGTGATAAATACCAAAGTGACCACCACCCACACAGCGCGCGCGCTGCCCAGCGTGGGATGGCCTTCGAGGATGTCGTTTTGAGCATTGAGGGCAGGAACGCCGGGGACAAGAAGAAGGACGCTCGCGATCATCGCGGTATCCACGGTCAGGCTGCGGAGGAGAGTTGCTCCCAGACCTGAGAGAGCGGAAGCAATGCAGGCGACGAGGGTGGCGGCGACGAAAACGTTCAACTGATGTGCGGCCGATTGACGGCGGAGCCATTGGCCGAGGGCGGCGGCGATGAAGACGGGAACGAAGGCTGCCCAATCGAGGCCCAAGAGGCGTCCGAAGGAAGCGCAGGCGACGCCGACGGCAATAATCACGAGCCAGCCGGGATAGTACGCCGGGTCTTGGGCAAGCGTTTCAAGCGCGGATCGCGCGGCGGCAGCCGTGAGTTCGCCGTGCTCCACTGCCCGGGCCAATTCCCGCACCGAATGGTCGAGGCGTTGGTTGACTCCCAGAGGGCCGACCTTGCGCATTCGCGTGATTCCTTCGCCCCTCAAGCCCAAAGTGATAGCGAGTGAGGCGTAGCCGATGCGAAGGTCCACGCGGTCGGCGCCAAGGCCGCAAGCCACCTTGTGGACGATTTCGTCGACTACCCGGGCGCTGGCACCGCCTTCCATGA
>Ga0137403_10006297_pt1 | contig 13604 bp, 14 predicted proteins | sample CZOMad2_1_16fung_FD_122057 | JGI IMG/M metagenome (GOLD analysis project Ga0137403, IMG submission 122057) | Vadose zone soil fungal communities from Angelo Coast Range Reserve, California, USA - CZOMad2_1_16fungal (Hybrid Assembly) | ecosystem: Environmental > Terrestrial > Soil > Vadose zone... | reverse complement strand
CCATCTTCGCAATCACCGCATCGCGTACGGCCAGCATGTTGGCGCCCGGCGCCTGGAACACGCCGATCGCCGTGGTGTACCTGGCGTCGAGCGCGCCGCGCAGGGTGTAGTCGCTGGCGCCGAGTTCGATGCGCGCCACGTCGGCAAGGCGCACGACCTCGCCGTTGGCGCCGGTTTTGAGCACAATGTTGCCGAACTCCTCGGCCGATTGCAGGCGGCCCTGCGCATTGATGGCGATCAGGAAATCGCTGCCGCCCTTGATCGGTTCGGCGCCAAGCTGGCCGGCCGAGACCTGGATGTTCTGATCCTGCATCGCGCGAACCACATCGCCCGCGGTCAGGCCGCGCGAGGCGACCTGGTTCGGATCGATCCAAACGCGCATCGCGTAGTCCCCGCCGCCGAACAGTCGTATCTGGCCGACGCCGGGCAGGCGTGCGAGTTCGTCCTTGATCTTGATGTTGGCGTAGTTGCGCAGGTAGAGCGCATCGTAGCGACCGTCCGGAGAGTACGGCGTGACCATGACGGCGAAGGTCGGTGACTGCTTCTGCGTGGTCACGCCAAGCGCGACCACTTCCGAAGGCAGGCGCGACTGTGCCTGGGCCACGCGGTTCTGTACGTCGACCTGGGCCTGTTTGGGATCGGTGCCTGGCTCGAACGTGATCGTCATCTGCAAGACGCCGTCGGACCCGGCCACCGATTTCATGTACATCATGTGGTCGGCGCCGTTGATCTGCTCCTCCAGCGGTACCGAGACGGTTTCGGCGATCACCTTGGGATTGGCGCCGGGATAGGTCGCGGTCACGACCACGGTCGGCGGCACCACCTCGGGATATTCGCTGATCGGCAGCAGTGGGATAGCGATCAGGCCGGCGACGAAGATCACGATGGACAGCACCGCCGCGAAGATCGGGCGGTCGATGAAGAATTTGGAGAAATCCATGGCTCGGTTTCCTTACTTTGCCACGGTCGCGGACAGCGCGGCAGGCGGCGCCGGCAACGCGCCCATAACCACCTCGCTGGCCTTCACCGGCGCTCCCGGGAAGAAGATCTTCTGCAGGCCGGCGACGATGACCCTGTCCTCCGGCGTGAGCCCGGACTGCACAATGCGCAGCCCGTCGGCGAAGCCGCCGAGCGTGACGTCCTTGCGCGAGGCCTCGTCCTTCGGACCGACTACATAGACGTACTTGCGATCCTGGTCGGTCATGATCGCCTTGTCGTCGATCAGCATCGCCTTGAACTCGGCGCTGCCCTCAAGCTGCACGCGCGCGTACAGACCCGGGGTGAACACGCGGTCGGAATTCGGCACCACCGCGCGCAGGTTGATCGTGCCGGTCGCCGAGTCGACCTGGTTGTTGACGAAGTTGACCGTGCCGGAATACGGAAGGCCCGTGTCGCTGGCGAGGCCGACGCGCACGGGATTGGCCGAATCAGGTCGCTGGCCCTTCCTCGTGAGTGCCGCGTAGCGCAGATAGGTCTGCTCGTCCGGCTGGAAGTAGACGTAGACCGGATCCTGTGAGACCACGCTGGTCAGCACGCTCTGGTCGGCCTGGGCCAGATTGCCGACCGTCAGCATGGCGCGGCCGACGCGCCCAGCGATCGCCGAGCGCACCTCGGTGAAGCCGAGATTGAGCTCGGCCGTGGTCAGCGCCGCCTCGGCCGCCCGCACATCCGCCTCGCCCTGGGCCCGGCCGGCTTGGCGCGTGTCGAATTCCTCGCGCGAGATCGCGTTGTCCGCGAGCAGTGTCCCTGCGCGCTCATCCCGCGCGCGCGCCAGTTGCGCCGACGCGCGCGCACGTTCGAGCTGCGCCGCCGCGCTGTCATAGGCGGCCTTGTATGGACGCGGGTCGATCACGAACAGCAGGTCACCAGACTTGACCTCGTCACCTTCCTTGAACGCGATGCGCTCGATGTAGCCGCTGACCCGCGCGCGCACCTCGACCGCGTCGGTGGCGGCGATGCGGCCGTTGAATTCGTCCCACTGGCGCACGGGTTTGACCACGACCTGAGCCGCGCTGACTTCGGCTGGCGGCGTCCCCGCCGGCGCGTCGCCCTTGCGACACGCGGAGAGAACGGTGGCCATCGCTACGGCGACGAAAAAGGGCATTCCTGCGCGCAATGGCGCGCGCTTACGCTGGGAGTAAGTCACGAGCGCCTCCTTTCCGCTGCGAGCTTCCTGAGTGAGTCTGGCCCTTTCGAATTTGCCATTTTCACCGGATAACCCGCATCGCTTAGCTTTTTGACAATCACTGCGCCAATTTCTCCAGGTCCAATCAATCCAATGTTCATAGGTTCTCTTTTTTCTTTTTAGCTAAAGACTATATTTCAGTGATGCATTATACATATATGTACACATAGGTCAAAAAATCACCGGACGGCATTCAGCGCACGTTTCAGTGCCTGGGGATCCACTGGGGAAAGCTCCCTGGCGACAGCCTGGAATACCACGTTGACTGCCTTGGCACCGGCGGCATGCCGCTTCCGACCAAGTGCGGTCACTTCCGCGCACACCGCCCTCCGATCAACCGGATCATCTGTCCGCTTCACCAGACCGTCCGCTTCAAGACGATCGACCAACTGAGTGATGTTGGAACGAACGCAAGTGAGCTTCGCAGCCAACTCGCTGAGGCTAATCGGCTTGCCTTGGTCAACCAGGACGTTCAGCGCACCAAACTTCGCGCAGGATAGCCCCACATCCGCTAAGGCCGCCTCCAAGCGCTCCTCTATACGTTGAGCGGCCTGAATCATCGCGCTCGCGATCGAATCGTTCATATCTGAACAATATAGCCATGACCAATCAGTGTCAAGCGCCGATCTGTCTTCGCGGCCAAAGAATCTTATTTGACGGCAGGTGTGAAGCCCAGTCCGGCAATCGCTGCCTTCCGACGTCGCAAGGAACGCGGTCGCCTGGCCGTGAATGAGTTCCAGGCCGTGCCAGAGTTTCCTAACGTGTGGGCGCCGGTGATTGCACTGCCGTGCTGGATGCCAAAACTGGAACCAGGCAGTAGGATAGACTCGGCCCTTTCAGATGATGAGTTTCATGCTCCATCCGTTTCTGCGCTTGTTTAAAAATCCGATAGCAAAAGCGAAGTCGCATTGCGCCAAGGGAGTTTAACCTGTCGCGTACAGATTTGTGACCAGCCGTACCGTGCTCTGCCCCCGGCAACTCCTTCAGAATCCAAGCCTGAAATGCGCTTACCAACTCCGCAATTCGGTAATTGCCGCTGGCGCGAAAAAAACCGGTTCTGATATTGGTCCCTTTGATCATCCCCCATGTCGCTTTTTCCATTCAGAGACTGAATCCTTTCCCATACCCTCGTCGATTTGAAAATCGAGAATAGGGTCAATCAACGACTTCACTTTTTCCCCAAAGCTTTTGAGGTAAATCCGCTCCTCGTCCGAAAGCGACTGCCACGTAGATCCGGGAAAAGTCGCTATGCTGGCCAATATTGGCGCCATCCAGAATTTGCCTTTGGAGTGGAGTTCTGCTGCTGTGGGGATCTTAGCGACCATATAAGATGACGGGGCGTTTCCACTAGCCAAAGCCTGTCCTCCGATCGCTTGATTCGTGTTGCAGGTGACAAAGTCGGATTTCGTAAGTTTGACTACCGAGTCCTCCCCAGTTCCCATCTTCAACTGCTTGTCATCCGGGCTTGCATGGTAGGTGGCAAGTTTGGCTTGCCGGGTATTACCGGCACTCTTGGCGCTGTGCCTCCACCTCAAGACGGAGTGGATCACTGAAGCCGATTCCCGCGCGTATTCGTAGAAGCAACAAGCCTCCACCTCTTCGTCAGGGATCGGGCCAAAGTCAAATTCGCTTCTCTCAATTTCATCCGATTTAAATCCCAGTCTTCGAAGATTCTTGCGCTGTCGCCATAGCCACTCTGATTCTTCTTCGCTCTTCGAAGCTTCCATACGACGGATCAGGCAGGGTTTAACTCACGGCGTGCGATTAAGAGGCTTACCCTTATCCGGGTCCTCATCTTCCAGAATCGACTCCACCTTCTCTACTTCCAACCGCAACGCCTCGAGTTCGTGATGGGTGTAACGCTCGTGCACGTTGCTTTTGTGTCCAGCGAGCTTCATGCGTCGCTCCTTGCTAACGCCGGCGTTGGCCATTGCGGAAATAGCTGTGTGGCGGAACGAATCAAAAGAAAGCTTATAGACCTGCCGGCCTTGGCCGTTCACCTGCTCAACCCCTGGATCCCGGGCCACTCCAGCCCTTTTCATCAGCCCCACGAATGTCTCGCTCAGCCCGTTCCTCCCTGAAGCCCTTTTCTTGCTCAGTTTGGGGAATATCGCTGCATCGGGTTTGTTGTTTCGAAGCGGAAGAGAGAGCAGGTAATCTTCAACGTCCTTGTGCATGGGGATCTCTTGCTCCTTCCTATTCGCGGTTTTCCTTTCCTTTTCCGGAAAGTAACGGATTGAGCGGCGCTCCATATCTATGTTGGCCCAGGTCAACCTGGCGGCGTCCCCAAGGCGCAAGCCGTGATACGCCCCCAGCAAAATCATCCCTAGCCATTCGATATTGGCGGCTGAAATCAGCGCTTGTATCTGGTCCCGGGTGAACACGTCTCGAGATACCGAGTTTTCCGGGAGACTCTCCACCGCCTCAGCCGGGTTGGAGAGAATCATTCCCTGCCTGCGCGCGGTGTTGAACGCGATTCGCAAGGTTTTGACGGCCATGTTGGCAGTTTTGTTGGCCCGCCCCTCTTTAATGCAGTCATCACGAAAACTAGCCTCGACCACATCGCCGTAGCGTCGGGCCGTCGATTTCGCGGTCACCAGTTTCTTGGATTGGATCCATTCCCGAGGAATTTGGTCGTGTCGGATGAATTGAGTGGCTCTTGATTGACCCGTTCATAGATCTCACTTACTACCTTGAGCGCCTGAACCTGGGTAAGTAATCCCTTGCGAGCGAGCTCAGCAGCACGTTGCCAGCCATCACGAACAGCTTGCGCTTTCTTTCGCTTTGCTTCCTTAGTACTTCTGAAATGACGCTTACCATCTCCATCGGTAAAAGCGCAATACCAGAAGGGCGATTTGCCACGTGGATCGCGATGCAAGCTGGCCATAAGAAAGTCATAACAACGTCTATGTCAACCACTGTCGCAGAATGCGATTTTCCTAATGTTTTCGCAAATCAAGGCAGGGTGGTTTGAATCAGAGGTTCAAACCCTCTATCGCGCACCATTCGCAACTTAGCCGGGTGACTTGCTTTCGGCTGCGAGGGATTCAATCCGGTAGAGGTGGGTTTTGGTTCTTAAGAAGAACGCTTTGCCCGACACCGCCGGCGAAGCCATGAATCCGTTCGTGAGCGTGTTCGTGGCCAGGACCTCTAATGTGCGGCCAGGTTTGAGGACGGTGGTTGTCCCCTCTTGATCAAATAGATAGATTCGCCCATCCGCGAAAACCGGCGAAGCTGCGTATTTGCCTCCAACCCTTTCCGTCCAGACGGTTCGTCCCGTCGCGGCTTCCAGGCAGGTAACGAAACTTTCCTCCGCGGCTGTGTAGATCAGGCCGTCCACCAGGAGTGGCGAGGCGTATTTGCCGACGTGAGTCTTGAGTTTCCATACCACGGCGGTGTCAGGCACGTCGCCTTGTCCATCCGTCTTGACCGCCCACAGTTCCCTTTTGGTGAGACCAGTGACGATGAAGGCCAGCCCTTGATCGAAGAGCGGTCTGGGAGCGACCGACCAATCGGGATATTGAATTCTCCAAAGCTCCCGTCCCGTCAGCGGGTCATAGCCGTAAGCCGCTTTGGCTCCGGCGCTGACCATCTGAATTGTTCCGCCAGAATTAACGATTAACGGTGTGCTATGGGCTTTGCGCAAGTCTCCGTCTTTTGCCATTGGCCCCGGCACGTCCTCATCGTTCCACACGACTGACCGAGCCGTTTTCCAGACGGTCTTACCGGTCTTCTTGTCGAGGGCGGCGTGATATTGCAAATCGGCGCCGTCCATCGTCAGGATTATGAGGTTTTCGAACGAGATCAGCGACGACGAGGGGCCGCGGTAATGGCGGCAGGGAAGGTCATTCCGTTTCCAGAGTATCTTGCCGGTTTCCGTGTCCAGACATGCTGTTCCGAAGCTGCCGAAATGGACATAGACCCGCCCGGGCTCAATCACGGGCGACGGCGTCGCGTAACAATTCATCGATGCCCCATTGCCAAGTGACTCTGGATTGTCGCTGTGAAAGACCTTTTCGTTGAAACGAATCTTACCGGTCTCGGCATCAACATCGAGGGCGAAGAAGTCATGACCGTCCTCGGTCGCCGTCGTCAACCAAACCTGGCCTCCCATCACAACGGGCGTGGACCAACCTCGATGTGGGATTTCGACCTTCCATTTGACGTTATTCGTCTCGCTCCAATGAAGCGGCAGGCCGATAAGCTTGGAATCACCTGGTGCGGCCGCATGGCCATCTCCCCAGGGTCCGCGGAACTCCGGCCAGTCCCCTTGGACCCTCTGCGCGCCAAAGGCCAGGAGAGCCAGCAACAGCAGCGAAATATATCTGCTCGGGTTCACATGGTCTGAAGCTTTGGCTAAAATGAAGAACAGCTTTTGGTCATGGTTCATGGTTGCAAAGTGGCGCCGCCACGGAGCCAAGTCAATGGACTCCGGATTCGTGCATTTATGAATGGCCAGTTCAAGGGCCAGTGCCAAGATTGCAATCAAAATCGTAATAATTGCAACATCGCAAGAGGTAAATTCGCGCAAAGCCAACAGCCCCATGCTGCGGTTGCACGCTCATAACTTGCACTGCTTCAAGAGCATAAGTCTGCCGGATGACGAGTTCAATTGCTGGCCACCTCGCTTGCAGAGTCAGAACCACGAATTATTCGTCAGTTTGTAAAGTTTATTTGAAACAATTTGCCCCCTCAGGAGTCTCATATTTCGGTGGTTGTGGGTTCCCCGTCCGACTCTCAGAAGAGCGAGACGGGGTTTTTTGTATCTTTATCCCTTGAATAGTTCATGCCGATAACACAGCAGGCACTTATCGATTACCTCCACGCCGGAAAGAAGCTCCTCATCTTCACCGGTGCGGGCATCTCAACGGGCAGCGGCATCCCAGACTTTCGCGGTCCGGACGGCGTCTGGAAACGACGCCAGCCGGTTTATTATCATGATTTCATGCGCTCCGACGCAGCACGCGTCGAGCACTGGGATTACAAGCTCGAAGCCTGGGCTGCGTTTCGCGATGCGCGACCCAACGCAACCCATGAAGCCATTGTTCAACTCGAACGAGCCGGCAGAGTCTTGGCTGTAATCACACAGAATATCGACGGCTTGCATTCGCGCGCCGGGACCGCCGCTGACCGGCTGGTCGAATTACACGGCACCAATAGCCTGATTGAGTGTCAAACCTGCGGCCGCCGATCAGACCCCGAGCCGCATTTCGTGCATTTCCGCAACACGCGACGGCCTCCGATTTGTGATTGTGGGGGATTCCTCAAGCCGGCGACCATCAGTTTCGGCCAGAACTTGCGAAATGAAGATCTGCAACGCGCGGAAGCTGCTGCCAAAGCAGCAGAGCTTGTATTAGCACTCGGCTCTACGCTTTCGGTTTATCCAGCCGCAAATATTCCACTCTTGGCTGCGGCTCGAGGTGTGCCTTATATCATCATCAATCGCGGTCCGACAGACCATGATGAGTTCGCGGAAGTCAGCTTGAGATTGGAGGGCGACGTAAGCGACATCTTCCCGCCAGCAGTTAACATGGCACTCGGAGGGACGAGGACACGAATGATGTGAAGCAGCAGCGGCACGACGTCATTGTGATTGGTCTGGGCGCCATGGGGAGCGCCGCTGCTTACCATCTCGCTGCAAAAGGCGCCCATGTGCTGGGCCTGGACCGTTTCCAGCCGCCGCATCAGTTCGGCTCGTCTCATGGTTTGACGCGGATCATTCGCGAAGCTTACTTCGAGCATCCGTCCTATGTGCCGCTGGTGCAACGCGCGTATGAACTCTGGGCCAGCCTCGAGAAACTCTCCGGCCGGAAATTACTAAGGCGGACCGGCGGGTTGATGATCGGTCCGCCAGATGGCGTTATCATCAACGGCGCACGACGGAGCGCGGAGGAGCACAAGCTCTTGCACCAGGTCCTTTCTTCAACCGACCTGCGGGCTCGTTTCCCCGTATTTTCGCCGGAAGCGAACATGGTTGCGGTTTTGAAACCACGCGCAGGCATTCTATTCCCCTAATTGTCAGTCCAAACGCACCTCGAACTGGCAGTGGAACGTGGCGCTTCACTGAAATTCAACCAGCCGGTTCTGCGATGGGAACCCGATGGCGAGGGCGTCCGTGTATTCACGGGCACGGACACATACAGCGCCAATCGCCTCTTGCTATCGGTCGGCGCCTGGCTTGGTGCCCTGCTCAGCGGACCTACCGGCAGCTCAAAATCCAACTCCAACTGCCGGTTTCTGGACCTTCCTTTATCCGTCGAACGCCAGGTCCTTCTATGGTTCGAGCCTCGCTCGCAAGCAAATCAATTTCAGCCGGAAAATTGTCCCATCCATATTTGGGAATATGCGCCGCATCGTTTTTTCTATGGCTTTCCAGATTTGGGCGACGGCATCAAAGTAGCCGTCCATCATGAAGGCCAGCTTACCGATCCCGAAAAAATTCGCCGCGAAGTCCAGGAGGATGAAATTCAAACGATGCGCCGGCTCTTGCGCCGCTTTCTGCCCGCTGCAGAGGGCGTTTTGAAATCAACCATGGTTTGCATGTACACCAATACACCCGACGAACACTTCATTCTTGATTACCATCCCACGGATCCGCAGGTGCTGGTCGCCAGCCCCTGCTCCGGGCATGGTTTTAAATTCTCGAGCGTTATTGGTGAACTGGCTGCCGCATTACTCTGCGAGGAGAAACCTTCATTTGATCTGAGCCTGTTCAGGATCGATCGGTTCACGGGTTCTCCGGCAGGAGCCAAATGAACATGAAATGGTATTCAGGAATGCGCGTGTTGTTTGCGCTGTTTCCGGAGCTCCCGCAAATGACTATAACCGACCAGCTTTCTGCGCGGCTCATCCCAGAGTCGCAATCGCAATGATTTCAGACTCGAAAACAAAGTCAGCGGTTTGACCTGTTGAAAGAGCAGATTGGCCTGGTGACATCTCTCGAGGTGGTAGTTGGGGATGCGCGAACTAAGGTGGTGAATATGGTGATAGCCGATGTTTCCGGAAAACCATTGCAAAACTTTTGGCAGCTTATAAAACGAACTGCCTTGTAGCGCTGCCGCGGCGTAGTCCCACTCATCGCCCCGCTCCCAATAGACACCCTCGAATTGATGCTGCACGTAAAACAACCAAAACCCAGCCGCACCAGCCACCGCCAGGGCTGTCAATTGGATTAGCAGGTAAGCCTTGATGCCGAACACCAGACTTAAGCCCGCCGCCATTGCGAAAATAGCCGCATTCATTGCGTACACCGAATGACGCTCCCGTCTATTTGCCTTTGGCGTGGGAAACCGCTGCTTGATCAACATGACAAAAACCGGTGCGATCACGAATAAGACAATAGGATTACGAGCCAGCCGATAGGCGAATCGTTTCCACCGCGACGATTCCAAATATTCCTGCACCGTCAAGGTCCACAGATCACCCGTCCCGCGCTTGTCCAGATGACCAGAGGTAGCGTGGTGGAGGGCATGGTCCCATCGCCACTGATAATAGGGGGTGAATGTGAGCAGGCCGGTTATGAAGCCCACCAGGTCGTTGGCTTTTCGCGAACGGAAATACGATCCATGGCCGCAATCATGAAATATGATGAAGATCCGCACGAGGAACGCTCCGGCGAGAATCGCCAGAGGGAGGATTAGCCACCACGAAATTGTCAGACTCCGGTACATCAAGTACCAGAGGAACGCGTAGGGAACGAGCGTGTTTACGATCTGCCAAACCGCGCGCGCGGTGGAAGGCTGCTGGTATTTGGCTACAATCTCTTTCCAAACCGCAGGGTTCGACTGCAGTTTCTTTTGACTTGGTTCACTCATTTAACTCTTGGTGGTTCTACTTCATGGGGAACGTACCCCATAAACTCTGATAACGCAATGGGACTCGATTTGTAGGATTTGTGATGGGTCAGTGGAGGCCGACGGAATTGCGAAGTACACGGTTTCCGTGAAGGCGCGCGGATTGAGATTTCCACGAGTTATCGACCTTTTCAGGTTGCTGCGCCAGGGGACGGACGCACTCCGCCGCATTGCTTTCGCACCTGGATCATTGCTCGATTGAGAATCTGCCCTATGCGTTCGACCCAATCGGCGTGTTCCGGTTTCATCAGGACCGAACGCAGACAGGTGACAGTATCCGCATCCTGCTCGATTCTCGCGGCGGCAAAATCGAAGAAGTGCGCCGGCAAAGCTGCCAGGGCGAGATGTAGATTTTGCCTCGCTGCTTCTGCGAATACCTGCCGTGCCAGATCCGAGACTTCGCTAACGCGCGCCGCGCGGGGCACCCACACCACGATGTCCAATTCGGGAGGGAATGCCGTCAGCCATCGGTCATCCGCCTGCAACTTTGCAAACAATGCCAGCGCGGCGGCCCGCCCTTGCGTGAGCATGGTTGCAAACTCTCCGCCCTTAACCAGCGGTAGCAGCTTCTGTGTTGCCCATAAGGCGACCGCGGCTGCACCGGGCCGCGAGCATTCAAGACTAATTTCGCCCAAATGCATTTCTTCCGAGGTAAAGTACGTGACAGGCGAGTCGTGTTCATAAAAGCGGCACACGGCCGGATCTCTGAAGAGCACGCAACCGCAGCCATAAGGCTGCAGGCCGTGCTTGTGCGGATCGATAACAATGGAATCCACTTCGTCCAGGCAATCAAAAGCGCGCCGCGTTTCGGTCCCAAGGTTGGCTGCCAACCCGAAATACCCACCATAAGCGGCATCGGCGTGCAAACGAAAGCCATGCCGGGCACGCAGCTCTAAAATCTCCGGCAAAGGATCCACTGAACCAGTCGCGGTGGTTCCGAGCGTGGTGATGACGGTGCCGACATTACCCTCGTCCAGGGATTCTTTCAGCGCCGATAGATCCAGCCGTCCATAGTGGTCGCAAGGGACGGCTTCGAATTCCAACTTGAGTACCTCGCTGATCCGCCGGTGCGTATAGTGCGCCTGTTGCGAACCGAGGAGCCTTTTTCCGGGAGCCAATTGGCCGGCAATCCAAAGTGCTTCGAGGTTGGCCATGGTTCCTCCACTGCACAGGTGGCCAAGGTGCGTTTGCCAGCCAAACATGCGAACGAGCTCGGCGACCGCCTCTTTTTCCATAGCTGAGCTGGCGCGCCCACCATCCAACGCGTGATTGTTTGGATTGATCCATTGCGCCAGCGCGTAAGCCAGCCGCGCCACTCGATGCGGGGGTTTGAGCATTTGGCCGGCATAAAGCGGGTGGAAATACGGGTAGTTGTCGCGGAGGCGGTCGGCCGTCTGTAGCAGAACGCGCTCGAGGTCAGGTTCGTTTTCTTCCGATGGAGCCAGTGCCGGTAGATCTGTGAATCCACCTTGCAACCGCTGGAGGGCCTTCTGCAAAACGCGCCAGATTTCGGCTTCGGAATCGATGAGCACAAGGACACGCTAGCACGGTTGGTAAACCGTTAACAAGGCCGAGAGATTGACTCAGTTGTGGCATGCTCACACAATCCCTCACGCTGGCAGCAGCGACCATTTTCAAACATGCGGTCCAGCTAGGACCCGAGACGCCGCAGCTATTTCCTGTTCGGACGTCTTGCCAAACCGTTCTGTGGACGGGACTGTCTCGCAGCCCCGATGAACCGTTGGAGCCGTTTAACAGTTTCTGCTAAAGTTGCTGCCTCAAATTGCCACCCCGTCGAGCCTGCGGCGCTATCTGCCAAACCGGTATTTCGCCCAATTTTGGTTTAGAGATCTCGAAATGCCGGAGGATTTCAACCTTTTCGGCTTTGGTCAAATCACAGGCCACAATTTTTTCGATTTTTGCTCGGGCATCTCGCGGCAATTCCGCTACGATCTGATGGTTAATTTCCTTGCCCGCAGCCAAATAGCAGCCATCCGCGCCGTTCCGGCGGAGTAGATCCGTGAGGGCGTGAGCGACTTGCTTGACCAGCCGTCGCTTACGTTCCAACTCGATATTGTGTCGTTCACCCCGGGGAGTGGCCCATTTGCCCATAACCGGGGCATGATAACGGCCGGCGAGATCGGTCAAGTGCTCCATCATTTTGCCGTGAGCGTCGACCAGGTTGAATTCCTCGATTAGTTCGAGTCGTGGCAAGCTGTGCTGGCTGTTTGTTTCAAGTTTGTAAGCCTTAAAGGAACCAAGATCGGTCACGACAACGAGTTTATTGTTCATAGCGCGTTAAATAGTTTCCTAACTTTCTCCATCCTTTTCTGCAAGAGAGTTACCACTGACTCAGTATAGCATAGATCGTCTTCGTCGCCCACATTGACACTGCGTACTCACGCTGTTAGTTTGCGCCTCCTTTGAAACGGAATGGACTATAAGAACACACTGAATCTCCCACGAACCGATTTTCCGATGAAGGCCGATTTGGTCACCCGGGAGCCGGAACGCCTGACCAGATGGGAGACGAGCCGGCTTTATGAGCGCATTCAAACTCGGCGCGCAGGCGCCGAAAAGTTTGTTTTGCACGATGGCCCCCCGTTCGCCAATGGGGATGTCCACATCGGCAACGCGCTGAACAAGATTCTCAAGGATATCATCGTCAAATACAAAACTCTGCGTGGGTTCTGTGCCCCTTACGTTCCGGGCTGGGATTGCCATGGTCTGCCGATCGAGTTCAAAGTCACGCAGGAGATGCGCAAAGCCAGCGCAGCCGACGGGGCCGGGATGCCCTCTTCCGACTTCGATCCCGCCACGATTCGCAAAAACTGCGATGCCTATGCCCGCAAGTATATCAATATTCAGCGTGAGCAATTCAAGCGACTGGGGATTCTTGGTGAATGGGAAAACCCCTACCTGACGCTCGACAAGGAATACGAAGCCGACGAGCTGCGACTCTTCGCGGACATCGTCGAGCAAGGTTTTGTTTATCGTGGCAAGAAACCGGTTTATTGGAGTATTCCCTGCCGAACGGCCCTGGCGGAAGCCGAAGTTGAGTATCGAGACCACGTTAGTCAGAGCATTTATGTAAAGTTCCCGGTCATCGATCGGCCTGGAACCTTCATCGTAATCTGGACCACAACCCCCTGGACCTTGCCAGCGAATCTGGCTGTGGCTTACAACTCGACCTTCAGCTACTCATTGATTCATCACGCTGGGGAAAACTTCATCGTCTCGACGATGTTGCTGCCGGGAGTAGCGGAAAAATGCGGCTGGAACAGTTACCAGATCATTCGTAGCCTGGATGGCGGCCACCTCAGCCAGCTCGAGTACCAACATCCTTTCTGTGCTCGCACCGGCAGACTGTTTGCCGGTGATTCCTTCGTGGAAAACGTGACCGGCACCGGTTTTGTCCACATCGCGCCGGGGCATGGGCTGGAGGATTACCTCCTGGGAACCGAACACGATTTGCCCATTTACTCGCCGGTCGATGACGATGGCCGTTTCGCGCGAACAACCGATCTACCCATCGAGCAACAGATGCCGGAATCCATGCTCGGCAA
>Ga0137403_10006295_pt1 | contig 13606 bp, 12 predicted proteins | sample CZOMad2_1_16fung_FD_122057 | JGI IMG/M metagenome (GOLD analysis project Ga0137403, IMG submission 122057) | Vadose zone soil fungal communities from Angelo Coast Range Reserve, California, USA - CZOMad2_1_16fungal (Hybrid Assembly) | ecosystem: Environmental > Terrestrial > Soil > Vadose zone... | reverse complement strand
TGTCTCTAAGCATCCCGGTTCTCGGAGAAGAAAAATCTACTGTGGTAGTTAAGACGGCGAGGAATCTCGAAGGTCTTTCTGATGCGAGCGACCTGGGGAAACTTTTGAGAATTTAGCCGGAGCCTGCTTCTACGGCGGCTATTACGGATTACTATCGAGGATTATTCACCATAGAGACGCTAGAGTTCGCAGAGGATTTTTTTCTACTTCCTCTTCTCCGTGATCTCAGCGCCTCCGCGGTGATATCTTGCAACCCCTCGAGTCACTTCGTCTCTGCTCTCGGAAAGCCGTATGCTTTGATGATCTCTTCCTCGTATTTGCCCATCTTGGGGTAGTGCTCCCAGGCGAGGACGGAAATTTTTTTGCCGCGGGTCAACTTCTCGTGCACTGATCCAGGGGTATAGATGGTTGCGGCAAGGTCGACTTCATCGAGTATTTTTTGCCCTTCGGCGCTCGCCTGGAATTCCAGCCATAGAAGAGCGGCATGCGGGTTCGCGGCCGCATTTAAAACCGCCTGGACTTCGCTGAGCCTGGCGGGAACGGGCTCGACGATTTTATGTTCCAGGATTGCCCGCGGATCGCGTGTCGTTTTTACCGACTTGTAGTTAGGTCCCAGGATGAGCGGGTACTCGCCCGCGATCATTTGCGTCAGCTGGCGCGATTCGCCGCGATACCAGATGGGTTGTTGCGCAGCTAGCTTTCGGGCGAAGTCTACGGTTTTTTCGAGACCCCAGAGCGGCACAAGGGCGGCGAGCGGTTTGGGCCGGACGTCGAGCAGAAATTTTTTCCCTTTGAACTCCGGCGCCAAAAAGCTCTCCCAGCTCTCCGGCACTTTGTCCGCAGAAATCATCTCTTTGTTGTAGGCGACAACTTGCATGTTGCTTTGGATCGCGACGATGTGACGGTACATCGGGTCGACCAATTTCGGCGATATCTGCAGCACTCCTTGCTCGGCCATCCCAAGGATGTCGAACTTCTTTTGGTACGGCAGGTATTCGCTATAGAAATCGAAGGCTAGATAGTTGGCGTCCCAACTCTTCGCCAGGCCCGCCTTCATCTCCTGCAGGATCCGTTGGTAGTTCTCCATTCCGCCGATCTCTTCGACTCGAGCATCGATGAATGGATACTTGCGCTTGAAGGCGGCGACCATTGCCTTGATTGCATCTGGGTCTTGCGAACTGAGAACTCTTATCCTGCCTTCCTTTTTTGCCCGCGAAAGTATTTCTTCGTGATTGCTCAGGAAAATGTAACCCTTGGCTTCGGCATCCTGTTTGGCTTTTTGCAATGCCGAAGTTGGAGCTGCCGCAAGAGCGCTGGAGCCCGTGAGCAAAATGGCTCCGATGAAGACAACCGTAATGATAGAAAGCAACTTCATCGCATACCTCCGGTATGTCTGCCCGAATCAAATCCGAAATCCGAATATCGAAATCCGAAACAAACGCAAAAAGTTAAATCCCAATTACAAAATCCGAAACGGGCCCGTTTGGACAGTTCTTTTTTTGGTCATTTGAATTTGTTTCGAATTTCGAATTTGGTCAGATGTGATCATTTCTCCGCTTTCGGAAAGCCAAAGGACTCGACAATCTTCGCCATCCATGTCTGCTTGAGGTGCTGGTTTTGCCAGTCCACAAGAGAAAGCTTTTTTCCCTTTAGCAGCTTCTCCAGGGCTGAACCGGGCGTATAGAAGGAAGCACTGATCGGCTCATACTCGTCGATGATCGCCTGCCCTTCTTGACTAGCCTGGAACTCAAGCCAGAGTAGCCCTGCATGGGGACTGCTCGCCGTCTTCAGCACAGCCGGAGTGTCTTTTATTCTCAACGGAACCGGCTCGATGACCTTGTACGCTAAAGAGCCTCCCCGGTCCTTGCCCATAACCCTAACGACGGCGTTGTAATCGATCCCCGCGTGAAGCGCGTATTCGCCGGCTACCATAGAAGTCAAAATCCTCGTTCCACCGCGCACCCAAACCGGCTGCTGAGCCGCCAGCTTCTTGCTGTAGTCCATCATCCACTCCAGCCCTACGGCGGGAACGAGATCGCTTTGAGTTTTGGGACGAATGTCCACGATAAACTTGTTTCCTTTGAACTCCGGCTTGAGGAAATCCTCCCATCTGTCGGGAACTTTCTCCGGAGCAATGAGTTTCCTATTGTAGGGCACTACTCCCGCGTCCGCCGCAAAAGCCACAACGTTTCTGTTCCGGGGATCGATCATCCTCTCGTCGATGGCCAAGACTTTCTGGGCCGCCATTCCGAGGATGTCGATTTTCAGGGCATAGGGAACGAAATCGTTGAAGTAGTCCGCTGGAAAATGTGCTACATCCCATCCTCTTGCGGCGCCAGCTTTCAACTCCAACAAAAACCGCTGGGCCGCATCCGTGCCATCGACCTCTTCGACCGCGACTTCGAGAAAGGCGTATTTTTTCTTGAAGGCGCTGACCATAGCTTTAAAAGTCGGGGGGCTCAAAGAGGTTGTGGCCCGCAGTTTTCCCTCCGCTTTGGCCTTCGCCAGGATTTCGTCGTGGCTAGTTAGAAAAGTATAGCCCTTGGCTTCCGCTTCCTGTTTGGCTTTTGCCAAGGAAGCGCTCGCCGGCGCGGCAAGATCACGGGAGCCGCCGAGTAAAATCGTAGCTATGAGAACGATTGTCGTAAGGGAGAGTGACTTCACAGCACACCTCCACCAAAATAAATTGAAGTACTGGAGTGCTGGAATGATGGAGTATTGGGGTTAAGAACCAACATTCCACCACTCCAATACTCCATCACTCCAATGCATTTCATTTGGCCAAGTTAAGGCCCCAGCCCGGCGCTTGACTGATCTCAACGCAGCCGTTTTTTACGTTTGCGCCAACCGTAGGATCACCTTGTACTGCCTGGAACTCGCCGACCTCGCATTCATCGTCGATCGCCGAAAATGAAGCAGCGAGCTGTGCTGCCGCGATGTCGGCTACCGCCGGCCCGGCGGAACCACCGATATGGACTCGAACGCCGAAAGCCTGACAGATCTCAAAGACGCGTCGACATTCATCGAGCGATCCCATCTTCGTTACCTTAATGGAAACAACATGAGCAGCGCGACGCTGGCAAATTTCCAGTGCCGATTTGGCGTCGTAAACGCACTGATCGGCCATTATATGGATAGGGCTAGCCGCGGTGACCCGCGCGAGGCCATCCAAATCGCGGTAATTGATCGGCTGTTCGATCAGCCTAACATCATAGGGCGTGAGCGCTTTACTGAGTTCAATGGCTTGCTCCGGCGTATAGGCGCCGTTGCCATCGATGCCGATCCAGATGCGTTCACGAAATGCTTCGCGCAGGGTACGAATTCGCTCGACGTCTTCGTGAATACCCGTCCCCACCTTTACTTTCATGTGGGTGATTCCCTGCTCCACCAATTGTCCGACGGTGGTCGCCAATTCGGCGGGCGGCTTAATGCCGACCATTCGAACGATTTTCACCTTAGGACGAATAGCGCCGCCCCAAAGCGCGTGGCACGGCAGGTTGGCCAGTTTGCCAGCGAGATCGTAGAGCGCTAGGTCGGCTGCAATAAAGGCTCGAGCATGAACATTTGCTCGCCGAATTGCGTCGCGAACCGCATTGCCGCAAAGAGAATCGGCGCCAAGCAATAGAGAACGAATGGGCCCGTTTAGCTGGGCATCCAATTTGTCTGCCGGCATGCTGTTCGGGTGCCCTGCCGTGCCACCGATCCCGGTGACGCCGTCCGCGGCAACTTCGATAATGAACCCCTCAACCGCGCTGGCCGCGTAGGATGCCGTTTTCCATCCGGCATCGACCCGCGGCATGTTGATGCGGGTAACTCTCACATCAGTGATCTTCATGTCAATATCGTCCCCCTTCGATGCTTGTGTCCTAAATTCGAAATTCGAATGTCGAAATCCGAAACAATTTCAAAATTCGAAATAGTAAAATCCAAAAGTCAAGTTCGAAACGAATTTTGTTTGGAACATTGGGTATTTTTGCCATTTGACATTGTTTCGAGCTTCGGATTTCGTGCTTAGAATTTGTCTATGTTTACTGTTGGAAAATTTCTTTTATTAGTTTCGCATAATATTCCATGTTTGAGCCTGCCAGGGGATCAAGGGGAACGAGATCCAAATTCTTGATCGCCTCTTGCTCATTAAAGAGATCGGTCCTGGCAACCTGTCTCCTGGTATCCAAGACAGCTTTTTGCCCTTCCCTGGAAAGCATGAAATCCAAATATAGTCTCGCGGCGTTGGGATGGGGCGGTCGATAGGCAATCGCGTGAGCGCTCGTGACAACGGGGACGGGGCTCAATGCGATCCAATCGATCGGCGCGCCGCGCTTTTTGAGATCGTCCACGGGACCCAGGGTCGAGTCGATATCCATAGGCGCTTCACCAGCCGCGATGAGCTGAGCCCGCATGGCGCTCGATTCTCGACGTAGCACAATATTCTGCCTAACGAGCTCGCGCATGTATCGTTGGGCCTTTTCCTTTCCCATGATCTGGAACATCAAGGCACCCCATTGTTCCGAGGCATCGATCAGCAATTTCCCCTTCCATGCCGGGTTTAGCAGGTCGTCATAACTCCGGGGAGCTTTATCGCGGGCGATGAGCTTGGTGTTATACGCTAGCACATGGACATTCATGTTGGTGGTGGTCCAATAGCCTTGATCCTTGAACTGTTTGGGATAGAACCGGTCCTCGGGCGAGAGATAGTTAGTTAAAAACCCGTCTTTCTTGAGGAAATGTAGGCTCAGGCTGTTGGTCTGCAGAATATCGGCAAGGTATTTGTTCGCCCTGACCTCGGCAAGCACCCGGGGAACAAATTTTCCCGAGCCCAGGCGATTCAACTTGACATCCACGTACGGGTACTTTTCTCGGAACCTGGCGTGAAGTAAATTGGCGGCCTCCAAACTCATGGTCCCATAAACAATCACTTCACCTTCTTTTTTTGCGCCCTCGATGAGTTTGGCTGTGTGTTCGGACTGTCCCCAAGCCCCTTGGAAGCCGACTAGCAAAAAAATTAAGGTGAAGATGGTTATGCGTCCTGTGATTCCCATGTGCTGACCTCGATTTGCTGCCGCTAGTGTTGCAAGGTTCAATGTTCAACGTCGGCCCCGCTACCTTGAACCCGGAACTTTGAACCGAGTAAAACACTTCGTGTAATCCGCTTTGTTCTCCGTGGTTGAATACTCTGCTCTTACACGAGCTGTCAACATCAGGTTGGATTTTGTGTCAAGCCGGCAATGAATATGGAGTGGTCTACGGGCTGCGAGATGCACGGACTCCATTACTCCATCACTCTAGTACTCCAGTCTTTTTGTTGAGCGGTTAATCGGTTGACAGTGCTTTCGCGCCTGTGTTACGCGAGACAAAGTCGCGGTTGTGATTCCGAGCGAAGTCGAGAAATTCTTCGACTTGATCGTGAGTGAGTCGGATTTGGAGGTTGAAAAATTCTATGAGTGCGGTTTCTGAACGTCTCGTTGATCTTGCTCGCGAGATTCGTTTTGACAACCTGCCCGCTGAAGTTATTCGCGAGGCCGGCAGGCGTTTGCTCGATGCCCTGGGGTGCATGATCGCCGGCGCGGATGGCGCAACGACTCAACAGGTGAGGAAGACGGCGCTGGCGCTTGCCGGAGCGCCGGAGTCCAGCATTCTCGGTACTGAGCATTTTACATCGTGCGAGAAAGCCGCACTGGTGAATGGCACGTCTCTGCGCTTTCTTGACTTCATGGATGGGCATCCCGGTCCCTATCCATGTCATCCATGCTTTAACATTCCTCCCATCCTGGCGGTGGCGGAGCGCGAACGCGCCACGGGCAAGGATCTTGTCACTGCCATCGTGACGGGCTATGAGATCATGCCGCGATTTCAAGAGCATGCCGGAGCGCCGGATCTCGGCACCCGCGGTTGGGCAGGAAGCACGAACTTGGCTTTCTCGATTCCGCTGGCCTGTGCGCATCTATTCAAACTCAATAGGGAAGAGACCATCAATGCGCTGGGGATTTCGGTTACTCACGGCGGCGTGATGGATGGCGCAAGCCACGGACAGATGCCGACCAGTAAATCACTCTTGGATGGCATCGTGGCAATGAATGCGATTGTCGCCGCGCTACTCGCCCAGCAGGGTGTCACAGGACCGCGTGAAGTTATTGAAGGCACGGCGGGATACGTGAACGCAGTGGCAGGATCGTGCAATACAGATGGATTACTGGCGCCCATCGGGAAGCATAAAATTCTCGAGACCTACACGAAACTCTATAACACGGTGAAGTGTGGACAGACCGCTGTGGCAGCCGCCCTTAAGCTTGTCGGAGAACATCGAATCAACTGGCGCGATGTAGCGGCGATCCGGATCGGCTTTGCGCGCAGAGATGCGAACACTCAGGCGCGCGAGTCATACGCCCGGCCGCAGAGCAGAGACACCGCCAATCATAGCGTTCGCTTCTGTGTGGCAGCTGCCCTGGTCGAAGACCAACTGACTTCCGAACAGTTCGATCCGGAAAAACTTTGCTCGTCTGATATTCTTGGTCTGGTCGATCGATCGAGTGTCTACTGGAACGAGGCGCTCGACTCGCACTGGCCGAAGGCCAATCCCGCCACCATAACTATGACGACAATAGGCGGACAGGAAGTGTCCGAGACCATGGTGTTCCCGCCGGGCCACCCAAACAACCCACTGCAGGACGACGTACTGGAACAAAAATTCCGCCAGCTCACCCGCAAGGTACTTGACGCAGCACAGATCGAGGAAGTCATCGGTGTAACCCGTCGGCTTGATCAGTTGCCTGATGTCCGCATGCTGACCAATATTCTCCGTCCGCGATCATAGAAAGGACAAACAGTTTGATCGCAAGGTCATGCCTTAGCGCGGATGCAAAGAGAATACTCAAGACCGACGATGCCAAGCGGCCTGTAACCTAAGTTAGCGGGAGATCAAAACCGTCGCACAAAGCAATGGAGGTTCATATGTCGGATATCAGAGGAATAGGAACGCCGATTACCTATCGAGACGATAACCCGATTAGCGAATGGATTGAGGATTTCCGCAGGAAGCGGAACTCACAGAAGCGTGAGCCCAAGGATGCTGCCGAGCGCGAGCTTCTGGGCAGATGGCTTGGCTACCGTGGCAGAGGCGAGCTGAAAACCATTGTCGGTTCTGCCTGTTACGCCTATTCTCACTTTGATATGGACTGCGAGTGGCGCTTTCTGCTTGCCGACCATATCCGCACGGAGGCCGGCCACGGGTGGGGTTACGTTCGGCAGGCCAACGCGCTCAATCCGGGTCGGGATCACGCCCAACCGGATCCTGAATTTGAGCGTCAGCACAGGCTCACACCGCGCGTGGAGCACATGGAGCTAATGCAGCGCGACTTTCTGAGCTACCTCATCGCTGGCAACCTCTGGCCCTACGGTCACTGCACCGCTGCAACGATACAAAGCACACTGATTACCACTCCCAAGGTGCTCGATTTCGAGGAGCGCGTGGTCCACGCGGAAGAGCGCGGACACCACGACGCAATCTTGCAGAAGCTGCACGACTATGTTTGGGAATTGATCGAGGAGTACGGCGAGGGTCCGATCAGGCGCAAGATTGCCGCGATCGACGCCAAGGCGCTCAACAGCAATTCCCGAACCGTCTTTGATCCGCCGCGGCGAGATTTTCTGCGCAAGCACTTCAATGTCCCAGTCGAGAACGTGCGCAAGTTTCCTGATTGGCGCGAGGACCTCTACTTAAATGTTCTTGGCTTTCCCCCCGAGCCGGTTTTCATCGAGGCTTGGCCTGAGGAAATTCCTCAGCCCAAAGCCGCTTAAGAAACTTCCCCAGTGTATTCTTTCCTTTCCCGCGTTGAACGGGGAAGAAAAAACGGCGAGAAGATGAGTGAAGCGGGGTACATGAAACAGCGGCAATTACGGATTCTTTCTTCCTTCTTAGTTGCGGCCGCGGCCGCCGCTTTTATCGGAAGTCTGTACTTACCCGTCACGCCGGCATGCGCGGCCTCTCCGACTCCCGAACGCTTCGGCAAAACCTATGCCGAGATAGTTAGTCTGGCAAAAAAGGAAGGCAAGGTGAGATTCACCTCCGGTACACCGGATGAACGACAGGCAAAGAGTTTCTTCAAGGGCTTTCGCGAGAAGTATCCAGAAATCAACGTCGAATACACTCGCTCCACTCCACGCACCGCTTCAGAGACCATCCTAGCAGAGCTCTTGTCGGGTCAAATCGAATACGACCTTGTGACGGTCCTGGATACTCTGATCCCTAAATACAAAAAGACGGGCGTCTTAGCCGGTCCCTTTGACTGGGCAGGCCTCTTTGGAATAAGGGGTGTCTACATAAGTCCAGACCGATACTTCGTGGGTGCCGGAGCCTCGACAGACGCACTCGTTTACAATACAAAACTGGTTCCGCCGGAGCGCGTTCCGCGTCGCTGGGAAGATTGTCTCGATCCGTATTGGCGAGGGAAGCTGGTCGTCGACAGCCGGGGCGGCAGTTTTGTCCGTCTGTATCCCTCGTGGGGAAAAGAAAAACTTCTCGATTTCGCCCGGCGCCTGGCGGCCAACAAGCCGGTTTGGATCGCCGGTAATTCTGACGCCGTCATGCTGATTGCTAACGGCGAGTACCCAATGATGTGCGGCGCCTTTTACTCGTCGAGCATCAGGATCGTATCGCGCGGGGGAGATACGCCCATAGGACTCGTTATACCCAAGGAGGTCGGCGCAAACCTTTACGCGACAATGGCGGTTGTGAAAAATGCTCGCTACCCTAATGCGGCGCTGCTGCTGGCCGGCTATCTCGCTTCCGATGAGGGCCAAAAGGCGTACCGAGGCGTTTCCCGAGACTCTCCCTTTGACGAAGGCAGTGAGTTTGGCAAGAGAATCAAAGAAGCCGGCGCAAAAGTCATTTTTTCCGGATGGGAATTTACTCCCGAGCAGGAAAATGAAGTCGTGAACTTGGTGCTCCAGGCTTGGGGGTTTCGGAAGTGACGGTGCTAGAATGGGCGCGCATCCATGATTCGTCAAGGACTCGGAGATTGCACCGTTGAGGCGCGGAGGACGCCGAGAAGGAGAGTAAACAATCCTCTGTGAACTCCGCGCCTCTGCGGTGAATGCTGCATTTCCGTTTTGGTTGCGACGTGGCTGCGCAAGATTTCTGTGGTTTAAGGAGGAACTCTTATGGCAGACATCAGAGGGGTGGGTAAACTTATCACCTACAGCGACGATAATCCGATCTCGAATTGGATCGAAGAGCTGCGTGACAAACAAAAGCCGCGCAAGCGCGAGCCGCGAGATGATGCTGAACGTAGACTGTTGGCGCGCTGGCTGGGCTTTCGTGGACGAGGCGAGCTCGAGAGCATTGTGGGAGCGGCCTGCTATGCTTATTCCCACTTCGAAATGGACCCTGAGTGGCGTTATCTTCTCGCCGACCATATTCGCACCGAGGCCGGTCACGGTTGGGGTTATATCAAACAAGCCGACCTAGTGGACCCGAGTTGCGATCACTCCAAGCCCGATCCAGAGTTTGCCCGGGAGTTCGGACTCACACCGCGCACCGAACATGATCAATTGCTTAGGCGCGACTTCCTGAGCTACCTGATCGCGGGGAATCTTTGGCCCTACGGCCACTGCACGGCGGCAACACGCGGCATCCAGATCACCAACCCGCGCGTGCTGGAATTCGAGCGCACGGTGGTCCACGCGGAAGAACGCGACCATCACGGGAAAATTTTGCAGAAGATCCATAATCATGTGTGGCAGCTAATCGAAGAGTACGGCGAGGGTCCGATTCGGCGCAAGATCGCCGAGATCGATGCCCAGTCTCTCAACACTCGCTCGCGCGCGGTCTTTGACCCTCCAATGCGAGAGTTCTTGCGTAAGTTTTTTGACACGACCATTGAGAACGTGAAAAAATTCCACGAGTGGAGAGCGTATCTCTATCTGAGCGTGTTGGGGTTTTCTCCAGAACCGGTGACGATCAAGGATTGGCCCGCGGAAATCCCGCAGTCGCAAGCAGCCTAGGCTTCACGACTCTGAGGAGTGACGATGAGAGGGGAATTATTCGGCGTCGTTAAATTCTCCCTTTGAGAAAAGGGCGGATTAAGGCCGGAGTAAGGGAGATTTTTGGTACGTATGGCCCGCCAGTGATGGTGAACTTTTTAGCAGGCTAACCACGATGCAAATTTTTTTCCGGAAAACGACGCTGCTTGTTGCTCTCGCTTTTTATGCATTTGCCACGGGCGCTCCGGCTGCTCAACCAAGCGCCGCTCTGTTGAAAGCGAAGAAAGAAGCTGAGACGAAAGGTTATACCTTTGCGACCAGCCGCGATGAGATCCTGGCCGACGCCAAAAAGGAAGGCTCTCTGCGCGCGCTACTGGGATTCGATGCGCCGACGATCAGGGCATTGCGTGACGGATTCAGAAAGAAATATCCATTCATCAATCCGCATTTTGAAGAGCACGGAAATCCGACGGAGTCCCAGCGGTTTTTGTTGGAGCTCAAGACCGGCAGGATTTCCGACTGGGATATCGCCAACGTGCTCGGCGAAGCTCAGCATGAGTTTGTGCCCTACCTGGAAAAGATCGATTTGCGCGCGATGGCCGAGTTCAGCGTCCTGCAAATTCCACCGAAGATGATCAGCCCGGAGAGCCGTAACATCATCGCTTTGTCATCGACCGTTGACGCGTCGGCATACAATAAGAAGCTACTGCCACCGGATTTGTTGCCAAAGACTTGGGAAGATTTTCTCAAGCCCGAGCATAGCGGGCGAAAATTGCTCGCTGACATTCGCCCCAACAGCATCGCTGGCTTGGTGCCGGCGATGGGGCTGGAGTGGGTGGAGTCCTTCGCACGCAAGCTCGCAGCGCAGCAGCCGGTCTGGGTGCGCGGCCACACGCGCTATCTAAATTCCATGGCAGCAGGGGAATACCGGCTATTTATCGGGACCTACTACCACGGCATCATGCGCATGAAAAAAAAAGGCGCGCAGGATCTTGAAGCGCTAATTGTTGAGCCGGTGCCGGTGCGCCCGACCGAGACCCACGCGATTCTGAAAGGCGCTCGCCGTCCTGCAGCTGCCATGCTTTTTCTGGAATACGCCGCTAGCGCCGAGGGACAAAAAATACTTTGGGAAATAGAACCGTTCAAATCATCTATCTATGTCGCGGGCTCCAAGACCGAGGAGTTGGTGCGCGGCAAGAAGACATCGGTCGCCGACTGGGATCACATCGTCAAGCAGAATGTGTATATGGAAAAAATTACCGCGGCGTATGGTTTCCCCAGGGAAGAGAAGAAGTAAGGTAGCAATTTAGCCGCAAAGAACGCAAAAAGTACGTAGGGGCGACCGGCCGGTCGCGCTTGGATTCGAGAACAAGGTCACAAGTAGGGGCGTGATCATCGCGCCCGCAAAGGCGCAAGGAACGCAAAGGGCGCAAAGGGTAGGGCACGGCATGCCGTGCCCTCCGAGATTCGAATCCCTCGTGTTCGCCGGATCCGCCAGCGGACTTTGGACGGACTCGCCTTGTGGCGCCGGGCTAATCCCTCGTCCAACAGGAACCTTAGTTAGCACCCGATAGGCATCGGCCGCGGAGCCCTTCTCGAATAGTCTGGATGCATCAAAACTGCTACTGGGTGCAGCAAGATAGCTACTGCCGGCTCGAATAGTAACTCTTTACCTCGTGGCGCCGCCTTGGGAAACTTCCCGAAAATTCAAGCAGATGTTTCGCGTAGGGGTTCGCTTGCAATCTGGCACCAAGGTTGCGCAGGAGCATTAAGCGAAAGCCGGAAGGCGCAAATCTAAAAATGCGAGAACGGAGAAGAATCATGAAGCGCATTGGATTATTTATTTCGCTCTTGGGTCTGGTCGGTTCTTTGGGGTTGAGCATTGCTCAGCTTTGGGGAGCGGAAGGTGTCATTCGCAGGGTCCGCGTTCCAGACAGTAACTACTGCCATTTGAGGTTCCCGGCGATTCGCGAGGAGACTTTATTTTGGGCTCGGCCAGTGCTCAAGGATCCGAGCGACGGTGATATCGTCGATTTCTACGGTCCGTGCGACTACGATCCTTTGGGGAAACAGGAAGTAGCACGTCAGAGGGCTCAGTTGTGGCGTGATCGTTACAACGAAATGGAGAGATAAAAATTTGCCGTGGGAAAATTGCTGGGGGTTGTCGCTATCGTTATCGCATTCGCAATGTGTCGGGCTGTCGCAAAGGCGCAGCAGCCGACAAAGGTCCCACGGATAGGATTTGTGACTGGAAGTGGCGATTCCAAAAAACCTGGGGCTTTGGTCGAGGCATTCCGGCAAGGGCTTCGGGATCTTGGTTACATTGAGGGAAAAAACATCCTGGTTGAATATCGCTACATTGAGGGGAAGCGGCCAAGCCCGTCTTTGGAGGATGGCGCGAGGACGACCCCATGATTACGCAAAAGATCGTCGCGGCGTGGGGATTGTCTCCGGAAAAAAGATAGCACAGAGGAATCCCGATGATCTTTTTCGCGCGGGCGATGTCCATCGCAATCGTGTTGATCGGAGGCTTCGCCGCTTTTTCCCATGGCGCCTCTTTGCCGCAGCCTGTTTTCGGCAAAAGTTTGGAGGAAGTCGAAAAGATGGCTGCTAAAGAAGGCAAGTTGCGTATGATCAGCAACTTGTTTCCGGAGGAGGTGCCGCAGGTTCTCAAAGGTTTCTACGCGAAGTACCCGGCGATCAAGGTGGAATTCACCCGCGGCTCCGGGGTTGGCTACAGCGAACGCATTCTCAACGAAGCGCTAGGCGGTCTTGTCGAATATGACCTCATCGATATCGCCAACGAACTTTACCCAAAATATTTAAAAGCAGGAGTGCTCGCCGGTCCTTTCGAATGGCGCAGACTCTTTCCTACTATTACAGAGGCGCAGGTCAGCTCGGACGGCAACTTCGTTGGCGTTGCTTACAGCTTGCGCACGTTTGTCTATAATCCGTCGCTGGTTCCCGCCGAGCGTGTCCCAAAGGATTGGCCCGATTGTCTCGATCCCTATTGGAAGGGAAAACTGGTTGTCGATACTCGTCCCAATACATTTGCCACGCTATCCAAGGTCTGGGGCGAGCAGAAGACGTTGGAATATGCGAAACGTCTGCGCAATAACCAACCGATTTGGAAGAGGGGACAGCCGGAGAGTCTGGTGCAGATAGCGGCGGGAGAATATTCGATGTTCTGTGGCATTTCCTATCACACTGTCAACGGCGCGTTGCGACGTGATCCGAAAGTAAAATTGGCCCTCTCTTGGCCGCGGGAGGTTCCCGTGAGCGTGAGTACGACCATGACGGTTCTCAAAGGGGCTAAGAGCCCTAACGCGGCTTTGCTGTTGGCGGGATGGCTCGCATCGCCGGAAGGACAAAAGGGTTACGAACAGATCGGCAGGGCGTCTCCTTTTGCGGTGGGAAGCGAGCTCTGGAAACAGTTGCAGAAGACGAACGCTAAGACCGTGTTAAGAGATTTAGGTGAAACCGATTCGGAGCAAGCGATCACAAAGAAAATCATTGCCCTTTGGGGTTTTGCCAAATAGCGACAATTGATGTCTAACAATTCAGCTTCGAAGGGGTTGTGACTAAACCCTACGATCCATTTGTTTTATCGCGCCAAGCAACCAGCGAA
>Ga0137403_10006293_pt1 | contig 13607 bp, 11 predicted proteins | sample CZOMad2_1_16fung_FD_122057 | JGI IMG/M metagenome (GOLD analysis project Ga0137403, IMG submission 122057) | Vadose zone soil fungal communities from Angelo Coast Range Reserve, California, USA - CZOMad2_1_16fungal (Hybrid Assembly) | ecosystem: Environmental > Terrestrial > Soil > Vadose zone... | reverse complement strand
GCCGGCGGCACGCCGACGCAGGCCACGATGCACGCTGCCGCCGCGGGCGGGCAGGGCGTGCCGTCGCAGTCGGGGCAGTGGGTGCATGGTTCGGAAGCCGCCGTCTGCATGGGCACGGCAGTGGGCGCCGCTGCGAGCGCAACCGCAGGCAGCCCGGCCGCGAGAACGGCAAGACAACTCAAAAACGCGGCAAAGGTGCGTAGGCGCTTCATCGATCCTATTTTGCGCCGAACTCCCGAATTACGCCAATCACGAGTTGGATAGGCGGGAACACTACGTCCGCCGCGATTCCAACTCATCAAGTCGCTGGAATTTCATATGCGATGCTATTCGGAGGGCCCTTCGACGTGGTCGTCATCATGTTGCCGCTCGGCCTGCTCCTGTTCCGCAATCGACCGCAGCACACGAAAGTCGCCAAGTCCCAGCACCGCATGAAGAAAATTCCGGCCGAGTGTCGCGCTTGCCATCCGGCTCTCTCTTGCAGGCTTCAACGCGCTCAGGCAATCGTTAACCTGAATCCACCGCATGGCACCAAATTCCTGGTGCTCCGCCTGCGCCAGGTGAAACGCTTCCCGGCAAGCGACCGCTTCCAGTGTTCCCGCCTCCCGCAAATAACCGTGCAGGAATTCCGGCAAGTCGCCGGCGTGTAAAATTTCCGCCGACACCAGCGTCTCCAGTCCGAACGAATGCGCCAGCGACCCAATCGGCAGCGTGCTGTCGGCAAGATGCAGCAGCCGCAAATGCGCCAACTCTTCCGAAGGCGCCACTCCAACCGGCTCTCGCTCAGGCTTCATGGTTTGCTCCCGAACTCACGTTCAGTGGTGATGACCGTGTTCGTGCTCACGCTCATGCGAATGACCATGCTCATGGCTGTGCGCCCGCCCTGCATACGGCAGATGCGCGTCCATCAGCCCGCGCCGCGCCTCCGCCGGCTGATTCAATTTGTCCTCAAGCCACGCAATCACCTTGTCCAGTCCCACGTCTTCCCGAAGATTCGTGAACAGAAACGGCCGCTCGCCGCGCATCTTCCGCGAATCCCGCTCCATGACCTCAAGCGAAGCCCCCACATACGGCGCCAGATCAATTTTGTTGATCACCAGCAGGTCCGAACGCATGATCCCCGGACCGCCCTTGCGCGGGATTTTGTCCCCTTCGGCCACGTCAATCACGTAAATCCAAACGTCCACAAGCTCCGGGCTGAACGCCGCTGCCAGATTGTCTCCCCCGCTTTCGACAAAGATCAGCTCAAGTCCGGGCAAGCTGTCTTCCAGTTCCGCGATTGCCTGCAGGTTCATCGAAGCGTCTTCGCGAATCGCCGCGTGCGGGCATGCCCCAGTCTCCACACCCTTCACGCGTTCGGCCGGCAGCGTGCCCTGTCGCAGCAGAAATTCCGCGTCCTCTTTGGTGTAAATATCATTGGTGACCACGGCAAGATTTATCTTGGGAAAAAGCTTCTTGCTTAGCCGGTCCACCAGCGCCGTTTTTCCAGAACCAACCGGCCCCGCAATCCCCACCCGAAATGCTCTCACTTGCGTCTCATTTCCCATGACCGGTGCTCCCAATTCTTGATTTCCAGTCTCTCTCGCTTGGCTGCCCCCCACCTATCAAAGCGCTCCATAAACGATGCCCACAAGTATCTGCGCGAACCGCCACCCGTCAAGCCTTTTCCTATCAAATATTCAACCGCCACCTATCGAAAAAGCTGGAGGCTAGCAATCCACTTGGTAATGCCTACGCGCTTGCTTGGGGAGAGGATTAGGTGGGGCTCAAAACAGAAAATGGAGCGAGGCATGCCAGCCCCCGCTCCAATTCAAAACATTAAACGGCTGTTTTCAGCTTTCGCCCGCTAGGGCTTTCCCTTGGGCGAATTCTGGTGCGAGTCCTGATGCTGAGGTTGCTGCTGCTGGTGCTGTTGCTGTTGTTGCTGCATGTGCTGTTGCTGCTGCTCGTGCTTCTGCGCCATTTGTTGCGTCTGTTGTTGGTGCCGTTGCTCGACTTGCTGCATTCTTGGATCACTCGCCTGTTGCCGTTCCAGCCGCTGGTGGTCCTGTTCCTGCTTCTGCTGCAGTTTCGTGTGATCCTGCTGCTGCTTTTGGTACAGCTTTTCCTGTTGCTGCTGGTATTGCCTGTCCCGGTTTTGGTCTCCCGTGTTAGGCGACGAAGGCCGCTGGTGAGCCGACAGTTCGTTGGCGTGGATCGCATGATCCGGTTGCCCGCCGGAATTTCTCGACTGTGGCGGCCGGTCATAGTGTCCGCCCTCTTTGGCGGCCACAGCTTCACGCCCTGAAAAAGATCCCGGCCTTTCCGTGGCCGCTATCGACGGCCGCCCGTGATTCGAGGAAGCCCGGAGCTCCGGATTTCCGCGCGCCGCCTCCATGTGGTGCATCTGCTCGCTTACCGGACCGATGTGTCTCCCGTGGTAGGCCGCCTCTTCCCCCCGCGTCGCACGCTCGTTGATCCCTCCGTGGCCGCCGTTATAGCTGACACGCGTATGACCATAATTGTTAACCACCGTCGTGTTGTATGTGTTGTTGATCACCGTCACGTTTACATTGTTCACCGACCGGTTGTAATAAAAATGATCGTGTTCCCAACGCCCGCCTTCATAGCCGTGGCCGAAGTAGCCGAATCCATAGTTGATTCCGCCGTAGAAACCAACTACCGGGCCCCAATAACCTTCGTGAAAGTAGTATCCCCTGCCGCCCCAGGCCCAGTAGCCGGGCGTCCACAAATATCCTGGCCGCGGCGCATCCACCCATGTCCCCGGCACCCAGTAATAATCATCCCCATTCCATGCCCAATAGCCGGGCGTCCAGATGTAGCCTTCGCCAGGACAGATGGGCTGCTCGTAGACCGGCAATTCCGGCGGCCCGAACGAAACCGCAATCCCTACGTCAACCTGTGCGTAAGCCGCCCCCGACAAAAGCAAAAATCCGATGAACCCCAATAACGAACGAATCGAAAAAAGTCTCCGCATCTTCTCTCCTTTGTCCGATTGTATTTCGCTTCCCTGGCCCTGGCTCGCAGCACCGGACAACCTGCTGGTTGAGGAATTTCCATGCGAACCAAGTTGTTTGGCTGAACCTAAATTGTTTCACACCCGGGAAACCGTGTAAAAAGGAAATCCTTCTCTAGTGAGTACTACTTCGCTACAAGCACCTCGAATTTCTCCCCTGTCCAAATCCCGGAACTGTGTTACACTGTGTTTGCGCTTAATGCATCGGTTGTGTTGTGCGGTCCCTCTGATTTAAACCTTCTGAGACTACCCGCCCTACGTTTCCTCCGTTCGTTCTTAGCGTAATTTAAAATAAGCCTGGCATTCAGATTGCCGCGCTCACCCGACTATTCGTGTGTGCCGCCGCCCTCTTCGCCAGCAAGAAAGCAAAATGCAAAGTTTTTCAGAACTCACTCTGTCCCCTTCTTTGAAGGAGCGACTCATCGCGGCGAAATTTTCGACGCCAACTCCCGTGCAGGCGGCAGCAATTCCGCAAGCCCTGGAAGGCAAGGACGTTATCGCCACGGCCCAGACAGGAACCGGCAAAACGCTCGCGTTCCTTCTTCCCATCATGGAGAAGCTGGGGCAGCCGCATACTCCCGGCATCGCCGCCCTGGTTCTTGTGCCGACCCGGGAACTCGCGATGCAAGTCGTCGCGCAATATAACGCCCTGCGCGCAAAGCAATCGCAACCTGCGGGACTCGTCGTCGGTGGTTTGCCGGAAGGCCGGCAGCTCGACGCCATCCGCAAGGGTGCGCGCCTCGTCGTCGCCACTCCCGGCCGCCTCGAAGATTATCTCGATCGCCGGCTCGTCTCGTTGAGCGGCGTCAAGACACTCGTCCTCGATGAGGCCGACCGCATGCTCGACATGGGCTTCCTCCCGGCTATCCGCCGTATTGTTGGTGTTTTGCCACGCGAGCGCCAGACTCTCTGCTTCTCCGCCACCATGGAAGGCGCCATGGCGCAACTCGTACGCGACTACACCAAGAATCCCGTCCGCCTCTCTTTCGGCTCCACTTCGAAGCCTTCCGAAAATGTTCGTCTTCAGGCATTCGAAGTTTCCGAAAACGGCAAACCGGACATGCTCTACAACCTGCTCGACAACGAAAGCGGCCGCTGCCTTATCTTCTCGCGCACCAAGCGCGGCACCGAACGCATCGCCAAGAGCCTGAACCGCCAGGGCATCAACGCCGCCATGATTCATGGCGACCGCTCGCAATCGCAGCGCACCGCCGCCCTGACCGGCTTCCAGCGCGGGCAATATCGAGTCCTCGTGGCCACCGACGTCGCCGCTCGCGGCATCCACGTTCAGGACATCGCCCACGTCATCAACTATGATCTTCCCGACGTCGCCGAAAACTTCATCCATCGCGTCGGCCGCACAGGCCGCGCCGGGGAACGCGGCGTCGCTTCCACTCTTTTCCTGCGGGAACAGCGCACCGATCTCTTTCAGCTCGAACGCCAACTCGGCATCAAGATTGAAAGAATGTCGGCCAACGGCCAAGCCGCTCCCAAAAAGGATCGCGTTGCCGTGAATCCGGAACGTGCTTCCAACAATCAGGAACGCAATTCCTTTCACACGGACCGCGCTGCCTCCGCGCCAGGCCCCAGAATGACGCGCTTGCCGGGAGAAATCCTGCAAGTTCAAATGGAAAGCTAGTCTCGGTTCCTGTTTTTCTGAAGCTTCCCCAGGTGCTGGTTTTGCACCTGGGGTTCTTCATTTGGAGTGCGGTTTACCCTGAGCTTGCCGAAGGGAGACTCTGCCTCCGCTTCTACGGCTTCAGCCCAACCAACCAAAACGTTCCACGTGCAACCCTGCCCAAGCCTCCGGCCCGCTCGTCATTATCGTTCATGCCCTCTTCGGGCCACAGGTCCCGTCATTCTCCCTTATCTCACCATCTCAAGCGCCCGGTCATACCCAGTCATTTCCAAATATCCAACGCCACGAACGCTCGCGTCTCCACGTGTTCCCACAATCGCAATCGCGCCTTCCCAATAACTCGGCGCCAGCTTGCTCCCACCGGCCAGCTCCTGCGATTTCAGCCGAGTCGTCGCCGCCAGCTTCAGCCCCAGCTTGGGAATTTCCATGCTCCACGACACCGGATACTTCGCTCCGGTAACGCCGCTCGTCCAAGTCTCCCCCGTGGAAACCAGCCGGAAATCCGCCGCCGTCAAATGAACGGATTTCCCTTGCGCATCTACGTAGGTCCCCGACGAAAATGGATCCGCGGATCCGTCCTTCCGTCGAAGCTGGTACAGCATTAGCTCCGTGTCGTCCTCGAGTTGCACGCTCAGCCAGTCCCACCCCACCTGCTCCTCTCCTATCGAATGAGTGAAAAATTCGTGGTCCATCCACGATGTTCCGCCTACCTCGATCGGCTTTCCCGCCATCTCGATCGTTCCCCGGGTCTGCAATCGCGTGAACGAAATGTAGTGCGACGCGTGCCCTGGGCCGGCCGCTTTCTGGCTGACGCCATTTTCCCCGTGAATTACCGGCGGTTTTTTGCTGCGCAGAGTAAACGATAGTGAGAATCTCTCATCCGCCACATTTAATGTCTCTACTTCCCCGTTCCACCGGATTTCCCAATTGCCGTTCCAGATCCGCTTCTGTTTCTCATCGATCCCGGCGAGGCCAGGTCCCGCGCGATTCGTCCGCTCCATGTGATAAAACTTTCCGCCATCGAGGTCGCTCAGTGCCAGATGCGCCACATACAAATCCTGAATATCCCAGGGCTCCTTCTTGCTTGGATCCCGGTCCATGCCCTGGCGAAAAAATGTCAGCTCAAATCCATATTGATGCCCGTCTGCGGCAATCAAATTTCCGGTCGTATACCACCACTCCGTCTGAAACTCCGGATGATTGAAATGATCGCGCGGGAATTCATATCGGTAACCCGGCATCGCCGCCTTGTATTGCCCCAATGCGCCTGGCAGCCAAGCAAACAGAAGCACGAAGAGTAGCCGCCTACTCTTCATGAATCACCTCAAGCGGATTCAGCCGCACCGCCACCCGCGCCGGATACAGGCCAGACACAACCGTCGCCGCGTACACCACCGTCAACGCTCCCAGCAGCACCGCAATGGGCCAGTGAAAACGGATCGTCCATCCAAACGACTGCTTGTTGATCACAAACACCAGAATCAGCGAAAGGAAATACCCCAGAACAAACCCCGCCAGATTCGCCAGCAACCCCAGCAAACCCGCTTCCACAAGAATCATCTTCCGAATCAGTCCCGACGACGCACCCAGAAACCGTAGCAATCCCAGTTCCCGCCGCCGGTCAATCACCAGCGCGATCAACGCGCCCGCAATTCCCATCACCGCCACAATCACTGCCACGGCTTCCAGTGCGTACGTAATCGCAAACGTCCGGTCGAAAATCCTCACCGCTTCCGTCCGCAAATCGCGGTCCGAGAAAATCAGGATGCGGTGGCCAGCCGCAACTTCCTGTATCTCCTTCCGCACTTCCGCGGCCTTCGCATCGGGTGCCACAAACACAGCAAGATTGGTCGGCGTTTCATCCGGCAGATATTTCAACAGCACATCCCGGTCCATCAGAACGTACCCGCGCTCGCTCGCGTAATCGTAAAAGACATCCACGATCTGAAAGCTCGCCAGCGCTTCTCCCAGGGCCAGAGTGATCGTGTCGCCGGTCTTCACCTTGTGCTTGTAGGTGAACGGCTCGCTCACGATGATGTTGTTCTTCCCCCTCAACTGGTCCAGCACCTCGCTCGTCGGCCGCCCTGAAAAGAAATCCGACTTCCGGTAGGCGCGCAACACCCGCAAATCCACCGAAGCCAGCGTCGCGGGCATTCCGTTGTAGCTGATTTCGTACGCGCGCAAGCGATCCACCGCCGCAACGCCCGGCAACACCGCGATCTTCTCCGCCAATTCCACGGAAATCGTCGGATGCCGGTCCGCCGCAGCGTCGCCCGCCGGACGCAAATACAAATCCGCCGGCAATTGGTTGTTCATCCAGGTCACCACCGTCTGCCGGAAACTTCCCACCATGATTCCCACCGACACCATCATTGCCACCGCCGTCGCCAGCGCCCCCACCAGCACGGACGTCCGCCGCAGTGAAGCCGCCAAGCTTCGCGAAGCCAGCATCGCTTCCACTCCCAAGAGTTTCCCCAGCACTCCCGCGGCAGTCCGCGAAATGGAACTCACCAGGGCGGGCATGGCGTACGCTGCCGCCGCAATCAACAAAATCGTCGCCAGATATCCGAAAACCGGTTTCCCCGCAAACGCAGGCATCCGGGCAGCCAGTGTTGCAAGCCCCGCCAATACCGCGGCGATTGCCAAGTCGCGGCCTTTGTGCGCCCGCGCCATATATTCCCGCCGTCCTTGCGCCATCGCGTCCACGGGAGAAACCTGCATCGCTTCCCGCGCCGGCGAAAGCGCGGAAACGATGGCCACGCCAACTCCAACAAGCAACGCCAGCGCCAGCGAATACGGAGTCAACGCAATCGCCCCCGGCCGGCTGCTTACGTAGAGCGATTCCACCGTCGCCGCCATCAACTTCACCGCGCCCCCGGCCATGATTCGACCCAGTGGCAGGCCCACCAGCGCGCCCGCAAGGCCGAGACAAGCCGCCTCTCCCAGAAAAGCTGCCAGCACATCTCTGCGATCTGCGCCAAGCGCCCGCACAATGCCAATTTCGTTGCCCCGCCGCACCACTGATACGGAAATCGTGTTGTAGATCAGGAACGCTCCAACCACCAGCGCGATATAACTCAGCAGCCGCAAATTCCACCGGAACGCCGCCAACATTTTCCTATTCTCTTCCGTCCCCGTGCCTTGCGGCCGCACCTCCACGCCCGGTGGCAACACCCCGCTCAATTTCCTCTGCCATTCCCGTAGGTTGCTGTTCGCTGGCAGCTTGATCAGGATGCGATCTACCCGGCCAAACCGGTTCAGTGCGTGCTGCGCTCCTGCAATGTCCATCAATATTGCGTTTTCGCTTCCCGAAATCGCGGGAATCACCCCGCGCACCACGCAATCCAGAACGCGGTCATTAATCAGCAGCGAAATGTGGTCCCCCGCCTTTTTCCCGAGACTCGCGCTGACCCACACGCTTTCCGGATTTTCCAGATCGTGCATGGCCTCTTCCAGCGTCTCTTTGTTGTTGGAATTTGCATTGCCTGTGCCGGCCAGCGACGCGTAGCGGCTGCCTTCCGCGATCAGATCCAGTCCAATCAGCGGCAGAGTCTCTCGCGTGTGGGTGGCCACGGCAAAATCTTCCATCCGTGGCGAAATCCTTAGTGGATAAGGTTGTATGGCCAGCGTCGCCACCAGTGTTTCCGGCACTCCGCCCGAAGCCACAACTTCCAGGTCGTTGTCCCCGGCCAGGGTTTCCATCGAAGAGTGAAACGATCCCGCCGCCGCGTTTCCCGCTAGTTCAATCGCCAGCACCACTGCCACGCCGAGTCCCACGGCCAGCACCATCAGACCAAGCCTTGCCGGCTCGTGAAATAGCGGCCGCATCATCAACCGATAAAAAAGTGTCCATCGAGGCATATCAGCGCCGCGTCACTTCTTCCACGCGCCCGTCCCTCAGCTTCACCAGCGTGTCGCAAACGCTCGCTGCTTCTAGGCTGTGCGTGGCCATGATCGTCGCGGTCTTCCGTTCGCGCGTCAGTCGCAAGAGCAATTCCAGAATCACGCCGCCCGTCGCCGTGTCCAGATTTCCCGTGGGTTCGTCGGCCAGCAGGATCCGGGGCGAATGCGCCAGCGCCCGCGCAATCGCCACACGTTGCATCTGCCCGCCGGAAAGCTGGTGCGGATACCTCGCGCCGAGTCCGTCGAGTTCCACCCAATGTAGCCGCTCGACCGCCAATTCGCGCGCGCCTGCCTTGCCCGCCAGAAGCAGCGGCAACTCCACATTTTCCTGAACCGTTAAAGTATGCAGCAGTTGGAAGGACTGAAAGACAAACCCGACTTTTTCTCTCCGCAAGTGCGTCTGCTGTGCATCATCCAGATCCGACGTCGGCTTGCCTTCGATCCGCACCGTGCCCGACGTCGGAAAATCCATCGCCCCCGCCAAGTGCAGCAGCGTCGATTTGCCGCACCCGCTCCGCCCGGCCAGCGCGACAAACTCCCCCTCGGCCACGTCCAGCGTGACTCCCTCCAGCGCGCGAACGCTCTGGCCGTCACTTGTATATTCTTTGCTGACGTTTTGGAGGGAGAGAATCGCCATGCGTCGAACCGCCGCTCACCCGGCCGCTATTTCAGGTTGGTGAGCGCCTTCTCGATCGCCGAAGTCAGATCCTTCGAGTCCGGCTCGACTTTCGAATCAAACCGCGCGATCACCTTTCCATCCGGGCCGATCAAAAACTTCGTGAAGTTCCAGCCAATCTCTCCGCCCGTCTTCGGACTCGCTGACTTGTCCGTCAAGAATGCGTAAAGCGGCGTAATGTCGCTGCCCTTCACCGAAACCTTCGCCATCATCGGAAACGTCACGTGATATTTCGACGTGCAGAACGTCTTGATCTCCTGATTCGACCCCGGCTCCTGTGCGCCGAAATTATTCGCGGGAATTCCGAGGATCACGAAGCCACGGTCCTTATATTTCTCGTACAGCGCTTCCAACCCCGCGTATTGCGGCGTAAATCCGCACCGGCTCGCCACATTCACCAGCAGCACCACTTTCCCTTTGAACGAGCCTAGCGGCGTGGCCTGCCCTTCAATCGAATTCAACGTAAAGTCGAACACCGTTTTCTCCGCTGCCATGAGTGTCGTCCCCAAGAGTGCCAGTAGCACAAACAGTTTTTTCATCTTCCTCTCCCGAATTGAGTTTGCGCGGAATCTGAGAAATTTGAAGTAGACCTCTGGCCACTCTTCCCATGGATGGCCCGGAACAATCATAGGCTACCTGCCCGGCGATGCCCACTTTCTTGCCTGTCAATTCCACGTAAACTTCTTGCCCCGCGGGAAATGCGGCTATTGCAGCAAGAACACGCTCACACTCTGGCCCGGCAGGCGCAGCTTCATCGCCTTTCCCGCCAGCTCTGTTTGCCCCGAGCCGAAAATTACCGCGGCATTCGTGGCGTCCTGCGCCAGAGTGTCCTGCAGCGGCACCGTAATTTCTCGCGCGCTCTCTCCCGCATGGAACGCCACCACAATCTTCTCTTCGTCGGTTTCCCGCATGTACACATACGTCGTGTCATCCGAAGCGAGGCTCCACAAGTTTCCGCGCCTCAGCGCCGGATGTTGCGCTCTCACCTGCAGCAGGGCGCGCACATACTCGTGCAACCCCTCCTGCTCCTGCGTCCGTCCATCCTTCTTAAACGCATTCTGCGCATCCTCTGTCCACCCCCCGGGAAAATCCCGGCGATTGTCCGGATCGCGCCCGCCCGGCATACCGATTTCATCGCCGTAATACATTTCCGGGATGCCACGCACGGTGAAAAGCAATCCAAACGCCAGCTTCAACCGCGCAGGTGTTCCGCCCGGGGTTCCCGAAAGTCGCGTCGTATCGTGATTCCCGAAAAATGGCACAAGAAACTCCGGATGCGGATACAGCGAGTCCTGCCGCAGGACATTCGTCAGTTTTCCAACCGGCGCACCTTTCAGCAAGACGTCGCGCAGCGTGAAGAAAAACGGAAAATCAAACGGCGCCGTCAGTTGCGTATCAATCCCGTCCCAGCCTTTTCTCCCGCCTTGGTAAAACGAGGTCACTGTTGGATCGGGGTGAAACACTTCGCCGATCGTCGAAAGCCGCGGATAAATCCGCCTAAGCGCCGCGTGCCACTGCTCCCAAAACTCCCGCGAAACATACGGAAATGTGTCTATCCGATAGCCGTCGAGTCCCGACGTCTCTGCCCACCAGATGCTGTTCTGCGCCAGGTATTCGACCACCGCCGGATTTTCCGTGTTCATGTCCGGCAAAATCCCCGCGAACCACCCCTCCGTCAGACTCCGCCGCAACTGTGGCGGTGTATGCGGGTCCACCAGCGACTCGAAGGCATCATTGGTAATTTCCTTTTTGTCTGGCAACCCGTAAAACGAACCCTTCAGCGGCGACGCAGCGGTCAAGTGATGCTCCGGCGTTCCATGAAACCAGTCCGGCATCGGCGGATGTGTCGCCCATGGATGCCGCGGCCCGACGTGATTTGGCACCACATCAAACAAGATTTTCATGTGCTGCTGGTGCGCGGCCTGCACCAGTTCCCGATAATCCGCCAGCGTCCCCAGGTGCGGATCCACGGCATACAAATCCGTCGCGCCATAGCCGTGGTAATCCTGTGCGATGCCGTTTTTTACAACCGGCGTCAGCCACAGCGTCGTCACTCCCAGGTCCTTCAAATAATCCAAGTGCTGCTCCACTCCCCGCAAATCTCCACCGTGGTATGCCCGCGGCTTGCTGCGGTCGTGTGACCCCGGAAATTCCGCGGGCTCGTCGTTCCGCGGATCGCCATTCGCAAAACGGTCCGGCATGATCAGGTAAATCACGTCATCTAGCGATATGCCCTGATTTCTCCCGAGAGTCTGTGACCGCGCCGCAATCGGCAATTCAAAGGCAGTTTCCCCGTGCGCCGTCGTGATCCGGCAGACGGTGGTGCCGCTGTGCAGCTCCGCCCCCAGCTTCAGCCATACGAACAGATAATCTCCGTCGCCACTCGACTGCGTCCGGCCCACAACCACGTCGCGAAGATTGCAGCTCACATGCGTCGCCCGCAAATTCTTCCCGGAAAGCAGCAGCATCACCTCCGGCGTCAGCCCAACCCACCAGTTTGGCGGCTCCACTTTCTTCACCGTGGGTGCATCCGGTTTCGCGCCCTCTTGCGCCCTCAGCGGCTTTTCCCCCGCCGCAGACACAAGCACAGCCAGCGCCATGGCCACCCGAACGAATCCACAGCGCCACATCTTAGGATTTTCTCTGATAATCATTTCCGCCCGTATCCCCCAAAGTTTTCCCTTCCTAACTCAACTCTCGCGAAATACCAGATGCCCAAACGCCTCCGGCACATGAAAATTCGGCGCCGGTGTCATTGTCGGATTCCACGCCGAATAGAATCTCGGCTCCACTTTCCCTTCCACCCGAAAGAAATTCGCCCGCCAACTCCTCTTCGGATCGAACGCCGGCGCCAGGCTCCGCAACGGCACCGCCAGTTCTGCCGTCCACGTTCGCGCCGCCTCGTCCTGCACAACTCGCCGCCGCAAACCGCTGCGCATCTCTTCTTTCTCGCCGTGCCCAATATTCAGGTCAATCCAGAACCCGTTCGGGCTCACTTCCAATTCTATGTACACCCGCGCGTCGCTTGCATCCGGTTGCAGAAACGCCTCCGCCACGTCGCGCTCCCACAATTCGTCTCGCCACCCATCCGCCCGCGCATCTTGAAACACATGCAACTCCCGATACCGCGCAAAAAACCGCAAAAACAGCGTTTGCGCGTTCCACAGCAGGCGCACCTCCGTCGCGCGTTGCGGATCCGCTTGCTCGCCTCTCCAATCGCGCTCAAAACGAATCGCGGACGCCTGCTCCCAGCAAGTTGCCTCTGGAAACCCCTCCGCCCCCACGTTTTTTTTCAGGAGCAGCGCGTACGCGGTGGGCAGTTCATCAAATTTCGAAACCGTTCCTTGATTCATCGTCCAGATAGTGTAATCCACCACCGAATAATTCTTCTCATTCTTCAGGCTGCGGCAAATAACCCGTGTGCCACAATCCTGCCCCGTCTCTTCGGCCAGCAAACTCTTTGCGCACTTCGCCGCACCGCCGGGGCGGTGGCGGTTCACGCTCACGGCCCGGCCGAGCCCGGGGGGTCAGGCCGCCCTGCCGCTCGACGCGCCGATGGAGATGACCCTGACCGAAGGCCTGCAGGCCAGCTCCGGCCGCATGGGCGCAGGCAGCATGGGCCCCGGCCGCAAGCACGGTGGCGGCGGGTTGCCGCTGGTGGCGGTGCTGGTGATCGTGCCGGTGCTGGTCGCCGGCGGCGTGATGACCATCCGGCGGCGGCCGGCCGCGCCGGTGGCGGTGCGATAAGTGCGCATGCCGGTCGTGGCCCTCGGCGTGGCCCTGCTCCTGGCGGGCGGAATCGCCGCGCCCGCCCGGGCCGACGACGAGAGCACCTTCGGGGAGCTCCGCACTCACCGCGTCTGGACGAGCTGGGCCGACGCCCGGCCGATCTCGCCCTACTTCGGCGGGCGGTTCCTCGAGTTCACCACCGGCGTCCCGTTCTCCCGGGTCGAGCTCGAGGGCAACCCCGGCCGCTCGGCAGCCGAGGCGTCGTACTACTACGGATCCGACGAGGGGGAGACGCTCCTCGAGCTGTTCCTCCACGTCTACAAGAACCCGACGTTGGCTGTTTCCCGGTTCCCCGCCTTCGGCGGCGACAACCGGGAGGAGGTCGCCCCCGGAGGGCCGGCCGGGCCCCGGGCGGCGGCCCACACCCCGAGCCGGACGGAAGCGTCGAGCGAGGTGCGGCTCGGCCCCGGCACCCTCTACGGCACGCTCGATCGGATGTCCGAGGCGGGGCTGATTGTCGAGACGGATCGACGCGCCCGCGACGAACGCCGCCGCTACTTTCGGCTGACGCCGCTCGGCCGCCTCGTGGCGCGTGCCGAAGCCCGGCGTGTCGATCAACTCGCCGGCCTCGCGCGCGCGAAGTC
>Ga0137403_10006291_pt1 | contig 13610 bp, 13 predicted proteins | sample CZOMad2_1_16fung_FD_122057 | JGI IMG/M metagenome (GOLD analysis project Ga0137403, IMG submission 122057) | Vadose zone soil fungal communities from Angelo Coast Range Reserve, California, USA - CZOMad2_1_16fungal (Hybrid Assembly) | ecosystem: Environmental > Terrestrial > Soil > Vadose zone... | reverse complement strand
CGCGTCGAGGCCCGGGATACCGGTGGTGACCCGATCCGCGAGGTCGACCGGCGGATCGTCGGCGCTGGCCGGCCCCCGCACGCGCGGGTAAAACATCAGCCCGCCGGCGCCGATCTCGAAGAAGTGGCGCCCGGTGATGTAGTCCGCTCCGCGTAGCTTCAAGATCTCGAACTGCCGGGCCGCCGTCAGGTCCTGGCGCTCATTGGTGAGCTGCACGATGCCGTCGGCGATAGCGAACTCCGGCGCGGTGCCAATCTCCTCGGCTGTGTACTCGCCGACCAGCAGCGTCGTCGCCCCCCACGCCGCCATCCCGACGGCGAGGTCGTAGACGAACATCCGGCTGGCGCCGCTGCCGGGCAGGAGATCGTGGATGGCCTTGAAGCTGTCGATGGCCACGAAGTCGGGTTCCTCGCTCTCGACGCGGTGGATCATGTGCGTCAGCGCCTGGTCGACGCCACCGCTCCTCAGGACGGAGCCGAGGTCGGCGAAGACGACACGGTCCTCGACCAGGCGGGCGTCGAAGAACGAGAAGAGCTGCATGTAGCGCATGACCTTCAGCGGCGGCTCGGAGAGCGTGGTGAAGTAGAGGCACTTCTTCCCCTGCCGGGCGTGGTGGAAGAGCGCCTGGAGCGTGAAGACGGTTTTTCCCGAGCCCGGCTCGCCGGCGACGACCGTCACCGACCGGGCGGGAAGGCCACCGCCCAGAATCTTGTCCAGCGGGCTGGATCCGGTGCCCAGCCGCTCCAGGGTGGCCGCCCGATCAGTCATTTCGCGCCTCGTCACTGAAGTCGATCCCCCTTTTGCGGAGGGGAGCCAGGTCGCCGAGCCGGGCGATCACGACGGGCCCGGTCAGCTCGACGAGGAGCACGCGCAGCTCGGCGGCGACGAGCCGGAGCACGTCGACCGCTTGGTCGTTGCCGGGCTCCTTCCATGTTTCGGGGAGACGGTAGGTGTACTCCAGGCCGTTGCGGGCCACGACGACCGGCTCAGACCAGGTGGTGCGGGCCGCGGCCTGCTTGATCGAGCGACGCAGGAGGGTGGCGGTGGCGGCGGTCCCCAGGACGTCGGCGAGCGACTCCCAGAGGAGATCGAACAACGCGGCGGCGGAATCGCCGTCCTGATCTTTACCGCTCACCACATCGAATTCCTCGCGCGAGATCGGCCACTGCGAGCGCAAGCCCGACGGGCTCGATGGGTTTGGCGGCGTGGGCGGAAAAGCCTGCTGACAGCGCGAGCTTGACGTCGCCGGCACCCGCGTACGCCGTCAACGCCAGCGCGGGGACCGCTCCGCCTCGCTCGGGCGGGAGGCGTCGGATCTTTCGCATCAGGACGTAGCCGCTCTCCTCGGGCATGGCGATGTCGCTGACCAGCACATGCGGCTTCCAGCGTTCGAGAGCCGTGAGCGCCGCTCTCGCGGACGCCACCGCCGTCACTCGCGCGTCGTACTGCTCGAGCATTCTGGTGAAGAGGTCGCGGGTGCTGAGATCGTCATCCACCACCAGTACCCGCAAGCCTTTCAGCGTCGGTGGCTCGTCCAGGACTGCGGAGCGTCCGGCGGTCGGAGATGCCGGCTCGAGAACCGGCGCCTCCGCCGTGCCCAGGGCCGGCAGGGTCACGGTGAAGGTCGCCCCCTGACCTTCTCCGGGACTCTCGGCCTCGATGGAGCCGTTGTGCAATTCGACCAGGTGCCGCACGATCGCGAGGCCGAGGCCGAGCCCGCCGTGTGATCGCGCCTCGGTGGTGTCCTGCTGGCGGAAGCGGTCGAAGACGTAGGGCAGGAACTCTCGACGGATGCCGGCGCCGGTATCGTGGACGACGATCTGCACCTCGGGTCCCCGCCTCTCCAGCCGCACCTCGACCTTGCCACCGGAGGGCGTGAACTTGAGCGCGTTGACGAGCAGGTTCGAGACGATTTGCTGGATGCGGACTGGATCGCCGGAGATCGTCGCCGCCGACGGATGGAGCATGAGATCGAGGCGAACCCGTTTCGTTTCAGCCCCCGGGCGGGCGTTTGCGACGGCTACCTCGATCACGGGTCCGAGCGCGAGCGGCCGGATCTGAAGCCGCAGCGACCCCGAAATGATCCGGGACACGTCGAGGAGATCCTCGACGAGCTGCGTCTGTAATTTCGCGTTGCGCTCGATCACCTCGAGCGCATGACTCACTGCGGCCTCGCCCATCTTCCCTTTGCGGACAAGCGCGGCGTAACCCAGGATCGCGGTGAGCGGCGTCCTGAGCTCGTGGGAGAGCATCGCGAGGAACTTGTCCTTGGCTTCGGACGCCTCGGCCAGTCGCAGGGACGTTTCTTCGAGCTGCCGGGAGCGGTAGTGCTCGCTCAATAGCGTGTTGCCGAGGATCCCCAGCAGCTCGCCGCGCAGCGGCAGCCTGGAGCTTTGCACCGGGAGCTCCTTCCGCGTCGCCGCCCAGACGTCGTCGAAGGAAAGCCGGCAATCGCGAGCGAGTCGCACGACTTCGCGGTAGCTGAGATGGGTGGTCAGCGCGTACCCTGCGACCGCCGCCCCCACGATCGCCCCGGCGAGAACGAGCGGGGCACCGACCACCGCGATCCCGTACTGCTCTTCGACGACGACCGGCGGGCTCGGAGCCGATCCGCTCAGGCACCTTTGCGCGCATGTGGCGAACATCCCAGGGCCACGACCCTGGGAGAAAAGGTCGAACAGCGGTGTGCGATTCACGGCTCCCGTCACGAGACGCCCATCGGCGCCGTAGACCTGGACGGTCAGGTGGTTGACGGCAGCGTACTTCTCGAGCGCGACCCGGCCGCGATCGAGTTGAAAGACGGTGACGTCCAGCTCTGCCAACGAGGGTTACCCCCGGCTCGGCGGCGCGTGGCGCTCGGGCGATCGCGACACGAGACTGTAGTACTCCCAGAACGCAAGACGCCGTGTGGCGCCCGGCGGGATTTCCCGCGGCAGCACGCGCATGCCCTGGCCGTTCACGACCTCGCACTCGCGCGTCGTCCGGTCGAACGCGTTCGCGCGCATCTTCGCGATCGTCAGCGCCTGCCGGAACGTGTCGGCGAGCTCGACCCAGTTGAGGAGGATCACGTTGTCGACGAGCGAGCTCACGCCGAAGGGGCCCATGACCGACGACATCCCGAGCAGCTCGGGATTCTCGTGGTTGTAGAGCGTCGTGACCTGGTGCTCCTTCATGAGCGCCACGACGGCATGGAAGAAGTCGCGAAAGCTCCGGCCCGTCGGTCCCAGGCTCGAGCCATAGGTCGACAGGCTGTCGATCACGGCGCGCCGGGGCTGAAATTCCTTCACGATCTTCTCGAGCTGCAGGAAGTGCCGGTCGATCTCGATCTCCTGGGGCCGGTCGTAGACGAGTCGCACGAGCCCCTTGTCGATCGCCGGCTTGAGATCGATCCCGATGCTGGCGGCGTTCCGCAGCACCTGGGCCCGCGGCTCGTCGAGCGTGAGCATGACGCTTCGCTCGCCCCGCCGGGCGCCTTCGGCGATGTACTGAAGCGCCATGACGCTCTTGCCGGAGCCCGTGATGCCGACCACGAGCGTCGTGCTGCCGAGGAAATAGCCGCCGTTCGTCATCTCGTCGAGGCCCGGAACGCCGGTCGTCACGCGCGTCGACGTGTCGTAGGCCGCCGCCTCTTCCCGCGCCAGGTCACGGGGCGCCTGGACCCGACGGTAGACCTCGACCCCTTTGCCGTCCACGATCGAGAACGAGTGCCGTCCCATCCGGTAATCCTGCCCGCGGGCCTTCACGATCTCGACCGACCGCTGCACCGCGCGATCCATCGCTTCCACCCTGAGGTGGACGACGGTATCGGCGATGAATTCCTCGGGCAACGAGGCGCTGAGCCCCGCGCCGTCGGCGGCTGTCACTTCCACCCCGATCATCGCCGTGAGCCGCTCGCGCTGGAGTCCCTCCGCGAGGAGGTGGAACGCCTCGGGCGTGTTCCGTCCTGCGTCGCTGTCCCCCGGGGTCCGCCGCACGAGGCCGTCGACGAAGATGCGGCGTGCTCCGATCGCCGCGGCCTCGTCGAGGAGGAGGCTATCGGCCTGCTGGACCTCCTGCTGGAACACCTGGCGCGTCGTGAAGACGATCTTGAGCCGGCCCTGGCGCTCGAGCTGGGGCAGGTCCCAGCCGAACAGCGCCGCATCGCGGACGAGCTTGTCGGGGGAAACCTCGAAGAGCACGATGAGCCCGGGCTCGTTGAACTCGGCGGCGCCCCGGTAGATGAACTCCATTCCCAGGGTCGTCTTTCCCGTCCCGGCGGTGCCCTCGACCAGCACGACGCTGCCGCGCAGAAGGCCGCCGGCCATGATGTCATCCAGCCCCGCGATGCCGGTCTTCACGAAGTCCCGTTCAGGCATGGTCAACGCCTCCGGCCCGAAGTCTGACCCGGGTCGCCGTCCGCGACCCCCTTGGGCGACCGTCGCTGCCTCAGCAACGCTCTCAGCGCGCTCCGTCCATCCGGCGTCGCGCACACTTGCCGCAGCGGTTCCAGCCATTCCTCGGCATGGTCGACTTCGAGGACATACATTCGCCCGGGAGTGCCGTGGTTGAGCGTGCGTTTCAGGACACCGGCGCCGAGCAGCAGGTCGAGCGCCCGCGCGACCTCCACGAGATCGTAGCCGACGTAGGCCGCGAGCTGCTCACTGCTGAGGACGACGCGCGGATGTCGCGAGAAGAAGAGCAGCAGGTCGAGGTCGCACGCGTTCCTCAAACCAGCTGCTTTAACGAGCCGCACGGCCAAGGGGTCGGTCGGTTGCATATTCTGGATGCCGGCGCTCCTTTCGAGGAGGATCCACGAGCGACACGAGCATGATCCTCCGCCGGACGTCAACGATAATGCCGGAATCGGAGCGGCGCAAGGCTTCAACCTCGTTGCTATCGATCGTGCCGCCTCTACCCTATTCGTAGATGTCCCCATGGGATTGCGAGGCCTACAGATCCTCGTGATCGAAGACGCGCCCGACGTGCTGGGCGTGCTGACCATGCTGCTCCGGATCGAGGGCGCCGACGTCGCCGCAGCCGGTAGCGGACAAGAAGCGTTGAGGGTCTTCCGCAGTCGTCACTTCGACGTGGTCGTGAGCGATCTCGGGCTGCCCGATATCTCGGGCGACGTGCTGATCCGCGCGATCATCGAGGCCGCTCGACGGCCCATCAACATTGTCGTCATCACTGGTGAAAGCCAGCCCGCTTTGACCCGCGCGCTGGAAGCGGGCGCGGGGTCATCTTCGCGAAGCCGTGCCAGTGGGAAAGCGTCGTCACATACCTCGACGGACTCAGCCTGGCACCCGCCGCCTGAGGGCGGAGGATACGGCCTGGTCGGCGACACCTCGCTCGGGGTCGTCGGAGGCGTCGCGGGCCAGCGTAAGTTGTGGAGCGTGGAGATGGTGGCCACGAGGTGACAGGCACGACGTGCAGCGCGATCCAGAAATTCGTGCAGCAGCGCCACTGCTTCGTCCCGACGACCAGCAGGCACTTCGACATTTCCGTCTCATGTGAGCTAACGGGCTAGAATATCTTCCTCACCGTGGCGATGCGGTCGGCGGTCCGCGTCATTTCTTGAGGTCCTTGACGGCGTCGTCGACGTTCTTGTCCGCCTTGTCGGGCGCCGCGATCTCGCTGCTGCGCGGGTTCCGCATCGTGACCAGGCGATCGCGCAGGACCGCGACATCCTGCTCGCGTTGCCGGAGTTGCGCCTCGAGCCCGCGGAAGCGTTCCATATAGATGCGGCGCTGTGATTCGAGGACAGCGTCCCGGTTCGCGAGCTCCCGGTAGAGATACGATTCGCGGGCCACGATCTCCTGGGCGCGGCGCTGTCGATCGGCCGCGAAGCCCCACGCCCGCGCTCCCTGAACGAAGAGGACGCCCACGGTGGCCAGCACGACGACCACAGCGAGTGTGACGACTGCGCGCCGGCGCACGCTCAGCTCGCGTAGCCGCGTGATCGCATGCAGCTCGCGTAGGCCGCTCGGTAGCGCTCGTCGGTTTTCCTGTTTTCGTTGACGCCGTAGAGCGCGCCGCCGCCCGCTCCGAGGACTCCGCCGATTACGGCGCCCTTGCCGGCGCCCGAGCCCCCGTCCACAATCGCGCCGCCGGCGGCGCCGACGGCCGCGCCCACCACGGCGCCGATCGCGCCGTCCTTCACGAGCTCGGTGGTCTTACTCTGCGGCGCCGCCTGTGCTGCGTGCTGGTTGCACGCATCGATCACGGCGCGGGACGGAAGGCCCAGCGGAGGAGCCACGACGGCCGCCGGCGCAACCTCGGCGGCGCGCGTCTTGGCCGTCGCGGCGGACGTCCCACCCGTCTGCGTTCCTTCATATCCCGACCTGTTCGCCACGACGACGCCGGTGATGAGCGCGGTCACTACTACGAGACCCAGCCCGATGGCCGTCATCTTCCAGGGATTCCATCCGGTGCTCGTCATGGGAGATCTCCGTCTTTGGATGTCTGTGCATCGTGGACGGGGCTGCTGCTATCCTTCCCGCCGTTCGATCGTGGCTCGTCCGGACCGCTGGAGTGCCGCTCCTCACCACCCTAGGCGTGCGTACCCCTGAATGCTATTGGACCTAGGTCTCGCCGTCGGGGAGAGCGAGATGGAGCGAAGGCACACTGGCCGGGAGACCAAGGTCCAATAGGCATCCCCCACGACGACGACTAGATTCATCACGTGGGAGGTTCCCAATGCCAAGACGACGCCTCGCCCATGTCGACGCCGAACTGTCCGGACGCATCACGAGCCTCGAGATCCGGCGCGCACAGCTGTTCAACGTCGATGTCGACCGGAAGAAACGGATCGCCGCCGCCATCGACTATTTCGGTGCGGGGCACACCGGCGTCGCTCGGGAGGTGCGCGGCAAATCGTCCCGCGACGAGACCGGTGCCCGTTGTTGAAGCCAGCGGCCGAGCCGATCACTGTCGAATCACGAGGAGAGCAGTTCGCTCCGCGAAGCGCGAGCAGTTCGCGTTCAAGAGGAGACGAGCCCGGCTGGCGGCAGCGGACGACTCCGCCGGTCGGCTCGATCGGCTACACCGGGAGCTATCGCGAGCCCTCCGCGGACGTCGTCGAAGTGTCCGTGGTCTCGGTGCTGGAGGCGCGCGGTCCGGACTAAGACAGGATGAGGAGCGCAGTGGACCCTTTCTACGCCGTCGTCAGGGTGATCGCGCGGTTTTGGATCTGGTTCTTCTTCGAGCGCGTCGAGGTCCGGCACCCTGAGCGGGTTCCGCGCATGGGTCCGGTGCTCCTCTGCATCAACCATCCGAACAACCTGATCGACTCGCTGCTCGTGGGGTCGGTGCTTCCGCGGAAGGTGCACTACCTCGCCACCGCCGCGCTCTTCCGCAATCCGCTCATCGCGCGGCTCCTCGTCGCCTTGGGGGTGATTCCCGTCTACCTGAAGGCGGATGACCCCCACAACCTGGACCGCAACACTGAGATGTTCGCGGCATGCGACGAGGCATTCGAAGGCGGGCGGCTCATCGCCATCTATCCCGAGGGCGCCACCCGCGCGGAGGCGCACGTGCAACGGATCAAGACGGGCGCCGCGCGGATCGCGCTCGGCTACGAGGCGCACGCCCCCAGGCGCCTCACGCTCGTACCGGTCGGGCTCAGCTTCGAGGCCCGCAGGCGGTTCCGCGGGCGCGTCCTCGTCTCGTTCGGCGAGCCGGTCGCCGTCTCGTCGTACCTCGCCGTCTACCGCGAGGAGCCGGCGAAGGCGCTGCATGCGCTCACGACGGCGATCCAGTGGGCGATGGAGCGCGAGGTGGTCCACGTCGCGCGCATCGACGCGATGGCGCTCGCTCGCGCCGTGCAGGAGCTCTATCGGGGCGACCTCGAGCGTGAGCTGTGGGAGGAGCGCGGGCTCTCGGGACGGCGGATCGACCCGTTCCATCTCTCGGGGTCGATCGCGGACGCGGTCGAGCACTTCCGCAACCAGGACCCCGAGCGCATCGAGCGGCTCTGGCAACGGATTCTCGGGTACCACGCCGGACTTGTCGCCTACCGGCTTGGTGACGAGGCGGTGCGGGCTCGCCTCGAGCGGACGGCGGACCGCCAGCGGGTCGCACGGTCATGGCAGACCATCGTGAGCCTCCCGCTCTTCGCGTACGGCGCGGCCGCGAACTTCCTTCCGTACTACCTGCCGGGGTGGCTCGCGGCGCGGATGTCGCGCAGGCAGACGGACTACGCGACGACCCGCCTCCTGGCGAGCGTCGTCGCCTTCCCGCTCTTCTGGGTGCTCGAGACGTCGCTCGTCGGGTGGGCGGCCGGGCTCCGCTGGGCGCTCGTCTTCTTCCTCTCACTCCCGCTCGGGGGTCTGATAGCGTATCGGTATCTGGTCGGCACGGGGCGCTTGCGCCATCAGCTCAGGTTCGGCGCGCTCCTCGTCACGCGCGCTCAGGAGGCCCGGCGCCTCCTCGCGGAGCGCCGCGAGATCGTCGGGGAGCTCGAGCGCGCCAGGCGCGACTACGAAAGTGTTGTTGCCTTTCTGCGCAGGATTCCCATATGCTGATGAAACCAGCGAACTATCGTTCTCGGCGACATCCGCCGACGACCGCCGAAGCACACAGGGATCCAGACAGAGCATGGCGGGCGGGACCGCGGAAGGCCGCCGGGTATTCGTGTCGACGCTGCCGGCGGGGCCCGGCGAGCGTCGGCTGGCGCTCGCCGTCGTCCTGGTGTCCGTCGCGATCTTTCTCTCCGCCGTGCCGTTCGCGAAGGTGCCGCTCGGCCAGGTGTGGGCGTTCATCCCGATCTATCAGTCGGCGCTCGTGGTCAACGATCTCATCACAGCCGTCTTGCTCTTCGGCCAGTTCGGCTTCCTGCGGTCGCGGGCGCTGCTGGTGCTGGCCGGCGGGTATCTCTTCACCGCGTTCATGGCCGTGTCGCACATCCTCACCTTCCCGGGTCTGTTCGCGCCGACCGGTCTGCTCGGCGCCGGCCCCCAGAGCACCGCCTGGTTGTTCATGTTCTGGCACGGCGGCTTTCCGCTCTGCGTCATCGCGTACGCGCTGCTCAAGAACGACACGCGCGAGATCGATGGGCCGGCAGGCCGCGCGGGTGTCGCGATCTCGTCGAGCATCGCGGTGATCGTCGCCGTCGTGTGCGGGCTGACGCTCCTCGCCACGGCCGGCCAGCACGCTCTTCCCGCGATCATGCGGGGCCACCAGTACACGGCGGTGATGCTCAGCGTGGTGTCGACCACCTGGGTGCTCAGCCTCCTCGCCCTGGTCGTCCTGTGGCGGCGCCGGCCCCACGCGGTGCTGGACCTGTGGCTCATGGTCGTGATGTGCGCGTGGGTCTTCGATATCGCGCTGGCCGCGGTGCTCAACGCCGGCCGCTTCGACCTCGGCTTCTACGCCGGCCGCATCTATGGACTGCTGGCGGCCAGCTTCGTCCTGATGGTGCTGCTGCTCGAGAATGGCAAGCTCTACGCGCGGCTCGTCCAGTCGACGGCCGAGGCGGAAGCCGCCAATCGCGCCAAGAGTGACTTCCTCTCCCGCATGAGCCACGAGCTGCGCACGCCGCTCAACGGGATCATCGGCTTCTCGCAGCTGCTCGAGCTCGATTCCCTGACGCCGGAGCAGCGCGAGAGCGTCGAGCACATCCAGAAGGGCGGCCGGCACCTCCTCACGCTGATCAACGAGGTGCTGGACATCGCCCGGATCGAAGCGGGCGCGATCTCGATCTCGCTCGAGCCGCTGCCGGTGACCGACGTCGTGGGGAGCGCGCTCGATCTGGTTCGCCCGCTGGCCCGCGGGCGCCGCATCACGCTCGTCGACGCCGTTGCCGGCGACGATCACGTGATGGCTGATCGGCAGCGACTCCAGCAGGTGCTGCTGAACCTTCTCTCCAACGCGGTGAAATACAACCGCGACGACGGCAGGGTCGAGGTGTCGTGCACGAAGGCGGGCAGCGGCAGCATCCGGCTGGCCATACGCGATACGGGGCGCGGCATCGCGCCCGGCATGCTCGAGCGCCTCTACACGCCGTTCGAGCGCCTCGGCGCTGATCGATCGGGCGTCGAGGGCACCGGGCTGGGGCTGGCCCTCTCCAGGCGACTGGTCGAAGCGATGCACGGGACGCTGCACGTCGAGAGCACGGTCGGTGAGGGGACGACGTTTGCCGTCGAGCTGCCGCCGGCGGTCGGCCGCTCGGCCGTGGTGGCCGGCACGAATGGCGTTCCGCCCTCCGCGGCCACGCCGAAGACGTTCGGCACCCTGCTCTACATCGAGGACAACCCCGCGAACCTGCGTCTGGTCGAGCGCATCGTCAGCTACCGACCGGGACTCACCCTGCTCTCGGCGGTGCAGGGGAGGCGCGGGCTCGAGCTGGCACGTGACCACCAGCCACGGGCGATCGTGCTGGATCTGCATCTGCCGGATCTCGACGGGACCGAAGTGCTCGCGCGGTTGCGCGGCGATCCGAGTACGCGCGATATTCCGGTCGTCATCGTCAGCGCCGATGCGACACCCGGCCAGGTGACGCGTCTCCTCGCGCAGGGTGCGGACGCGTACCTGACGAAGCCGCTGGACGTCTCGGAGTTCCTCGCGCTCCTCGACCGGCTCTTCAACAGAACGGCGACGCCATGCGCGACGACGACCTGACCACCGCGCGGATCCTGATCGTCGACGATCAGCCGAGCAACGTCCGTCTGCTCGAGCGGGTGCTCGTGACCGCCGGGTATCAGGACCTGATGAGCACGCTGGACCCGCGCGAGGTCCTCGAGCGGTACCGCACGTTCCAGCCCGACCTGATCCTGCTCGATCTGCTCATGCCGTACCTCGACGGCGTGGCCGTCCTCGAGCAGCTGGCGACCGAGCTCCCCGCGGGCGCCTTCGTGCCGGTGATCGTCCTCACCGCGGACGTGACGTCCGACGCCAAAAGTCGCGCGCTCGCCGCGGGCGCCCACGACTTCCTGACCAAGCCCTTCGAGCATCTCGAGGTCGTGCTGCGCATCCGAAATCTCCTCAATACACGCCGCCTGTACCTGACGCTCGAGCGCCAGAACCGCTCGCTCGACGAGACGGTGCGGGAGCGGACGGAGCGGCTGCTGCAGAGCGAGAAGGTGGCGACCATGGGCTCGCTGCTGGCCGGCGTCGCCCACGAGCTGAACAACCCGCTGGCCGTGCTCTCGGGACAGGCGCAGCTGCTGCGCGAGACCGTGACCGAGGCCGCGCTCATCCGGCGCGCGGGAAAGATCGGCGACGCGGCCGAGCGGTGTGTTCGGATCGTCCGCAACTTCCTGGCGCTCGCGCGCCAGCGCCCGCCGGAGCGAACGGAGGTGGCGATCCCCCAGGTCGTCCAGAGCGCCGTCGAGCTGCTCGCCTACGAGCTCCGGACGGAGGGGATCGAGGTCGCGCTCGAGGTCGCGGCCGGACTGCCGGCCCTCTCGGCCGATCCGCACCAGCTCCATCAAGTGCTCGTCAACCTCATCGCGAACGCCCAGCAGGCGATGCGCCGGAGCCCCCAGCCGCGTCGCCTCGCCATCAGCGCGTCCCACGATGCCGCCCGAGGCCTGCTCTGTCTGACCGTGGCCGACACGGGCCCGGGTATCCCGGCGGAGATCCGCGCCCGCGTCTTCGAGGCGTTCTTCACGACCAAGCCTCCGGGCGAGGGCACGGGGCTGGGGCTGTCGCTGTGCCGGAGCATCATCGAGGAGCACGGCGGGACGATCGACGTCGACAGCGAGCCGGGCCGGGGCACGCGCTTCACGATCGAGCTGCCGGTCGCAATGCAGCCTGTCGCGCACGCCGGCGCCGCCTCGGCCGCGCCGCCGCCGCCGATCGGTCCGAAGACGATGCTCGTCGTTGACGACGAGCCGGAGATCGCCGCGGTCATCGCCGAGGCGCTGGAGCGCGACGGACACAAGGCCGACGTCGCGACGAACGGCGCCCTCGCCCTGACGATGCTCGGCATGCGCTCGTACGATCTCGTGCTCTCCGACACGAAGATGCCCGTGATGGACGGCGAGGCGTTCTTCGCCGAGCTCGTGCGACGTGACCCGACGTTCCGACGGCGGGTGATCTTCCTGACGGGCGACGTGCTGAGTCGCGAGAAGCGCGAGTTCCTGGAAGGCACCGGCGCGCCGTTCCTGACGAAGCCCTGCGATCTGGGCGACGTCCGGCGTCTCGTGCAACAGGTCGTCGCGCAGAACGCCGGCCCGAGTCCCTAGGACGCCTCCTCGGTCGAGCGAGCGAACTCGGCGTCGAGCGTTCGCTTCACCATGGAGAGTCGGACCGCGATGAGGGCGACGGAGGCGTCGAAGCCCACCGGTTCGATGAGTCGCAGCGTGTCGGAGGCGAGAAATTGCTCCTTCGCCATCTGAAGCAGGGCGTTGAAGTTCAACGCCAACCCGCCGGGGCCGATCACGCGCGTGTGCGGTGGACGAACGAGCGTGACGGCGTCGAGCATTCGCTGGATCGCGCGAGCGACCTCGACCTTCGTCGGCACCGCCTGGCGTACGCGCTGCGGGAATGAATCGGAGGAAATGCTGAAGTCCGAGACGGTCCACATGACAGTCCCCTCCTAAGAGTGGTGACTCTCTCCGGGAGGTGGACTCGAGTCCGGCCTCTCCTTCTTCGGTAACCCGGCTACCTGGGAATCATTCCCAGGCCCGTGGCTTTGCGTCCCAGCCTCACGACTGGTTTGCCTTTATCGGAAAGAGCGTCGGTCAGTTAGTAGGGCAATCGAGGTGCCAAGCTCACCCATCCTGAAACCCTTGAAAAGACGCGACCCCGCCGGCGGCGGTGGCCGCATCCGAGACGGCGGCGTGGCATGCGTGGCTAGAAACTGATCAACCCGGCGGTGCCCCTTTCGTTTCATCCACCGATGCCTCAGTATCCTCGCCATGATCTCGACCCATTCGCTCGTCCTCGGGCTGGCCGCGGCACTGACGCTGCTCACGGTCTCCGACGCGCCGGCCGGTCCGGCCACGGAGCAGCTCCGCACGTCGGTCGATCAGGTTGTGAAGATCCTCTCGGACCCGGAGCTCAAGAAAGAGGCGAGGTCGCTGGAGCGTCGCCGGTCGATCCGCGCCATCGCCAACCAGATCTTCGACTTCGGCGAGATCTCCCGACGAAGCCTGGCGCTGCACTGGCAGGCGCGCACGCCGGCGGAGCGCGAGGAGTTCACGCGTCTCTTCGGGGACTTGCTCGAGCAGTCGTACATCTCGAAGATCGAGAATTATTCCGGCGAAAAGATCCAGTACGTCGGCGAGACGGCCGACGGCGACCGCGCCGTGGTCCGGACGCTGATCGTGACGAAGCAGGGCACGGCGATCCCGGTGGACTACCGCATGTTCCCGCAGAGCGACCGCTGGCGGGCGTACGACGTCACGCTCGAGGGCGTCAGCCTCGTCGCCAACTACCGCGCGCAGTTCAACGCCATCATCCAGCGCCACGGCTATCCAGACCTCGTCGCGAAGCTGAAGGTGAAGTACGACGAGCGCCCCGGACCGCGCGAGACCGGCCTTCGTGGCGAGACCGGCGGCCGCGCGGTCACCGCGCCGGTGCCCTCAGAGCGTCAGTCGCCCTAGCCGTTCGGCCCAGAACGTCATCCCGAGCTCCCCGAACGTCCGCTGCGCGGCGGCGAGATGCTCGCGTGACCCCGTGATCCTGGC
>Ga0137403_10006290_pt1 | contig 13613 bp, 14 predicted proteins | sample CZOMad2_1_16fung_FD_122057 | JGI IMG/M metagenome (GOLD analysis project Ga0137403, IMG submission 122057) | Vadose zone soil fungal communities from Angelo Coast Range Reserve, California, USA - CZOMad2_1_16fungal (Hybrid Assembly) | ecosystem: Environmental > Terrestrial > Soil > Vadose zone... | reverse complement strand
GTTACCAAAATGGACCGCAATCGGGGACACGTCCTGGGTGAGATTGCCGAGCGTTGTCTCGAAAATCGTTTCGGTGTTATCGCCAACACGCCACGCCGCGCGTTGACTGGCCTTGTCTGCCTGTCCGGCAACCGGGCGTGTGTCATTGGCTATCGTGTTTTGAAACGCTCCGGTGACAATGCCGTCGCGATTGGTTACAGTGACTGCGGAAACCGTGTCCATTAGACCGAGATCCAATGCACGTCCAAGGCAGTGATATGGGCTTTTGGCAGCATGAAGACGACTCGGGAATCGCGCGAAATGGACACGGCGCGTGTCGCAGGATGCGGCATGCGTCCGGCAGTTCAATGGGCTCCCGTAACCATTTCCTTCATGATCTTTCGGCCGTTCGCCTGCAATGGTCCCATGCCGCTCCCGGGCAGGAACCACATCCCTTTATCTTGGTCGCGGCAATAAATAATATTTACGCCATCGCTGGTGACCGCGTGATGGAATGTAGACCCGGAATTCTCGGCGATGAATCGGAAGAAGGTCTCCCGCCATGGATCATCGGCGTAACGAAACATCTCTCCACCAAGCCTCTTTAATTCTTCAACGCTGATTGTGCGAATGGATTTGGCGATGGCTTTGCCCCGCTCCTTGTCGAGATTTTCAAGATCGAATTTTTCGAATGGCATGGGATTACTTTATCTGTCGAGTATGGCATAAGCGACTCTTTCCCGACCAGCTCATTGGACTTTGGTCTTATTTCTGACCACAACCGCTTTTTGCAAACTGCCGGCCCGTTCCCATGAAGCTGCTCCGTCAAGAGGTCCGTCGCAACCCACTGCTTTGGCTGCTTGTGTTTGTCTCCGTTGCGCTGGCAGCCGAGAAACTCAATCATGAAGCGCACACATTACATTTTATTCCTTCGGTGCTCGCGATCCTGCCGCTGGCCATTCTGCTAAGTCATGCAACCGAATCCGTCGCCGTGAAAACGGGCGACTCGGTGGGCGATTTGCTTAACGCAACCCTCACTGCGTCCCTGGCGACCACGTCCGGGCGCTCCGCCTGGTTCGTCGGCGTGATCACGATAATGGTTTACTCAATCTTCGTCATAGCGCTCTATCTTTTGCCACCTACCGGAACTAAGTTAACGAGTCGCCAAACTAGTCGCTATGAACGAGTGAGAGTCTTATGAAAACAAAACAGATCATTAAAAGAGCCCGTGAATTCGCCGAGCCATTCCGGGTTAGCAAAGGTAAAGATTTCCGTCTCAAGAATGTCGATCCTGGCGACACGCTTCAGTTCACCAAGGAGGCGGACAAACCGAGAGCGAAGGAAATGCTAAAGATGGGCCTCTCTGCTCTGACCGAGTTGCAAGACAAATTGTATGCCCAGGACAAGTGGGCTGTGCTCCTCATGTTTCAAGCAATGGACGCTGCTGGTAAGGACGGCGCCATCAAGCATGTTATGTCTGGCGTAAATCCGCAGGGCTGCGAAGTCTATTCTTTCAAATCGCCGTCCTCCGAAGATCTGGATCACGATTATCTCTGGCGCTGCATGAAATGCCTGCCGAATCGGGGTCACATTGGAATTTTTAATCGTAGTTATTACGAAGAGGTGCTTGTCGTCCGGGTGCATCCGGAATTCCTGGCAAAACAAAAGCTGCCTCCAAAACTGGTGGACAAAAAGATTTGGCAACAGCGGTTCGAAGACATACGCAATTTCGAACAGTACCTCGCAAGGAATGGCGTAGTTGTGCGGAAGTTTTTTCTCCATGTTTCCAAGAAAGAACAGAAACGGCGATTCCTGGATCGAATCGATGACCCGCTGAAAAACTGGAAGTTCTCGTCCAATGACGCCGCCGAGCGCGACTATTGGGATGATTACATGGAAGCGTACGAAGAGATGATTCAGGAAACAGCGACGACGGACGCGCCGTGGTATGTAGTGCCGGCGGACAACAAATGGTTTACCCGTGTCGTCGTAGCGGGGGCGGTGATAGAAACCCTCGCCTCACTCGATCTGGCGTATCCCAAAGTGGATAAAGGAAAACTCAAGGAACTCGCCGCAGCGAAAAAGAAGTTATTGAGCAAGTAGTAACCGTTGGGCGACTAGCGCCTGCGTCAATGTTAGCCACCAAGCTTAACCGGACCGGCCAGCAGGAAGAGTTGAGTTCGATGCGACCGTACGACCAAGGTCCAATTGCCACGGCCACAAAACCAATTTATTCCGCACACAATTCGACAATCAACTCTTTAAACATATGAAACGAAACAAATTCATTGCAGTTATCGGTGTAATATTCGCTTGTTTTGGCGCTTCATCGTTGGATGCGGCGACCATTCCGGCTGGAACAATGCTCAGTGTAAGCACTGCTAGTTCCATGACTTCACAGGATCCAGTGGGCAGAACCTTCGCGGCGCAGCTCGACCAGAATGTCGTTATAAAAGGAAGCGTTCTGTTGAAAGCGGGAACGAAGGCGTTTGGAAAGATTGCGGCGTCTCGCGCTAATCCGCGTAAAAATACCCCACTAAGTCTGGAACTCACGTCGGTTTCAGTGAATGGACACAACGTCGCTGTAAAGACAGACCCGGTAGAGCCTGGAGTTCCGACTACGACAGGGCGACAGGCGCGGTATGGATACACCGCCGGCACATTAACGGTTACGCCCGGAACCAAACTGCAATTCCGACTTGCTCGAGCGGTTACATTGTAACGAAACAGTCGCACCTTTCTGGGTGGTGTGACCGCTGCAAATCCCGCTGACTGCATTGGCCAACTGTTGCTCGAGCAAAAGGCGTTAGTCGACAAAAAGGAGATCGTCGTTAAACTTCAATTCGAAACCATCTGACAGGCTTATCAAACACATGATCCCACGACTCTTTGCGGCGACGCTGCTTTGTGCTGCCTGTCTCGCCCCAACTCCGGCCTCTGCTTATTATTACGGTGGTCGTCACTACCGGTACCGCTACCACGGCCATTATTATCGATATCACTACAACCACCATTATTATCGGCACCGGGCGTGGGTTGCAGGCCGTCACGGGTACCGCTATTGGTAAAGCTCCGGCTCGTGCGAACGAACCGGGTTTGAATTGACGGGTTTTTCCTTCGGCATAATCGAGGTACCGGTCACGCCTTGGGGCTTCTTCGCGCCCAACAAATCTCGCCTTTGATCCGACGCCCATACTGAAGACGGCGAAAGTTGGAATTCTACCACCGGCCGACTATGTCTTGACCGTACCGGAGCTTTCTGTTGTCATGAAATTCCACGTTACACCTATTACCTTATGAAGTTTGTAGCCATTCTCGCTGTTTCGATCGGCCTCCTCACCGCCTCTCAGGCAATGGAGAAGCCATCATTTCACACCAAGGGCACACCCACGGGTAAACCAACCGGCGCCCTCAAGCCCGGCGATTACTGGTGGACCCCGCAACTGTCCCCCAGCGGACCAGTAGTCGTGCTCGTGAGTATTCCGCAGCAGACGATGCATGTGTATCGCAACGGGATTCTGATCGGCCGATCTACTGTAAGCACGGGCTCGAAAGGCCATTCCACGCCGGGCGGTGTGTTCAGCATTCTCGAAAAAAAACCAACGCACCATTCTAAAACATATAACAATGCGCCGATGCCTTACATGCAGCGGCTCACCTGGAGCGGTATCGCCATGCATTCCGGTCAACTACCCGGTTATCCTGCCAGTCACGGCTGTGTTCGGCTTCCGTATGATTTCTCGCAATTGCTTTTTAAGGCGACCGAGAAAGGCGGCACCGTTGTCGTCGGTGACGGGAAAACACCCACCCCGCATCTTGCTTCAAATCCGGGTTTACTCCTGGCGCCGAAAGATTTCTCACCGGAAATGCTTCGCCGCCTGGGGAAGGATGAGTACGATTGGCAGCCTGAGCGAAGCCCACAAGGACCCATCACGATTGTCGTAAGTTCGGCCGATGACGCGTTGTATGTATATCGCAATGGCAACGCCATCGGACGCGGCGCGGTTCAAGTCAGTGGTCGTGGTAGTCTCGGCAACCACATCTTTACATTACTGGAAGGCAGCACCGGCAAGCCGAGTCAGCTCGCGCCAGGACGCGAGGCCCGCAGATGGATGCGTGTAACCAGCGAAGGGCGCCCTGTTGAGGCCGAGCAGTTGGCTTCGCGAATTCATTTCAATCCCGAGTTCGCGCAAAAGCTCGCGGATGAGATCAAGCCGGGAACAACAGTGATTGTCACAGATCAGCCCGTTGTACGAAAGCCAACAGCTGACCCCACGTATTTCGCAGCCAATTGAGGCCGGCTGGTTGATTAGCGGACGTTGTCTGCAGGGAACAAAGATCACGCCAGTTCAGCAGGATTGAGCGAATCGCCCGAGAAACAAATGCAAACATTCGGGCGGCCCCAAAACGTACGCCTAAAGTCCAATATCGAGATGACGCCCTTTCGAGCAATTGTGCTTGCGGGAAGCAGAGAACGGGCGCAAACCTATCGCCGCAACTCGCGCGTCTCGACAAAACGAATTGCGAAACTTATACAGCCGTAAATAGCAATCGATGAAGCGTGAAGTGCAAGGCGCGGCGATCCAGTCCACAAATAGACCGTGCCTGCGCGGTTGCAGGATTCTCGTTCCGTTCATTGCTTTCGCTTTCTTAGCACTGCCATCTCGCGCTCACGCCTCGCTCTTTCACGGCGAGACGCTCGACGCAATCGCCAACGGCATCTCATGGGTCGTCCTCATCGTCGCGCCGATTATTGGGATCACCGCTTTCTGGCTCGTCCATATTTTGCCAGAAAAGATTGCACACAAGAAAATGCACCCGCAGACGAAGGCGATTCAGTGCCTGTGCCTGCTCTCGCTTTGCTTTGGCGGGCTGCTCTGGCCAATTGCGTGGCTCTGGGCCTACTCGAAACCAGTGCTGCACAAGCTCGCCTACGGCACTGACGTGGATGAATCGCTCGGCCATCACGGCGAGGAGGTGACCAAGGAGGAAAAAGAAATCGAAAAGCTCCGAACTCGGATTGCCGAACTCGAAGCGAAACGCAGCTCGCTGAGAGACAAGGTTTAATGGAACTCATTCTCCTTATCATCTACTCGGTCATCGTCTGGCTGATCTTTTTCAAGTTCAAGTTGCTGCCTTGGAACATCACCAGCCAGGTCATCGTCGTTACCATCCCGATCATCGCGCTGACGATTCTGATTTTGTTCATGAACATCTGTGCGCCGTCGTCGTCCGACGTGCGGGCGCAGAATTATGTAATTCCGATAGTGCCGCGCGTGACCGGTCAGGTCACGGAGGTGCCGATTGAGCCGAATCGGCCGATCAAGAAGGGCGATGTGCTCTTCAAGATGGATCCCGTGCCTTTCGAAGCGGCGAAAAAAGCCGCCGAGGCCACGCTGCAAGGAGCAAAGGATCAACTTAATAATGCCACGAACAAAAAAGCCTCCCTGACTCCGCGGATCGACCTGGCGAAAAAACGCGTCGAGCAATTCACGGCGCTCGCCGCAGCTGGGGCCGGGAAACGGGCGGATCTCGAGCAAGCGCAAAGCGACCTGGGCAATCTCCAAAGCGAATTCCTTGCCGCCGACGCCACGGAATCGCAGGCAAAAGCGCAGATCGCCAAGTCGGAAAACGACTTGATCAATGCACAATACGACTTGGACGGTACGACACATCTGGCGCCGGCCAATGGCCGCGTAGCGAATCTCGCCTTGCGTCCCGGCGTTCGCGCCACGCAATTTGCAACCATGCCGGTGATGAGCTTCATCGAGGAGGATAACCCGTGGTTGCTCGCTTTTTATCGCCAAAACGAGTTGCGCTACGTGGAGCCCGGGGACGAGGCAGAAATCCACATGGAGACGTACCCGGGTCGCATCATTAAGTGTACGGTAGACTCCATCCTGTGGGCCACCGCACAAGGTCAGATGCCGATAAGCGGCAACCTGCAGAATACACTACCGATAGCCGCGCCGGAACAGCGCATCGCGGTGCGGCTGCTTCTCGCGCCCACGGACCGCGATACCTTCCTTGCCGCCGGCGCGCGCGGCGCAGGCGCCATTTATACCCAGCATGGCAAAATGATTCACATCGTCCGCAAGGTGTTCGTCCGGGTATCGGCGAAGCTCGACTGGTTTGTCTTCAAGCTCCACTAGGCGCTGCCACATGAATAGCCGAGTAATCCTGGGCGCCGCTGCGTGCCTTATACTTGTCAGTTGCGCGATTAAGCATCCGCCGTTTGGCGCGGATATCATGCCGGAATCGGCCCGTGCGCAAATCCCGGGAAGTTGGGCCGGGCCGCACCGCAGCGGAACCGTGGTGCCGAACTGGATTCGCACCTTCCACGATTCGGAACTGACAGCCCTCGTCGCGGACGCAATCGAGCGCAATCCCGATCTAAAGGCCGCCGCTGCCCGCGTCGAAGCATCGCGCGCTGCTGTGCGCATCGCTGCAGCATCGCTTTATCCCCGGATCGCCATGAAAGGGCTGGGCGAGCGCCAGGGGCAGCATCTTAGCGGCGACCTCGGCCGCGACATCAACCCGCCGGACTTCGGGAGTCCAGGAACTGAGAACAGCGGTGGCGCCGGTCTCGACACCAGCATGGATGACACTTCAAGGCGCTGGGTCTATGGAATCGCTGCTGGTGCGGCATGGGAGGCCGACGTGTGGGGGCGGATTCGCTCGAAGAAGGCTGCGGCAAAAGCTGAAAGCGAAGCGCTGGAAGCCGACTACGAATTTGCTCGCCAATCGCTCGCCGCCGCAGTGGCACGAGCGTACTTCACGACGATCGAGGCCGCTCAACAAGAAGCCAACGCGCAGGAAACACTCGACATCTACCAGCAGTATTCGAAACTGACCGACGTACAAAAACAGCACGGCCTCGCGAGCGATTTCGACGTATCGCAAATCAAGTCACGCACCGCGAGCGCGGAGGATGCTCTCTACACCGCGCAACAGGCGCGAGCGCAGACAATCCGCGCGATCGAAATCGTAACCAGCCACTATCCCGCTGGCAGATTTGATGTGCGACGATCCTTTCCCCGGCAACCAAAAAGCGTGCCCGCGGGCCTGCCCGCGCAATTGCTCGAACGCCGACCAGACCTCATTGCCAGTGAGCGCCGTTTCGCCGCCGCTTTTCATCGGGTAAACGAAGCTCGCACCGCGCGTTTGCCACGCTTTGTGCTGAGTGCCACCAGCGGGCTCGGAACCGCGGACCTCGACTCAGTCGGATCGCTCAGTGCCCTCGTCTGGACTTTTGCCGGCGGAGTTACTCAACCGATTTTCTTCGGCGGCGAACTTAAAGCTGCGCAAGATCTTCGCACCGCCGAACAAAAAGCCGCGGCTGCGAGTTACGTGTCCCATGCGTTGCACGCGTTCGGAGACGTGGAAGACGCGCTCGCCAACGATTACTATCTGCGCCAACGCGAAGGCGCGCTAGGCAGCGCGGTTTCGAGTAGCGGCGAGTCAGTGAACCTCGCAGGGAAGCAGCTCGAACAGGGCCAGATCGATATGTTCACAATCTTGCGTCTCGCCGGCGAAAACCTCGCGGCGAAAGTTCAATTGACACAGATCCGCGCCTCCCGTCTCCGCGAACGCGTAAACCTGTACCTGTCTCTCGGCGGTGATTTCGAGGGAACAGGTGCATCAAAATAAGACAATATGCGTGCGTCCTACACTGTTTTGATGAGATCTTGTTGGCAGTTATCGTGGCGGCTGCAACGAGCGGGCGTGAAACAGATACTACTAACAGTAATGGCCGGGTTTGTTGTGGCAGACTGTTGTTCGAAGAAGAATGACCTTCAACACTTATCCACTTCCGATCTGCAACTGCGGCGCTACGAACTCATGTATTGCTTAAGCATGACGCGCATGAGTTGGGACAACCGACCATTGCAGAGCAACGCTCACGATGACTTCCAGGCCGATCTCCAAGAAAAGCAAGCCATCGAGAGAGAAATTACACGCCGTGGCGTGACGGATTATCACTGGCCACCTTGGGTGACAGAGCGATACGTACGAGATCATTGTCACTGCCAATGTTGGGTTGTTACCCTCTGAAATCGGTAAAAGGAGAGCTATGTCACAGACATGAAGGTCGGCTTTACCCGGCAACGGAAAAATTGAAAATCGGTCGTGAACGCTAGGAGAGAATTCCTCAAATCAGTTTATTGAATGCATACGATTACCAATAACTATCGGGATGCTCACATCTTAAACCTGGGTTCCGGCGGTGAACGCGGCCCGTATCTGGTGACGCAAACGGGCGTCTCTCCGAGGGATCCTATTCCTAAGACACGTATGTTCGTGCTACGCCCCGATGGAAGCTGGGTCGACTTCAATGCCTACGCGTCGCAGGGAAAGCCTGAAGCCATGGATGAGATTGTCTTCTCCACCACAACGCAAATAATGGAGACATTTGGGAAATTGTTCGGCGCGCCTCGTGTTCTCGACCTGCCGGTTAATGAAGAGGGACTTAAGGCTTGGATCGAGCGCCAGGAGCATGGCGATCCTCTGGAAGCAGCTCGCGCGTGGGCGACACAATACAAGGTGCGTCAGCGCAAAAAGTGACGTAGCTAACGTGACTCAAGGCTATGGGCAGGGAGATTGCCACGACGAACGAAACTGCCGTCGGTTTAAAACAGATTACTTTTGACTCGCTCACGACGAGTTGCCGTAGGTAGTATAATATGTTTCCGGCCTTAACATGGCTACGCGCCTACCAATTGAAGTGGCTGCGAGCGGATTTAATCGCGGGTGTTACTCTCGCGGCCTATCTAATGCCAGCTGGACTGGCCGATGCTTCGCTTGCTAATCTGCCGCCAGAAGCAGGCCTATATGCCTGTCTCTTCTCCGGCCTTGTTTTCTGGTTGTTTTGCAGCTCGCGGCACACAGCTATCACGGTCACATCTGCTATCTCGGTGCTCGTAGGAGCATCGCTCGGCGATTTAGCGGGGGGCGACGCCTCACGATTCTGGGCACTGGCGTCGTGCACGGCTTTGATTGTTGGCGTCCTGGCTTTTCTCGCCTGGTTAGCCAGGGCGGGAGTAATCGTCAACTTTATTTCTGAAAGCGTTCTTGTCGGCTTCAAATGCGGTATCGCTCTGTTCATCGCCAGCACGCAGTTGCCGAAGCTCTTCGGGTTCAAGGGAGGGCACGGCGATTTTTGGGAACGCTCCAGTCATTTCTTTTCACACCTGGGAGAAACAAACGCTTCATCGTTGCTGCTCGGTGTGGCGGCATTCGCGGTGTTGCTGTTGGGCAAACGATTTCTCAAGAACAAGCCAGTCGCCCTGTTCGTTGTCATTGCTGCCATCATCATTGCTTCGAGCATGGATCTCGGCAGGCTTGGTGTGAAACTGCTGGGCCAGGTACCACAAGGGTTGCCTCCATTCGGGCTTCCAGCAGTTCACATATCCGATCTTAATGACTTGCTGCCGCTCGCGCTGGGTTGTTTTCTTCTCGGCACGGTGGAAACAGCCGCCCTTGGTCGCATGTTCGCTGTGAAGCATCGGTATCGCTTCGATCCGAACCAGGAACTGCTCGGCATTGCCAGCGCAAATGTCATGGCCGGACTGGGCCATGGTTTTCCCGTCAGTGGCGGCATGTCACAGTCACTCGTCAACGAAAGCGGTGGCGCTCGCACGCCCTTATCGGGATTCATTGCTGCACTGCTAATGTTGCTAATCGTGTTATTCGTATCGGGTGCGCTGCGTTATCTGCCGCAGCCGGTTCTCGCAGCCATTGTGTTGATGGCAGTAACAGGTCTCTTTAAGTTATCAGCACTTAAACATTTCTGGCGCGCGGATCGCGCTGAGTTTGTAGTGGCGCTTGCAGCGTTGCTCGGCGTGCTCGGCTCGGGTCTGCTCCGAGGCGTCATGATTGGGGCCGTCATTTCACTCGTGCAGCTGCTTCGCACTGCTTCCCGGCCAAACGTTGCTTTTCTCGGCCGGATCCCGGGAAGTCGCCGGTTTTCGGATCGCGCACGGCATCCGGATAATCAATTGATTTCAGGCATACTGATTTTTCGACCCGAATCTGGTCTGGTCTACTTCAACGTGGACCATGTGTGTAAGACGATTCTTGATGGGGTAAACGCCGAGCCAAACGTTCCGAAGCTCGTGCTGCTCGATCTCTCGGCTGCGCCTCGCGTGGACCTGCAAAGCGCGCAGGCACTCGGCGACTTGGCCAGCGAAGTCGCAGCCAAGGGAATCCAGTTTCAAGCCGTTGAAGCACGTTCATCCGTGCGCGACCGGCTCCGGAACGAAGGTGTAGACGCGAAACTGGGTGGCATCAACCGTTTCACGAGTGTCGCGGACGCGGTAGAAGCGTTCGAGACAAATCGCTGACTAATAATGAGAACGCTGACGACGGGATGATCGCAAAATTATTGATTGCCTCGAGTCTGGTTGCGATCACCGTTCTGATTCACGCAGCTGGGCTCGGAATAGTGCTCAGCCATGTGTTGCACTATAGGGTGCGGCCGGATACACGCTTCTGGCCAATCACATGGCTGCTGATTCGGATCGCATGGTGGCTTATCGTCATTCACGTAGTTGAGATCGCCGTCTGGGCGCTGTTTTTCTGGTGGGAGGGATGTATGCCTAATGCCGAGTCGTCATTCTATTTTTCTGGCGTGACTTACGCTACCCTCGGTTACGGCGATCTCCTGTTGCCTGAAGAATGGCGGCTGTTCGGACCACTTGAGGCACTCACCGGCACTCTGATGTGCGGGCTGTCGATAGCATTTTTCTTCGCTATCATCAGCAAAAAGTTCTTGCACCGTATGGACGACAGGAGCGAGCCCTGATCGCGTGAAAACTCGAACTGATCTTCCAGCGACGACTGAGCGAGAGGGCCAGGAAAGGAAAAGATGGGTCGAGCCTGTAGCAGCTCTGCTCATGGCGCTGGCGACACTCAGCACCGCGTGGTGCTCATTTGAGTCAGCAGCGTGGACGCGGAAAAGCAACCGGCTGATGAATGAATTTAACACGCTCGAGCGCAAGGCGGGCCTGCTGACGATGCAGGGAACGCAACAGGCAACGATTCATGCCGCAATGTTTATGCAGGTACTTGCCGCGCAACAGGCGGGCAACGAGAGACTGGTAAACTTTTATGTCGAACGTTTTCCGCCCGATGTGCGTAAGGCTTATGACGCCTGGATAGCACAAAGGCCGTTCGAAAATCCGAACGCCGATCCTCATCCTTTTGTGCCGAAGCTTTACGAACCGCGAGGGACGCGTGAAGCCGCCGACGCCACCGCAAAGGCTGCGACCAATCAGCAGAAAGCAGGCGCCGCCGGCAGTATTTCCGGTCAATACCTCGCGAACACTGTTTTGTTCGCTACGGTGCTCTTCTTTGCCAGCGCTTCGGGAAAATTCGAACAGCGCCGTGTCCGTCTGGTGGCATTTAGTTTCGCGGCTGCAGTTTTCATTTTTGCCGTCGTTCGCACGGCCATGCTGCCCATTTGAAGGTCCATGAGCCAATCCGTTCGTACCGGCCTGACAAGTGAGGAGATCAAACAAGATTTTCGGGACAATCTGCGTTGCGGGGCACTGTCACCGAATAAGACCGCTGACGTATCGAGTGATGACAGGAATGAGTATTTGGCCGGGCTCTCCGTCACCGCTAGGTGCGACGTTAAGCGGTGCTGAACTTCCATCAGTTCCAACCACAACATGAGCAAACAAAAATCATCCTTCGGACAATCCGACATCGTTCGTCTCAGTGACGAAGATGCGGCCACCGAACTCCTCGAACGCGCAGTGACCGGTCTGTGGGAAGTTGTCAATGAGTTGACGCGTTTCCGCCGCACCACACGGCAAAACTATCGAGTGACCATCTTCGGCTCCGCGCGCCTGAAGCGGGGTACGATCGTTTACGATCAAGTGAAACAACTCGCGGCGGAACTTACGAAGATGGGTTGCGACATCATCAGCGGTGGCGGCCCGGGTTTAATGCAAGCGGCGAATGAAGGTGCGCACTCGGTTGAAAAGGCAACACATCGCTCGGTTGGCATCCGCGTCCATTTGCCATTCGAGCAGGAGGTAAATCCGTTCGTTGGCCAGGCCTACGAACATCGCACGTTCTTCTCGCGCCTCCATCACTTCATGATCGTTTCCGATGCGTTTGTCATTGTGCCTGGCGGAATCGGGACGCTGTTGGAAATGTCGCTTGCGTGGCAGCTCCTCCAAGTCCGCAAACTTTATAACACGCCGCTGATTCTGGTCGGGAAAATGTGGGCCGAACTCGTCGATTGGAGTCGCCGCTCGATGCTCCGCAAAGGCATTGAACTCGCCAGCGAGATCGATTTCACCATCCCGCATTGCGTAAACACGATCGATGAAACGGTCGCGCTGATCCGCGAGAACCGCGCAGCATGGCTCGCCGCGCAGCCCCTGCGAAATAGCCGACACGAGTCCCGTTTTCGATAACGTAGAAGCGGAAGGCCGGCGCACCGCACCGATTAGACCTTAGTCTCATACGCCGAAGGTCTGGTTCGTGCTAGAATATCGCGTTGCAACTCGGATGAAATGAACATCACGAATTCTGCCGCATTTACGCTCGAGCAACACGGTCTCACCGTTGGTAACGTTCATCACAATCTCCCGCCCAGCGCGCTTTACGAGCACGCGATTCGTTACGAGAAAGATGCGAGCATAGCCGAGAATGGTGCGCTGGTCGCCTACTCCGGCGTCAAGACGGGACGTTCGCCAAAGGACAAGCGTGTACTCAAACATCCCGATTCTGAAAAAGATGTTTGGTGGGGACCAGTCAATATTCCGTGCGACGAGCGCACGTTCCAAATCAATCGCCAGCGCGCGCTCGACTATCTCAACACGCGCGAATGGCTTTATTGCTTCGACGGATTCGCTGGATGGGACGCGAAGTATCGCATCAAAGTGCGCGTGATCTGCTCGCGGCCGTACCACGCGCTCTTCATGCATACGATGCTCATCCGTCCAACGAAGGAGGATCTGGCCAGCTTTGGCACGCCCGATTTCGTGATCTACAACGCCGGCGCGTTTCCGGCAAATCGCCTGACGAGCGGCATGGGCTCGACCACGAGCATTGATCTCAGCCTCGAGGACAAGGAGCTTGTTATCCTCGGTACCGAATACGCGGGTGAGATGAAGAAAGGCGTGTTTACTATGGCCAATTACTTTGCGCCAAAACGCGGGTTGCTCTCCATGCATTGCTCGGCCACGGCCGATAAGAAGACCGGCGTGTCATCGCTGCTCTTCGGTCTCAGCGGCACAGGGAAAACCACGCTGTCGGCAGATCCAAAGCGCCATCTCATTGGCGACGACGAACACATTTGGAGCGACGACGGAATCTTCAACATTGAAGGCGGCTGTTACGCAAAGGCGATCAACCTCACACCGGAAAACGAGCCGGATATTTTTCGGGCGTTGCGCTTCGGCGCCGTGCTCGAGAACGTCGTCCTCGATGAAGATCGAGACGTCGATTACACCAACACGAGCATCACGGAAAATACCCGCGGCGCGTATCCGATTGAATTTATTCAGAACGCGAAGATTCCCTGTATCGCGGGTCATCCGACCGATGTGATTTTTCTCACGTGTGACGCGTTCGGCGTGCTGCCACCGGTGAGCGCGCTCTCGCCGGCGCACGCGATG
>Ga0137403_10006289_pt1 | contig 13613 bp, 10 predicted proteins | sample CZOMad2_1_16fung_FD_122057 | JGI IMG/M metagenome (GOLD analysis project Ga0137403, IMG submission 122057) | Vadose zone soil fungal communities from Angelo Coast Range Reserve, California, USA - CZOMad2_1_16fungal (Hybrid Assembly) | ecosystem: Environmental > Terrestrial > Soil > Vadose zone... | reverse complement strand
CTGATCGAGCTGCAGTTCATCCGCAACCGGCAGAACCAGCAGATCTCCTTCGAGCAGCTGACGATCGACGGCCAGCCGCAGGGGATCGTGGGCGGTGCGCTCAATCTGCTGTTGATGCAGTTAGATTAGCGACTACAACGCATTGATGGCATGCCAAGTGGCGGAGAGAAGCGGTGTCGAGCGGAGTGTTCGTCCTGAAGGACCCTGATACGCTGGTTGCAATGCAAACAGCTCAGTTTGCGTCCGAGGACGATTTTCAGCGGCTGCTAGCAAGGTTCCCTGACCTCCTCGCCGGTGGGCAGATCGACCCGACGAGCCCCCGCCGATGGGTACTGGTTTCGAGGGAAAAGACGATTCCGTCCGAAGATGGAGGCAGTGGGAGATGGGCGATCGACCATCTGTTCTTGGACCAAGATGGAATCCCGACGCTCGTCGAAGTGAAGCGCCAGAGCGACACACGGATTCGGCGTGAGGTTGTCGGCCAGATGCTCGAATATGCAGCCAACGGAGTCGCCTACTGGCCTGTTGAAGAGATGCGATCGGTGTTCAACACCGGCTGCGAGGCGCGGGGCGTCGATCCCGTTGCTGAGATTAGAGGGTTAATAGGGTCAGAAGAGGACCCGGAGGCATTCTGGCAGCGCGTTAAGACGAACCTGCAAGCCGGAAGAATCCGGATGCTATTCGTGGCCGACGAGATTCCATCTGAGCTACGCCGAATCGTTGAATTTCTGAATGCGCAGATGGACCCGGCGGAGGTCTTGGCGCTCGAGTTGCGGCAATACGAGGGGCAGGGGTTGAAAACATTGGTGCCTCTCGTCATCGGACAGACCCAGGAAGCGCAACAAAAGAAGGCGGCAGGCGCGCCACCGCGACAATGGGATGAGGAGGCGATCTGTGCTGATTTGAGTTCGCGCGCTGGCCCACAAGCGGTTCAGACAGCAAAGACGATTGCAGAGTGGATGCGGGGCAGCGGCGGGACAGTATCGTTTGGCCACGGCATCCGTGACGGCTCTATGAATGTCGCCTTTGACAGTCAAGGGCAAAGGCTCCCGCTGTTCAGCCTCCTCTCGAACGGATCGATCACGGTGCGATTTGGAGAGTTCAAGAAACCACCTTTTGATGCCGACGCCAAACGACGCGAACTGTTGCAGCGATTGAATGCGGTCTCCGGTGTGGCGTTGTCTGACGACATGATCAACCGATTTCCGAGCATCCCGCTATCGGTTATGTCGGAGCCAACACAGCTCGCCAGATTCTTGGATGCGGCAGACTGGTTCGTAGCCGAGCTTCGTGTCGCTCAGGCGACCTGAGCCCCCATTCGGACATTCGTCAGTCTTGAGCAACGCATTGTCGTATGCAGAATGAACGTCAGAGGGAAATGCTGAAAGCCTATGGCAAGACGCATCAGTTGACCCTCGCTGCTGGACGCTCCTATACTCCGCCGCTCCAATGAATGGTTTGACCATGCCCTTCTTTCGATTTAGCAGCGGGTTCGACAGAGCGGCGTCGTCCGCCCGGGTGCGGGAGACTGTGAAGCTGCGCAGGTAACGCGCGCTTCACGGGAGTGGGGGACGGGGCCGAGCCGAAGATCGGCCCCTTTTCATTTGCGGATCACGATCATGCAGAACCTGGATGCGGTGAAGACCAAGTGGCTCGAGGCCGCGGCGGCGGCGGCCTCGCCGGCGGCGCTCGAAGAGGTGCGCGTGAAGGCGCTCGGCAAGAGCGGCGAGGTCTCCGCTCTCATGAAGGGCCTGGGCGCGCTGTCGCCGGACGAGCGGCGCGAGGCCGGCGCCAAGCTCAACGCGGTCAAGGATGCCGTTGCCGCCGCCATCGAGGTGCGCAAAGCAGTGCTCGCCGACTCCGAGCTCGACGAGCGGCTGAAGACCGAGCGCGTCGACGTTACCCTGCCGGCGCGGCCCGAGCCCGAGGGCCGCCTCCACCCGATCAGCCAGACCATCGACGAGATCGTCGCCATCTTCGGCGCCATGGGCTTCCGCGTCGCCGAAGGCCCGGACATCGAGGACGATTTCCACAATTTCACGGCCCTCAACATCCCGCCCGAGCATCCGGCGCGCCAGATGCACGACACCTTCTATCTACGGGGCGCCGACGGTACCGGCGGGCCGGGCGGCAAGCTGCTGCGCACCCACACCTCGCCGGTGCAGATCCGCACCATGAAGGAGTCGAAGCCGCCGATCCGCATCATCGCGCCGGGCCGCACCTACCGCGTCGATTCCGACATGACGCACTCGCCCATGTTCCATCAGGTCGAAGGCCTGGTGGTCGACGAGACCACCCATATGGGCCACTTGAAGGGCTGCCTCATCGAATTCTGCCGCGCCTATTTCGGCATCCCCGATCTCAAGCTGCGCTTCCGCCCGAGCTTCTTCCCGTTCACCGAGCCCTCGGCCGAGGTCGATATCGGCTGCTCGCGAAAAGGCGGCGAACTGAAGATCGGCGCCGGCGACGACTGGCTGGAGATCCTCGGCTGCGGCATGGTGCATCCGAAGGTGCTGGAGCTGTCGGGCATCGATCCCGCGCGCTACCAGGGCTTCGCCTTCGGCATGGGCATCGAGCGCATCGCCATGCTGAAATACGGCATCCCCGATCTGCGCACCTTCTACGAGGCCGACCTGCGCTGGCTGAAGCATTACGGCTTCCTGCCGCTGGACGTGCCGAGCATGACGAGCGGGCTGACGCGATGAAACTCACGTTCTCCTGGCTGAAAGACCACCTGGACACATCGGCCGACATCGCGACTGTGGCCGACACCCTCACCATGCTCGGCCTCGAGGTGGAATCGATCGAGGACCGCGCCAAGGCGCTGGCACCCTTCACCGTCGCTTTCGTGAAGGAGGCGACGAAGCACCCCAACGCCGACAAGCTCAGCGTCTGCATCGTCGAAACCGGCACGGAGACCGTGCAGGTCGTGTGCGGCGCGCCCAATGCGCGCACCGGCATGAAGGGCGTGTTCGCGCCGGCCGGCAGCCACATCCCCGGCACCAACCTCGATCTCAAGAAGGGCGTCATCCGCGGCGTCGAATCCAACGGCATGCTCGTCTCCATGCGCGAGATGGGCCTGAGCGACGAGCATGAAGGGATCATCGAGCTGCCGGACGACGCGCCCGTCGGCGCGCCGTTCGCGCGGCTGCTCGGTCTCGACGATCCCGTCATCGACGTGAAGATGACGCCCGATCGCGCCGACTGCCTGGGCGTTCACGGCATCGCGCGCGATCTTGCGGCCGCCGGCCGCGGGCAACTGCGGGCGCCGAACGTCGCCGCGGTCAAGGGCAGCTTCGACAGCCCGATCCTGTGGAAGCGCGATTTGCCGCCCGATCAGCAGAAGGCCTGCCCGTTCGTCGCCGGCCGTTCCTTCCGCAAGGTGAAGAACGGGGCCAGCCCGAAATGGCTGCAGGACCGCCTGACCGCCATCGGCCTCCGGCCGATCTCGGCGCTGGTGGACATCACCAACTACGTCACCTTCGATCTCGGCCGCCCCTTGCACGTCTTCGATGCCGGGAAGCTTGCCGGCGATCTCACGATGCGTTTTGCGAAGGCCGGGGAGTCGATCCTCGCCCTCGATGGCAAGACCTACACGCTCGACGAGTCCATGACCGTCATTGCCGACAAGCAGCAGGTGCATGGCATCGGCGGCGTCATGGGCGGTGCCTTCAGCGGCTGCGCCGATGACACCACCGAGGTGTTCCTCGAAGTCGCGCTGTTCGATCCGACGCGCACGGCGGCCACCGGCCGCAAGCTCGGCATCGAGTCGGATGCCCGCTACCGCTTCGAGCGCGGCCTCGATCCGCAGAGTGCGGTGTGGGGCGCCGAGGTCGCGGCGCGCCTGATCCTGGAGCTCTGCGGCGGCGAAGCGAGTCGCGTGGTCAGCGCCGGCGAATTGCCGCGCCTCGACCGCCGCCTCACCCTGCGGCCCGAGCGCATCAAGAGCCTGGGCGGCCTCGACCTGCCGGTCGCCGAATCCCAGCGCATCCTGCAAGCGCTCGGCTTCGCCGTGAATGCGAAGGATGGCGTGCTCCGCTGCGAGGTGCCGTCCTGGCGCGCCGACGTCGAAGGCGAGGCCGACCTGGTCGAGGAAGTCCTGCGCGTCCACGGCTTCGATCGCGTGCCGGCCGTGCCGATGGCGCTGGAGACGGCGCTGCCGGAAGCCGCGATCACGGCGGCGCAGCGGCGCGTGACGGTCGCGAAGCGCGCGCTGGCGGCGCGCGGGCTGATGGAGGCGGTGACCTTCTCCTTCATGGACGGTCGCCTCGCCGGCCGCTTCACCGCCGGCAACCGCCCGCCGGTGGCGCTCGCCAACCCGATCGCCGCCGATCTCGACGCCATGCGGCCATCGATCCTGCCGAATCTGCTGCAGGCTGCCGTGCGCAATGCCGCCCGCGGCAGCGGCGACATCGCGCTGTTCGAGGTCGGCCCGCAATATGCCGACGACACGCCCGAGGGCCAGTTGCTGGTGGCGGCCGGCATTCGCATCGGCTCCGTCCGGCCCCGCCATTGGGCCGCCCATCAGCGCGCCGCCGATGCCTTCGACGCCAAAGCCGATGCCCAGGCGCTGCTCGCGATCTGCGGCGCGCCCGTCGACAATCTGCAGGTCACGGCCGACGCGCCTGCCTGGTACCATCCGGGGCGCTCCGGCATCCTGCGGCTCGGTCCGACCGTGCTGGCGCAATTCGGCGAACTGCATCCGCGCGTGCTGCGCGAGCTGAACGTCAAGGGCGCTGCCGTCGGCTTCGAGCTGTTCCTCGAACGCATCCCGCAGCCGAAGGCCAAGGGCAAGGGCGCTTCCTCGACCCGCCCGCTGCTGCAGGCCTCGGCCTATCAGCCGGTCGAGCGCGACTTCGCCTTCGTCGTGGCGGCCGACGTGCCCGCGGAAAAGCTGATCCGCGCCGCCAAGGGGGCCGACAAGGCGCTGGTGCAGGCGGTCTCGTTGTTCGACGTCTTCGAAGGCGGCAGCCTGGGCGCCGGCAAGAAATCGCTCGCGTTCTCCGTCACGCTGCAGGCCATGGATCGCACGCTGACCGAACAGGATATCGCCGCCGCCTCCGAGAAGATCATCGCCGCCGTCACCAGGGCGACCGGGGCCGAACTCCGCCGCTAGGGCAGTATCAGCTAACGCGGCCCCAACGACGAGATGCCGCCGCTCGGCGGCGGCATATTGCCCCGCCGCCCGTCGTCCATATTATCGGGCGGCACATCGAAGACGCGGCACAGGAAACTCAGAATTGCCGCCAGCTTGTCGAGGACCCAGCGCATACGCGCAGTATAGCGCGGGCGGGCGCCGAGCGCCAACCGGCGGACGCGGATCGATGGGTTCGTCGTAGCCCCGGTTATCGGATTGCGGCCGCTGTTGACTCAGATAGACCGAGTCATAGGCCCTCACCCTAACCCTCATAGGCGCCAGGTTAGGGAGTCTGGCTCTCCAAACTTTCTCAAATGTCATTCCCGCGAAAGCGGGAATCCAGGGCAACTGCACCGCCGCTTGCCCTGGACCCCCGCTTTCGAGGCTGTGAGGAAATCCGCAAAGACGCTGGATCAGCATCGCGCGTCCTTCGAGACGGCCGCTTCGCGGCCTCCTCAGGATGAGGAATTTTCTTCGTGCCATCAAAGATCTGCCTCATCCTGAGGAGCGCCCGCAGGGCGCGTCTCGAAGGACGCACGACGCCCGTGCAACTCTCGCGGAGGCCGTCTTTTGGATTTCTTCACAGCCTCTTTCGCGGGGGTGACAGTCCAAGGAAAATGCGAAGACAGGAGACATTCGATCTTAACCTAGCGCCTATGACCCTACCCCTCTCCCGCTTCGCGGGCGAGGGGACACGGCCTGTGCAACGGCACCATCGCGTTCCCTCTACCGCGAAGCGGGAGAGGGTTAGGGTGAGGGCCTGTGACTCGGTGCCGCCGGCCTTTGCGGTTTGTCAGTGGCGTCGGAACTTGATAACACCGGCGCCATGGATCGCATTGCAATCGACGGGTTGAAGCAGGCGCTGTCGGTGAGTCCCGACAATCTGCCGCTGCGCATGCTGCTGGTGCGCGCGCTGTTCGACGGCGGCGCGCCGGCCGAGGCAGCCGATCATCTGCGCAAGGTGACGGCGGCATCGCTGGCGGCGGCCGATCGCGCGCTCGCCGGGAGGGTGCATCTCGCCGTCGACGATGCGGCGGCGGCGCTCGCCATCTGCAGCGATGGCAGCCCGGAAGAGCTGCTGGTGCGGGCGCGCGCCCATCTCGCCCTCGAGCAGCATCGCGACGGCCTGGCCGACTATGGCAAGGGGGTCGCCGCCAATCCGGCGCTCGAAGACCGCGAGCTGCGCAAGCAGCTCATGGCCGGGCTGACCGATACGGCGCCCGCCGGCGCCGGCAACGTCGTGAGCTTCTCGGTCATCCGCAACGAAGCCAAGGAGAAACGCGAGCAGGCGGACGCGGCGACGTCGTTCCTGGAGCCGCAGCAGTCGAAGGTCACCTTCGCCGATGTCGGCGGCCTCGCCGAGGTGAAGAAGCAGATCCACCGCCGCATCATCCTGCCGTTCCAGAAGCCCTCGCTGTTCCAGAAGTTCGGCCGCCGCGCCGGCGGCGGCGTGCTGCTCTATGGGCCGCCGGGCTGCGGCAAGACGCTGCTGGCGCGCGCCACCGCCGGCGAGTGCGACGCCAAGTTCTACAGCGTCGCCATCTCGGACATCCTGGACATGTGGTTCGGGGAATCCGAGCGCAAGCTGGCGGCCGTGTTCGAGCAGGCCCGCCGCACGGCGCCCGCCGTGCTGTTCTTCGACGAGCTCGAGGCGCTGGCGGGGAAGCGCCAATACTCGACCGACAGCTCCGCCGCCCGTCTGGTCAGCCAGTTCCTCTCGGCCACCGACGGCTTCGGCGCCGACAATCGCGAGGTGCTGATCCTCGCCGCCACCAACGTGCCGTGGGCGGTCGATCCCGCCTTCCGCCGGCCCGGCCGTTTCGACCGCATCTTCTTCGTGCCGCCGCCCGACCGCGAGGCGCGCGAGTCGATCCTGCGCATCCTGCTCGCCGACCGCCCGGTAACCGCCGACATCGACACGGCCGCGCTCGCGAAGTCGACCTCCGGCTTCTCCGGCGCCGACCTGCGCAACCTCGTGGAGACCGCCTGCGACCTCGCGATCGAGGAGTCGCTCGGCGCCGGCACGGAAAAGCCGGTCAGCGGCGCGCACCTGCAGGCCGCGCTCAAGGAGCTGAAGCCGACGACAACGGAGTGGCTGACCACCGCCCGCAACTACGCCCGCTACGCCAACGAAGGCGGCCAGTACGACGAGGTGCTGCAGTTCCTGGAGAAGCACGGGCGATAGCCGCCGGCGCGCATGGTCGAGAGCCGTGTCGGGATGGTTGCCATCGACGGCATACGCGCGGCGGGCCTAATAGTTGTGCTTCAGGCGAACCGCCTCCAGCTCGCGCCTCAACGCCCGGTTGAACAAGCGGGATCCGATGCTGGTGTAGAAGGCGTAGCCGAACCACAGCAGTATGACCAAACCCGGGCCGCCGTTCTGATCGACCGCTACCTGTACGAGAAATAAGACGAGAAGGACTGCCGTCGCGACCAGACTGGTTTGGAATTTGCCCAGGCGCAGGGACCAGACGGAATAGTGCCACCACAATCCCAGCAGCGGGTTCATGCGCACCTTGATCGAGCATAGGAGATGCAGCGCCGGGTAGTCCGTGGCGTCCTTGTTGAGCGCGATCAGGGAATGCTCGCGGGCGCCCTCGATGTCGCCCTGGTGCAATCGCACGTGTCCCATCAGCACATTGCCGTCGATGCTTTCCGGGTCGATCTGCAGAACCTCGCGCGCCTTCGCCTCCGCCGCGGCGGTCTTGCCGGCGTCGACGAAGTGCTTGCCGATGTCCGCGAGGAGTCCCGTGTTCTGTGGCGCGTGGCTGAGGCCTTCCTCGAGCGTCGGCAGCACCAGCCGCTTGCGATCGGTCTCCCGATAGAGTCGCGCGAGCTGACGATAGACTCGGCTGTCCGCGGGCGCCAGCGTGCGCGCCTGCGTCAGGTGCTGCTCGGCCGCCCCGTGGTCCTTCTGCAGCAAAGCGATCGTGCCGGCGATGTAGTGGGCGAAGGCCATCTCGGGGGCAAGGCCGAGGGCAGTCGCCGCCGCCGCGCGGGCGTCTCTGTGATGGCCGGTGTCGTGCAGGCATGCGGCCATATAGGCATGCGCGAGGGCATGGTTCGGATCTTCGGCCAGCACCTTGCGCAGCGGCTCGATGGCGCCGCGCGGATTGGCGAGATTCATCTGCCGCTCCGCGAGCCAGATGAGTTTCGATTTGTCGGTCACGACGAATTGCGTACGCTCGCCCGAGTTGGCTTCAGAAATCTCCGCGCAGCCTTACCGTCTCCAGTTCCCTCTTCAGCATCTTCTGGAACAGCCCGGCGGCGGCCCAGCTGTAGGCGCACAGCGCCAGCCAGAGGACCGTCAGCAGGGTCGCGGCGTTGCCGCGGCCCGCTTCCTCGAGCAGCTGGGTCGCCAGCCGATAGGCGACGTAGGAGCCGATGATGATGACGAGCGTGTTGGTATTGCCGAAGCGGCCCATCCAGACGGCGAAGCGCCACCACAGCCCGAGGAACGGATTGGTCCGCATCTTCACCGCGCACAGCAGATGGAGCGCCGGCGCATAGCCGGCGTCGGCGTGCAGGCACAGCAGCGCCTGCTCGCGGGCGCCGCCGATATCGCCGCGCCGGAGCAGCACATGGCCCATGAGCAGCACGGCATCGGCGCAGGTGGCGTCGATGGCAAGCGCCTCGCGCGCCAGCGCTTCGGCCTCGTCGAGCCTGCCGGCGTGCAGGAGGTGGAGGCCGAGATCGGCGATCAGCTCGGGATTGTCGGGTGCCTGCCGCAGCCCCTCGCGCAGCGTCGGCTCGACCAGCTGCCGGCGGCCCCCGCGCTCGTACGCGTCGGCCAGCAGCCGGTAGGCCGTGGCGTCCGTGTGGTCGAGCCCCAGCGCCTCCAGCAGGTGGCGCTCGGCGGCGGCGAAGCGGCGACGCGTCAGCTGGATGGCGCCGGCGGCGAGGTGCGCGGCCGGCAATTCCGGCGCCGCCGACAGCGCCTGCTGCGCCTCGTATTCGGCCGCATGCAGGCGCTTGGTGGCGTGCAGGCAGACGGCCAGCAGGGCGTGGCCGTTGGCGTCGGTCGGGTCGACCGCCAGGACCTGGCGCAGCTGCTCGATGGCGCCGGCATAGTTGCCGATGCGCATCTGCCGCCGCGCCAGCGCCAGCAGGGGGGACGATGCCGTCATCCGCGGTCGGGGTGGAGGTAGCGATACAGCTGGTAGGGCCCGATCTGATACAGGAACAGGCGATAGAGCACGGTGAGGTCGACCGCCGAACGCAGGATCCACAGATAGGGGATCGCCGCGCGGAAGACGCGCGGCTCGACGGCGCCGGACATCAGGAGATATCCGGGCAGATAGTGGAACGCGCCGATGATCGCCGCGCCGCCCGCGACCCACGCGATCTCCGCGCGCCGCGTCGGACTGCTGAGCGCGAAGCTGTTGATACCGAACCACAGCAGCACCAGCAGCTGCGGCTCCTGGATCGTGCCGATGAGAAGGAGCGGCCCCACCATCCCCGCGATAACGATCAAGAACGGATTTGTGGCGAGGCGGCCGAGCGCGGAGGGCGCCGGTTCGTCGATGATGCGATAGCTGCTTCCGGCCATGGCGGGGCGAACCTTGCCAAGGCCGGCCCGCCGAGTCCACGCTGACGCGCGAAGTACCCCGTCCGCGGCGATCGATGCCGGGACAGACGTCATGACAGCCCTGCGCGCCGCGCCGGCAAACACCTCCAAAATGCCACAATTCAGTCAGGCGCCATTCAGGTCGGTTGCCCAATTCTGTAGGGGCCCGGCCAGGACCGGCAGCTCGCGCGGGAACCCGGCGAGGCGACAGTGGTTGTTGTGACGGAGGTGGCTCATGAAGATCCCGCGGATTCGCTCGACCAGGTTGGTTTCGGCCATGCTGGCCAGCGGCGTCGCTTTGTCTGTCGTGCTCGGCCCGGCATTTCTGCCGGCGAATGTCGGCGGCAGCGTGGCCCGCGCCGATCTCGTCGTCAGCATCGACCTGTTCCAGCAGGAGCTGTCGCCCTACGGCCGCTGGGGCGACGACCCGCGCTACGGCCAGGTCTGGTATCCCAGCGTGCGCGAGGGCTGGCGGCCCTACTACGACGACGGCCACTGGGTCTATTCGGACGATTATGGCTGGCTGTGGGTCGCCGATCAGCCCTGGGGCTGGGCGCCTTTCCACTACGGCCGCTGGGTGCTCACGGACTATGGCTGGGCCTGGGTTCCCGGCACCACATGGGGTCCGGCCTGGGTGACCTTCCGCTCGGCGCCTGAGTATATCGGATGGGCGCCCCTGCCGCCTGACGCGGACTGGGACGACGGCTACGGCTTCCGCCGCCGCTATGACGTCCGGGACGATCGCTACTGGTCGTTCGTGCGGCCGGAAGGCTTCGTGCAGCGGCGCTTCGACCGCTATGCCTATGATCGCCGCGACAACCGGCGCTTCATCCAGCATACGACCAACATCACGAACATCACGATCATCAACAACCGCGTCGTCAACCGCGGTATCGACGTGAACCACGTCGAGCGCGAGACCCACCACCATGTCGACCGCTTCCGCGTCGCCGACAGCGATCGCCCCGCGCGCACGGAGCTGCAGGGCAACAAGGTCTTCATCTACAAGCCGGCGATCACGGGCCAAGGCCACAAGGAGAGGATGAACTCAGGGTCGGTCACCAACGGCCAGCAGCCCACGAACGGCGGCAACGACACCCAGCAGGTGCCGCCGAAGAAGACGCACAACAACGGCAATGCGATCGTCAATGGCGGATCGCAGCAACAGCAGTTCGTCGCCCCCAACGGCCAGCAGCCGGCGGTCGGCACCAATGACAACCAGCAGCTGCTGCTGAAGAAGAAACACAACAACGGCAACGCGAATCTCAACGGCGGATCGCAGCAGCAGTTCGTCGCCCCGAACCAGATGCAGCCCGCGGCCGGCGTCGAGCAGCCTCAGCAGGTGCCGCTGAAGAAAAAGCACAACAACGGCAATGCCAATTTCAATGGCGGACAGCAGCAGCAATTCGTCTTCCCGAACAATGGCGGAGCGTCGGCCGGCAACGGCCAGCCGCAGTGGAAACCCAAGCAACACCAGCAGCAGATCAACAATCAGGCGCAGGGCCAGCAATTCCAGCCGCAGGTCCGCCAGACCAAGCCGCAGGTGCAGCAGTTCCAGCAGCAACCGCAGCAGAACAACTCCAAGAACTACAAGGTGAACAAGAAAAGCACCCACCAGTGCCAGAGTGGCGACGCCGCCGCCTGCGGCAACTGAGCGTCGATTGTCTCGCGTCCCGGTGCGAACGCGAGAAGCTATGTGGAGGCGCGGAGGACCCAGGTCCTCCGCGCCGTCGCGCGCAAAGATCCCGTTCCGTTTCGCGACGATCCTAGGGGCTTAAGCTCACTGCAGGGGCAGAAGCTAGGCCGCGTCCGATTTTCCTTGCATAGCGCTTGCGCCCTGCGCCACCACGCGGTTCGGCGGGAAGCGCAGGGAGGCGCGGGTGCCGACGCCGAGGCCGCTGGCCAGCGACAAGAGGCCGCCATGGGCCTTCATCAGCTCGCGCGCCAGCGGCAGGCCGAGGCCGAGGCCTTCGTAGCGGCGGTTGAGTTCGCCGTCGATCTGGCCGAAGGGGGAGAGCGCCTTCTCGATGTCGGGCTCGGCGATGCCGATGCCGGTGTCGACGACGTCGATGTTCACGCCGCCGAAGGCATCGGCCGTGGCCACGATGGTGATCCAGCCGCCCGCCGGCGTGAACTTGATGGCGTTCGACAGCAGGTTGTCCAGGCACTTGCGCAGGCGGCGCGGATCGGCCCAGAGGTGCGGCAGGTTCGCCGCGATATCCAGCGTGAGCGCCAGCCCGGCCGTCGTCACCGCGTCGTTCACGGCCGCCGCCGCGGCGCGGATCGTTTCCTCGGTGTCGATATCGTCCTCGGCCAGCTCGATGCGGCCGTCGACGCCCCGCGCCATCTCCAGCACGTCGTTGACCATGCCGTTCAGATGCGTGCCGCTGGCGGCAAGATCGGCGGCGTAGTCTTTGTACTTCACGTTGCCGAGCGGGCCGAAGCGCTCGTCGCGCAGGATCTCGGCGAAGCCGACGATATGGTTCAACGGCGTCCGCAGCTCGTGGCCCATGCAGGCGAGGAACAACGATTTCGCCCGGCTGGCGCGCTCGGCCTCGTCGCGGGCGTCGCGCAGACCGTCGGCCAGCGCCGAGATCTCGCCGCGCTGGCGCATCAGCTCGGCGTTGCGCTGGGCGAGCGTGTCGTTCTGCTCGGCGATCGCCTCCAGGAGCGTCGTGCGCTCGATGATGCGGCTGATGACCTGGCCGATGGCGACGCCGAGCTCGGCCTGCACCGGCGTGAACGGAATCACGCGCTTGGCGTTGCGGCTGCGCCGGTTGATGATCTGCACCACGCCGATCACCTGGCCGCCATAGTTCTTCAGCGGAAAGGCCATGATCGAGCGCGTGCGGTAGCCGTTGGCGCGGTCGAAGCCGTCGTCGAACCGATAGGGCCGGCCGTGCGGGATCGCATAGGCATCGTCGATCAGCACCCAGTGGCCGTTGGCGGCGACGAAGCCGGCGATCGAGGTGCGGTCGATCGGCAGGGTGAAGTTCGTCGGCGACAGCTGCACCCTGTCGTTCTGCAGGCTCACCGGCTCCAGCCAGCTGCGCGTCCCGTCCTGCCGCTTCAGGTAGATCGTGCCGGCCTCCGCATTGGTCAGCAGCCGGCTCTTGCGCAGCGTCTTGGCGAGCACCTCGTTCAGGGATTGCCCGGGCTGGCGGTCGATATATTCGAGGAATTCGAGGATCAGGCTCATGCGAATCGCCTTGCGCACGGATTCGCGTCCGCCCCCTGGCGGCTGCAGCCGGCGCGCGAAAGCGCCAGTGTGCGGCGGTTTGGTTGAGGAGCGGTAAAGGCGACCCACCCAAGGGCCAGGCCCGAAAATGACGGCGGATCAAGGCTTCCCGGCGCAGGGCTCGCACAAAATCTCGGAACCATGCGACTTTTTCGCGACTCCGATGCAAAAACCGCTAGACGTAGTGGGTTTTTGCATGTAGGACTACCAAGTGTAGGGACACGGCACCGACGCCCGTGCAGCCGCCGCGGCACCGAAGGGCGGCACGCAGGCACCGGTCGGGGCCGGGTCCGGCCCTCCTGTTCATCCATCTAGGGGAACGTCCATGGCATTAGCCGTAGCCAAGAAGCCCACCGTCACCCAGCGCCAGCTCGCCGCTGGCCTGGCCGAGAAGCACAGCATGTCGAAGAAGGCGGCGAACGAGTTCACCGATGCGCTGGTGGCCGCCATCACCAAGCACCTCAAGAAGGGCGACCGCGTCCGTCTGCCCTCGCTCGGCATCTTCCAGGTCCGTCAGCGCAAGGCCCGCATGGGCATCAATCCGAAGACCCGCGAGCCGATCAAGATCAAGGCCTCGAAGAAAGTCGCCTTCCGCGTCGCCAAGGAGCTGAAGACGGCGATCTAAAGTCCGCGCGCCCGCGCGACCGACAGCAAAGGCCCTTGCGCCGGAT
>Ga0137403_10006288_pt1 | contig 13616 bp, 9 predicted proteins | sample CZOMad2_1_16fung_FD_122057 | JGI IMG/M metagenome (GOLD analysis project Ga0137403, IMG submission 122057) | Vadose zone soil fungal communities from Angelo Coast Range Reserve, California, USA - CZOMad2_1_16fungal (Hybrid Assembly) | ecosystem: Environmental > Terrestrial > Soil > Vadose zone... | reverse complement strand
GGGAGGGAATAACCTCGGAATCGAGGATGCTTTATGTCGTGACGCGGCCTACGTCCTCTTGCTGAACAATGATACGGTCGTGGACCCAGATTTTCTAACTCACCTTGTTCAGGTAGGGGAAAGCGACCCTCGAATCGGAATCCTGGGCCCAAAGATTTTCTATGCGTCTGAGCCACAAAGGATTTGGTTCGCTGGCGGCTACGTTAAGTACGGGACCGGTGCGTGCGGTCATCTGGGCCACGACCAGCTTGATCAGGATGGCGAGTTCTCTCGCATAGCGGACACTCCTTTCATAACCGGCTGCGCTCTGTTGGTTAAGTCAGCCGTATTACGGGAAGTGGGTCTGCTCGACCTCAGACTCTTTGTTTATTGGGAGGACGCGGACTTTTGCATGCGCGTGCGGAAAGCCGGGTACCGGTGCGTTTTCGTGCCCATGGCGCGGGTCTGGCACAAGATCTCCCAGACCTGTGGCCTCGAGTCTTCCTTTACGCTTTATCTTGGGACTAGGAACCAGCTGACCTGGACCGCGGAGCACATTCCCTTTCCGTACAAGCCTGGCGCCCTCGCTTTCGTATTCATGAAAAAGCTTCTCAAGATGAGCCTGCTTGCGTTTAAGAGCCGCGACTCGGCGGCGGCGGTTTGGGCGGGGATTTGGGATTTCCTTGCCCGAGCATACGGCCCGCCGCGAAAAGAAAGGATGCCGGGACGGCGAGCCCCCTCTGCCTCGGCAAACATATGACGCGCCGCTTGTTCTATTTGATGTTGCTGACAATTCCAGCAGGGCGTCTGCTAAGCGCTTCGCTCTTTGAATCCGCGACCAAGGTCGCCTCGCTAACGCTTGACCAATTCGTGTTATGCACGCTCATCTTCCTGTACTTTTACCCGCACTTGTTGCACGCGCGTTTGCCATTCATGGAAGTTCACCTGGCCAGGCCAATATTGCTTTTTGCAGCCTGGAGCCTGATCTCCCTGATACTAAACAAAGCCGAGTACGGCCTCTCTATCGGGCAGACAGCATTCAGTGCATTGTATCTGGGCCGCTGGATCAGCTACGCGCTCTTGTATTTCGTTGCGTATGACATTTGCAAAAGCGGCGACGAAGTCAAAAAAATTGTGAAGTGGCTGATGATCGGAAGCGGGCTGTTCTGTGCTTTCGGCCTGATCCAGGCAGCTTTCCTGCCCGATTTTGCGTTCATACTGCATCCCGATGCAACTTTGGTTGACTTCGACCCCCAAGGCCACCGGCTTGTTTCCACGTTCTTGGACCCCAACATTGCGGCGGGTTACATCCTCATCTTCGCACTTCTCGCTCTCTCGTTCTGGATTCATGGATATTCGAAATGGCTTGGGATTTTTCTTTTGCTTGGCGGGGCTCTTTTCGCCACGTTATCCCGAGGCGGAGTCTTGGGGTTTTTCGTTGGGGTAGCTCTCCTTCTGGGTGCGAAGAAATTCCCCCGAAAGCGCGCTTTGATAGGCGTTCTTGCGTTGCTTCTTCTAGCCAGCGTGATGTATCCGAGCTTAAAGACACTGATAGAGGAGAGGCAGCGTATAAGCATAGATGATGCTTCTGCGCTAAGCCGCATAGAAGACTGGAAGCTCGCCCTGGACATTGTTTCCAGCAATCCACTATTCGGCATAGGTTTCGACACACTTGGATTCATCGCACCCCGGTATGGAATTATTAGGGAGAGTGCAACCGCATTCGGCTTTGCCGGAGATCTCATCACGATATTTGTAATGACCGGAGCAATAGGTCTAATTCTCTACCTTCGAATTTGCGGCCAGGTGATTAACGAATTGTCTCGGTTGCGGGATAGAACAAGAAGCACCTGGGTGTGTGCGTTCGCTCGCGGAGTTCAGGCGTCCACAATCGCCGTTTTGGTCAGCAGTTCTTTTACGACCTTGCTCCTTTATCCGCAAATCATGGCTGTGTTGTGGGTTCTGTGGGCCTTGGGAAGACGACTCCAGGAAGGAATAGATGCAGAAGTGCAACAACCGGGTCTAGAACTAGCGCGGGCGTCTACCTAGTTTTACTTTGGCGAGCTAAGCATATGCTTGCGAAACGGACCAAATTGAACAGTGTTGCAGCGCGTTGAGACTGTTTTGGATTGCAGCCGGAACTGTAACCTGACGTGAACGCTTGGAGAAAAAACTGAATTATGGAAACACGTGAAGTATCTGAGCTCGAGGCGCTGTTGAATATGGGAATGGCTGGCCTTGCTGCTGGGGCCAAAGACATGGACCACTTGGATGGCGCTGCGGCGGCATTCAATTATATTCGAATCGCAGACCTGGTAGATTATTACTCCAAAGCGGGCTTGGTAGACGCGCCCATACTGGATTGGGGCTGTGGGTACGGTCAGGTATCTTGGCTTCTGTTGCAGCGTGGCCTCTCGGTTGTTTCATGTGATATTGAGAAGCGGCTTGCGAGAGAGTTCATCGAACCGCTAAGCCAATTGGACATAAGCTATCTCCAAAATCCAATCCGTCTACCGTACGATTGTGGAACTTTCGGGGCTGTTCTGTCCGTTGGTGTCCTCGAACATGTCGGTGTGGCTAATGTCGAAGCTTCAATGCAGGAAGTTGGTAGAGTATTGAGGCCGGGCGGGCTTTTCGTTATCTTCATGCTCCCTAATCGGTTCTCCTGGGTTGAATTCATTGCTGACGTCCGACACGTATCAGTGCATCCGGATAAATACACTTTTCGGAGAATCGAACAGCTCCTACACGCTCACTCTTTCACTCTCGAACGAAAGTGGCGGCGTAACGTACTTCCACGCAACCTCACCGGCCTGAGTCAGCGCGTCAAGAGGGCCTACGGGAAGTACTACCGGGAGATCGAGTCGGTTGACCACGTCCTTGCGAACTTCCTACCGACTTCGATTTTTAGTGGAGTAATTGAAGTAATCGCGAAAAGAGTTTAGCAGGGCCTCGAATATGTCTAATCAAAACGCGGAGCCTAGGGCTTCAGAAATAGCCATCGACGCGCGCTGGCTCCATTTGGGCGGGCTGGGCACATATGCGTACCATCTGATTGCTGGATTCGCCCGACATGGAAACGGATTCACGCTACGTGGGATCGTGAACCAACGAAACGCAGAACGGATTGCGCCGTTTTGCGATCGCGTTGTGATTGCGGAAGCTTCAATGTATTCGCTTCGTGAACAGCTCGAAATTGCTAGGGCAGCGAGGGGCGCCGACCTGCTACATGTTCCGCACTACAATGCGCCTCTTTTTTACCATGGCCCGATGCTGGTTTCAATTCACGACGTGATCCACATCACTGCCCCGGTTTATCGTCGGGATGTTCGGGCCTGGCTTTATGCGATGCCGGTGTTGAATCTGGTCGCTCGGAAGGCAGACCACATCGTAACCGTCTCGGAATATTCAAAGGCACAAATCGTCGAGCAGTTGCGTGTGCCTTCTTCCAAGGTGACTGCAATCTACAACGGCGTGAATTCACAATTCTGCTGTGCAGATCGAAATGAGGCGTTCGCGGCCGTTTCAACGGCTCTCGGCCTTAAGTCACCTTACGTTCTCTATGTGGGAAACCTAAAGCCTCACAAGAACGTTTCCACGCTGCTGCGGGCGTTTGCAATGCTTCGCAAAGGAACGGATATTCCTCAAGAACTGTTGATTATTGGAGACGACGCGCGATGGGGGCGTGCCCGGCGTGAAGAATGTTCTCGCCTCGGGATCAACGACACGACGCATTTTGTTCCAGAAGTAGCCCAGAAACTGCTGCCGAAGATATATGCGGCTGCAGATTTACTGGTGATGCCCTCGACGATCGAGGGGTTCGGATTGCCCGTCCTGGAAGCCATGGCATGTGGAACGCCAGTAGTTTGCTCGCGGGCGACTTCTCTACCGGAAGTGGGTGGCGACGCAGTGCTGTACTTTGATCCCGCAAGCCCTGAAGATTTGGCGTCCGTGATCGAGCGAGTAGTGAACTCATCTGAGCTTCAGGAGAAACTTCGTGAGAAGGGGCTGGAACGCGCGAAGCGGTTTACATGGGAGGACTCTATAAGGAAGCACGTTGAGCTCTACGGGCACTTGCTGGGGTTGAATTGATAACTGTGTTGATCGGGGTCGGTTTCGGGAGAACCCTGTTGAGAATCGTGCCTAAGGATTTGAGAGTCGCCATCGTTCACCACTGGCTAGCCACCTATACTGGCGCCGAGCGGGTAATCTCCGCCTTGCTGGATCTGTTTCCGCAAGCAGACCTATTTGCCCTCGTTGCCAACGAGGAGGTGACGGCGCGTTTTGCACCACGTCGCGTGACAACATCATTTTTGCAGCGTGTGCCAGGAAGCCGGCGCTATCACCGTTATATGCTGCCGCTATATCCATTCGCGCTGGAGCAATTCGATCTGCGCGGCTACGATCTGGTAATTAGCTCCGAATCGGGACCAGCCAAGGGAGTGATCACTTCGGTCGACACTCTGCATATTAGCTACTGCCATTCGCCCATGCGGTACATCTGGGATCAGTACCAGGGGTATACAAACGGCAAGGACATGAGCGGTCTGGCCCGACTCGTATTCAAGGTGGTGGCCCATTACGTGCGCATGTGGGATCTAGCAACTGCGTCTCGCGTTGATTACTTCATAGCGAATTCGCACAACTCTAAGGCCCGAATTTGGAAATATTATCGCCGTGAGGCGGCTGTGATTCATCCCCCGGTTGACGTGACGGTGGGTCATGTTGCGGACAGCATTGAGGATTATTACCTTGCCGTCAGCCGCTTGGTGGATTACAAGCGAGTCGACTTGGCGGTAGAGGCCTGCAATCGTTTGAAGCGGCCGCTTCGGATAGTTGGCGTCGGCCCGCAGTACAAGCGGTTGAAAGCGTTGGCTGGTCCTACGGTCGAGTTTCTGGGCGAGCTTACCGACGCCCAGAAGAACGATCAGTACTCCCGCTGCCGGGCCCTGCTGTTTCCAGGAGAAGAGGATTTCGGCATAGTCCCAGTCGAGGCTCATTCGTTCGGCCGCCCCGTCATAGCGTTCGGCCGGGGAGGCGCACTGGAGACGATACAGGGACCGTTCGCGGGGGAGGCAGCAATCAAAAGCTCCTGCAATGGAATTCTCTTCCACGAGCAAACCACTGACTCCGTCGTGAATGCAGTCCGGACATTCGAGGCGTCAGAACAAGCATTTTCCCCCGCGACGATTGCGAGCAGTGCTGGGCGGTTTTCGACCGACCGGTTCAAGCTGGAGATGGCGGATTTAGTGGCCGCTTACATCCATGAATTTCATAACAGCAATCAACGGCGGCTCGAACCCGTTGCTGGCTAGCGTCTTGGGCGGAAGATCAGAGACCGAAGAGGGGATTATAGCTTAGCCGTAAAGATGTCTCCAAAGCGTTCTTGGAGCTTTTTGGAAGGCTTTCATCAAGACAAACAAAAAGGAGCGTAGCAATGCCAGTTTCACTCGTAACCGGAGGAACCGGATTCATGGGGTCGCATGTGGCGGAGCATCTCATCAGAAACGGTCATGAGGTCGTCGTCTTCGACGATATGAGTGGCGGTTTCGCCGACAACGTGCCGAAGGGAGCCACACTTGTGAAGGGCTCCATCCTGGATCACGAGCTCATTGACAGAATCTTTGAACAGTATTCGTTTAACTATGTCTACCATCTAGCGGCGTATGCCGCGGAGGGACTCAGCCATTTTATCAAGCGTTTCAACTACAACAACAATCTGATCGGTTCGGTCAATCTGATCAATGCCAGCGTCAACCACGAGGTTAACTGCTTCGTTTTTACGTCTTCGATCGCAGTGTATGGCAGCGGCCAGTCTCCGTTGAGGGAAGACATGGTTCCCATCCCGGAGGATCCATACGGGATTGCCAAGCTTGCCGTCGAGCATGAACTGCGAGTCAGCCATGAGATGTTCGGGCTGGATTACGTTGTTTTCCGGCCCCACAACGTCTACGGCGAGCGGCAGAACATCCTTGATCGCTATCGCAACGTGGTTGGAATCTTCATGAACCAGATTTTGCGCAGTGAACCATTGACTATTTTCGGTGACGGAACTCAAGTCCGCGCATTCACCCACATTGATGACATCGCTCCGATTATTGCAAGTTCAGTGGATGTCCCTGCGGCAAGGAATCAGGTGTTCAATCTGGGAGCAGACGAGCCTTACACCATCAATGAACTGGCTCGAATCGTGATGGAAGAAATGGGCTCAAAGTGCGAAATCATACATTTGGATCCCCGGAATGAAGTTAAAGTTGCCTTCTCCGATCACAGCAAGGCCCACCAGGTGTTTGGCAAACAGTCACAAACGACCTTACAGATGGGAATCGGTGCCATGGCAAAATGGGTTAGGTTACATGGCGCGCGTGAGAGCAGCATCTTCGAAAATATCGAAGTGATGAAGAACATGCCTGCAAGCTGGGCCCGAGTGGCGCGGAAGGCAGCCGTGGGAATCCCGTAGTCACAAAAGCTTGTCCCCGATGATTGCGATTGAGTGCGACGGGCGTCTTCTCGATGCAGAACGACGACCGCGATGGCGATAAGCCTGTGAAGCAAGTAGTACGGCTTTAGGTAGTACGGCTTTAGGTTGACTTTGCATTATGCCCAGAGTAGTGTTCGCGTAATTTCACGGGTCATCGCCCAAAGCCCTTGGATCGTCCCCATTCGTTAGAAGCACGCCACGGGTTGACCCGAGAGAAAATCCGAATTTCTTCCTTCAGCTGCAGATGAAAGGGGTGCCCCCATGAAACGGACCATAAGATGGGCTGGAGTTGGTCTGTTGTTTTCTCTGGGTTTAGGAGTGCATGGAATGCAAGCGCAGCAAGTAGTGAGCGCTGAGCCGCAGGCTCCGGGCCGCACAGTGCAGACGACAGCGGAATTGGTGCCGACGTTACCGGTTCCTCGGTTGGTGAAGTTTGCTGGGATGTTGAAGGATGAGCTGGGAAAAACACGGACAGGAATGGCGGGAGTGACGTTTGCCATCTACAAGGAACAAGAAGGTGGGGCGGCGCTGTGGTTGGAGACGCAGAATGTGGAACTGGACGAGCAGGGGCATTACATGGTGCTGCTGGGTGCGACGAAGAGCGAAGGGCTGCCGCTGGAGCTGTTCACTGCTGGAGAACATCGCTGGCTAGGCGTGCAGGTCAACTTGCCCGGCGAGGTCGAGCAGCCCCGCGTGCTCTTAGTGAGTGTCCCTTACGCACTGAAGGCAGTCGATGCGGATACGCTGGGGGGGATGCCGGCCTCGTCATTCGTGTTGGCCACGCCCACTGGAGTGACTTCCGCCAATCCAAAGACGGGGGCTAAGACGACGACGAGCGGCAAAACCGCCGCGGCTCCTGCGATTGGCGGGGGTGGGACGCCGAACGTTGTGACCAAGTTTGATGGGACGGGAGCGAACGTAATCAACTCTTCGATTTCTGACAACGGGAGTCGGGTCACAGCGGCGGAAGGGATAGATTTCGGCAGTGATTTCAGTTTTGTGGGGAACGCGGAACCGGCGGCGACGGGGCGGGTGCAGATGTTTGACCGGGCCTTTGTGGGATTTGTGATTCGCGGACTGAACGTGCTGTTCGAGACGTTGCAAGGGAGCCCCGCCGTGCCAACCGAGGTGATGCGGGTGACGCAGTCGGGCAATGTGGGTATCGGCACGCCCAGTCCCGCCTCCAAGCTCGAGGTGGACGGGAACACGACTGCCTTCAACAGCACCATCGTCGGAGCGTCGCAAGCCGGCTCGAATCCTGCGGCTTTTACCTTTAGCCCTACGACGATTCCCCCCGTTGCTGTGGGTGGCCTTGCCACTGCCACAAGCGGCACCGTGGCTGGCGTGGGCGGAACCTCTCTCAGCCCCAACGGTGCGGGCGTCGGAGCCCTCAACTTTTCCAGCACTGGCGGTACTGGTTTGTTCGCGGCTACTGCCGGCGCAGGTAGCACGGCTGTGTCCGCGTTTGCGACTGGCACTTCTGGCGGTAGCCTCGGGATTCACGCGGGTGTCATGGACTCGACCGGCGCGGCGGGACTGTTCGACAATGACGCCGGCGGCAACCTCCTCGTCGGCCGGACCGGAGGAAGTGGCGCGCATGTGAATCGGTTCCGCATAGATGGTACAGGCAAGGGCTTTTTCAACGGCGGCACGCAGACGGGTGGGGCCGACTTCGCCGAATCCGTAGCCATCCGCGGCGAGCACTCGCACTATGAACCCGGCGACGTGCTCGTGGTTGACCGGGCCGCAGGACGACGCTTGATGCTCTCGCGGCACGCGTATTCCACTCGCGTTGCCGGAATCTATTCGACCAAACCCGGGGTGCTCGCTACAACTCATTCCATTGATGACTCCGACGCGCTCGCGGAAGAGATTCCTCTCGCTATCGTGGGCATCGTGCCGTGCAAGGTGACTGCGGAGAACGGACCCATCGCGCCGGGAGACTTGCTGGTGACGTCCTCCACGCCGGGGTATGCGATGAAGGGAAGGAACCGCACTCGGATGTTGGGCGCGGTGGTGGGAAAGGCGCTCGAACCGTTGCGCGAAGGGAAAGGCGTCATCCAGGTTTTGGTGACACTGCAATAGGGATTTCAACAGGGCAAGCGTCGAGCTGAAGCGGTAGCACAAATCATTTGGGATTTTGACTGGCGGTCCGCCTCGGTTTGCAAGTCGTGTTCAGAACGGTTCTGCAACAACATGATGTAGGTGTACTCCAGCATGTTGGGGACATGCGAGAGCGCTCCCGCTTGAAAATCAAACAGCGTAGATAGCTTTGGGTGATGTCCTGATTTCAAATTAGGACAGCGTCCAACTTTGAGTTGACTGTGTGTGAAGGCGAGAGTAGTGTCCGCGTCATTTCCCGGTTCATCGCTCGGCCGCCTCGGATTGTCTCCCATTCGTAAGAACCATTCTGCGGTCTGGACCGAGAGAAATCTGGATTTCTTCTGTTTCAGACGAAAGAGGTGCCCCCATGAAACGGACCATGAGATGGGTTGGGGTGGGTTTGTGGTTTTCTATGGGTCGGGGTGTGGCCGGAATGCAGGCGTAGCAGCCAGTGGCGGCGGAGCCGCAAGCGCCCAGCGAAGTGGTGCCGCCATTGCCGGTACCTCGGTTGGTGAAGTTTGCTGGGACGTTGAAGGATGAGCTAGGGAAGCCGCGGACAGGGGTGGTGGGCGTGACCTTTGCCGTTTACAAGGAGCTGGAGGGCGGAGCGGCGTTGTGGTTGGAGACGCAGAATGTAGAGTTGGATGAGCAGGGGCGGTACACCGTTCTGTTGGGGTCCACCAAGAGCGAAGGACTGCCGCTGGAGCTGTTCACTGCGGGAGAACCGCGTTGGCTTGGGGTGCAGGTGAATCTGCCGAAAGAGTTGGAGCAGGCGCGGGTGCTCTTGGTGAGCGTGCCGTATGCGTTGAAGGCGGCGGATGCGGAAACGTTGGGAGGCAAGCCGCTGTCCTCGTTTGTGCTGGCGAGTTCTCCGTCGGAAGGCGTTGTGGGAGTTGGCACGGTCCTCAACGCAGCTACAGGAGTTACGGGTGCAGCCACGATTGGTGGGGGTGGGACGCAGAACGTTGTGGCCAAGTTTGACGCGACGGGGGCGAGCGTAATCAACTCCTCGATCTCAGACAACGGGAGCCGGATCACTGCGGGGGAAGGGATAGATTTCAGTAGCGATTTTAGTTTTGTGGGGAACGCCAATCCGGCGGCGACGGGGCGGGTGCAGATGTTTGACCGGGCGTTTGTAGGATTTGTGATCCGTGGTCTGAACGTGTTGTTCGAGACGCTGCAGGGGAGCCCGGCTGCGCCGAAAGAGGTGATGCGGGTGACACAAGGAGGCAACGTGGGAATCGGGACCTCGGCGCCGGGGCAGAAGCTGGAAGTGGCGGGCAACATGAAGATCAGCGGTGGGGGCAACGCGCTGGTATTCCCGGATGGCACGGTGATGACTAGTGCCGGTGCGGGCACCAACGGGGGCACGATCACCGGAGTGAACGCAGGGACTGGGCTGAGCGGAGGGGGCACGGCGGGCAGCGTCGTGCTCAGCAATACCGGCGTACTCTCCTTCAACGGACGCCCCGGCTTGGTGACTCCTACCGCGGCTGACTACTCGTTCTCGCAGATTAGCGGCGCTGCTACGACGACTCAGCTTCCCGCGGCGTCATTGGTGCGCGCAATCACCTACCTCGCGGGTTGTGATAGCTGTAGCCTTCTGACCAACGCGGATAGCCAAAACACCATCTTTGTCAATCTTATCGGGGACATGACAATCAACTCAGTCACATGCTTTTCCGATGCAGGCGCTCCGACAGTAAATATTCAGAACAACCACACAGGAACGCTCACAAATGTCCTTAGCGCCAATCTGACCTGTTCCACTGCCGGCGCCACAAGCTCCAGCTTCTCAACGAGCGCGCTCAGCCTGAATGACAGCCTCAACTTCGTAATGGCCACAGTGGACGGGGTGGCCAAGCGACTGACCGTGATCATCAAAGCCACCGTAAACTGAGGAGGAAAATCGCGAGGGGGTGTGCTTCTGAGTTTCAAGTAAAGGAAACAAGAGACATGGCTACGACGACGCACGGATTCAAGAGCCCGTTCAGCTTGTTTATTGTGGGATTGATCTTGATCCACTCCGGTTCGACCCCGGAATATCTAAACGCCCAATCGCAGGGTACCGCAGCAAACGCGCGTATCGCCAGTTCCGACGAGGCAGGATACTCCAGAGTAGTCCTTGGGCCGGTCTCTCCTCCAGCCCCGCTGCTGATGCCTCATGTGAGCGGAAGCGGGGCTGGCCTGACCATCATCCCAACATTTAACGCCAATATCGACGCTGCCACCCAGACTGTGATCAACAACGCGATCGCCTTTTACGAGAATACATTCGCGAACAATATTACGGTCAACATCGAGTTCCATAGCATGAGCAGCGGGCTGGGGCAGAGTGTCTTCTTTGTCTTTAACGTGCCTTACCCGTCGTACCGCGCGGCGCTAGGGGCCAATGCGACGAGCGCCGATGATGCGACTGCGCTTGCTAACACGCCGAGCGGCTCTACAAACCCGGTCACTGGCAGTTCGAACATCCTAGTAAAGTCACCCAATGGCAGAGCCATTGGGATCAATTTGCCCGAACTGTCGTTCTCGGGCAGCCCCTGTCCGATGTTTACCGGCTCTGGCTGCATCGGTCTGAACGTGACCTTGGCCAACTCCCGCGGTGTCTTGACGGCCGTGGTGGAGCATGAAATCGACGAAGTTCTCGGTTTGGGCTCCGCGCTCCATGGCACTACGACACCCGCCGATCCCTGGACCGAGGACCTCTTCCGCTGGGCCATGCCCGGAGTCCGGAGCTTCGCTGCGAACACATCCACCACACACCCTTGTACGAGCACCGCGGCGTCCTTCTTCTCGATTGACGACGGTACCACCGACCTAAATGAGTTCAATAACTGCAACAATGGTGGGGACTACGGCGACTGGATTACCCACACGCCATCGCAAGTGCAGGACGCGTTTACCAACTTCAGTGGCGCTCCCTCCCTGAGCGTTACCTCTTCGGAAGTGCGGGCTCTTGACGTAATCGGGTATACCATCGCGTCGAAACATCGACGCGGCCAGCTCATCAGCGAATGACTAGGCGCTGGAGCTTGCAAACGTGCGCAACGCTACTGGATGTGGTTGGCTACATGCAAGCCTGCGGGAAAATTGGCAGGAAGACCCGCCTCCCGAACTAGCCTCGTACCGCTACGGGTGCTGGCCCGGCCCAGTTGGGAGAGGCAGGGTTATGGTCTTGCCGACAGCGGCGGGCGACACGCCTGGCGGAACTCCCATTATCTTCGCCGCGTCCGAGATCGGAATCGTCATCGCTTTGCCCACGTCGGCGGGAGACACACCTGGTGGAACTCCTATGGCATTTATTGCATCCGCGAGAGTTAAGGTTGACGGTTCGAGGGGCACCTTGGGCATGGTTTCTGCCGCGGCGGCATTTGGTTGGCTGGTGGTCCCGACTTGCGCTTGGGCTGGAAGTGGCAATAAAGCTCCTGCCGCGCCGTTGTCAGGGTTCGCCGAACTGGCAGCTGTCTCCTGTGTCGACCCCGCTTCGCGCGGGGTCGAAGGAGTCACGATCACCTTCATGCTGGGGGATCCATTCACTCCACCCAGGAATGCGTAGCCCAATCCGCTGCCTTCCAGGAGTTTTGCTAAAGCATCCTGAGGTTGCGTAGTTTCTATGCGCAGGTAGGAGAGCTTCAGTTCATCGGCCAAAGGGGGAAGTTCGATCTCCCAACCCAACTTTCTCTGCAAGGTCCGCAGAACTTCTCCGTAGCTCACATGACTAACAAGAATCCTGACCTCTTTATTTTTATTCGGTCCGACTTCGACCTCCAGCTGCCGAGAAACCTGAGCACAGATCGCGGGTGCTAGCACGGCGCTGAGGAACAAACACGCGAAGAGTCTGAAGTTCGCCAGCTTTCTTATCCTCAGATTTGGCATGATAGGCTCCTCGAAGCTAGAGTTGTGCGTTCCTATCGCTTCACTGGCCAGTGGGTTTCTGGACCGGCACATCGCCGTTGGTGCCCCATTGGGTGGCGGTGAGAGTTGAAGGTGCCGACGATGGGATGATCCACCAGACGCCATTTGAGGGTCGCCACACAGCAAAATCAGTTTTACCATCTCCGTCGTAATCTGCGGGGACAGGGATGTCTCCCTGCATCCCCCACTGTCGAACGATTGCAGTGCTCGGGTTGCTGCTGGGGATGATCCACCAAGTCCCGGTCGAGGGTCGCCAAATGGCGAAGTCCGTCTTCCCGTCGCCATCGTAGTCTCCTGGTACGGGGATATCTCCCTGCCCTCCCCACTGTCGAACGATCAGAGTACTCGGGTTGCTGCTAGGGATGATCCACCAAGTGCCCGTCGAGGGTCGCCAAATGGCGAAATCCGTCTTTCCGTCGCCATCGTAGTCCCCTGGCACGGGAACGTCTCCCGCCATCCCCCACTGACGAACAATTGCAGTGCCCGGGTTGCTGCTGGGGATGACCCACCAAGTGCCGGTCGAGGGCCGCCAAATGGCGAAATCCGTCTTCCCATCGCCATCGAAGTCTCCCGCACCTACAATATGCCAGCTGCCAGCGACGCTGGGAAGCGAACTAGAATACATATAAACGGCTTTGTTCAAAATCCAGACAGCGTGCGCGCCGCTAGCGGTATTTTCCCAAATAAGATCTGATTGACCGTTACCGAGAAAGTCTCCGACGCCTGCGATGTGCCAGTGCGGGTCGATGCTTGGAAGAGAACGTGATGAAGAAGTGACCCCATTGTTGAGCAACCAGACAGCACGTTGACCGCTTAATTCATTTTCCCAAACCAGATCCGCGGAACCATTGTTGTCAAAGTCTTTAGCGACGCCGCTGCCTTGCACCAACGGCCCGCCAATCGTGCCAATCAAAGTATCGATGTCCGGTGCACCAACTCCGGTACAGAGGTCAAAACCCGATCCAGCATTATGGACACCGTTTGATCCCGAGGTGATGTCACGAAGATTCGATGTTCCAAGGAACGAATAGATTTGGAAAGCGAGCTGTCCGACCGGTGGGATTGCATTGTTAGCCCGAGCTTGATTAATCCTGGCGCAAAAGCCCGCCCAAGCTGGCGCGCTTAAGCTCGTGCC
>Ga0137403_10006287_pt1 | contig 13617 bp, 10 predicted proteins | sample CZOMad2_1_16fung_FD_122057 | JGI IMG/M metagenome (GOLD analysis project Ga0137403, IMG submission 122057) | Vadose zone soil fungal communities from Angelo Coast Range Reserve, California, USA - CZOMad2_1_16fungal (Hybrid Assembly) | ecosystem: Environmental > Terrestrial > Soil > Vadose zone... | reverse complement strand
CATGGAATGGAAGAAAGGGAAGGAAGAGCAGGTTCAAAATCGAAGAGACATAAAACCAGGCGAGCACGGCGATAGGGAGAGGGCAAGCAGGCTTCCGCGGCACAGATGGATCGGCGGAACCTGTCGCGCTCGCAAACTGCGCCTTGACGGTCTTGCGATTGAAAAGGATGAGCCACCAGATACCGATCAGAATAGGCATGCCGTAGATGGCAAGCAAAATCAAGCGGACCGCTTGCATGTCCGCCACGGGCAAATCGGGGGCGCTCGGCGTTGGAGGAATCGGCATCAGGAATGCGATCGGGATATCAATGCCGCCGAAAAAGACCAACATGCCGCCCCAAATCAGGATGGAGATGCGCGCCCAATTCCGAAGATAGATCAGCCCAATGCTTGTGGCGATACCAAAAAGGGAGAGACACATCATAAGAGCATTGGTGGCCAGCATAATATTTCGCACAAATGGGGGGAGTTCGGAGCTAGTGCCAGGGAATTTGCCAAGCAGCATTGCGAATAGGACTGAACTGCACAGAAGAAGAAAAAGGCTGCCCAAGATGGCCACGACCGCGGCGAAAGTCACAGAGGCCGAGCGATTCGGAGAATGATCCATCGAAGGTCTGTATATCACTTTCAGACTTAGCCCGAAAGGGAGCGGTGAAGGCAACGCGAAGGAAAAAAGAAGCTTGACGTTCGCTTTCTTTTCGCCTAGAGTGCCAGTGGAAAAGACTTGCGAGTGGAGGCGACCCCATGCCACTGACAAAAAGGCAAAAAGAAGTTCTCGATTACCTCGTCGCGTTCGAGACCAAGCACGGCTATGCGCCGAGCTTTGAGGAGATCGGCAAGGGCCTGAAGCTGACGTCGCTCGCGACGGTGCATAAGCACATTACTACGCTGGAGAAAAAGGGCTTCATCCGCCGAGGCTACAATCAGAGCCGCTCCATCGAAATTGTGCAATTGCCGAAGTCGGTCAAGGACCAGGTCATGGAGCGCAAGATACAAGAGCTTCCTCTGGTGGGACGAATTGCGGCGGGGCGTCCGCTGGAGGCGATCGAAGAACGGGAAACACTCTCGCTGGGGGATTTTGCGCGAGGCGGCAATTCCTTCGTGCTCCAGGTGAAGGGGAGTTCCATGATTGAGGACCACATCATGGACGGGGACTACGTGGTCTGCGAGCAGACCCAAGTCGCGAATGCCGGCGACATCGTGGTGGCGCTGGTTAGCGGGGACGAAGCGACGCTGAAGCGCTTCTATCGCGAAGGACCGGGCAAGATTCGTCTGCAACCAGCAAATTCGGAGATGTCTCCCATCCTGGTCGCGGCGAACGACGTTCGAATTCAGGGCCGCGTCATCGGTGTTCTCCGGAAGTACTGAACCGGAATCCGCGGTCTTTGCTCGTACCAGTCCGCTTGAAATCTTCGTTTGCTTTTCTCGTCTTTCAGAGTTCTTGCCCCGCGAGGGATTCCGCTTTCTTTCCGTTCCGGAATCATTTGTGACAGAATTCAGGTGGAGGCATTCCATTTGCCGACTACGCGAGAAAGTATTTTGGTCGTTGATTCGAAGGATGCCTCGCGGCAGCCGCTCTGCGAACTTTTGCGCTTCGCCGGCTACGACGTCGCAGAATCGGCTTCGCAAACCGAGGGTTTCGATTTTGTCCGGAACACGGGCGTGGATCTCCTGCTGCTGACCGCCGACTTAAGCGACATTCAATGCTGCGACGCCCTTGCGGAAGTCAAGGGAAATGCTGCGACTGCCAGCACGCGAGTGATTCTCATCACGCGCGGGGGCGGCGCTGAACGCGCTCGCGGCCTCGACCTTGGTGCAGACGATATTCTCTCCCCGCCCTGGGAGCCTGCCGAGCTGCTGGCGCGAGTGCGGGTCCAATTGCGGGAAAAACACGCCTTTGAAGAGCTCGCCGAGAAAACCCGCATTGCCGACGAGGGGCGTGAGATGGCGCAGACTGCGTTCCAGGCGCTGGCCGTGACTGAGAAAATGACGCGCGATGCTTTTTCGCTGGAACGCGCGCTGAAAATTGGCGTGTCGGCTCTCTTTACCATCGCTATCGTGATTGCGGGGATTTTTCTCCTCTATTCACGGCGCGCGAACAAAGAAGCGAACCGCGCGTATTCCGTCATCGCGCAGCTCGAGCGCGGCGCCCACCGCCAGGAACAGTTGGTAGCGGAGACGCGCAACGCGCGTGCGAATCTTCAGCAAGGGGACGTCCTTGAGCAGAAGCAGCAGCTTCGTCAGCAGTCGGAAGAGCTGCGCCAGAAGCTTTCGAGCGCCCAGGCCGATGACGCCGCTTCGTTGCGGAAACAGCTCGACGAAACAACCAACCGTCTTCAGCGCATCGAAACGGAATCACGGACAGCCGAGGACGTGATTCGCGCCTATGCGCCGAGCGTTTGTCTGCTGCACGTTTCCGTCTCATTTGTCGAGCGCGCGTCGGGCCGGCCACTGCGCTACGGGGGAATCAATCCGGACGGAGGACCGCTGAAGGATAGCGACGGCAATCCGGTTTACACGCTGGAGGGACGCGCGCCGGAGGTTCGCGCTGATTTTTTTGGCACCGGCTTTATCGTTGGGGAGGGACGCATTCTAACGAATCATCACGTCGTCCAGCCCTGGTGGAAAAATGACGACCTTGCTTCCGTTTTGAGTCAGGGCCTCAATCCTGCGATTGCGGAGATGAGCGCCTATTTTCCGGACTCCACTGCCGGAGTCACGGTCAGCATTTCGCAGATTTCAGAGGAGGCGGATCTTGCCCTCGTAAAAGGCGATCTCTCGGGCCTCAAGCGGCCAATTTTGAAATTGGATGCCCGGAAAGAGGCGGCGATCAGCGGTCAACCCCTGCTATCGCTCGGCTACGCCACGGGGCTCAGCGCCATTCTCGCGCGTGCTGGGGAAGAAGCCGTCAACGAGATCGTGACGGCCACTGGCGGCGACGCCAAGAGAGTCGTTGATGAACTGGTACGCCGTAAGCTGATCCGCCCCCTGGTTACGCAAGGCCACATCGGCGACGTCCTCGCCGACAAGATTGTTTACGATGCGCAGACCACTTCCGGCGGTTCCGGCGGACCGCTGATCAATCGCGATGGGGAAGTGATTGGAGTGACGTTCGCGGTCGTCAGAGGATTCGGCGGATCGAATTTTGGTGTTCCGATTCGCTACGCCCAGCCACTCCTCAAGCCATGAGGATCCGTCCTGTTTTATTCTCGGAAGTGGAACTGAAACGGGATCTTCCCTTGCCCGCTGGAATTATGGATCGCATGCTCACTTGCGCGCGTCTGATGATCGTCTGCCTGCTCTGCGTTGGGCTGGTGTGGCCCGTTCCCGCGCATGCATACGCAGTCCTTTCTCATGAGGCCATCATCGATGCGGCCTGGGAGCCCCACATCAAGCCGCTGCTCCTTAAAAGGTTCCCGCAAGCAACCGAGGAGGATCTGAGCCGGGCACAAGCCTATGCCTATGGTGGCGCCATCATTCAGGACATGGGGTACTACCCATATGGCAGCCCCTTTTTCAGCGACCTCACGCATTACATCCGCAGCGGTGATTTCATCCAGGCGCTCCTGCGCGATTCGAAAGACATCAACGAATTTGCTTTTGCTATCGGCGCCTTGGCGCACTACGCTGCGGACAACGACGGCCATCGTCTCGGCATCAATCGGGCCGTTCCGGTCTTGTATCCGGGCCTGCGAAAGAAATTCGGTGATAGCGTGTCTTTTGAAGACGATCGGCTCGCGCACGTGAAGACCGAATTTGGATTCGACGTTCTTGAAATTGCGCGCGAGCGGTATGCTCCGGACAGCTACCACGATTTCATCGGGTTTGAAGTTTCCCGCTCTCTGCTGGAGCAAGCTTTTCGGGAGACCTACGGACTCGAACTGCAAGCTGTGCTGATCAACGAGGACAAGGCCCTCAATTCGTACCGCCGCGACGTCAGCAAATTCATTCCGAAAGCGACTCGCATCGCCTGGCACCTTAAGAAAGACGAGATTAGGGATGACATCCCCGACGCCACGAAGAGAAAGTTTCTCTACAATTTGTCACGATCGAATTACGAGCGCGAATGGGGCAAGGACTACCACAAGCCCAGCCCCGGCGAGCGCTTTCTTGCTTTTCTGTACAAACTGCTTCCAAAGTTTGGCCCGCTCAAGGTTCTGCAGTTCAAAACGCCAACGCCGGAAACTGAACGGATGTTTGAGGCCAGCTTTAACGCCACCCTGGACCGCTACCGTGAACTCCTGACAAAGGTTCGCGAAGACAAACTGGATTTGCCGAACGACAATTTCGACGTCGGCGAGAGCACTGGTCCCGGGAAATACCGCTTGAATGACGAAGCGCACGCCGAACTACTTGACAAATTGGCCGAGAAGAATTTTCTTGGCGCTTCACTCGAGGTAAAGACGGAACTCGTGCAATTCTTCGCGGACCCCGCGGCAGCTTATGCGACAAAGCGCAACGCCAAAGCCTGGGCAAAGGTGCGGGCGCAAATTGAACTATTGAAGAACACGTCGCCGACGGGACCGTCAGTTGCGGCGAAAGATTCACCGGTGAAAACCGCGCCGTGAGCACCCCTCAGCTCCGCAAACATGAACAATTTCGCTCGCGCTTCCTTCGCAATCAGCGCGACCTCATCGTTTACACACCGCCGGGATACGAGGAGCAGCCGTCGCGCCAGTTTCCCGTCCTCTATCTTCATGACGGACAGAATCTCTTTGACGGCGCCACGTCCTTCATTCCGGGGCAGGACTGGCACGTCGGGCAGACCGCGGATCATTGCATCGGTGCGGGGAAGGTCGAACCGCTTATCATCGTCGGCATGTACAACACCAAAGCTCGAATCCGCGAATACACGCCGACTCACGTACCCAGGCTCGGCGGCGGCCGGGCGGATCGCTACGCAAAATTCCTGCTGGATGAAGTACAGCCGTTCATTGACCGCGAGTATCGTACGCTCTCCGGCTCTCAGCATACGGGCGTCGGCGGTTCCTCATTGGGAGGCCTCGTTTCCCTCTATCTTGGCCTGAAGCACTCGCGCATTTTTGGAAAGGTTGCCGCGCTCTCGCCGTCCGTATGGTGGAACCAGCTCGTGATTCAGCGTTTTGTTCAAGCGACTGTCGTCGAGCCGCGTCCGCGCATCTGGCTGGACATCGGCACGCGCGAAGGCCCGCGCATTGTGCACGACGTGGAGCGATTCCGCGACGTGCTGCTCGAAAAAGGCTGGAAGTTCGGGGAGGACTTGCACTACGAGCGCGTTGAAGGCGCGGAGCACAACGAAGCGGCCTGGGCGCAGCGTGTCGGTCCATTTCTGCAATTCCTGTATCCCGCGCGGTAGCCGCTGTATAATCCGCCCTCTAGTCTTGCCGTTTTCAGGGGGCGTCGAATGCAGGAAGGCCGGCCGCTCACCATCCTTTGCGTCAGTTCCTACGAAAAAGGCCAGGAATTCATCCGCACCTGCAAGGCGATCGGCTGCCGCGTCCTGCTTTTGACCGTCGAGAAATTCCGCCATGGTGAGTGGCCTTTCGAATGCCTCGATGATGTCTTCACCATGCCGGAAGGACTTCCGCTGCAGGGCTTGATCTATTCTGTTAGCTATATCGCGAGGTCCAAGCAGATCGACCGTATCGTCGCGCTGGACGAATTCGACATGGAGAATGTCTCCGCGCTGCGCGAACACCTCCGCATTCCCGGCATGGGCCTCACGACCGTGCGTTATTTTCGCGACAAATTGGCGATGCGCGCGCGGGCGCAGGAAGCGGGCATGCTCGTGCCCGAGTTTGTTCACGTTCTGAACCATGAGAATCTTCGCGAGTTCATGGCGCGCGTGCCGGGGCCGTGGCTGCTCAAGCCGCGCTCGCAGGCGTCTGGCATCGGAATGAAGAAAATTCAGCGCCCGGAAGAATTGTGGCCCTGGCTCGATCAGCTTGGCGATCAACAGTCTTTCTATTTGCTGGAGCAATTTGTTCCGGGATCGGTCTATCACGTGGATAGCGTCGCATCCGAACGCGGCGTCGTATTCGCGGCAGCGCATGCCTATGGCACACCCCCGCTGGATACTTCGCATCACGGCGGCGTTTTCACAACGCGTACGCTTCCGCACGATGCGGAAGAAACCAAAGCGCTCCGGGAGATCAATCGTAATTTGCTGGCGGGCCTCGGATTCGTGCGCGGCGTGACGCACGCGGAATTCCTGAAGTCACACGCGGACGGCAAATTCTACTTTATCGAGGTCGCTGCGCGCGTGGGCGGCGCGTACATTGCGGATGTGATTGAGGCGGCGAGTGGCATCAACCTCTGGCGGGAATGGGCGCGGCTCGAAGTCGGAGCAGGAAAGCAGCCTTACGACCTCCCTCCCGTGCGCCGCGACTATGCCGGCGTAATTCTTTCGCTCGCCCGCCAGCAGCATCCTGACACTTCTGCGTACACCGATCCGGAAATCGTTTATCGCGTCACGAAGTATCACCACGCCGGATTTGTGCTGAAGTCGCCCAGTCACGAGCGCGTTCAGCAGTTGCTGGATTCCTACGCGCGCCGCTTCCACGAAGATTTTGTCGCCACGCAGCCCGTTCCGGATAGGCCCACTTCCTAGAACGAGGGCGGGGCTTCTGCGCTTTACATTTGCTCCGCATTCCTTCAGACTCTCCCTGGATTGAGCCCACCCAGCTCCGTCACGTCCTGTCCCAAAGTCTAGTAACTGTCTGGAACAGCGCTTTCACGCTTTGTTTGCCGCGCACGCTTCCGGGGAATACAGTTTGCATTACCCCGGCCGGAAATCTGCGTAGGGGTGCTGTCCCTTTGGGAGGACCGATGTGGGGCAATAAGAAACCGGATGGACCGCAAGCCGGGCCGCCGGATCCAAAAAATTTACAAACGAAGCAAGCGCCGAAGTCCGCTTCGACGACTTGGGAGGGAACAACCGCAATGAGTACAGATGCCATGCGTCCTTTGGGTGCGACCGCGGACCGCTCGACTGCGCGGCTCGGGTCCAGCCTGCACGTGAAAGGCGAAATCTCCGGCAATGAAGATCTGCTGATCGATGGAACGGTCGAAGGACTGATCCAGCTCGATGAGCGGAAGCTTACCGTCGGGGCCACTGCAAAAGTAACCGCCGACATCATTGCCCGCGAGGTGGTGGTCTACGGCAACGTGAAGGGGAACCTTCGCGCAAAAGACCGCATTGAGATCAAGAAGGATGGTTCGGTCAACGGGGATCTGACCACCGCCCGTATCATGATCGAAGACGGCGCCTACTTTAAGGGCTCCATCGAAATCGACAAGAGTTCGGAGAAGGAATCCAGTTCGAACGCGTTTGCCCGGAGTTCGGCGAGCGCGGCCGCAGCGACCACTAAGACGATCTAACCTTTCGCTATTCCAGGCTGTCTCCTCAAGGCGCCCCGATTCGATCGGGGCGCTTTTGTTTTACCAATTGTCTAACTTATATTCAGTATTTCTCAACTTGACAACTAAGGACAGTGGAGTATTGTGTGCGCGGGATCCATCCCGGAGCAGCGCGCCAGCCGCGCTCGCACCTTCCCGGCCGTCTGATGCCGGCAGCCTGCGCGGAAAGTTTGTGGGGTCGTTCCATGGGACGGTTACGTCATGGCGTCCCGATGTTCGTTCTTCTTCTCTCGTTGGGGTGTGCCAGTTGCGGGGGTGGCTCTTCGTCCCTCACTGAACCGCCTCCTCCCCCCTCCGCTGACTTCTCTTTAGGACTTTCCCCAACTTCAGTGTCCATCTTGCAGGGTGCCACGAGCGCCGCAATCAATCTCTCAGTGAACGCTTTGAACGGTTTCACCGGTTCCGTGCAGATCACTCTGAGCGCGCTTCCTGCCGGCGTGACCTCGAATCCCTCGAGCCCGTTCACCGTCGCGGCAGGAGCGACCGTCCCGATCCTCATCGGTGCCGCAGCTAATGCAACCACGGGGAATTTCACGGTCTCCGCGCAAGGAAGCAGCGGAGGACTGTCTCATGCCACGAATCTGGCTCTCACGATCCAAAGCGCCGCGGGTTCTGCGTTGTCGCGCACAGCCTATGCCAGGATGGATTCGACCTTGGCGGTCGATGATCCCGTCGGCGAGCCGCGTCACCGGCATATGGCTTACGATCCCGTGAACAAGCATTTGTTCGTCGCGAATCGCGCCATGAATCGCGTTGAGGTATTCTCCACTTTCGACCAATCCCGCGAAGGCCAAATCTCCGTTGCCGGCGCCTGCAGCGCGGACCTCTCCGCCGACGGCGCCACAGTCTGGATTGGCACTTCCTTGCAGGAGATCGCTGCCATCGACGCGGCCACGCTGCATCTCAAGGCGCGCTATTTGCTCGCAGGACTCAGCCCCCTGCCCGGAACGATTTTCAATCGCCCCGTGGAAGTGCTTTCTCTTTCGAATGGCAAGACCATGATTCGTCTGCGCCAACTGGCCACTTCACAAGGCCTGCTGGCGCTCTGGGATCCTGTTTCGAATTCATTGACGAATCTCACTTCGATGGCCCCGGTGGTTTTTCAACAGGGCATCGGAGTCCTTGCGCGAACCGGCGATCATTCGAAAGTTGTTGCCGCTTCGAACGACTCCAGCGGCGAATTGGCGGTCTTTGACGCGACGGGCAACGTCGTCGCCGGCCCACGAACGCTGGGCGCGGGTCTGATCCAAACTGTCTCCGCGAATCAGGACGGTACTCGATTTGCCGTCGTCTTCGCGTCAAACGGAAGCACTCAATTTCTAATTCTCGACGCGGCTCTAAATCAGGTTGGCTTCTATACCTCTTCGAATGTTCGCGGCGTCACGTTCTCGCGCGACGGCAAATTTCTTTATGTCAGCGAGACTTCTTCGAGCGGTTCTTCTGTTTCGGTTCTCGACGGCCTTACGGCGCAACCGGTTGGCCGCGTCTCAGACGCAATGATTCAGGGTGTGTCATCGGAAATCGAGGACGCTGACGAATCGCATCTGCTCTTTGGGCTTTCGAATCGTGGTGTTAGCTTCGTCGATGCGGCAACACCGGTAATACTTTCTTCGCCCGTCCCAATTCTTTCTGCCGCGCCGAGCCTGCAACCCGCGGAAGGCCCCAACACCGGCGGCACGGCGATTACGCTCGCCGGCCAGAATTTCTCTTCCTCCGTCCAACTGAAACTTGGCACTCAGCTCGCCTCGAATCCTTCCGTCTCTGGGCCGACACAAATCCACGCGAACTCTCCGCCCAGCGTTTCAAACGGCCCCGTCAATGTCACCGCTATCTTCGAGAACGGGTGGCTGGCGCTTGCGCCGGACGCCTTCAGCTACGGTCCGCAAATTCTGCAGATCCTTCCAAACGCGGGCGCGAACAGTGGCGGTGATCCGGTGCAAATTTATGGCTACGGCTTCGGCAGCGATGCAACCAGGATCAGCGTGAAGATCGGGGCCGCGAACGCAACAATTACCAATGTCGAGAGCATCGCCGGTATCGCGCCATCTCTCGGCCTGGACGCCAGCTATCCGTTTCCGCTGGAGCGCGTGACGATTCAATCGCCGCCCGGGCCTTCTGGCAAGGCGGACGTGATCGTCGCGAGCCCGGTCGGCTCCGTAGCCTTCGCGAAATCATTCCAATATCTGCAAAGTGTTCAATCTTATTCGAAACCAGGATTCTTCCGGTTTATCCTGTACGATCAAAAGCGCCAGCGAATCTATCTCACTAACATTGATCACATCGATGGTTTCGATTTGCAATCGAACTTGTTTGTCCTGCAATTCGCTCCGCCTGGCGGTCCGCCACTTAACGCGGGTCTGCGCGGCCTGGCTTTAACGCCGGATGGCAGCCGTCTCATCGTCGCCGATTTCGGCGCGCAAAAGATTTATCTCTTCGATCCCGTGAATGGAACCGGCACGACCGTGCCCGTCGGCGGCGTTCCCGGCTTCATCAACTCCGGCCCCGCGCGCGTTGCCGCCACGAGCGCACAAACGGTTTTCGTCGGCCTCAGCGGCGAGGGCGGCTCCGGCGGCGCGTGCTCCGCATGCCTCGCGCAGTTGAATCTGGCAGCGAGCCCGCCAACGATTCAGCCGGCTCCTCAGCCGGAAGTCACCAGCATCTCTGGGGCACCTCTCGTTCAGAGTGATGCGGCCGGCGATCATGTTTTTGTTTCGTTTGGTTCTGCTCCGGGCGGACCGCTCGCCGTCTGGAATGCCAGTTTTCCAAATCAGTTTGTCACTTCTGCCGCGAATGTCTCCGCTTCTGATCTCGGAGCCGCAACAGACGGCACCAAGTTCGCCCTGCAAGCTAGCAGTGGAACCGAAATCCGTTCCTCGGTTCTCTCGCTTGCCGCCGTTCCAGCTTCCGCCGAGCTCACACAAATTCCCGGACGAGTTTTCGTGCCCGGCCTAACTCTGCATCCTTCCGGCGCTCTCCTCTATCAGCCATTTCTCACGGGCGCTCCCGGAAGCGCAGGAGTGAAAGGGGGAGTGGACATCCTGGACGCACACTCCGGCGCGCTGCGGATGCGAATCTTTCTCCCTCAGCAGTTGATGACCGACGTCGACGGCTTGCACGGCAGCTTTCTAGCGACCGACGAGAACGGCCAGCGGCTTTTTGCCATTACTTCATCCGATGGCAGCGCGCAACACGCTGCCTTGACCGTTGTTCAATTGGCTAGCGTCCCGCTTGGCATCGGCACAATTTCGCCTGCTACTGCTTCCACGTCCGGCGGGACAAAACTAACAATTCGCGGCAGCGGCTTTCAGAGCGCCACCAGCGTTTCTATCAATGGGAAAGCCGCCGCCGTAACCTTCAAGGACATGAACACGCTCACCGTCGTCACCCCGAGCCTTGCTGCGGGTTCCCACCAGATCACCATCACGAATCCTGATGGCGAAACCGTTTCGCTGGATGCTGCAATCACAGCGAACTGAAGAATTTCTCCCTTTTCTTTCCGAGATCCCTCTAACTTTTTTCTCACGCGGTTCATCCAATGCCAAGGAAGAAGAATAAGTACGATAGCGCTCGCAAATCTGGCGGCCGCGCCGCTCGCGGAAAGGATTCGAATGGAAACTCGGAGACTGGGAAACTCGGATCTCAAGATTACGCCCGTCGGATATGGGGCGTGGGCCATCGGCGGTCCGGGTTGGGAGTTTGCCTGGGGGCCTCAGGACGATGCCGACTCGGTTGCCGCCATTCATCGCGCGCTTGAGCTTGGGGTCAACTGGATCGACACCGCCGCCGTCTACGGAATGGGCCATTCCGAGGAGGTCGTCGCCCGCGCGCTCAAAGATTGGCGTGGTCCGCGGCCTTATGTTTTCACAAAATGCGTCCTGCGATGGGATGAAAAGGGAAAAATCAGCCAAGCCTTCAGCAGCGATTCCATTCGCCGCGAATGCGAAGACAGCCTTCGTCGCTTGCAGGCCGAGAGGATCGATCTCTACCAGATCCACTGGGCCCCGGATGACAACGGAGCCGGGCTCGAAGAATCGTGGCAGACTCTCGCCGCTTTGCGGAAGGAAGGGAAAGTCCGCTGGATTGGAGTCTCCAATTTCAATGTGGAGCAGATGAAGCGCGCTGAGAGAATCGCGCCCATCACTTCTCTTCAGCCGCCGTATTCGATCATTCGCCGCAGCATCGAGAAGGAGATTCTCCCTCACTGCCAGCAGCAGGGAATCGGCGTCATCGTTTACGCTCCGATGGCATCCGGGTTGCTCACGGGCGCCATGACCCGGGAGCGCGCTGCGACGTTGCCCGCGGATGATTTTCGCAGCCGCAATCCCGAATTTCGCGAGCCGCGCCTTTCCAAGAATATCGCGCTCGTCGAGCGTCTTCGCCAAGTTGGAGCGCGTCCCGGCCGCACTCCCGGCGAAGTCGCGATTGCCTGGACTCTACGCTACCCCGCGGTCACAGGCGCCATCGTCGGCGCGCGCAACGCCAAGCAAGCCGAAGGCGTCATGCGTGCCGGCGAGCTGAAGCTCTCACCTGAAGAAATCGCCGAGATCGAAGGCGCCGCCTCCGCTGCCACGGCCAGATAGTAATCCTCGATGCTCAAACTGGAGCCAAACCATGGACTTCGGACTCAAAGGGAAAAAAGTAGTCGTCTCGGGCTCAACCGCAGGCATCGGCTTCGCCATTGCCGCGGCGTTCGCCGCGGAAGGTGCGAAGGTCGTTCTCAATGGCCGCACCGAGCCAAGAGTGGCGGCCGCGCTTGCGAGTCTTCGTAAGCGCGTCGAGAATGCCGATGTCCACGGCGTTCACGCTGATCTCGGCACGGCCCAGGGTGTTGCGGCATTCCTGAAACAAGCGCCGGATGCGGACATTCTCGTGAACAACCTCGGCATTTTTGAGATCAAGCCCTTCCTGGAGATCCCCGATTCCGACTGGCTTCGCTTCTTCGAAGTCAATGTTCTTAGCGGCGTTCGCCTCGCGCGCCACTACCTGCCGGGTATGCTGAAGAAAAATTGGGGCCGTGTGATTTTCATTTCCAGCGAATCTGCACAGCAAATTCCTGTCGAAATGATCCACTATGGGATGACCAAGACCGCCCAGGTGGCTGTCGCTCGAGGGTTGGCGCAATCGGTCGTGGGCACCGGCGTCACAGTGAATTCCGTTCTGGCCGGTCCGACTGCTTCCGAAGGCGTAGGGCAGTTCCTGGAAAGCATGGCCGGACAGCAGGGTGTGACGAAAGCGGAAATCGAAAAGCAGTTCTTTTCAACGGTCCGGCCCTCTTCGCTGCTGAAACGCTTCGAAACGCCCGAAGAAGTCGCAGCGGTGGTAGTGTTCGTCGCCAGCACGCAGGCCACGGCCATCAACGGCTCTGCCGTCCGCGCGGAAGGGGGTGTCGTTAGCAGTATTTTCTAAGGAGAGTTCGCGACTAAGCGCGCAGGTAGTCTGGTTTCCAGTTCTTTATCAACTTCTTGATCGCTTTCCGCTCAGTGAGCTTTTCCTCAAGCACCTTGCGCGCGAGCGCCGGCAGCTCCGCGTCGCTTGCAAATCGCAGAGCGACCAATTGTCCCGAGGAAAATTCCGCGATCCGCGGCTGGAGATCCGCGGGCAGCAGCCGCTGGCAGCGCAGCCGCTCCTCCAGCCGGATGACGCGGTCCTGCACACGCAACACGAAAAGCCGGGCGTAGAGAAAACCAAGCAGCAGCGCAGCGGCAAGCAGGATGGATTCGAATCCGTCCAGAGTGAATCCGCCCTCCTTCCACCGGTAGATCTGCCAGCCGAAATGGATCGCGGCCATAGGAATGACGAAGAAGTGAAACGCCGGTACAAACCTGCCGTGATTTTCGAAATTCTGTTCAACCATGGTATTTCCTCCACTGCGCGCCCGATTGTAGCAAGCCGCGCGCGTCCTCCCTTCGATTTCAGAAAATGGGTCCACCGGCTTCTTGGACAATTCGGTCTATTCGACAGTATCCTGATACAACGATTTGTATTCGTTGCGGAGAGTCACAAAATGGCGAAGGCATCCTGGGGCGGCAAGGTCATCGCGGAGAGCAGCGCCACCGTGGTCGTTGAGGGCAATCAGTATTTCCCGCTGGACGCGGTCAAAAAGGAATTCCTGAAGCCGAGCAAGCACACGACGATCTGCCCGTGGAAGGGGACCGCTCACTATTACCACGTCGTAGTGGACGGCATGAAAAACGAAAACGCTGCGTGGTTTTATCCCGA